>Ga0207695_10007765_pt1 | contig 13582 bp, 10 predicted proteins | sample KBSC54metaG_FD_184354 | JGI IMG/M metagenome (GOLD analysis project Ga0207695, IMG submission 184354) | Corn rhizosphere microbial communities from Kellogg Biological Station, Michigan, USA - KBS C5-4 metaG (SPAdes) (version 2) | ecosystem: Host-associated > Plants > Roots > Rhizosphere > Soil...
CCGGTCAGTAGTTCGTTGGTGCGGTCGACGTTTTCAATGCGCGTCCAGAGATTGTTCTTACCGAGAAACCGCACAGTGGATTCCAGCAAATAGCCGTTTCCAACGTTTCCATCCTGAAGGCTCTGGTTGCGTCCCCAAAGCGCCATCGAAGCCCAGTTCCCTTTGTGAAGCGGACGGTTGTACATGAGCGAAGCCGTCATGCGGCGTAGGTCTTCACCAGGGAACAAGGCTTCTGGGCTGGTCAAATCGCCAATCGAATACTGAAAGCTCCAGTTCTCTCTAGGATTAACGGTAACCCGCGTGCTCCACGAGTCGATTTTGCCGGCATCAATGTTCCAGCGATATTCATCCGGCTCACGCCCGTGAAATCCCGAGGCCTCAAGCCGGAAGATGCCATGGGTGACGCCCACGGTAATCACGTCGTCCGCAATATGCGTCGAATCCTGAAGATGATGGCCCAAGGGAGCGATGGGATCTTCCGAGGCGGAGGCGCGATGCGGATAAGCCGGCGGCCCAAGCGCTGGGTCGCCAATGGGAGCAGCATACACGGAGAGCAGTGTGTGTTCGCTCACGCGATAGTCATACATGGCCGCGATTTCCATGATGAAATCGTGCGGGTGCTGGCCATCTACGATGGGTAGTCCGTACGCGGTCTCGCCTTGCTGGAATAACTCCGGATATCTTTCGCCGCGGACGGTCGCGGGCTCGAGGCTAAACATAGTACGCAAGGTGAGCGTGCCCCGCGCGCCAAATTTTCGTTGCGCCATCGGCATAAACCAGTTAGTAGAGAAGAACTTGTCGGCACCGCGCGGCCCGGTTTGCTGAAGTTCGTTCAGAAAGACCTCGCCGTGGAACATGAATGTCCAGCCGCTCTTCTGGATCATCAACATTTCAGTAGGCGTAGAGTCTGGTTGGACATCGGTGCCGGAGGCAGCATGCTGCGTTATGGTTTCGCTCAGTGAGTGAGATTCCATCCCCATCTTGCTCTGCGACATCCCACCCATCCCGTCCATGTCCGTAGTCGGGGTCGAGCCGCCGGTAGTTGAATCTTGTGCCGGCGAGAAAACCGAAAAAAACACCGCAAGCACATATAAAACTGCAGTACGCATAAAACCATTCCTTCTTCGCAAGTAAACGGATTTAGAAGTAAGCGCGCGAAGACACTCGAATTCAGAAGAAGCGTGTTGAAGTGGCCGTATGGATTAAATGCGCAGTTGCAATTTGGCAGGAGGGGTTCCAGGCGGAATGCCAGCACCACCAAGATGCGCGAACGCGTCTGCCGATGCGGATTTCTCATCCGAAGACGGAGGCAATGAGATCAATAGATCGTGCGATGGGTTTGCAGGGACTTGAAGGGCGGCCGTGTCGTGCCCGGATTGACAACAATGGTGATCGATCGGTGAATGCGATGGAACAGACTGCTGGTGCATTGGGCATCCAGTAGTAAATCCTGTCTCAGCAGACAATGAAGCGGACGAAATACTGCAAACCACCAGAATCAATAGGAGGCCGCCCGTTGCTTTGAGTTTGACTAACATTTTCAACCTACACAAATACGATGCACGCCCGGGGCATTTGGAGACACAGTTGGCAAATTGACAAGAGGCGGATGCCTGTATTCCGCCCCTAGTCTCGTCAGAAGTTAAATCCTACCTGAGCGGTGACCGTTCTTGGCGTCACATAATGAGTGCCGCTGAAGGTCGATAGAAAGTTGTAGAGCGCCACCCGGTTCGCAAGATTAATAACCGTCAGTTGGGCGCTCCATTTGTACTTGTCTCCATGAAACAGATTGTCGTGGCCGATTGAGAGATCGAACAGACTACGTTGCGCTATGCGTGGCGGGTTCTTGTCGTCGTCTTCCTTACCCGGGGCGGGAATGCTTATTAGCGACGAGCCATACTGCGATGCGGGACACAGGTTTACTCCCAAGCTCGAGCTGAGAGAAGTGCCCGTAGGATTCCCGGGGCCTGGAGGCAAAGGACGTGCCGAGCCGCAAAACAGGCCAGCTTCGAACTGCTGGTCGGGACTAAGAATGGAAGTATCCACAACACTGGCGCTTCCGAGCGGCCCATTGTTGCAATTGCCGCCGGCGCAGGTCACCGAGCCTGATACCAGGCCATTGTCATACCGCCAGTTAAAGCCGAGCCAGGGGCCTCGCTTTCCTAACTGATACTGCAAGTGAGTTGTTTGATTGAATTTCTCGTCGTGATCAATACGGAAGACTCCTGCAGGCGCGGAAGGAGTAGCTCCGGCGCCGCTTACCTGAGGAGTGAAGTAGCGCGCGGCAACACTCGAGAAGACCATCAGAGCGGTAAATCCGTGGAAATTAGGGACGCTCACGCGGCCCGCGAATCCAGGGATCTTTGACCTGTCCCAGGCGACTGGGAACGTGATTGGGGTTGCGCCCAGAATGCTGAAGTCGTACGCGTTGTGAGTGTATTTCCAGATGTATTCGCCCGAGAAGACAAGGTATTTGCCGAACGCCTGCTCGATGCCGGCGTGGAATTCATTGCGCCAACCGGGCTGCAAGGGAGTGAGCCCGAAGGAACTGCAACCCAGCAGCGGATTCAACACCGCATTGTCGCATCCGATGCTGGAAAGGATCAGGTTCTCATTAAACGGAGTCTCAAGCACGCGAGCATAGGAAACTCTCAAGATAGTGTTGCTCGGCTTGATGTGATAGGCAACTCCCAAGCGTGGCTCGGCTTCGCGATGAGTGGTCAAGCCGTTGTAGAAGTCGCCTCGAACGCCAAGATTGAGCGACCAGTTTCCTTTCGTAATGGAATCCTGAACGTAAAGCGCGAGTTCCTTCACGTCAGTGTGACCGCGGAAAGAAAAGAATCCCCCGCCACGCGTCAAATCAAATGGGGCAAGCACCGGATTGAAGGAAGGGCTGGTTGGATCGTTGAAGGTCGGATCAACAATCCCGAGGCTGTCGTTCTCATTTAAAAAAGTCTGCTGGTACACCGCGCCAATTTTTACGTTGTGAATGCCTTTGACATATGAAACCTCTGGGCGAATCCCAGCGTTGGTCAAGGTGCGGTTTTGTCCAACCGTCTCCCCTTGCAGGTCCGGCGCAAGATCTGCGAATGGGTTGGAACTGGGGTAGTAATTGTATTGGTCACGGCGCACGTAAGTTCCAAGTGTGAACACGGTGGTGTTACTGATCAGGCGCGTCCACGATGGCGCGATGTTGAAAGTTTTGATTTGGGAGCGCTGGTCAGTCGGTCCAACCGGCAAACCGTTGGGACCAATTCCGCCATTGCTCGCGACCAGGCCATTCCACGCTGAAGCTGTTTCCGCATCGAAGGAATTCGGGTTCTGGAACCAGGAACGCGTGAAGGCCAGATTCACATGCATGGAGTCTTTGTTGGAGAACTGATAGTCAACGCGATCGAATACATTCTCTTGGTTGCCCTTGTCGTGCATGACGGTGAATTCCGGCGGATCAAGAAAACGTCCGGTGTTCAAGCCGCTTACCGAAATGAAGTTCCCCCATTTCGCGCCACCGTATCCGAGATTAAAGTCGAGGTTTGACGTTCCAAAACTGCCGTAGGAAGCACTGACCGACCCGTGAGGGGCGGTCATTCCCTGTCCGGAACGAGTGGTGACGTTGATCACCATACTGGTCTTGTCCCCAAATTCAGCCGGTGGCGCTCCAGAAATCACTTCCAGGGACTGCACCGCGTCGAGCGGAATCTGATTGGAAAAGGTCTTACTGAACTGGTCCGTGATGGGCTGGTTATCCACCGAAAACGAGTTCTCGGCATGGTCGCCAAGCCCGTGAAACATTCCATTCGAGTCGGCGGCATTTCCAGGAGCGGTCAGCGTAATCAGAGAACTCACGGAAGACGACTGACTTTCGAGGGGCAGCTTGTCGAACAGGTTCTTGTCCACATCGGTATGAAAAGTGGGATCGTTCTCCAGCAGATCTTCGCCTCCGCTCTCGACGTTCACGACTTCAGAGCTCTGCAGTTTCAAGTTGATGCTCAAGTTCACAGGCACCACGGAGCGCACATCTATATCTTGAACGTGAGGCGCAAATCCCTGACTCGTGACCAGCACGTGGTAAGGATTGAATGGCACGTTAGGGATGACAAAGCTGCCGGTGTCGTTGGTAGTCGCAGTCCGTGCAAAGCCGCTCACCGGGTTACGGATTTCCACCGAGGCATTGGGCACTACTGCTCCGGATGGATCAAGGACGGTACCGCCCACTGAAGTCGAGTTGCCGGCGGACTGGCCAAATGCGCACAATCCTGATGCCGAAAAAAAAGCAAGGAGAATAGCCGCACGCAGCGGCATTCTGTAAGAAGCCTTCATGACGTTCCTCCGAATTTTTTATTGGGCTAAGCCGTATCTGCGGGCTACGCCTGCGGCGGAGGACGAATGTAATTAGAGGAAGTAAAAGAAAAGGAATGCGAAGCGATTGCGGGAATCTCAGCCAGGCGGGATGGGGCAAAAATCGGCGCTGGTTGGGCGACGATGTTTACAGCAACTCCGGCGTGGGCCAGCGCGCAAAGTGAGCACGAGCGGTCAGTGTTTCCGGAGTTGTTTGGGTGAATATGTGCTACGGCGGCGAAGCTGGTCAGGAAGACCAGCAGAACGCAAAGCAAAACCCCAGTACGGCACATCAACCCAGAACGCCAGACCCTGCGTTCCTGGCCTGAGCACGCGCTTCCTTCAAGCATAGCAAGCTGGGGTTTCATGAGAATTGGACTTATCCAATCTGTGTTGGATGCGCCATCAGGATGTATTTGTTGCGATTTTATTTGCAAAAGTCCAGGATTACGAGATTACCGTGGTCAGCAACAGGGCCTATTTAGCGAATGCGACGCGAGAAGCATCGATAGTCTTTGAAATGTCCTCTTCTGAGTGAGCGGTGCTTAGAAAGGCGGCTTCAAACTGCGAAGCTGGCAGGTAAATACCCGTGTCGAGCATCTTGCGGAAGAAACGACCGAACGCGGCCACATCGGATTCCGTCGAAGAGGTCCAGTCGGTGACTGGTTCGGGATTGAAGAACCAGGTAAACATGGATCCAGTGCGCTGTGACGTTAGCTTAACGCCCGCGTCTTTTGCGACCGCGGCTATCCCGTTCACCAATCTGGCACTAAGGTTTTCGAGACGCGGATAAATCTCCCTTTTCTTGTCGCGCAGGATTTTTAGTTGCGCGATCCCCGCTGCCATCGCCAATGGATTTCCCGAAAGCGTTCCCGCCTGATACATCGGCCCGACCGGCGCGACCATATCCATGATTTCCGAACGCCCACCGTAAGCTCCAACCGGCAATCCGCCGCCGATAATTTTTCCAAGGGTCGTGAGGTCAGGCTTGATCCCGTATAACTCCTGCGCGCCGCCGTACGCGATGCGGAAGCCGGTCATGACCTCGTCAAATATCAGGACAGTTTTTTCGCGCTGGGTAATGGTGCGAAGGTTCGCGAGATAATCTCCCGCGGCGGGCACGACGCCCATATTTCCAACCACCGGTTCGACGATCACACAGGCGATCAGGTGGCGATATTTGCTGAATGCCTGCTCGAGCACTTCGGTGTCGTTGAAGGGCAAAGCGATAGTGAACTGGCTTACTTCTTCGAGCACACCCGCCGACCCTGGAATTCCGAGGGTGGCGATGCCGGATCCGGCTTTGACCAGCAGCGAGTCGGCGTGGCCGTGATAGCAGCCCTCAAACTTGATTACGTATTTGCGTTTGGTAAACGCCCGAGCCAGGCGTATGGCCGACATGGTGGCCTCGGTGCCGGAGCTGACAAAGCGAACTTTTTGAATGGTGGGGAAAGCTTCAATGATCAGTTCGGCGAGATCGGCCTCGGACGGGGTCGACGCGCCAAAGCTCGTGCCGTTCACGGCGGCGGAAAGAATCGCTTCGACAACATTGGGCTCCGCATGGCCAAGAATGAGCGGTCCCCAGGAGCCCACGTAATCGATATATTCGTTGCCGTCCGCGTCCCAGATGTGGGAACCCTGCCCGCGGACGATGAATGGAGCATCGCATTCGACCGCCTTGAACGCGCGGACCGGAGAATTGACACCCCCAGGAATCAGTTGTTCGGCACGCTTTTGCAGCCGCCGGCATTCATCGAACTTGCGAGGCATCTCCCTCCTTTCGCGACTGGATGCGTTCGATGTCGGACAGGAGTGTCCGACCCACACGGCTAAATATAGCCGAATTTACCAACATTTCATTTCACGTGCACATTCCCGCAACATGAAATGGTCATTCTTTGGGAAGTAAGGCACCTCCTAACCGGGAGGAGAAGGATGATCAGGGGCCGGATCCCCGATCATCCTAAGTTTTTTTCGGAGTTTATTGCGGGAGCCTTCAAAAGACTTAGCTAACTGCGGAGAATATTCCTTACCAGCCGCGATCAGTTACTAGCCACGACCGCCAATTCGTCGCCCCTGAATCCAACCCCGATTCTGTGGCATCATTTATCCATGCCTAAGATCCATATACCTACGCCGCTGCGCCAGTATGCCGGCAAGCAGCCTGCTGTTGATGTGAAAGGCTCGACCGTCGCCGAAGCCTTGAGCGGACTGGTCTCCCAGCATCCTGATCTTCGCCGTCATCTTTATACGGAAGATGGCAAGCTGCGGGCTTTCGTGAATGTTTACCTGAACGACGAAGACGTTCGCTATTTGCAGAAAGAAGCGACCGCGGTCAGTGACGGTGACGACATTTCGATCGTGCCGTCGATAGCGGGAGGAATTGACGAATCGCCGAATTTGAGGATCTTCGAATTGGAAACCGTCCACTCGATCTGTTGTTGCTCCCCTCTGAAATAGTCGGTTCAATTCGTCGATCCGAAATTCTTAAATTCGTAAATTTCGCAAAGGCAATCATGGCCACACTAACTGAAACCCAGCCCACACCAGTCACGCTCAACAACGACGAAATTCTGCGCTATTCGCGCCACCTGATCATGCCGGAAGTTGGGATGGCGGGGCAGCTCAAATTGAAAGCGGCAAAAGTGTTGTGCATCGGTGCGGGCGGACTGGGCTCACCGCTGGCGCTTTATCTGGGAGCTGCCGGAATCGGCACGCTGGGGATTGTTGACTTTGACGTCGTCGATTACACCAACCTGCAGCGCCAGATCATCCACTCCACTGCCGACGTGGGCCGTCCCAAGCTGGATTCCGCCGCCGAGAAGCTCAAGGCGATGAATCCGTTCTTGAACATCAAGAAGTTCAACACCCGGCTTTCGAGTGACAACGCGATTGAACTATTCAAAGAATTCGATGTCATCGCCGACGGCACCGACAACTTCCCTACCCGTTATCTGGTGAACGATGCATGCGTGCTCACCGGGAAACCGAATGTTTATGGCTCGATCTTCCGCTTCGAAGGACAGGCCAGTATTTTCGCGACCAAAGAAGGCCCCTGCTATCGCTGCCTATATCCCGAGCCGCCACCGCCGGGGTTGGTTCCATCCTGCGCGGAAGGCGGAGTGCTGGGAATTCTGCCCGGGCTTGTGGGTGTGATCCAGGCAACGGAAGCGATTAAGCTGATTTTGGGTGCGGGCGATCCGCTGATCGGACGTCTACTGCTGATCGACGCCCTGGCCATGAAATTCCGCGAGCTCAAGCTGCGGAAGAATCCGGATTGCCCGGCGTGCGGGAAAAATCCTACAATCACCAAGCTGATCGATTACGAGGAGTTCTGCGGAATTCGCGGCGAGGAGGCACCAGCCGAAGTGACTACCGACGAGATTCAAGTGGAAGAGCTTAAAAAGCGGCTCGATCGCGGCGACGACATTTATGTGCTCGATGTTCGCGAGCCGCACGAATATGACATCTGCAACATCGGCGGACATTTGATTCCGCTGGGCGAATTGCCGAATCGGGTGAACGAGCTCGATACCAGCAAGGAAATCATCGCTCATTGCCGGTCGGGCGTGCGTAGCGCCAAGGCGGTGAACTTCCTGCGCCAGGCGGGATTCAAGAAAGTGCACAACCTGGCCGGCGGAATTTTGGCATGGGCTGACCGAGTCGATCCCAGTATGCCGAAGTACTGAGGCCAGATCACGCTCGAAAACGAAGTCCCAAACGATGGAAGGCCGCGAGGTGTAATCGCGGTTGCCATCGTTTTCTTTTTGGCATCGACCTACCTGCTGATTCTGGGGCTGATCAAGCTGATTAATCCGGAAGCGATTCCACTTTCGCTGGGCGCTCCCTTGCTGCACGGGCTTGTGATCTACGGACCTTACATGTTTCTGCTGGCAGGCGGATTGGGAGTGGGCATCGGTTATGGGTTGTTTAAGCTGAAAAATTCAGCGCGACGGGCGGCGATTGTGATCTGCGTCGCCGGAATGGTACTGCTGGTCCCGAAAGTTTCGGCCGACACGGCCGAGTTTTCGCCAGACTTCTTCCTTGCCGGATCCATGATTGTGGTGCGCATCACGATCGCGTGGTATCTGTGGCAGGGCTGGACGGCGGAAAAATTTAAGTAAGCGGAATTTATTCTGTCCGCACACGCGCCAGATTGAGTCCAAACCATTTCTGGTTGTCGAACCATGTCTTCTCCAAGTGGAATCCGGAGACGCACAACATGCGTTCCACCATCTCGAGCGTGTACTTGTGGCTGTTTTCAGTATGAATGCGTTCGCCTGCCCGGAACTGAACCGTCAGCCGCGGGATGCGCAGCGTGACTTTTTGCGGACGCGTGCTTTCGAGAAAAATTTCCATCCCCGATCGCGACGGCGACCACTCCGCAATGTGACGAAACGAATCCACATCGAAGTTGGCGTCGAGCTCGCGGTTCAGACGCACAAGAATATTTTTATTGAACTGCTCGGTCACGCCTTGCGCGTCGTCGTACGCGGGCACCAGTATCTCGGCTGGCTTGACCATGTCCGTGCCCAGCAACAGCGCGTCACCTTCACTCAATTGCTCACGCACCTTGCGCAGCATGGCAATCGCATCGTTCCACTCGAAGTTGCCGATGCTTGAGCCCAGATACAGAACCAGTTTGCGGCCGGGAATCTCGCGCAAAAAGTGAAAGCCATCGCTGAAGTCGGCCACCACCGGCAGGACCGTGACATTTTGGCACTCATCTTTGATTCTGGCCTTGGCATCGGCCAGGGCGCCGGCGGAAATGTCTACTGGAAAGTATTTGACGCGCAATTGTCGGCGGGCAAAAGCGTGTAGCAGGGCGCTAGTCTTGGTGGCTGTCCCGGCGCCCAATTCGACGATCGAAACCGGAGTTCCCGCAGCCTGCACAATCTCTTTTGCGGAGTCTTGCAAAATTCCAAGCTCAGTGCGCGTGGGGTAATACTCCGGCAGCCGCGTGATCTCTTCGAACAGCTGCGATCCGCGATCGTCATAGAAAAGTTTGCATGGCAGCGTCTTTGGCCGCGACGTCAGCCCGTGCACAACTTCGTCGATATAAGAAGGAAGAGGAACCGGTTCGTGCAGGATCATTTGGCGAGCCTTATTCCCATGAACTGCCAGCGCACATGGGGTGGAAAGAAGTTGCGATAGCTGGCGCGGATGTGACTTTCTGGAGTTGCGCAGGAACCGCCGCGCAACACGAACTGATTGCACATAAACTTGCCGTTGTATTCCCCGATCGCTCCAGCGGCGGGAGCAAACCCCGGATAAGCTACATAAGGACTCGCGGTCCACTCCCAAACGTCTCCGAAGATCTGCTGCAAACCCTTGCCGGACGCTGGTTGCGGACGAAGCTTCTCAGATTCGAGGAACGTCCCGTTAGTTGATACCTGAGCCGCCGCAACTTCCCATTCTTCTTCTCGTGGCAGGCGAGCCTTGCTCCAATGGGCGAAAGCATCGGCTTCGTAATAGCTCACGTGACAAACCGGGGCCGCGGGATTAACCTCGCGCATCCCGTCATAACTAAAGTCAAACCAAGTCCCGTCACGATCTTCCCAATAGAACGGCGATTTCCAGCCTTGCGTGCAAACCGTGTCCCATCCGTCGGAGAGCCATAACTCCGGCCGGCGATAACCGCCGTCATTCATGAATTCCAGATACTCGGCATTGGTCACCAAATGCGAAGCAAGCTGAAAAGGCGTGAGCAGCACCTGATGCCGTGGGCCTTCGTTATCGAAGGAGAAACCCGACCCTGCGTACCCGACCTCGCGGATTCCACCTTCAAACTCCAACCACTGCACCGGCTCAGCATTCGTCACCGCCCTCGGCCCATGCACACGTTCCGGCCGCAGCGGCATAGACCAAAGGGCATGTTTGATGTCGGTGAGAATTAGTTCCTGGTGCTGCTGCTCATGATTTAATCCAACCTCAACCAGCGCAGCCGTACGCTCATCCGGCACTGCGAGATGGCGCAGCATGGCTTTATCAACGTGCGCGCGATAGGCGTGAATCTCATCCAGGCTCGGGCGCGACATCAGTCCACGCGCCCCACGATAGGGATGGGCTCCCAGCTGCTTGTAATAGGAATTGAACAGCTGCTTGAAGCGGGGGTCGAAGGCTTTGTAATCGGGAACGTGAGGGCTAAGAATGAAAGTTTCGAAAAACCAGGTGGTGTGAGCAAGCTGCCATTTCGCTGGACTGGCATCCGGCATCGACTGCAGCATCATGTCTTCCGGTGAAAAAGGAGAGGTGATGTGCAGCGTGGTATTTCGAATGTCGCGGTACCGCTCGCGAAGCGGACTACAGGCGAATTTTTCGGCATGGCTGGCGGTCATTGTGTTCTCCTCAACAGGGATCTATAGCCTGAGGGTTATCCGCTGAATTCGGCATCAGTCATGGATGCGCGACAGACCGCCGATGCTACATTTTTTGAGGGGAAAACTCGAGGGTGAGTTGCTCTGAACGGCGCAACAGGTCCAACACCGTCGAACCAGGAGTCGCTATGTCGTAAAATGGCATCCTACTCACGTTCAAGGCGCATCCTAATCCCGCTGTCGACGCCATACATTGTAGCTGGAGAAATGCTTGCGTAAGATTTGCGCGGTCAGCTTCATTACGTTTGTCTTTTCAACCATTGCCGGCGCCCAGCTTCCCTCGGGAGGGGATGCATTTTTCGGCTACTCCTATGTTCATGGCGAGGCTTTTTCCAACAGCCGAACCGTGCAGGCCAGTGGCGGCACGGCCAATATGAGCGGGTGGGAGACATCGGTCGAGGGCAAATACTTTCCATGGCTGGGGGTGGTAGCCGACCTCGATTGGCACTACGGCGGACACAACACCTTCAGCTGCGGCATTAGCGGTGCATGCACCAAGTTCCGGCTAAACGCCAGCCGCGACACTCTTCTGTTTGGCCCGCGCGCTTCCGCGACCCACGGCAAATACCGGCTGTTTGCCGATTTCCTGTTGGGGGTGGCCTACCAATCAGACAAGGGCGGCGGCATTTCAAACTCTGATCTCACGCTGGCTACCGGGTTTGGCGGCGGAGTAGATTACACATTGCTTCCCGCCGTGGCCCTGCGGGCGCAGTTGCATGATATTCACACCAGGTTCTTTGGCGGGTCGCAATACGATCCGCGATTTTCGTTTGGCGTCGTGTTCCGGTTTTGACCTGATGATGTCCTACGGACTTTTCCGAACGGAACCTGAGCTCTGGTTAGCTGCATCAAACTCTCAATATTTGCCCGAATAAATTCAGGAGTTTACAGTGCAGAAGATTGCTGGGATTTTAGTGGGAATTTTCGTGATGGCAGGGATAGCCCAGGCGCAAATCCCGACCAGCGGGAATATATTCGTTGGTTATTCGTTCTCAAGCACCGAGATCGGTGCTGGAGCTTCCCCAACCGCGAATCTCAACGGCTGGGAGGGGTCTCTGGAGGGCAAGCTCCTTCCTTGGATTGGAATAGTCGCGGACTTTGGCGCTGGTTATGGATCCAATAACCAGCTCGTTGCTATCACCTGCCCGATTCCGGGCTGCGGTCCCCGAAGCAGCACCAGTCTTCGAAGGTATACCGTGCTCTTCGGACCACGAGTTTCCGTCCCTATCGGGAAGTTTACGCCGTTTGTGCATGCCCTATTCGGCGCGGCCCACGCGAACGAAACCGGGAGTAGCGACACCTCATTTGCGACTGCTATCGGCGGGGGGCTCGACTACCGGCTCATTCACGGGCTCGCGTTGCGAATTCAAGGTGATGAGCTGCACACCAGATTTTTCGGTAGTACCCAAGACCATTTTCGCTTTTCGACGGGAGTCGATTTTCGATTTTGACGGGGAGGTGAATGGGATCAGCTTGCTTTTTCTGGCGCAACATAGTCCGGGGGCGGAACCGCGCCTTCGCCGAAGAAATACTGCTCCATCTGCTTCACAATAACTTGCTGATCCTCGCGCCGCGCCGGATTCAGGCGATATTCATTCAACAGCATTTTGCAGAATTCCGTCCACTGGTTCCACGCCTGCTGGGAAACGTTCTCGTAAATTTTTTTGCCCAGCTCGGTGTCAAAAGGGGGCTCGTCCAGACCCGGCAAATTCTGGTGTAGCTTGACGCATTTAACGATGTGTTCCGCCATTTTTCCCTCGTCGTAAAAATTATCTCATACGGTTTGGGATCCCCCGTCCTTGTCTCGCGATTTGTGCGAGACGGGGCCTGCCCTGAGCTACGTCGAAGGGCGTTGACTCCTCATTCTGTTAATTGGGACATTGGACATCAAAAAATCGGTGCCCATCGCTCCAAATTCCATAAGACTAAATTTTCATGGGATTTTGACAATAAAAAAAGACCCGCCGCAGCGGGTCTTTTAGTTGCGGCTCCAAAATGCTAGGCACCCGGTGGCGGCGCGCTAGGCGTGGTTTGCGGTGTTGTAGTCGGTGGAGTGCTGCTCGGAGGATTGGTTGATCCCGGAGCGGGCGAACTTGGATTGGTGTTCGGGGTCGAAGGCGTTGTTCCCGGCGTGCTGGGAGTGGTCTGCGGCGTCGTGCTGTCAGGCGTCGTCTGCGGAGTCGGCGTCGGGGTGGTGTTCGGGGTGGTTCCTGGAGTTGCGGTTCCCGGCGTCGGAGCCGCAGTACCCGGGGTTGGCGAGGCTGTTCCAGGTGTTGTTGATCCCGGCTGCGTTGTACCTGGCTGAGTCGTGCCCGGAGTGGTTTGCTCCGGGGTTGACTGGCCTGAAGTTGGCTGGCCGGACATCGACCCGGAGGTCTGCCCCGAAGTCGAGCCTGCACCAGCACCCGCTGTTCCGGCGCCGGCCGAGCCCGTTTGCAGGGCCGCCATCATCACTGGCGCCGCCTTCGTCTCGTGAGTCCGCGCAGTTGGACCTGGCGCAGGGGAAGGTGTGGCGCTGCCACTTCCGCATTGGTCTGCAACCTTGGTGGCACTGGTCACGTTGAATTCCTTGGTCGCGCCAGTGGATGCGGTAGAACTCACGCCTGAGTTCCCAGAACTCGCGGTCGCCGAAGTGCCGGAAGATGACGCATTAGCGTTGGAGCCCATGCTGCCGGAGCCTTCCTGTCCGGTCACTTGCACTTCGTTTCCGATCAAGGTGCGCACCGCGTTCAAGTTTCCGGTCAATTTATATGCGTTGCCGGACCTGTCGGTTAACGTGTAGGTTCCCGCAATCGGAGATCCCGCGAGGCAGCCAGTAATGCCGCTGCCCTCCGCGGCTGGCGCGGTAGCGCTGGGCGTAGTCGCGC
>Ga0207695_10007766_pt1 | contig 13581 bp, 13 predicted proteins | sample KBSC54metaG_FD_184354 | JGI IMG/M metagenome (GOLD analysis project Ga0207695, IMG submission 184354) | Corn rhizosphere microbial communities from Kellogg Biological Station, Michigan, USA - KBS C5-4 metaG (SPAdes) (version 2) | ecosystem: Host-associated > Plants > Roots > Rhizosphere > Soil...
GGGCGTGTCGTAGCCGGGGTAGTACAGGTCATGGCCGTCGCTGTGCCCGACCGTGGCCGACAGCAGCAGGCCGCGCCCCTCGCTGCCGGCGAGATTGAGCATCGCGCTGCCCGCGCTGGAGCGTCCGGAGCCGACGACGAGGCCGGCGCGCGCTTCGTCCCGACCCGCGATCTTGCGCGTCACGACGTTGACCACGCCGAAGAGCGCATTCGCGCCGTGGATCGCCGAGCCCTGGCCGGGGATGAATTCGATGCTGTCGACGACGCTCAGGTCGAGCGGGAACTCGCTGCCGAGCATCGCCTGGTCGTAGACGCTGTCGTTGACGCGGATGCCGTCGATCAGCAGCAGCACGCGGGTGTTGTAGTCGCCCGGCGCCGAGAGTCCGCGGACGCCGAGATAGGCGTAGGTCCGGTCGGAGCCGACGCTCAGCCCGCGGATCGATGCCAGCGCCTCCGCGAGCGTGCGAAAGCCGAGCGCACGGATCTCGGCGGCGCTGATGACGGTGGCGGACGAGGCCGATTCGCCGATGCGCTGCGGGAACTTCGATGCCGCGGTGACCTCGACGTCGAGCAGCGAATCGAGCGACATGGCGCCAAGCTCGCTGACCGAGCCGGCTTGCGCCAGCGGGCAGGCGATGGCGATCAGGCCGCAGGCGATGCCTGCACGCACGCCGCGGCGCCTGCGGGTGCGAAGTCGCGGAGCATTGATTTCAGAGACGCACGCCGTGCGCCGCTCGACCAGGAGGGACATGGATACTGCTTCCATTCGGGCCTGGAGCGGCAGCCGCGCACGGCCCAACCCCGCGCGAGCCGCCCGCATGGCGACTCCGGCTGTATCGGCATGCGGCGGCTGTGGTTGAAGCGTTTTCTTCGGCTGCAGCGTCGCCGATGTCACGCCGGCAATGCGTGAAGGCGGTTCAGCGGTTCGCGCCGCCGCCCTTCATCAAGGCCATCGCGGTGCCGACCAGGCTCGCGACCTCGGTCATGTTGCCCGGCACGATCATCGTGTTGTTCTTTTGTGCGAGCTGCGCATAGGCCTCGACCGCCTTCTCCGCGACCTTCAGCTGCACCGCGTCGCCGCCTCCCGGCTGCTGGATCGCGGCGGCGATCTTGCGGATCGCGTCGGCGGTCGCATCCGCCACCGCGGTGATCGCCGCGGCCTCGCCCTGCGCCTTGTTGATCTCGGCCTGCTTGTCGCCCTCGGAACGCGCGATCGCCGCTTCGCGGGCGCCGGTCGCGATGTTGATCTGCTCCTGCCTGCGGCCTTCGGAGGCGGCGATCAGCGCGCGCTTCTCGCGCTCGGCGGTGATCTGCGCCTGCATCGAGCGCAGGATCTCGGCCGGCGGCGTCAGGTCCTTGATCTCGTAGCGCAGCACCTTGACGCCCCAGTTCAGCGCCGCCTCGTCGAGCGCCTCGACCACCGAGGAGTTGATCACCGCACGCTCCTCGAAGGTCTTGTCCAGCTCCATGCGGCCGATCACCGAGCGCAGGGTGGTCTGCGCCAGCTGCGTGATCGCGACGATGTAGTTCGACGAGCCGTAGCTCGCGCGCATCGCATCGGTCACCTGGAAGTAGAGGATGCCGTCGACCGTCAGCTGGGTGTTGTCGCGCGTGATGCAGACCTGGCTCGGCACGTCGAGCGGGATCTCCTTCAGCGAATGGCGATAGGCCAGGCGGTCGACGAAGGGCACGAGGAAGTTGAGCCCCGGCACCAGGGTCGCGTGGTACTTGCCCAGGCGCTCGACCACCCAGGCGCTCTGCTGCGGCACGACCTTGATCGTGCGCGCGATGAAGATCACGACGATGACGAACACGACGAGGGCAGCGATTTCCATGGATGTCCTTGCAAGGAAAGAAGAGAGGAAGGGAGGGCGCTTCAGCGGTCGAGCAGCAGGGTCTGGCCCTCGACCGCGCGCACCACGTATTCGCCCGGGATCGGCATGCCGCTGCCGATGTGGCGCACCTGCCAGCTCGCGCCGCGGTACTGCACGCGCGCGCTGCCGTCGAGGTTCCAGTGCGTCACCTGCACGCGGCTGCCGATGTCGAGGTTCACGTCGGGGTTGGAAGCGGCGGGAATCGGCGGCGGCGCACCGCGGCGCCGCCAGTGCAGAGCCGCGACCGCGCAGCCGCCGATCACCGCCGCCAGCAGCAGCTGTGCGACCCAGGGCAAGCCGAGGTGCGTGCCGAGCGCCGCGGCGAGCGTGCCGATGGCCAGCATCAGCAGATAGAACGTGCCCGTGGCCAGCTCGATGGCGACCAGCACGCCGGTCAATATCCACCAGCCGGCGGCGGCCTGTCCCCATAGCGTCATTCGGCCTCCTTGGACGTGATGCCGGGCAGTGTACGTTCGGCCGTTCTTGTCCTGCCCCTGCCGTGGCCGACGACGCTATCAGCATCGTCTGACAGACCGGGATATCCGCCGGTCCTATGCTGCCGGCCGCTGCCGATGGTGCGAGGGGCGCGCTTGCCGCCCGCAGGCGTCGGCCGCTTCTTCCAGCCACAGGACCGTGCCATGCGCCGCTTCCACATCGATTGCAATCTCGACTACCAGGTCGACGGACCCACCCATTTCCTCTTTCATATCGAAGCCGCGCGCTGTCCCGGCCAGGAGATCATCCGCGAGCAGCTGCAGGTCGAACCCGAAGTCAAGCTGCGCCACTTCGCCGACGAGGTCTCGGGCAATCGTTTCTTCCGCTTCGATGCGCGGGCCGGCAAGGTTTCGGTGCGCTACCGGGCGGCGGTCGGCCTCGAGCCGGTCTCGCGCGACGGCGATCTGGGCCAGGTCGGCATCAGCGATCTGCCGGGCGAACTGCTGCATCTGCTGACGCCGACCCGCTACTGCGAATCGAACCTGCTGGAAAGCGCCGCGGCCAAGCTGTTCAGCGGCGTCGAGCCGGGCATCAAGCGGGTCGAGGCGATCCGCGACTGGGTCGGCGAGAACATCGAATACCGCATCGGCTCGTCGGACCTGACGACGACGGCGCGCGACGTCTTCGTGCAGCGCGCCGGCGTCTGCCGTGACTTCGCCCATCTCGGCATCGCCTTCTGCCGCGCCTTGAATATCCCGGCGCGCCTCGTGGTCGGCTATGTCAAGTTCGAGGAACCGCCGCCGGATTTCCATGCGCTGTTCGAAGCCTACGTCGGCGGGCGCTGGCTGCTGTTCGATGCCACCGGGCTGGCGCCGGTGGACCGGCTGGTGCGCGTCGGCACCGGCCGCGATGCGAAGGACGTGGCCTTCGCGACGATGTTCGGCCCGGCCCGCATGCTCGCGATGTCGCCGGAGATCGAGGAGATCAAGTGAAGCGCTCCTACGAGTGCGCCTGCGGCCAGCCGCTTTTCTTCCGCAACAGCCAGTGCATCCGCTGCCAACGTGCGCTCGGCTACAGCACCGAGACGAACGCGGTCGAGGCGCTCGAGCCGGCCGAGATCGCCGACACCTATCGCTTCGCCGGCGACGAGAGCGGCGCCGCGAAGCTGTGGTGGCGCTGCGCGAATCTCGACACGCCGGCGGCCTGCAACTGGCTGCTGCCGGCGCTGGCCGACGAAGACCCGGCGCGCCCGCGGCTGTGCCTGGCCTGCGGCCTGAACCGCACCGTGCCCGACTGGTCCGTCGAGGAGAACGCGAAGAACTGGCGCTCCATCGAGCGGGCCAAGCGGCGCGTGATCTCGGCGGTGCTCGGCCTGGGCCTGCCGGTGCGCTCGCGTTTCTCCGACGATCCGCAACGCGGCCTGGCGTTCGATTTCCTGGCGCCTCAACCCGGCGGCCCGGCGGTGATGACCGGCCACCACGACGGCTTGATCACGCTGAATCTCGAGGAGGCCGACGACGTCAACCGCGAGGCGGTGCGCGCCCGCATGCACGAGCCCTACCGCACGGTGCTCGGCCATCTGCGCCACGAGATCGGCCACTACTACTGGGACGCTCTGATCGCCGGCGGCCCCTGGCTCGACGAGTTCCGCCAGCTGTTCGGCGACGAAACCGTCGACTACGCGAGCGCATTGCAGAAGCACTACGAGCTCGGCGCCGACCCGGCCTGGCCGGAGCGCTGCATCAGCAGCTATGCCAGCTGCCACCCGTGGGAAGACTGGGCCGAGACCTGGGCGCACTACCTGCACATGGTGGATGCGATCGATACCGCCGCGAGCCTGAGCTTCAACCTCGGCGACACCGTGATCGAGCCGATGGACGACATCCTGCCGGAGCCCGACAGCGGCGAGCGGGTCGAGCCGGGCGAGTTCGATCGCTTGTTCGAGACCTGGCTCAAGCTCGTGATGGCGCTGAACCAGATGTCGCGCAGCATGGGCGAACGCGACTTCTACCCCTTCCTGGTCTCGCCGGCGGCGCGCGGCAAGCTCGAGTTCGTGCATCGCGTGATCGCCGCGCAGCGCGCAGCCGTGACGTAGCAGCGCGCGGCCGGGACCGCGGTCCAGCCCTCCGGGGCCCCGTCACGGGTATGCCCCATCTTCTGCATCTGGCCTGATTTGTATGATGACCTGGCAACCTGCTTTGCAGACTGCCTGCGGCGCGACGCCGAACCAAAAGAAGGAGAGCCTGATGCCCGTCGAACCGAGCCCGAGTTTCGAAGTCATCGACGCACGCTTTCGCCAGCGTGTGTTTCCCAACGTCCACGTGGAGAAGCTCTACAGCGGCTGCCGCTGGGCCGAAGGGCCGGCCTGGTTCGCGGCCGGGCGCTATCTGGTGTGGTCCGACATCCCGAACGACCGCATGCTGCGCTGGGACGAGACCGACGGCTCGGTCTCGGTCTTCCGCTCGCCGGCGATGAACACCAACGGCCACACTGTCGACCTGCAGGGCCGGCTGGTTTCGTGCGAGCACCGCGGCCGCTGCGTCAGCCGCACCGAGCATGACGGTTCGCGCACCGTGCTCGCATCGCACGTCGACGGCAAGCGCCTGAATTCGCCGAACGACGTGGTCGTCAAGTCCGACGGCAGCATCTGGTTCAGCGACCCGAGCTACGGCATCGACAGCGACTATGAAGGCGATGCCTCGCCGAGCGAGATCGGCGATCGCTGCGTTTATCGGATCGATCCGGCGGGCAGGGCCGTGACCCGCGTCGGCAGCGGCTTCGTGCAGCCGAACGGGCTCGCGTTCTCGGCCGACGAAAGCCTGCTCTACGTCGCCGACACCGGCGCCACGCACGTGGCCGACGGGCCGCGCCACATCCGGCGCTTCCGCGTCGGCGCGGATGGGCAAAGCCTCTCGGGCGGGGAGGTGTTCGCCGAATGCGGCAACGGGCTCTTCGACGGCTTTCGCATCGACAGCCAGGACCATCTCTGGACCAGCGCCGGCGACGGCGTGCACTGCTATGCGCCCGACGGCACGCTGCTCGGCAAGATCCTCGTGCCCGAGGTGGTGGCCAACGTCTGCTTCGGCGGCGCGAAGCTGAACCGGCTCTTCATCTGCGGCACCACGTCGCTCTACGCGGTCTACCTGAATGCGCGCGGCGCCACGCGGCCGGCGCCCGCCAAGATGCGATGAGCGCCCGCGCCGCCGCGGCCGTGCCGCCCAGGATGCTGTCGGTCGACCGCTTGTCGGACCGGCTCGCGAACATCCTGGCCGAGCAGATCGACAGCGGCGCGCTGCGGCCGGGCGACCGGCTGCCGGCCGAAGTGCAGCTGGCGGAGACCCATGGCGTGTCGCGCAGCGTGGTGCGCGAAGCGATGCATCAGCTCCGTTCGCGCGGCTTGCTGCGCTCGCGCCAGGGCTCGGGCGCCTTCGTCGAGCCGCCGGCGGCGCACCAGCCGCTCCATTTCGATTCGAGCGTGCTGGGCTCTCTCAGCTCGGTGGTGCAAGTGGTGGAAGTGCGGCGTGCGCTCGAAGGCGAGATTGCGGCGCTGGCCGCCGAGCGCGCCACCCGCACGCAGATCCGCGGCCTGCGCGATGCCTTGACCGCCCTGGATGCTGCCGCCACGGCCGGCCGCGACGGCGTGGCCGAAGACCTGGCCTTCCATCGCAAGGTGGCCGAAGCTACCGGCAATCCGCAGTTCCGGCTGCTGCTGGGCTTTCTCGAGCAGTACCTGCGCGAAGCGATGCGCGTCACGCGCGGCAACGAGGCGCGCCATGCCGATTTCGCGCGTGCGGTGCGCGCCGAACATGCCGCGATCGTCGAGGCCATCGCGGCCCATGATCCCGCGGCGGCGCGCCGCGCGGCGGTGCGGCACATGGTGCACGCGGCGCGGCGCCTCAGAGTCTGAGAGTTTTTCGGGCGTGCCCGAGCAGCGCGCCAAAAGCCGCCCGATCTAGGCGCAAAGCACAGCCATAGCTCGGGCTATGGCGAGCATTTGCAACGACGAGCGGGTGGTTTTGGGCGTGATGAGCGGGCATGAGCGAAAGACTCTCAGGCTCTCAGTGAAGGCGGCGTGATCGACGCTCAGGCGTCCGGGTCGGTCTGACCAGCCGCGAACCAGTGGCCCATGCGCAGCGCCTTGGTCTGCAGGTAGCCCTGGTTGTGCTCGTTGTGGCCGGCGTGCAGCGGCAGGCGCTCGCTGACACTGATGCCCAGGCCGCGCAACGCCTCCACCTTGGCCGGGTTGTTGGTCAACAGCCGCAGGTCGGCGATGCCGAGCAGGCCCAGCATGTCGGCCGCGATGCGGTAATCGCGGGCATCGTCGGGCAGCCCGAGCAGGCGGTTCGCGTCGACCGTGTCGGCGCCGGCATCCTGCAGCGCATAGGCGCGGATCTTGTCGACCAGGCCGATGCCGCGGCCTTCCTGGCGCAGGTAGAGCAGCGCGCCGCGGCCTTCCGTCGAGATCAGCTCCAGCGCGCGCTGCAGCTGCGCGCCGCAGTCGCACTTCAGGCTGAACAGCGTATCGCCGGTCAGGCACTCGGAGTGCAGGCGCGCCAGCACCGGCTGGCCGTCGTCGATCGTGCCCAGGGTCAGCGCGGCGTGCTCACGCCCGGTGGCCGGATCGCGGAAGCCGTGCAGCCGGAATTCGCCCATCTCGGTCGGCAAGCGGCAGCTGCCGCCATGCTGCAGGGCGGTCAGGAGATCCGGAGGCTGGAGGCGCGCGTTCATGATGGGGGCAATGGCAGGCGATCGGCGAATGCAAGTGGGGACGACAACAGCCCGGCACAAGCGCTGCCGCCGCTCGCTCCGACAGTGTGTGCGAACCTGGCTGCGGCGCATCGCCGGGGGGGTATTTTGCGTTGAATCGGAAAAGCCGGCTTTCACCTGCGCGACGGGCCCGGCGGCGGCAGGGTCGGCAGGCGCGGTCGGTGCATGCGGACGGTGGTGGCGATAGCCGCCGCGCAGAGCGCGAACAGCACGATCGGCGTGTCGCCCCAGCGGGCGTAAGGTGTCAGCCCCTGCATGCCTTGCACCGTTCCGCGCAGGTCGCCGGAGGCTTCGGCGGGAAGTTGCGCGAGCACGCGGCCGTGCGCGTCGATCGACGCGGTGACGCCGGTGTTCGCGACCCGCAGCAGCGGCCGCCCAAATTCGAGCGCGCGCATCCTCACCAACTGCTGGCGTTGTGCCGATGCGGCGCTGCCGTCGAACCAGGCCAGGTTGCTGGGGTTGATGAAGAGGGTCGCCGGTTCCGCGCCGGCGAGCCAGTCGCGGGCGCGTTCGCCCGTCATGTCTTCATTGCAGATCAGCGCGCCGATGCGCTGGCCGCCCGCGCGCAGCGGTGCCTGATCGGCCGCTCCCGGCTGCAAGTCCGTGACGATGATGTTCATGCGCCGCGCGAACCAGGCCAGCCCGGGCGGGCTGTACTCGCCGAGCGCGGTGAGGTAGACCCGGTCGACCTGCTGCATCGCGCCGCCGTCGGCCGGCATCTCGATCACGCTGTTGTGCCGTGAGCCGTCGGCGGATACCGTCGTCGCACCCATCAACAGGTTCGACTTCGTGGCTTGGGCGAAGCGCTGCAGCCGTTTCAGCGCTTCGGCCGGCATTTCATTGAAGACCGCCGGGAAGACGGTCTCCGGCGTGACGATGAAGTCCGCAGGATCGGCCGCAATGCGGTTGATCAGCAGATCGATGTTCGAGCGAGCGCGCGCCGGGTCGTCCTTGAGCGGCTGCACCATGTTGATCTGCAGCAAGCGAAAGCTCAGCGGCTTGCCGATCGGGGTGACGAAGTCGATTCGAGAGGCCAGCATCGCGAAGACTGCCAGGGCTGCGGGCGGCAAGATCCAGCGCCAACGGTGGTGCCTATCGCTTTGCAGCGCCGCGGCCAGACTGGCCGCCACGACGAAGCCGCAGAAGCTCATCGCATAGACCCCCCACAGCGGAGCGAGGCCGGCCAGCCCGGCGTCGAGCAAGGCATAGCCGAGCGACAGCGAGGTGAAGCCGTTGAACGGCAGGCTGCGCATGTACTCCCCGAGCATCATCCACGCCGCCCATCCCAGCGCCTTTGCCCACGGCGGCGAACACGCCGTGCCGCGGCGCCAGAGCGCACAAGGCAGGGCGGTGAAGAGACTAAGGTAGGCAACGAAGAAGGCGCTACCGAAGAGCGCGAGCGGTGCCGGCATGCTCATCAGGTCACGCATCGAACTGAACACCCAGCCGTGGCCGGCGGCATGCACGCCGACGCCAAAGGCGGCGCCGATGGCCGCAGCCTGCCCTGCAGCGCCGGTGCGGCGCAGCAGGCTGAAGAGCAGCGCATAGCCTGCCAGTGAGAGTGGCCAGCAGGCCAACGGTGCCCAACCGGTGGTCGCTGCCGCACCGACGGTGCAAGCGAGGGCGAGGCGCGGCCACAGCGAGGAAGGAAGACGTGCTCCTCGTTCGACCGGAGCCAATGCGGCCGATGGGCGCGCGATGAGTTCCTGTTCTGCCGGCATGAGTCGTTCTGCCAATGGGTGAGTGGGTGCAGAGTGTCCGGAACTGCAGACTCTCACCCGACATTTTTGGAATTGTCGAGTGTCCGGATTGGCGACTCTATCACTTCATGGATCAACGAACTGGAAGTGCACGTTACGAACTTTATCAATTTGGCCTTGATTCTATTGCGGGATTGTAAAGAGAAATGGTATCTTTGCATCCGCTCAGGATGCTTTAGTGGCGCCAGAGCAAAGAGAAGTCACATCAACAAATTCAGGGATGGAACACATGCGACAACGGCGTCTTCAAGCCAAGCGGAAGCAACTTGGCCAAGGCATGACCGAATACATCATCATCGTGGCGCTGATCGGCGTAGCGGCGATTGCGGTGTATCAGTTCTTCGGCGAGACGATTCGCAATCAGACCGCGGGCATTGCGGCTGAAGTCTCGGGTCAGTCGGCAGACACTGCCCGAGGCCTGGCCAAGACTGCGGCCGACAACGCTGCAACTTCGGCCAACAAGAAGAAGGGCCTGGACGCGTATTCGAACAACGAGTCGCGCTCCGCGGCTCCGTAAACGCCGCAGTCCTCACAACATGCGGCGCGCCAGCTCCCGCCGGGACTGGCCGCAACGGAAGGGCCTGCGCGCGCAGCGGGGTCAAGCGCTCATCTACGGGATCTTCGTTCTCGTGGGTGGCCTGGCTTCGCTGTTCTTCCTCTTCAATAGCGGTCAGCTCCAGCGCGAAAAATCCAAGCTCGTGACCACCACCGACGCTGTCGCGTACAGCGCCGGGTTGATGCACGCACGCGCCTTCAACTACACGGCCTATACCAACCGTGCATTGATGGCCAATGAAGTCGCGATCGCCCAATTGGCGAGTGCATCGTCATGGACTCAATTCATCGAGATGCACGGGGAGACTGCCGCCAGTGCGAGCTGGGCTTGCGAGACCTATTACAACCGGGCTGTCGCCGGACTGATGGACAAGGACTATCCAGCACTGTGCATGGGTCTCACTTACGCCTATGAATACGGTGCGCTCACCTATGCCAATCAAGGGGTGCAGGCACTGGCGGAAGTCGCCGAGCTGGCAGCCGAGGCCTCGAAAACCGCGCTGAAGACTGCGCAGCTGGCAATGACCGGGATGATGCCGGTTCAGCGCAACGAAGTGATGAACGACGTGGCGCGGGCCAATTATGCCAATGACGGGACAGTCGCCGTGGACCTCGTTCCGCTGGCCGATGGCTATCTGAACTTCGAGGGCAAGCCCTTCATGCAGAACTACGGCAGCGACGAGCGGGAGCGCTTCAAGCAAGCCACTGTCGGCGCCGCCAACCTGGATTCGTTCGTGCGGGAGCGGCGCTGGAAGAGCACGGCCTGGGCGGGCATGTGCACCGGCACCAACGGCATCAAGTTCGACTACATGCGGCGGGCCGGCGGCACCGAGCTCGTCGGCTACGACGAGTGGCGCGCGCTCGACACGAATTCGATGTGGACGTACCACCCGGATTCGCGCCACAAATGCGTCTCCGAAGAAGAGGTCGTCGCCTACGGCGGCCAGAAGGCCAAGAGCAGCTCGACCCAGGATGACGGCGGCGGCCCCGGCGCCGGCGACAATCCCCAGGCCACCGAAGACGCAAACAACAGCGGCAACGACTGGAGCTATTCCGGCCTCCCCAATTTCTTCGACCTCTCCGACAAGGCGTTGGCCTACGTGCCGGAGAACGGCGGCAAGGGCGGCGCCGACAGCAAGAAGCTCGACCCCAAGGTGCGCTTCGCGGTGCGCGTGACTCGCGCCTCGGACCAGACCGCCACCTCGGACGCGCGCTCCGCGATCAGGGGCTCCAAGCACCTGAATGCCTATGCGGGCGACCCGGCGCGTGGCGTCTACGCGGGCGTCTCGGCCTCGGAGGTGTTCTTCATGCGGCCGGATGGGCAGGCGCGTCGCGACGGCAACAGCGAGCTCGCCAGCCTGTTCAATCCGTACTGGCAGGCCCATCTGGTCGACGCCAGCGGCGATGCCCGGACGGCACAGCTCGGCTTGCAGGGAGTGGCTGCGCCATGAGCTCGCCCGGCTGCCCAGTGAGGCGCAGCAAGTCGGAGCCGGGCCGGCAACGCGGCCAGGCCTTGGCCGAGATGCTGGTCATCGCGGCCGCATTGATACCGCTCTTCCTGCTGATGCCGATGATCGCCAAATATCAGGACATCGCCCACAGCACCCAAGCGGCGAGCCGCTACGTCGCGTTCGAGGCGATGGTGCGCAACGGCGCGGTGACCAGCGGCTGGAAGCCAGAGGCGCAGCTCGCCGACGAGGTGCGCAGCCGCTTCTTCGAATCGGCCAATGCGCCGATCGTCACGCAGCAGGCGCCGGACCGGAGCGCCGCCTTCCGTCAAGTCTTCTGGACCGATCCGAAGGGGTCGGCGCTGATCGCGTCGCTCGGCCAGGACGTGAGCCTGAGCTTCGGCACCGGCAACGCGGCGATGCATGACGGTGGCTTTCAGGGCGCGCACGACGGCCGGCCGTTTCCGCTGAGCGGCAAGATGTCGCTCGCCGCACGCGGCCTCTACAGCGGCAACGTCAGCGTCAAGCTGGCCAACCTGCCGGCGGGTCTCGAAGCCTACGTGCCCTTCGACAAGATCGACCTGACGATCCGGCGCAGCACCAGCGTCGCGATCGATACCTGGACAGGGCGCGGTCCCGGCGACGTGCAGGGCAGGCTCGACAACGCGGTGCTGAGCCCGGTGGCGAAGCTGCAGGCGGTCGGACGGCTGGTCAGTCCGATCGTCTCCGGCCTCGAGGCGCCGTTGATGACGATGGAAGGCCCGAAGCTCGGCGAGCTCGACTTCTGGCAGGACGTGGTGCCGCCCGACCGCCTGCGGAGCAAGGCGCCATGAGGGCGTGGGCCCTGTTGCCGGCGGCCTGGCGGCAAGCGCCATGGCATGTCTTTGCCGCGCTGTGGCTGGCGGTGTCTGCGGTGGCGGCGAGCGCCGCGCCGTCGCCGGCCTGGCCGGAGCTCGCGCTTCCGGATCACGCGCAGACATTCGATGTCGGCGAGCAACTCGGCTTCAACGGCGTGCCGATGCGCATCCGCGGCTTCATCTCGGACCAGCCGCCGCAGCGCGTTGCCGAATGGTTTCGTCGCAGCCTTGGCGAGCCGCTGGTCGAGAGCACGCTCGGCGCCAAGCAGATCCTCGGCCGGCCGCAAGGCGAGTTCTACCTGACGGTGCAGCTCGAGGCCGCCGGCCGCGGTACGCGCGGCATCGTCGCCGCCAGCCACGTCAAGGCGGCGCTGGCGCATCGCGACGAGACGCGACGCTTCGCGCAGCAGTGGCGCGACCGCCTGCCGGCCGGCTCGCGCGTGCTGAGCCAGACCTCGTCCGAAGACAACGGCCGTGTCTCCAGCCAGCTGGTGTTCGCCAACGGCTTGCCGCCGCAGCTGAACCGCGATCGGCTCGAGGCCACGCTGCGCGATGACGGCTTGATGCTCGAGCGCGATACCGAGGCGGGCGATGCCGCGCGCATGCCGATCGCGACGGCGGGCAGCCGGCTGCTGCTCTTCAAGGGTCCGGCCAAGGAAGCGACCGCGGTGATCACCCGGCTGCAGGACGGCCGCACCGCCGTCGTGCTGAACACCGTCACCGCAATGGAGACGATCCGATGAAGAGACATCCCCGCGGCCGATCCGCTGTGCGGCAGCGCGGCCAATCGTCGATGGAGTACGCGATCGTCTGTGCCGCATTGGCGTTCGCGCTCGGCATCGGCATCGGCATGGTCGACGACCACAGCGTGCTGCGCGAGCTGCTCGAAGCCTTCCGCACCGCCTACCAGAAGATCAGCTTCGCGCTGTCGCTGCCTCAATAGCCTCGCCGGCCGCACACCAAACCCGTCATGAAGTTCCCTCTCCCTCGTCGCCCGAAGTTCAACAAGACCTGGGCCGTGCTCGGCGTGTCCCTGGTGATCGGCGTGCTGGCGGCGCTCGGTGCGCGCAGCTTTCTCGCCCAGCAGATGAGCGAGATCGAAGCCCGCTCGCGCGGCAAGACAGTCAACGTCGTCGTCGCGAAGCAGGCGCTCAAGCGCGGTGATGCCCTGTCAGGCGAGACGGTCGCGGTGCGCGCGGTGCCGCTCGACTACGCGCATTCTTCGGCGATCTCGCCGGGCGATTTCGATCGGGTCGACGGACAGCGCCTGGCCTACGACGTCGGCCCCGGCGAGATGATCCTGTGGGGCCTGCTCGAGACCAAGCGCGTGCCGACCTTCTCGGCCCGGGTCGAGACCGGCCGACGCGCGATGACGGTGCCGGTGGACGAGATCAGTTCGATCTCCGGCATGCTGGAGCCGGGCGACGTGATCGACCTGATCGTCACCGTCGACCGCGACGGCCGCAAGCTGACCTTCCCGCTGCTGCAGACCGTCAAAGTGATGGCCACGGGCCAGCGTTCGGTCGACGATCCGAAAGGCGGCGCGGTGCGCCAGTACGCGACTGTTACGCTCGACACCACGCCCGAGGAAGCACAGCGCGTGATCGTCGCGCGCGAGGCCGGCCGCATCACCGCGCTGCTGCGCAATCCACAGGACGGCAAGGCCACGGCCAGCGTGCAGGGCGATATCGACGCGCTGCTCGGCCTGAAGAAGAAAGGGCCGAACGGCGAGGCCTGGCAGGTACCGGTGATATACGGCGGCCAGGGCGGCAAGTTCTCGCCCGAGGCCTTGAACCTCGGCCTGGAGCGGGGCGGCGGAGCGAGCGATGAGCTGGCCATCAAGCGGCGGATCGATGCTGCGATGCGCAAGTCCGCCGCAGCGGAGG
>Ga0207695_10007768_pt1 | contig 13578 bp, 7 predicted proteins | sample KBSC54metaG_FD_184354 | JGI IMG/M metagenome (GOLD analysis project Ga0207695, IMG submission 184354) | Corn rhizosphere microbial communities from Kellogg Biological Station, Michigan, USA - KBS C5-4 metaG (SPAdes) (version 2) | ecosystem: Host-associated > Plants > Roots > Rhizosphere > Soil...
TCGAAAGCCCATGCTGATCGATGCCCTGTTTTGGGTCGCGTCGATGAGTAAACCCATTACGGCAACCGCGCTCATGATGCTAGTAGACGAAGGCAAAGTGCGCTTGGACGATCCGGTAGACAGATACTTACCGGACTTCACTCCGCGCATAATGTCGGTGAGCGACAATGATCTTCACGTTCGACTGGAGAAGCCGAAGTCTGCGATAACCGTCCGAAGTCTCCTGAGTCACACGAGTGGCATCCCTTTTCGTTCGTCACTTGAAACGCCGACGTTAGACCTTCTTCCACTGTCGGTCCGTGTCCAGAGCTATGCGCTCGAGCCGTTGCAGTTCGAACCGCAGAGGGAATTTTCCTATTCAAATGCTGGTATTAATACCGCGTTCGATGAATATGTCGACCGGGGCTGAATGCCATCGCGTGTGCTAGGAGCTAGTCACGCGCAAACGAGCTGTGACGGTCTCTTCCTCAATCAGAGGCCGCCGTAACTCTCAGGGCGATGTCCTCATCATATTCAGGCGATGCCAGCACCGCGCTGCCGGTTTGCGTCGTTAAAGGCTCCTCTTTATCAACGACTCCGGTCTTCGTGTTCAGCCATTGGGCCCTATATTTGCCCGGGAGCAGATTGACTCCGAGCTTCGCAATCTGATGTCCGTGATCGACTGTGAAGCGAGGGTCTTTGAATGTTTTCCATGCCTGCTCGTGTCCGTGATGAATGTAGACTGCGTACACCTTTCCTGGGTCTGCCAGCGCAGAGATAGAGGCGTTTACCGGCACTCCTGATTGAACCACCGTCGCTGTAGGAACCATTTTGAGGACATTCATACTACTCATAAATTGACGCAGGATTCCAAGCTGCTTGCGAAGTTCCGTACCCCCTCCGCCAGGTTGTGTCAGGGGTATTTGGAAACTCCCTTCTGGATGGTCAATGGTAAACGAATAATCTAGACCGATCGTGAGTGCTCCACCTGCCAACAAATACTGCCACGCCTGAATTCGATAAGGCGCTGGGGCGATGCCGTCGAATCCGCTCTCGTTGCTGCCCAAGGGCTTGCCGAGCTCGTAGTTCAACCGTACCGTTGCAGAGCTTCGCGTGCCGTGAAACAGATACAGCGAAGCCTGCGGTACGGGGTTAGCGACTTTCCGCTCGTCTGTAGAGATTTCCTGTGCGATGAGATGTCGCACCGGTAAGTTAGACTCAACATCAACAATGACTTCCGCGATGCGCGTTTGCCAGTCACTCGGTACATCACCCAAGTAGGGCTCGTTGCAGATTTCATAATAAACATTATCAAAACCGCGCAGCTCGCCTACGATCTCGCGAACCATCTTCTCCTCCACCGCCAGTACACGGGGGTCCTTCAGTGTAAGGACATCGCGTCGCAATACGTTGCCAACGCCGTTGATGTTGTTCTTGCTATTGAACGGACTGATATCCCACAGGTTTTCGCCATAGTAGGGGCTGAACAAGCTCACCTCGACGACAATCCCGCGCCGCCCCGCCTCGCTTACGAGGTCCTTCAACCGCTTAAAATAGGTCTGATCCCACCTACTCAAATCAAACTTGCCCGGCTCGTTCCGAGCACGAGGCCAGGGCGCCAGAAAGCGCTGTGCCTTTGGAGCCAGCGTGTTGTCTTTAATTTCAAAATCCGAGTTGGGCGTGAACTTCCCCGGGAGCTCCCGATAAGGCCCTACAAATATTCTCGTAGCGTTAAGCCCTGCTCGCTGTGTCGCCGCAAGATATTTCGTGTAATCAAAGTCGAGATTGATCACGGCACCATAGTGTTCGCTGGAACCCACCAGTACAGTCGGCTGCCCTCGAAATACGAAGTAGTGTGGGTTTTCAGGGTGAAGCTGCAAAGGCGCGCTGCCAGAGGGAGCTGCTGCTACCGACGTGGAGAGCGCAAATAGAAGGCTAAAGAATTTCATTGTTCATGACTCTGACAATCACCCGGTACGCATAAAGGGTTTGCATCGATCATGACCAGACCATTCTCGGCTCCCCCTTTTTGGTATGATGGCATTCCAATTCAGAGCTTGCAACTTGCTCTAGCCCGGCGAATCCGGGAGCCACTTGGCAGCTAAAGGATTTTGATTTCGATCGTGACTACCAGCGGCTCGGAGTCGCTGAGGGACTCTACACGGCCGCCAATCCAGATTTACCCCGGTTTAAGAGGGCGGGTGGAAAGCTCTTGTCCTATTCGCTTCGAGCTTTGGTCCAAAAGAGCCGCCCTGAGGGCTGCCGGACCGAATGGGGCCGCTCATTCAATTCTTAACTCTATCGCGAATCGAGGTGCTGAAGGGGCCGCAGGGCACACTGTACGGCGCCGACAGCCTTGGCGGTCTGATCAAGGTCGTTACTAAAGACCCGTCGATGGCGGGAATCACCGGAAGTGTTCAGATGCTCGGTGACGGTGTGATCGAGGGTGGCCTCGGTTACGGGGTGCGCGGCGCGATAAATATTCCGCTGTCGAACACACTCGCGATTCGGGCCAGTGGCTTCTCACGCCGCGACCCCGGCTATATCGATAACATCACGACTGGCCAAAACAACGTCGACTCGGTCGATGTGTTTGGAGGGCGCATTGCGGGTTGTGGAGTCCCTACGACGCTCTATCGCTCAAGATCTCCGCATTGTTTCAGAATACGCGCGCTCCGTACCTGGCAATATTCTTTCCCTCCGCGGCCGGATCGGCTTTTCGTGAGCGCAATGAAACAGAGAAATTTACTCAGGAGCTACGTGTCTCGTCGTTGGTAGGGCATTGCCTCGACTGGCTTGTGGGGGAATTCTACACCCATGAAGCCAAGCCCAATTTTTATGAAGCCGATGACGCCAACGATGTCGCAACCGGGGCATATGTTGGAAATCTTGACACGTTTTACTTTCCGCAAGCCTTCTCGGAATACGCAGTTTTCGGTGACGCCACATTCCATGCGACCGATCATTTCGACGTGCAGATCGGTGGACGGGAGGCCTGGAGTAGGCAAACCTATCAAGAGATTGCTACCGGGCCGGATATTTATTCGCTCTTTCATGTTCCGTCGCCGTATATACAGCCACGGCAACAGGCCAACAGCAATGCGTTCACTTTCCTGGTGGTCCCCGAGTACAAGTTTTCACCCGATCTCATGGTCTACGCGCGGGTGGCTTCCGGATATCAGGTTGGTGGCCCCAACTTTAGTACGTCGCAGGGACAGCCAGCGTCGTATCGCCCTGACACGACAAGAAACTATGAAATAGGAATCAAGGGGGCTGTCGACGATCATCTGCTGAGCTTCGACGCCTCGTTGTACTACATCGATTGGCGCGACATTCAATTGACTGTCATTTTGCCCAGCGTCAGCTACGTCACTAACGGAGGACGTGCTAAGAGCGAGGGTGTCGAGTTTTCCGGTGAAGCCCATCCCGTGCGTGGACTGCGGATTTCTGCGTCGGGATCATACTGCGACGCCGTTCTGCAACAACGTGGGCAACACACGCGGCCAGCTGGGCGGCTTTTATTCAAGTAACCTCGCTAACCCTTCCGGCGCGTTCCTGAAGCTGACGCAGCCTCGTACGGTGGGGCTAAGCATTACGAGAAATTTTTGACGAGTCTGCCGAATGTCGTTCTTTTGCTGGCCGCAATAGAGCCGCGCTCAACCCAGTAAACCGGGGTTGCCGGAGTGCTCACGTTGTCCGTACGAAACTCGTGATCCGGCGCTTAACGTCTGTCGATTCTAAGTAGACGCCTGTGAGCGAAAAAGCCCTCACTCGATTTTGTAGACTTGCCGCCGCCCTGAACGGGGGGAACCGTCGTATGGCCGAATCACCGCAAGAGCTGATTTACCGCCTCTTTATCGAGAGTCGGGATGCGCTACGCCGGCAAATCTCGCGTCTGGTCCGCTCGGCGGACAGTACGGACGATATCGTGCAGGAGGCGTTTCTACGCACCTATCAGAATGCCGATTCGGTGCATGCACCGCGGGCGTTCTTATTCACGACGGCGCGCAATTTGGCGGTTGACCTGCTGCGGCGAAATCGTGAAAAACCGGATAACGCGGTGACTACTTTTGATACACCTGACATCTCGGTAGATACAGGAGCATCATCACCCGATCAGATCGCTATTGCGGAGGAGGCTTCAAGAATATTGAAGCAGGCCATTGACCTGTTACCGCCACAGCGGCGGGCGGCGCTGACGCTCAGAGTGTTCCATGGTCATTCATACAAGGAGATCGGAGCGATTCTGGGACTGGCTGAACGGACGGTTGAGAACCAGGTAGGGCGTGGATTGAATCGGGTGCATGAGTACGTCCGGGCGCGATACTCGGAGATCAAGGATAGCGGAGGCCACGGTGGCTGAACTACATCAATTGCCCAGCGATGCCGAGTTACGGCTTGAGGCCAGTTTGTGGATAGCTCGATTGACCAGCGGTACGGCCTCCGCAGAAGAACAGATCCGCTTCGAGGAATGGCGTAGAACTCACCCTCGCTATGCACGTGCTTACGACGAAGTGGCGGTAACTTGGGGTCAACTCAACGACATGGGCGCCTTGGTTCGGGCAGTGGACTTGGGGCGTAATTTTGGCGCCTCGAGCCGCTGCGCAATGCGAGCGCTCGCGTCGCGCACTCGGACTAGACGTATATCGCTCTCGTTGGCGGCGACACTGATGGCGGCGGTGTGCATAGGATTTTGGCTTAATTCGCGAGGACCTGAGACCCTGTTTCAAACAGGGGTTGGCGAGCATGCGACTGTTAAGTTACCTGATGGATCTTCCTTAGACTTAAACAGCAATAGCCTAGCAAGGGTGGTGTATAGCGCACAGGCCCGTACGGTTCGGCTGGAACGAGGCGAAGGTTATTTTGAGATCAAGCGGGATGCACAACGACCTTTTTGGGTAGCCGCGAGGAAATCGTGGATCGGGGCGGTTGGAACTGCATTTAACGTTGACCTCAGATCTACCGGTCTGCGGGTAACGGTGAGCGAGGGGGTGGTGAAAGTCGCAGGTTCGGTGGCTACCCCAGCGCCGCCCGCCGTCGATCAAGTCCAACCAGCATTCTCTGTGTTGCGAGCAGGACAACAGGCCGACGTTCAGGGCGCCATGACGAACGTTCGATCGCTAGCGCCGACTCAGATTGCGAGGTCGCTATCCTGGCGACATGGATCGATTTATTTCGCGGGGGACCGACTGCAAGATGTCGTTGAGGAGTTAAATCGCTATACCAACACCAGCATGGTGATCGATGAAGGAGACTTGAGGAATCTGGCGATCGCCGGAACGTTCGAAGCCAGTGAGAGGGGCGCTGAGGCTTTACTCACGAGCCTTCAGGAGGGATTTGGGTTGAAAGTGCGCAAGGCTGGACACACAGCCCACATATCGGAAAAATAAGCGCAAAGGTCGAGTGAGGGCTTTTCTCCCGCCAAATAGTCTATTAGGAACACGGAACGAAAAATTGATGCAGGAGCGCATCGCACTGAAATGCCCCTCGGGAGACTTATGGCGTTACTTCCTCGTCGATTTTGGCCTTTGATATTTGTCCTGCCGATTCCAGCGTGGGCGCTGGATGCACAGTGGTTCGACATTCCGGCTCAGTCGTTGTCTGAAGCCCTGCGCGTCTTTGCAGGACAGGCCAAGATGCAGTTGTTGTATAAACCGGATGTAGTGGGACATGAGAAATCGAACGCCGTGACCGGTGAGTATGGTAGGGAAGAGGCGTTACAACAGCTGCTGAAGGACACAGGACTTGAAGTGGTTTTCAGCAAGGGTAATGTGGCGACGATTCGACCCATTCAAAGCGTAGAGCCGGGAAAGCAGGTTGACGCATTAAGAGACGACGCCGAGGATTCTGCGGCTCCTACTGCGAAAGGTGATAAGTCCCTTTGGAATCGCGTTCTGGTAGCGCAGGCAGACCAGGGATCTTCCAATATCACCTCTGTAAACGATGTGTCACAAAGCTCATCTGAAAAGTCGCAAAAATCGGCTGTGCTCGAGGAGGTCATTGTCACCGCGCAAAAGCGCTCGGAGCGACTCCAAGATGTTCCTGTGCCGGTTACGGTGTTGGATGCCCAGTCGCTGGCGGAGAACAATCTGAACCGCATACAGGATTATTTCGCATCAGTTCCGGGGTTGACTCTGAACGCCAGCTCTGGCGCCCCCGGAGGGGGAAGACAATTTCTCTCGATTCGGGGCTTGGCGGCCACCTTCGTCGGAACTCCCTCTGTCGCTTTCGTAATTGATGACGTTCCTTTCGGATCGAGCACTTCACAAAGCAATGGCGCGATAAGCTATCCAGACGTCGATCCGAATGACCTCGCAAGAATCGAGGTGTTGAAGGGACCACAGGGTACGTTATACGGGGCCGACAGCATCGGTGGGCTGATAAAAATAGTCACTCAAGACCCATCCACATCCCAATTCAGTGGCCGTGCTGAGATACTCGGCAATAGAATTATCGATGGCGGTCCGGGTTACGGGTTTCGCGGTGCCGTGAATATTCCAATATCGGACTCGTTTGCGGTTCGTGCTAGTGGCTTTACCCGCCGCGATCCGGGCTATATCGATAACATCACGACCGGACAAGACAACGTCAATTCTGTAGATGTCTACGGAGGACGTCTTGCCGGGCTGTGGAGGCCCACGGACACTCTGTCGATCAAGATCGCCGCGTTGGTGCAGAATTCGTACGGAAACGGTAATCCCACAGTCAACGCGACGGTCGACCCAGCGGATGGTAAATTTCAACCCGCGCAGGGTGGCTTCATTCAAACCGGGCTGCCAGGTACGGGGACATATAGAAATGCCGTTCAGTTCTACTCGGCAACGGTCAACGCAAAGGTGTCGGGCCTAGACATCATTTCGCTCACCGGTTATGGGATTAACCGTTCTCAGTATAACTACGATGCCACTCTTTATGGCCTTGCACCACTTGTGTTTCCTCAGTTTCCTACTGCGAGCGGGTCAGCGGCCCTGTTCCACCAAGAAACCGACAAATTGACCCAGGAGTTACGTGTCTCCTCTTCGGTGGGCCATTGGCTTGACTGGCTTGCAGGAGGGTTCTACACACATGAAACCCAGCCAAATTACTACGGCGCGATTGATGCCAACGACATCAACACCGGGGCGTATATCGGTAATGTCTACACGGACTTTCTTCGTCCGGACACTTTCTCGGAGCGCGCGCTATTTGGTGATGTCACGTTCCACGCGACCGATCGCTTCGATATACAACTCGGAGGACGGGAGGCCTGGAACAGCCAGGCGTTTCAGAACATTTATACTGGCCAGGGTGTTGGGTTTATTTTTGGACAGTCGTCGCCATATGCTCAACCAGAGCAACGGTCGACCGGTGATGCGTTCACTTTCCTCGTGGTGCCTGAATACAAATTCTCGCAGGATCTAATGGTCTACCTGCGCGTAGCCTCGGGGTATCAGGTCGGTGGCCCGAACGTCAATACCGCGCACGGAGAGCCTCGTTCGTATAATCCTTCAACTACGAAAAACTATGAAGTTGGGATTAAGGGAGATCTTTACGGCCACCGGCTGAGCTTTGCAGTGTCAACGTACTACATCGACTGGCACGACATTCAGATTTTTGTTGAGCCAACGCCAGTGATGTCGTACACCGCCAATGGTGGACGTGCGAAGAGCACGGGCGTGGAGTTCTCTATTCAGGCACGGCCGCTAGCGGGGTTGCAGGCCTCCGCCTCGGGATCATACAGCGACGCTGTTCTAACACAGGATATGCCCGCACATTCGAGCATTTACGGGCGATCCGGCGATCCCCTTCCATACAACAGCCGATATTCCGGGACGCTGGCGCTCGATCAGGATCTCGTGCATGTTGGGGGGCTTGTCACAATTTTAGGAGCCTCCGCAAGCTACGTTGACCGTCGCTACAGCGAGTTCCCGGGCGGGCCGCCGCCCTACGGGCCACCGCCCGAAAACATCGCCCGTTTCCAGTTACCCGGTTATACCACGGTTAATGCGCACCTCAGTGCTCGATCCGCCTCTTGGTTCTTTAACCTCTTCTGCAACAACTTGACGAACACACGCGGCCAGTTAGGTGGCAATAATGCAAGCAACGCGGGTAACACTTCCGGCGCGTACCTCCAGCTCATTCAGCCACGGACAGTGGGTCTGAGCATTACAAAAAGTTTCCAGTAGGGCGTTTCTTGTCAACAGAGGTCGCGGCCATTTTTCTTAGGTTTCCACAGATGTCTGGTGTATCCTCCAGATGGATTGTTGTTTGCACCATCATGGTGCTCGCCACGGCTTGGTTGCCGGGCTTGGCATGGGCTGAACAGGAATTCTGGCTGCAACCCCTCTCAAGCCGGCCCGACGCTGTGAGCGGTGGCGATGTATTGGTTCAAATGAGCGCGCCCGATCATTGGACGTGGACCGCCCAACTCAATGGTCGTGACGTGACCTCAGCGTTCCGTCTGGCCGACGAATCGGGAAATCTGCTCGCCCTCCTGAGCGGGCTTAAGCTTGGTAGGAATACAGTTGAGATTCGCTCTAACGGAACGGTTAGATCGAAGCTCGAAATTGCCGATCATCCACTCGCTGGTCCTATTTTCTCGGGCCCTCATCAGCAACCATTTATTTGCCAGACCGTGGCTAATGGTCTCGGCCCCGCCGCGGACGCGGATTGCAGCGCCGCTTCAGTGGTTCAGTACTACTATAAATCCACGGAACCGGTCCAAGACCCGGCTCCTCCGGGAGCGCTCAGTCTAGGATTCAAAATCTACGATCCGTCCGGTCCCCAGCCTTCCGATGTGGCAAGGGTCGAGATATCCGATGGACACAGCGTGCCTTATATCGTTCGACGCGAGATTGGAACCATCAATCGGGCCGTCTACGATATTCAGTTTCTTCATCAACCGGGCCATCCTCTCCCGACGCCATGGTCGCAACCAACCCCGGGATGGAACGGGCGTCTGGTGTATCTGTTCAGAGGCGGCTGCAGTTCAGGGTACCGCCAAGGTACTTTGGATGTCTTCGAGAAACCCATCGGGCATTCCCAAGCGGATTCACTTCTTGCACAAGGTTATGCGGTCGCAACTTCGACGCTTAATATTTTTGGAAATAATTGCAACGATAGAATCGCTGCTGAAACCCTGTCGATGGTGAAAGAGCATTTTATCAAGACATACGGGGTCCCGGTTCATACAATCGGCGTTGGTGAATCGGGCGGGGCGATGCAACAATATTTGATTGCGCAGAATTATCCGGGCCTTCTTGATGGAATCATTCCTTTCCATTCTTTTCCGGATGTTGTGACGAGCAATCAGACAGCGTTCGATTGTTCACTGCTCGATCACACCTTCAACACTGCACAACAGCGCTGGCACGACGAACAGAAAACTGCGGTAGCCGGTTTTGCCACCTGGCGCACATGTTTCGGCGAGCCGCGATCGTCTCCTCAGAATTGCGACCCTTCAATACCGAAAGAGCTCATCTACGATCGGACCAGAAATCCAAAGGGCGCGCGGTGCGATATTTACGACAACGAGATCAATATCTTCGGACGCGATCCCCGAACGGGTCATGCCTATCGGCCTCTAGACAATGTAGGGGTTCAATATGGCCTGCTCGCATTCGACAGCGGTAAGATCGATGCGGAACAATTCATCGAACTCAACGCGTTGGTCGGTGGGTACGATGAAGATGATAATCTCGTTCCCGAGCGCACCGCGGCCGATCCCGAGGCTATTCGCATTGCCTACCGGCGCGGTGTCGTGCTGACCGGTGCCGGGCTAAGTCAGATTCCCATTATCGACTGGCGTTTCTATATGGACGATCTTGTCGGTGGACATGACCTCTTTCGATCGTTCGTCGCGCGGGCACGACTCGTCGCGGCGGACGGCAATGCCGATAACCAGGTTATTCATATCGAATGGAGGCCTGAACTTGGCAACACGGACCTAGCATTGGCGGGTCTTCGTCGTGGTCTCGTCAGGCAGATGGATCGTTGGTTGGATAATATTGCGGCGGATCATGCCTCCGTACCGCCATCCGTCAAGGTGGCGCGCAACAGGCCAGCGGATCTTGCCGACGGATGCCTCGCGACCGACGGCGAACACATTGTCGAGCCTCAAACCTACGACGGCCCAGGTAGGTGTAACCAGATGTATCCAGCGCACGGCGATCCGCGCATCGCGGCCGGCGGTCCGCTGACCGATGATGTGTTGAAGTGTGCGCTCAAGCCGATCAATGCAGCCGACTACCCTCATCCATTGACCGCCGACCAACTTCAACGGTTGAAAGCCATCTTTCCGAACGGCGTTTGCGACTATTCTCGTCCCAGCGTGGGCAGGACAGCGTTAGAGGGAGCGTGGCTCTCTTACTGATAGTCCGCGCCCGCTGACGGTTCGACGCGCGAATTCCTCACAGCGTGGTATGGGCACACCCAATCGCAGGCGTGGGTAGATCGCACCCAGGGCCACGGGTGTGTTCTGCGGAAGAGGGGATTCTAGTGCAGGTGGAGTTATGACGAGCACGATCGACCGTCGGGAATTTCTCATTGGAAGCGGCGCCGTTGCGGGGCTCGCGGCGGCGTCGAATCCGTTGCGTGCGAAAGCAACTCGGGTGCGCGTCGCAGATCTGAAAGTGGACTACCTCGAAAGTCCGCTGGGTTTGGAGAATCTGCGGCCCCAACTGTCATGGCGTCTCGAATCGCCTGAACGTAACGTTCGGCAGAGTGCATATCGAATTTGGGTCGCAAGCGCCCAATCGATGCTGGCACGGGGTCAGGGCGACCTTTGGGACAGCGGCAAGGTGTCCTCGCCTAGGTCATTTGGGGTAGTTTACGAAGGCCAAGCGCTGCAGTCTCGACAACAGTGTTGGTGGCGCGTTCAAGTGTGGGATCAAGCCGGCGTTGCTTCCGAACCCAGTGTGATCGGTGGATGGGAGATGGGGCTCTTATCGCCCGGAGATTGGGAAGCGCAATGGCTCGCGGTCGACGATGCCATCGCCAAAGCGGATCGCGAGACTCGCCTGGAATGGATTTGGGGAGCGTCGACAGCTGACGCGGCGCCACGTAAGTTTCGCTATCACATCCAGTTACCGGCGCCAACCAAAGGTGGCGTGCTCTTTACTTTTGGCAGGATGTTTGAATACGTCACCGGGGTGTGGATGGACGGAACGCCGCTGGGTGGTGAAATTCCAGTAAAAAATCTGCGGTCAGAGCGCATCGCGTTTGGCAGCCTGTCAGCCGGCGAGCATTGTCTGGCTATCGAACTCGATCAAAAAAATCCTTTTCCAGAGGTCTTTGTCGGAACCAAGCCGGAGTTGGGTGTCGCTGTGTTTGCTCGATGCGACATGGAGGATGGCCGACAAGTGCGCGTGGCCAGCGGTCCTGAATGGAAGACCAGTTTGACCCGGGATGCGGGCTGGCATCAGCCTCAGTACGATGACAAGGCATGGAGCGTAGCGGTCGCATCTCCGGTTGAGCGCATTCTAATTCCTGAGCCTGCTTTTCATCTGCGCCGAGAGTTTGCCGTTGAGGGAGATATCGTCGCGGCGCGTCTGTATGCTACTTCACTGGGATGTTATGAGGCGCGCTTGAACGGCAAGCGCGTAGGCGATGCTCTGCTGACACCAGAAATTTCTCAGTATGGTAAGCGAACTCTCTACCGCGTCTATGATGTCAAAAGACTTTTGCAACTGGGGCCTAACGTATTGGGTTTGACTGTGGGCGACGGTTGGTACGCTAGTCATCCTGCTCGGTACCGTTGGGGGCCCCCACCCAGGCAGGTCATTGCACAGTTGGAACTGACTTTTTCAGATGGGTCGCGTCAGATCGTGGCCACGGGTCCAGACTGGAGTATTTCGCGCAGTCCCATCGTGCAATCGGAACTCTGTGTGGGAGAGGTGTACGACGCTCGGCTGGAACAGGCAGGATGGGATATCGCGGGATTTAATGATTCGAGGTGGCAGCGCGCAGAGCTGACCCCGCGGCCATCTTGCAGTCTGGTGGCTCATGCAAGTCCTCCCATTCGGGCCATGCAGAAACTCAAACCGCAAGCGATCACGCAACCAGCACCCGGCTCGTATGTCTTCGACTTCGGGCAGAATTTCGCGGGTTGGTGTCGGCTACATGTGCGCGGCGCGGCCGGGTCCCGCATCGATCTGCATTTTGCTGAGGAGCTGCAGTCCTCTGGAGAGATCGATCAATTCGTTCTACTTGGGGCTCGGGCCAGCGATACCTATATCTTGCGAGGCGACCCAACTGGCGAAACGTTCGAGCCGCGTTTCGCCTATCATGGTTTCCGTTACGTTCGGGTGACGGGTTTAACCACTGCTCCTTCGAGGGAGTCTCTCGAAGGCATTGTCATCCACAGTGATCTCGCGTTTACAGGTCGTTTGCGGATCGATGACCCTCTGATTGAGAAAGTCTGGCGTAACGCGGTCTGGTCGCAACGCTCCAATTTCATAGGAATTCCGACGGATTGCCCGAACCGCGCGGAGCGTATGGGTTACATGGGCGATGCTGGTGTGTTCTGGGATGCCGCCGCATTCAACATGGATGTCGCAGCGTTTACGCGCCGGCAAATGGACAATGTCCGCGCGGATCAGTATGCCAATGGCGCCTTCACCCTGTGGGCGCCAGCAGTGGAGGACAAACCAGAGAATCCAACTGCAGCCGCCGCGTGGTCCGATGGCAGCGTGATTCTGCCCTGGACGAGCTGGCGCCGCTATGGGGATCTCGGCATCATCGAGCAGAACTGGGAGGCGATGAATCGCTATCTGCAATTCATTCTGGATCGCAACCCTGACTCTTTATGGAAGAAGGGTCACGGACCGGACTTTGGCGACTGGCTAGCCATCGGGAATAATCAGTTTTACCACCCCGATAAATCCCCGCCGACTCCGATCGAGTTGATTACCACCGCGTATTGGGCACATTCCGCAGACCTCCTGGCGCAGATGGCGGACGCGTCCGGACGCAAGGCCGATGCGGCGCGTTTACGTGCTGTACGTGAACGGGTGCGCGAAGCATTCATATCAACATTTGTGCAGCCCGATGGCCGCGTCGGAAATGGCAGCCAGACGTCCTACATTTTGGCGCTCAAATATGGTCTCGTACCCGATCAATTGCGTTCCGCGGCGGCCGCGCATTTAGTCACCGAGATACGCGGTCGTGGTGTCGCACTATCGACCGGCATTCTCGGCACCCAGTACAGCCTGGACGTTCTCGCGGACGCGGGTTATCCCGATGTGGCTTATAGCCTATTACTCAGAAGGGCAGATCCCTCCTGGGGTTTCATGATTGCTCACGGCGCAACGACGATGTGGGAGATGTGGGATGGCGATCTTCAACATCTGCATAACGAGGGATCGCACAACCACGAGATGTTCGGAGCGGTTTGCGGATTCTTATTCCGGCGAGTTGCTGGGATCGATGCGCTCGAGCCAGGTTTCGAGAGGATTGTCATCAGACCTATACTTGATCCGCGCGTGCAGCGCGGGGGCGGGGACTATGACTCCATCACGGGACGCATTTCGACTGATTGGGCTCATAGCGCAGATGGAAGGCTCACTTTAAATGTGACCATACCGGCAAATACCACCGCGCAGATTCAAATTCCAGCCCGAC
>Ga0207695_10007771_pt1 | contig 13576 bp, 9 predicted proteins | sample KBSC54metaG_FD_184354 | JGI IMG/M metagenome (GOLD analysis project Ga0207695, IMG submission 184354) | Corn rhizosphere microbial communities from Kellogg Biological Station, Michigan, USA - KBS C5-4 metaG (SPAdes) (version 2) | ecosystem: Host-associated > Plants > Roots > Rhizosphere > Soil...
CGGCGACCAACTGAGTTCGTCTGGCAAGCCGCCTACATCGGCCAGTTTGCGATCGCCTGTTCCGTCGCTCTCCATGATGTGTAGGCTTCCGTTTCCGGAGCTGTAGACTACGGACTTTCCGTCCGGCGACGAGGTTGCGGAATGAACCCAGGCGTCAGCCAGCAGCTCCCGGAGCGAGCCTGCTGGAATCTGAACATCCCAGAGGCTACCGCGGCCCCGGTCGGCCGAGGCAACGAGAAGTGTGGACCCGTCCGGCGACACGTCCATGACCGAGGGATTCGGCAATGGCACTGATAGCTGCGCGATCTCCCCACCGGATATCGAAACCTGGGCCGTAGATTGTTGGTCAGTGTTGAGATAAAGCCTACTGCCATCGGTCCCGGCTATCACTTTCGGGCGTCCGTCGTGCGTGATTTGGGCATACTCCTCGGTAAGTTGCGGCGGCGGCAACGGGCGTCGCAGATACCAGACCGCGAAGGCCAAGCCTATAACGAGAAAGATGACGAGCGTAAGGGCAGCAAAGGTGACAAGCGCGGAGACCGAGAGCGCAGGGGCCAGCCAATGTTTGTGTGACCGCGTCGCAGCAGAGGGAAGATTGGCGGTAGGAGAGGTTTCTGGCTCGACGGGGGAATCGACTGGATCCACCTGAGGTTGCGCTGGCCTTGGGTCGTCGGTCTCAACCGTTGTAACGGGTGCGATGAACCGGTAACCAGAGCCGGAAATTGTCTGTACATACTGGGGCAAATCTGAACTGTCGCCGAGAGCCTGACGAAGTTTCCGGATCGCGGTGTTAATTCCGTGTTCAACGTCGACGAAGACTTCCCGCTCCCAAAGGCACCGGGAGATTTCCTCCCTGCTAACCACCTGTCCATGTTTTGTGACCAGGAGAACGAGAAGTTCGAGAGGCTTCCGCTCGAGTTTGAGCCTGCGACCCTTCCGGCAGAGCTCAAATTTGCCGGGATGGAGGCTGAAGTCGCCGAATTGGTAGACGACTAGGGCCACCATCTGCCTCCGCAGCGTGGCTGAAGTATAGCATCCGGCGAAATTTGGGTGCAGCGTTCCCACGCCGCTTCAGCGACTTACACCTTCAGATTTCTTCACCTCTGAATTCACCTTCCTCTATTGTTCGCGAAGACGGATGTGAGTCTTATCTCCCTCAAGCCGGCAAGTTCCCCGGCCGAGGAGAAGAGTGATGAGATTAGCAGATGTGAAAGTTGTGCCGGTGTTGAGCATGCTGGCGCTTGCCACAATAGTTGTTCCCTACGCACATGCCGGGTGCGGGCTGTATCAGCCCGCTTCATTCAACGCGGGTTCACAGGGCCATTTCGGTTCTCCGCGATTGTTGCGGACAGCGTTTAATTCTGATGACGATGAATCCGCCAAGCATGAACCAAGCATGGTTGGAACCTGGAAAGAACATTGGATTTCGGAAGGCACGGCTGGAATTCCGGATGGTACACAGGTCGACGCCGGCTACGCTCAGTGGCACAGTGATGGAACGGAGATCAATATCTCGGGCATGCGTGCTCCCATGACCGGCGACGTCTGCCTGGGTGAATGGATCAAGACAGGCCCGAGGACTTACCGCATGAACCACTTTGGCATGTCATACGACGCGACGGGCCAGAGTATTGTGGGGCCCGCTCGCATTCAGCAATGGATAACTCTCAATGCCAAAGGAGACTCGACTACCGGCAGATTCATCATCGATCAGTGGGACGAAGCAGGCAACGTGCTCGCGCACTTGGAAGGCAAAATCGTTGGAACCAGGGTGACCATGGAAACCGGGTTCCAGAGCATTGAGTAAGTCAAATCCTGGTTGTCGTTCGCGGGTCTCGGTAAGGATGAGAACCGGACCTGCGAGCGATTCCGAATGCCTTCCCCAAACCCATACGTTTTGCCCGGGTGCTGCTCTCCTGGAGGAGTGCCTAGGCTTCATCGCGCTAGCAAAGGAGCTTCTCCATGAAATTCGCATTCCCCAGAATCATCTGCTCAACGTCACTTGCGTTGCTCACATCTTTGTCATGGGCTCAAACGGTAACAACAGTCGCAACAGGCCTGAACGGCCCCCGCAACCTGAAATTTGGTCCCGATGGCGCCCTCTATGTCGGCGAAGCCGGTACAGGAGGACCAAATGACAGCAGCAAATATTCTTGCCAACAAGTCCCATTCCCGGTAGGTCCGTATCATGGCGGACCATCGGCAACGGTCTCCCGCATCAGTCCCAATGGTGAACGAACAATCGTAGTGTCGGGTTTGGCGTCCGGGATGACGAGCCTTCCCTCTGGAGATACACACGGGGTAGCCGACGTAGCGTTTCTGGGCGACAATCTGTACGTCCTTGTTGCCGGAGGCGGATGTTCGCACGGCAACCCAGATGCTCCCGCCGGGATCGTCCGGGCTGATCTACGAAAAGGCACCTCGAAATACATCGCGGATTTGTCGAAATACCTCAGTGACAATCCAACCGCCGAAACGAATCCTGCTGATTTCGAACCGGACGGATCTTTCTTCAGCATGATCGAACACAATGGGCATCTCTACGCGGTTGAGCCTAACCACGGCGAAATTATTCGAGTCAATCCTGGCGGACATATGGAGACGTTCATCGATATATCCGCCAGTCAGGGCCACGCTGTACCGACAGCCATTACTTTTCATGATGGATACTTCTATGTCGGCACGCTCGACAAATTCCCCATCGCGCCAGGCTCCGCCAAAATTTACAAGATCTCGGAGTCGGGTGAGATTGTCTCAACTATCTTCGGCCTGACTACAGTGACCGGTTTGACATTCGACAACAGCGGAAGACTTTACGCACTGGAACTGTCAGCAGCTCCAGGGTTCCCAAATCCCGGCGCAGGCAAGCTGGTCCGCGTGGACGGTTCGGATCAACTTACAGATATCGTCACTGGTTTAGTAGTACCGACAGGGTTGACCACGGGACCTGATGGCGCTCTTTACTTTTCAAACTTCGGTGCCGCACCGGCGGGATTGGGACAAATTCTGCGCGTAGAACTAACCGAGTAGTCACAAGCCTGATTGCCGCTGAGAGAATCCGTCTCAGACATTGCCCATCAATCTGTGCCTCAACTGGTCAATAGAGCTGAAGCCCACTAACCGCCGATCCAACAACTGGAAACTCATAGGAGCGACGGAATCGGCACGTTTCGCCCGAGGTCAAAAGTATGCGACGTAGCACTGTGCATCTGACTCTCTTTTCCACAGGTTTCTTTATCTTCGTCGGGTGTGGGCAAACACCTATAGCGAGCAACAGTCCGACATCTCCGTCGAAGCCTCCAACCTCCCCAGTCGTGCCTCAGCAGGTAGTGCAACCGAGCGTTTATGTTGAGGACGACTCTACCTTTCCCTCGAAGATTCTGATTTTCCCTCAAACAACGAATCATCAGACGACTTCGACCTTAGATTTGACGGGGAGTTGTCCGTCCGTCGATGCGAGTGGGAATTTGTATGTGGTCCGATATTCCACCGGCGCTATCGTCGAGCTGTCGGGCGCTTCGCTGAACAACGTCTTGCGGTCATTACCTGTCGGTACTGGAAAGAAGATCAGCAGGGTGATAGACATGGTCGTAAGCGAGGGCGGGGACATTTATGTCAACGATGGCACGGGAATAGCGGTATTCGATTCCGCAGCGAACGGAAATGCAGATCCGAAGCGCTATATTGTCGGAAAAGATGGCATCAGTGGCGCCAAGATCATCCCGGGTTTGATGGCTGTGGACAAGCTCGGAAACCTCTATGTGGTGGACACATCGAAGCGCTCCATTGTGGTCTTTGGACCGATGGACTCTGGATCTGTAGTTCCCAAGCGATCGATTTCGACTCTTTCAGCCTCCTATATCGGAGGCCTGACCACTGATTCCGATAGGAATCTGTATTTAACCGCGATCACAAATAGGCCTGCGAGTGCCCCTGATCTCTACGCTGTCGGGATCTTCGAATTCGATGCTAATGCAGATGGAAATGCCACTCCAATCCGGGCAATATTCGATCCTGACACTCGGGAGATGTATCCGTATTTTTTCAGTTTGGGAATTGCAGTAAATTCGCTCGGGACGATCTACGTAAGTGCGGGCAAAGTTGAAAGCACGGCAACAGTGCCTGCTGTCTTCGAGTTTGCGCTTGGATCCTCCGGCAATAACGTTGTTCCGTCTGGGGTAGTGACCATCGAAGGTTGGATGGATTCAGAGACCCCGAGGATCGCAGTGCACTAAGTTTGACTGGAAGCGATAGCTAGAACAAGATCATCCGAATTTCAGTTCTTGTCGTTTTAGCTGCCTTTCTCTAGAGGCTCTCAGTGAAAATTTGACATAAGGTCATTTCCTTAAGATGGCTACCCGATCTAGACCATTGAAGTGCACCGAGTCGCACACCCAAAAATCGACCGTGGGAGTATTACCTGCAACTCGGAAACTGGCAATTTCTTGGTTAGGTTCCGAGTGGCCGACCATACGACCTGAACATGCCGTTCGACGCTTACGAGGGCACTTGGAACTGTTGCCGGTCAGCTTTCCCCAAGTTCGCGAGTTCCAAGTTGAAGCTAGACGCGCTCAAGCGGAGCTGACCCCAGCGCGCATTTTTTTGTCGAGCACATGTCACGATGTCTCATGTGCAGCAGATGACTCGTAGCGCCTGATGCGTTACTCGCTGCGCGTGAATGGCTCGACAAGGCGGGTCTGAACTGACCTCAAGAGCGCAGATCGGAGGACGTCTTCATGATCCCCGAACTAATCATTCGCCACGATCATCAATTGCGGCCAGTGTCGGCAGAGTGTACTTCCTGCGGCCAACACATGCCCAAGCCCCCGTCTGACCTTGAGGATTCCGAAATCATCCTATGGTTTTCCGGGCGTTTCATCGAGCACAGGAAAGAAAAGCACCCCGCGCCTCCTTACGGCTTCAAATCTGCAACGTGAGCCATCGCGATTGTGGTCGGGGTCAGTCGCGGAATGCCTCGGCTACTTCATGAGGTTTAACAGCGACGAGACGCGATGTGAACTGTCATGCATTGGTACGTGGCGCTTATAATCGCGCTCCCGGAGTGGGCTCGATCACCGCTCTCACCTGGGCTCTGGAGATCGGCGACTACACACGCTTCAGCTCCAACCAGCAGGCGATCAGCTACTGCGCCTCCAGATTCGACTTTGTATCACTTTGCATTAAGGCCCTATTTGCTTTCCAATCGTCCAAGGTGTTCCTTACCCTTCGGAGTGATGTAAAACCAATACTGGTGCAAAGTATCGAAGCTTGTCTCAACCCTCACGGCGTGGGGATCAGCGGGATGAAGCATATACGCGCCAACGTAATCAGCATCGAGAGCGCGAAATAAGCTGAGTTCAAGATCCTTGGTTTCAATCTTCTCCCGTTCAACTGCCATCCAGTTCGAAAGTTGTTCAGCTATCGAGTCAAACTGCTCGTAGTCATTTGAGACCGCCTCCAGAATCATTCGATCCAGTTCGTCAAGGCTATGCTTCATAGTGAGTCTCCGCCTTTAGGTGGGCCAGGACGGACGTGGGGACCGTGTACGATCTTCGACCCAACCTGAATCCAATGCACAGTATAGACACCGCTCGTACAGACGTATTCTTGCTCGATACTTATACCACCCTTGTAGGCCCTTCCGGTCGCGGGTTCCTGGACATTTCTACCCGGCTGGCAGTTCTGTTGAAGGTACGCCGCATCTGGGAAAGTTCTGTCGCCCTCCATCCTTAGCAGGAGAACGCTCGCAGCCACGGCAGGGACCGCCCGTGCAAATGCCGCCAAATCTGCTCCTGCCGCACATACAGTAGGGTGCTCACCGCACCAAGTCAATGGAGCCGTCGCAGCTCCTGCCGTAAACGTACTACCGTTGCCGCACGCGCCGAACTCACATCCGGCAGACGGCATTCCCAATGCGCCCTGAAGTCCACCCATGTTGAAGGGCGGTCCATTTACAGGAATTCCTAGACTTTCGCCAAGGTTGCCATCCCAAGGGGATCCTGTCCTTGGCCGGGGACTGAGGCTTCCGTGGAACGTGGGACCACCTCCGAACAAGCCAAACAGGTCCTTCAATAAGGATGCCGCGCATCCCAGATCCGCGAAAGGGTTTCCGCCCTCGGACATTGCCACGCCCACACATCCACCAATTGCGCCACCAGCACCGAAACCACCTTCACCATCCAATCCGGTAGCATCGGTGTATCCCAATGGGTTTCCATTTACATACGCATAACGATTGAAGCTCTGAGGGTTCATCAGGTCGTAACTGAAATCGTCCGGATCGGGATTTATCCATCTGCTGGGAGCTAAGAGGTAGTTTCGTGCCAATGCGTGGTAGCTTCCATTCTCGTTGTCATGCTCAAGCCCGGTGAAGGCGAATGCATCAGAGATGGACGAGGCGAGCAACTGTCCATATGGCGCGTAGAGATTCGATCCAATCGCGTTGCCGAAACCATCAGTCTCGACAACCACCGAACCAAGGTGATCAGCCAATCGATAAATCGGGCTCGCCGTTTGATTACCCGCAACCTCCGCCAAGGGCGTGTCACCGGCAAAAATCAAATCAGTCCACGCACCCGCGGAAGGATTGAGCAGTGCAATAGCCTTGTTGTTGAAGTAAATGTACTCAGTGGTGGTCCCCCCGGAGATCTTCTCTACCCGCTGTCCCGAAGCATCGTAAACGTAGGAGCTTCCCGAACTTGCAGAGAGCTTGCCCTCTCCATCGAAGGTATAGCTGTTTCCTATACCGTCGTTGATCACATCGCCCGCTTGATCATAGCCATACCCGGCAGTGGAAACTTGGTTGTTGTTTCCGAAGCTCTGAATGAAGCTAAAGTTGCCTGACTGTTGAAGGTTGCCCCAGGCATCGGGATTGTAGGCCTCGTTCAGAATTGCTGCACCGTTATAAACGGCGTCCGCGCCTCCCGTCAGCGTGCTACCTGATTTAGATGCGGAGAACGAAGAGCTCGAGAAATCTTGAGTGTCCCAGGTTGAGCTAGTCGAAAGTGAATAGTTTGTGATCGCCCCTGTTGCCTTCGCAGCGAGGTAGATCGTAGAGCCTGACAGGGTCGCGCTTACAGGATAACTCGAATTAGAGTTGATCTGCGCAACCAAAGAGGAAGCGATCGCAGAAGCTGTGCTTCCTTGTCCATAGCTCGCTGAGGCCACATAGTTGTTAACTGTAATCTTGACCGTGCCGTTGTCGTAGATAGTCTGAGCGCAGGAATGCAGTCTACACCCTGGGGGCATGTAAAGAGTTGACTTCTCCGCTCCTGAAACAGTGACGTTCCCAGTTCCCGACGTAGCCGGAGAGACTAATGTTTGGCCTCCGCCGGTGGCGGAAATGAGCCGGTTGTCCGGATCATAGGAATAGTTATAGGTCTGCGGCGAACTCGTTGTGTCCACGAGTTGGACCAGATTTTGCGCGTTCGCGGCCCACGTGAATTGTTTCGACCATAAGGTCTGGCTGGATGTTTTGTACTGAAGGGAAGCAATTGTCTGCCGAGGCCCGAAGCTGGCCGCGACCTGGACGCCGTTGCCGAGCGTGCCGGATGTCATCTGTCCTGGTGGTGCAAAACTGGTAGTGGCGCTGTTCAAGTACGGTGTATTAACAGTTTGCCCATTCCAGCTTGCGTACTTGACGCCTGTCATATGTTGGGCCGAATCATATGAGTACGAGACCACACGGCCATCAGGGTAGGTGAGCGATGAAAGATCTCCCGCGAGGTCATAGGAAGCCTGAACCCTAATTCCATAGGAACAGTCGCTCGGAATGCAATACGACTGGGAAATTACGCGACCCATTGCATCATATGTGGGATCAAACGCAGCATTGATATTGTTGGAAATGTGGGTAATCTGCCCAACGGAATCTCCATGCCCCGGCTGGTCATAGTAGTAACTATAGGTAATCGATCCATCGGAAGAAGTCTTCCCCGTGATCCGGTTCAACGCGTCGTATGTGAATTGTATTGTCACGTTCCGCGCATCGGTTTTGCTGCAAGGTAAGGACAAGTCCCCAGCACATAGCGCGTTATTTCTCAAATAGCCGTAGGTCGTTGTCCCCGCTTCCGGCGAATTCTCGCTTATCAATCTACCCAATCCATCAAAGCTAAATGTGCGGACACGGGCGGCTCCAGCATTGCTGCCGTTCTGCGTGATCTTGGTCAGCGTTCCCGCACCGTCATACTGATAATCTGTTTCCCAGTTCAGAGCGCCACTTGAATCCGGTTCCCAGGTTGCCGTGAGATCGTGAAACGCGTCGTATTGATAACGGCGAAGATGGCCATTTTCGTCGGTCACTGTGGCTTGATCGCCTGAATAGCTTACCTGAAGTGTTTTCTGGTCAGGCTGCGTGACCTGCGTTGGCCGATCGAGAAAGTCGTATTGATAGCACGTCTGCCCGTCAGTGGGAGACGGTGTGCTGCGCTGCGGATTGGTGATGCAGTGAAGCCTTCCGTTTGAATCGTAGCTATGGGTAACTACATCGCTTCCGGCAGGGTCTGATTGGGAGATCTGGCTTTGCCGGCCAAACTCATCCAGCGTGCTCGTTTGAACGCTAGATGTGCTTCCATCTACTACTTTCGTGATCACTGATTGCGCGGGAGAAGGATAGGAGTAGCTCGTTTGACCGCCGTCTGGATAGAGAACCGAACTCGGTCGTCCCAAGTTGTCATACCCGTAGGTTGTCACCCGGCTGTTTTGATCCGTGAACGAGAGCACGCTGCCAGAATTGCAGTCCTCGCTAGATTTGGTGATATGACTGATGCCTGATGTCGACGGGTAGGAAATCTGCGACGAGTAGGTATCATTGCACATGTAGGCGTAAACTGTGGTGCCTTGATTGGGATCCGTCGATGAGAGTTGCATACCGGCATCGTCGTAGGCAAAAGAAGATGTTGCCTGAGGGCCACCAGACAATCCCTTTGTCACGCTCGTCAGATTGCCGCGTGGGCCAGCCACTGCTAAATGTTGCGGCAATCCGGAGGTAGCTGTCGGCGTATTCTGGTCATAGTTGAAAACTGTTTGTCCGAAAAGTACGCCTTTGAAATACGTGCTTTCGCTCGTGAGGAGGGCAGCGCCGTTCACTGTGTAGCCATAAGTGAAGTCGGTCTCTCGGGCAGGTGTTCCACTGGGAGTTCCCGCGATGTAGTCCCATTGCTGAACTTGAGACGGTTTCCCTATCCAAGGCTGCGCATATGTGTACGAAGTTTTCGCAGTTTGACCGACATCGTCCAAAGTGACTGTCGAGGATGATGCGGTAACCCATTGTGCGCCCTGGCAAATTGCTGGATCACAACTGTTGGTAAAGTTATATCCGGTCACCGTCGTCAGCTTCTTCGCGCCACTCGTCACCGAACCACTGTAAAAATCTGTCTGAGTATCCCAAGCACCATTGTTTAGGGTGAGGGTGTAGACGGTAGCGTCATTGCTTGCGCGAGTAAGTGTCATTTGCTCCTGACAACCTACCGTAGTTGATCCACTGGTTGTGCACTGTGAGAGAACCTTTGGCGCAAATGTGGTGTACCCTCCTGGTCCGGTGTACGTGGTGATCCATCGATTCACGTTCTGATAAGAATCAAAAAAGCTGCTCCAAGCAAACACTACGTCGCTGCCGATTTGCGGAGCAAGTGGCATGTTCATGCCAGTCAATTCGCCGTATTGTCCTGGGAAGCTCTGATTGGCATCGTAGGTAAACTGATAGCTGGACCCATCAGGCAGCCCAATGCTCTTAATTCCTGTCAGAGTACCAGTAAACTCCTGTACACCTTGTTCCCCAAATGCCGTGTTGACGCTCAGCGGTTCAGTTGTGACGGTAACTGTATTGCGTCCTCCTCCGGTCGTAAGGATTCCATATTGGATCGTATTCCCGGTAGCTGTAACCGTAACCGGGGAGCGGCTGACTGTGTCGGTAATCGTAGGGTTACTTTCTGTCCCCGAATACGTAATTGTGTTCCCGTTTGCATCTTCCTCGCCGATGTTGGGAACCGTTCCATCGTAGTGATAGACCCGCACTCCATTACTATCGTAAATAGTAATGTTGGTATAGTTCGTGACAACAGCATAGTAGCCGCTGCTGTCTGTGGCATAACCGCTAGCAGTGGTCGTGCCGGTACCGCTGCAACCAGATAGATATTCGATCGTCTTAAAAGGGAATACATGCGGCGTGCCATGGTTATCGACGAAAGCAAAATGTTGAAATTGAGTAGTGCAGGGAATAGTCGAGGACTGGTAGCTGTATGCGCCAGCGCCGATCGAGAGCCTCCAACCGGCCATCGAATTGTAAATGTTATTCGGCTGCCACGAGTAGGTTGAGAGATTCTGGTTGATTCTCCAAATCCGGCTGTCGTACACCAGTTTAATTGTCAATGAAGGCAGGTTGCCGCGCTGGGTGAAAGTGCCCAAAGGGATCTCCAGATGAACGTTTCCGTTGGCGACATTGATAAAGCCGTTCGGAACTGGGAAGCTCACCCCGTACGTCGGACTCCCGGTATCATACACGTAATTCTGCGCATTGGACTGCTCAGCCAGGCAAGTCAGCAGAACTGATAGACAGACGATCAGACCATTCCCAACAGGAATTCTTCTCATTGCAGTCCTCGATCTAAAACTGGAAATCTTGGGCGCTTAGGCCGGTGTTGATATGGAGTTCGTTCAACTGTAGGGTCCAAGCAATCTGCCCATTGAGCGTTTCGCGATACATCATCGGCAATAGCGTTACATCGACCTTCTGATACTTGCTGTAAGTTAAGACGCGCAACATGGTTGCTGGTCCATCGCCGTGCACACAAGTCGCGCTCTTTTCAAGCAGGTGCGTATTCAAGTTGAAATAGAGATCGATTGTGACCCAGGAAGTGAAGGCATTGGCATTGCCTATCGAAAGAGGAGGCCGCTCCACCGTGATGCGATGAAGGATACTGCCATCAATACTGATGGTGCCCTGGTCAATCAGAAGATCCATCGCATCAGGGAAAGATCGTTCTTCAATGCGTGGGAAGGCAAAGAGACCCACAGCTGCATCTCGTGAGTCGATTGCTTTGGAAAGCTCACCTCCTCGGTGCCAAGTGCCGCGAGATTGCGCAATCAGCACCGTCCTCTGTTCAGAGACATTGCCTCCCATGTCTAGCCGGAATTCTCCCGGCTGGCGAATCTCCAACCGGGCGTGCTCTTCCGAATCCTGATCGTTGCCATATCGAATCATTCCTTCGCCTGCCAAATCGGTCCAACTCTGGATGCCGGTGATCGCTCGAAAAGCATTGATCTCCTTCAGTGCGCCCTCATCTCGACGTCCGGCGGAGACGATCACAAACTGCGGTGTGGGAACTTCCTGATCGTAGTTACCGCGAATTGCAGTAAACGAGTTCAAGCTTGCTGTAGTCTGCTCACCGACTGTCATCTGCTGGGCCCAAGATGACGGCGCGAACTGATAGCCGATGGCCAGTAGGACACACAGACGCAGGCCAACCTTAGTCATGCGATCGAGCATGCAAATACACCTCTAGCCTGTCTCGAGACAAGCTGAATTCGATAGTTTTTACGGCGTGGGGAGGATAAGACGCAAACGCAGCAGAAAAGTACTGCACTTTGTTTTTACTGTTGGCCTAGGGTACAAGATGCTTTCGAACTTGTCGAGAATTTTCTGCGTTAGTCAGAAGATTACAAGACACACTCTTTCGTCTCAGCCTTTCCGGGCCGCTATTTGGAAACCTTAGTCAAGGGAAGCGCGAAGCTCTCTTGATATGCAGAACACGCAACTAGTGAGTGCACACATAGAGTCACCGGATTTCTTCCGAGGATCATCTCTTCAATGGCTGGTGAGATGGCTGCGCCTCTGACTGCTATTTGTGAACGAAGGGTCGAGCGAAAAAACATCGGGATTCCATCGGAACGAGTCGCCAGAGCGTCACCGATAATCGAGCTTTACTCGCGCGTATCTCTCGGAAATCCCAAGTTCGACGGATCAATCTCTGCCTCGCGCGCGAGCGCGCACCTACGCCCGCACTTGTCGCATAATTCCAGTCCCCAATAAGTTGACAGATCGTAGTGACACCGGTAGAAAGTGGGGATCACGAACTGCGCATTAAGATCGATTGGTGCGGATCACAATCCGTTGAGTTCAGCATCGGTGAAGAGGGACTCGCTGCCTTTCAAGCAAAGTCCGGCTTACGGGGTGGCCGGATCGTGGGCGCACTCTGGTGCGTTTTGTTCGCGAGGGATTCTTGGGTGAAACTGAATCGAGTGAACTAGCCTCACTGTGGGTGGGTGACCGGCGACTCGGAACTTTGCCAGGTTTTCGCCGTTAGGGTCCGAATTGGCGACCACTCGCCCAGTACTCGTCGAGAAAGCGATCTGCCATCATTGATGTGTGGCTGCTCTCTTGCGAGAGGAAGTTTCAAAACTGAAGATGGAGATGGCATGGGCTTTCAAGCTCTAGATTTTGTGATCCCAATTCTATTTATCAGTTTGGGTACGTTTGTGTTTGGGACGATCTCTGTTCTTCTCGGATGGAGCAGGATTCCGGGCCGGGGTCGCGATGCTGAGTCACGTGGATTTCCCAAAGCATTGTCTGTCCTGACGGCATCGATCAGTGTTGTTCCAGTGGGATTGCTTGTTTTCGTGCTTCTTCCTGCCTGGATTCGTAACAGTTCTGCGGGCCATTCTGTTTGGTTGGCATTTGTGATCGTGGGATTTCTTTTGAACCTGACGGCGCTGTTCATGTCGCGCGAGCAGAATGCAGCGCGCTCTGCCGTTATCATCGGTTCCATCATCGTGGCTGCCATCTATGCAGTTGGTTTCACTTGGCTTCTTATAGCTACAGAGGGGTCCCCGTTGTCTTATTGAAGGCACTGAAAATCAGGCCTGAGATCACTGAACCCTCGACGAGGGCGAGCGACCGGCCACTCGGAAACTGAGGGATTTTGGTCTTCAAGGAGCTTTTGGGGGACTCCCGCCGATGACAGCTCTTTATCAATCTTCCGGGCTAACAAAAGTGCCAGATTCCTTATCGTAGATTCGCAGCAACGGAATCGGCCCGTTTAGGTAGTTGCGTCTCAGGCGAATATCGCCGCTTTGATCAACCACGAAAACAATCCGGGGCCCCTTCGATTTGGGACCAAACAGCACTGAAGCCTGATGGGATTGCTTTTTGCCGACTGTCCCCCGAAACGTGCCGAACGCCGTCTGGCCAGTGAGATCAGTCGCATTGGAAAAAGTAGCCTGAAGGAATCGGCACACCTTGTTGTCTTGGCTTGAGGACTCGTTCATCCAGAAGAACTCGGGGAACCGGTAATCAGCCCATATCTGGGCTCGTATCTCGACGGTCTTCCCAATGAAATCCGCGGGGTGGTTCACGATGTTGCAGACAGTTGTAGTTTCCACCTTCGTGCTCAATGAATGAGCCACCGTGGCGTCCCCAAAAACACCTGCCAGAAGCACGAGGATCAACGTCTGAAGCTTCACGCGGTCAGTATACGTCTGACTCCGTGGCGAGTGGTCGGCCACTATCGCTTTGGCAAGTTCTTGATCTCAAAGCGACCATCGCCGGTGACACTCCCGCGATCAGTTCATCGCCTAATGC
>Ga0207695_10007772_pt1 | contig 13575 bp, 12 predicted proteins | sample KBSC54metaG_FD_184354 | JGI IMG/M metagenome (GOLD analysis project Ga0207695, IMG submission 184354) | Corn rhizosphere microbial communities from Kellogg Biological Station, Michigan, USA - KBS C5-4 metaG (SPAdes) (version 2) | ecosystem: Host-associated > Plants > Roots > Rhizosphere > Soil...
GGTCTCGATCATCGTCGGCTTCTCGCTGGCCATGTCGATGATCTGCACCCTGCCGCCGCCCTGGCGCGCCTCGCGCCTCGATCCGGTGGAGGCGCTTCGCTATGAGTGAGCCGCGGTCCGCCGACCCCGTCCTGTCGATCCGCGGCCTGGAGCGCCGCTACGTCACCGGCGCCGGCGAGCTCACGGTCCTGCGCGGCGTCGACCTCGACGTCATGCCGGGCGAGATCGTCGGCCTGATCGGGCCCTCGGGGTCGGGCAAGTCCAGCCTGCTCCACGCCGCGGGCCTGCTGGAGCACCCCAACGCCGGTCGTATCGCCATCCTGGGACGCGACTGCTCCGACCTGCCGGACCGCGACCGTACGCGGGTGCGGCTGGCCACCATCGGCTTCGTCTACCAGTTCCACCACCTGCTGCCGGAGTTCTCCGCGCTCGACAATGTGGCCCTGCCGCTGATGATCGCCGGCGTCGCGCGCGGCGCGGCCCAGAAACGCGCCGGCGGGCTCCTGACCGAGCTCGGCCTCGCCGAGCGGGTGCATCACCAGCCCGCCCAGATGTCCGGCGGCGAGCAGCAGCGCGTGGCCGTCGCCCGCGCGCTGGCCAATTCGCCGCGCCTGCTGCTGGCCGACGAGCCCACCGGCAACCTCGACCCGCACACCTCGACGGCGGTGTTCGAGAACCTCTACGCGCTCGCCCGCCGCACCGGCGTCGCCGCGGTCGTGGCCACCCACAACCTCGAGCTCGCCCGCCACATGGACCGCGTCTTCGCCCTGAAGGACGGGCATCTGGAAGCCCAGGCGCCGGCGTAACGACGGCTACCGTCCCGCAATGGGAAGTCTTTGTAAGACGGGGGCTTTTCCGGCGACGCAGCGAAGCCTATCTTGACCCCGGGACGTATAACCGTTGGCCTTTGGCCTCGGCCTCCATGGAGGTCACAATGAAGACGATCTTAGCCGCGCTCGCGGGCGCCTCGCTCCTCGCCGCCGCCTTGCCGGCCGCGGCGCAGCATCACGGCGGGGGCGGAGGCGAGGGCTGGAGCCACGCCGGCGGAGGCGGCTGGAGCCACGGCGGGGCTGGCGCGGGCGCCTCGGGCATGGCCGCCGGCGGCGGTTTCCATGGCGGCTTCCAGCGCGGCGGCTTCCCGCATGGCGGCTTCGCGGGCGGCGCGGGGTTCGGCGCCGGCCACTTCGACCACCATGGCTTCCATCACCACTTCGTGGGCTTCCCGGTGTTCGTCGGCGGCTTCGGCCTGGGCTTCGGGCTCGGCCTGGCGGCCTTCGACCCCTGGTTCTACGACGGTCCCTACTACGGCTACTACGCGCCCTATGCCTATGGCCCGCCGCCGCCCGCCTACTACTATCCGCCGACCGCCGCCCCGCCGCCCCCAGGCGCTGTCGAGGCGCCGCCGCCGGCCGCCTGCGGGTCGTGGGCCTGGGACGCGGCGCGGCAGGCCTACAACTGGGTCCCCTGCGCGACCTGAAGCGCTAGCGGGCTGGAGTCTGTTCAGAGGGCAGGGTGTCGCGGTCGAACACCCGCTGCTGTTCGGCGGTGAGCTTTGCGTAGAAGGCCTTCACCGCCGCGCCCTGCCGCTGGAAGTCCGCCATGTCCTGCGCCATCGTCGCCTCGATCAGGGCGATGCGGCGCGGGGTCGGCACCAGGGGCAGGAGCTCGTCGGTGGCCCGATGTCGCGCGACCGTGTCGGGGCTCGGCGCGATCGCCAGGGTGTAGTCGCGCCAGGCGCCTTCCTGCACGTCGTTCAGGCGCAGGTCGTCGTGCAGCCGCAACAGCTCCGCATTCACCGCCTGCTCGGCCCGCGCGACCCCGCCGGCGGCCGCCAGGACCAGGCAAAAACCCAAGAGACTCCAACGCATCTCGTAAGACCTTCAGGCAAGTCCCTCGGCCCGACTATCGCACGCCGCGGCCAGGCTTGGAATGGATCGGCGGCCCGCGCGGCGAGATCTTGCGCCGCGTCGGGAACCATCGCCTGAGGTCGGTGTTTCGTTGGAGGGCGTGGTCTGTTCGGTCGACCGGCGCCGGTGGGGGCGTTGCATTTGCCGGATCAGGTCGCCGCATTGGAGCTGCCGGGCTTCCTTCGCCACGGCGGGGAGATGGCGCGGCGCATCGCGGCCTTCGACTGGTCGCCGACCCTGGGTCCGATCGGCGGCTGGTCCGCGAGCCTGGCGACGACCGTGGGGCTTCTGATCCACTCGCCCGTGCCGATGGTGCTCCTTTGGGGCGCCGACGGGGTGATGATCTACAACGACGCCTATTCGGTGTTCGCCGGCCACCGCCATCCGAAGCTGCTGGGCAGCAAGGTCCGCGATGGCTGGCCGGAGGTGGCCGACTTCAACGACAATGTGATGCGCGTGGGCCTGGCCGGCGGCACGCTCGCCTACCGTGACCAGGAGCTGACGCTGAACCGCTCGGGCCGCCCCGAGCAGGTCTGGATGAACCTCGACTATTCCCCGGTCATCGACGAGAGCGGGCGGCCGGGCGGGGTCATCGCCATCGTGGTCGAGACCACCGAGCGGGTGCTGGCCGACCGTCGCCAGGCCGAGGCCACCCAGCGCCAGCGCGAACAGTTCGAACAGGCCCCGGGCTTCATCATCGTGATGAGCGGCCCCGAGCACGTCGTGGACTTCGTCAACGACACCCACCGCCGGGTGTTCGGCAGCGACGACTGGCCGGGCAAGCCGATCCGCGAGGCCTTTCCCAGCATCGAAGGGCAGGGCTTCTACGAGGCCCTGGACGAGGTCTACGCGGCGGGAAAGCCCTTGGAGTTCGAGAACGAGGAGGTTCGCTATCGGCGCTCGCCCGATGGTCCCGAAGAGAACCGCTGCCTCAGTTTCGTCTACGCCCCGATCCTCGACGCCTCCGGCGCGGTGACCGGGATATTCTGCGACGGCTTCGACGTCACCGCCGCGACGCGGGCGCAATCGGCGCTGCGCGAGAGTGAGGCGCGGCTGCAACTCGCCCTCGACGCCGCGGCGATGGGCACGTTCGTCTGGTATCCTGCGGAGGATCGCGCCGAGGGCGACGCCAGGATGATGGCGCTCTTCGGCTTGCCGGGGGACGGGCTCCTGGCGCTCCGCACCGCGCTCGCCGAGAGCATCCACGCCGAGGACGGTCCGCGCTACGCCGCCGCCGTCGGGCGCGCCATCGATCCCGCCGGCGACGGGGCGTTGCGCGAGGATATCCGCGTCCATGTGCCGGGCGGCGAGATCCGCTGGCTGACCATCACCGGCAAGGTGCAGTTCGAGGGCCGCCGCGCGGTCCGGATGGCCGGGACGGCGGTGGACATCACCCAGAACAAGGCGGCCGAAGTGGCCTTGCGCGAGGGGGAGAGCCGGCTGCGCGATCTCAACGCCACCTTGGAGCAGCGGGTCGCCGAACGCACCGGCCAGCTCATGCAGACCGAGGAGGCGCTGCGCCAGGCGCAGAAGATGGAGGCGGTCGGCCAGCTCACCGGCGGGCTGGCGCACGACTTCAACAATCTCCTGGCCGGCATCCTGGGCAGCCTGGAGCTGCTCGAACGGCGGATCGGCGAGGGCCGGCTGGCCGGCATCGACCGCTACATCGCCGCCGCCCAGTCCAGCGCCCGGCGGGCCGCGGCGCTGACGCAGCGCCTGCTGGCCTTTTCGCGCCGCCAGACGCTCGATCCGCGGCCGACCGACGTCAACCGGCTGATCGCCGGCATGGAGGAGCTGATCCGCCGCACGGTGGGACCGACCGTCGAGGTCGAGGTGGTGGGCGCCGCGGGCCTCTGGTCGACGCGCGTCGATCCCTCGCAGCTGGAGAACTCCCTGCTCAACCTGTGCCTGAACGGGCGCGACGCCATGGCGCCCGACGGCGGCCGACTGATCATCGAGACCGCCAATCGCCAGCTCGACGAGCGCTCGGCGCGCGAGCGGGAGCTGCCGCCCGGCCAATACGTCTCGCTCTGCGTCACCGACACCGGCACGGGCATGGACGCCGAGGTGATCGCGCGCGCCTTCGATCCCTTCTTCACGACCAAGCCGCTGGGACAGGGCACCGGCCTCGGCCTGTCCATGATCTACGGCTTCGTGCGCCAGTCGGGCGGCCAGGTGCGGATCTATTCCGAGGTCGGCAAGGGCGCGACCATGTGCCTCTACCTGCCGCGCCACCTGGGCGAGGCCGAGGCGGACGACGAGACCGCGGCCGGGACGGCGATCGACCAGGGGGCCGGCGAGACCGTGCTGGTGATCGACGACGAGCCCACCGTGCGGATGCTGATCGTCGAAGTGCTGCAGGAGAACGGCTATGCGGCGATCGAGGCGCCGGACGGTCCGGCCGGCCTTCGCATCCTGCAGTCCGACGCCCGCGTCGACCTCCTGATCACCGACGTCGGCCTGCCGGGGGGCCTGAACGGGCGTCAGGTCGCCGACGCCGCCCGCCAGACGCGGCCGGACCTCAAGGTGCTGTTCGTCACCGGCTACGCCGAAAGCGCCGCCATCGGCGAGGGCCACCTCGACGCCGGCATGGAAGTCATCACCAAGCCCTTCGTGATGAGCGCCCTGGGCGCCAAGATCCGCGAACTGATCGACCGCTGAGGCGGCCATTTTCGCCCCCCATGACGACCGGACAAGGGGATCGCGTCAGCCCCGCGGATTCGGATGGCCTGTGGGCGAGCCTTCATCAACAGGCTTGACGGTGAGAACAAAAGGGGAATAAGAACGAAAACGGAACGATGCACCGGCTTGTCCACAGCCGCGCCCACAGGAGGATGCGACACATGGTTCGTCTGGCCCGAGAATCACTGGCCTTTGCGTCGGTGGCGAGCTTTGTCTGGATGATGTGCTCCGTGGCGGCGCACATGGGCTGACCGCCATGCGGATGGGAGAGGCGGCGAGCGTGAGCGGAGACGACCCCAAGGACCTGGACGGGGGCTTCGTTCACCTGAGGGTCCGCTCCGCCTATTCGCTGCTGGAAGGCGCCATCAAGGCCGACAAGATCGGCGTGCTGGCCGCGGAGGCCGGGATGCCCGCCGTGGCCCTGACCGACCGGGCGAACCTGTTCGGCGCCCTGGAATTCTCCGTCGCGACCAAGGAGGCCGGCGTCCAGCCGATCATCGGCTGCGCCCTGCCGGTCAGCGGCATCGGCGAAGGCCTGTCCGATCGCTGGGCCAAGACCCCGACCCTGGTCCTCCTGGTGCAGAACGAGCAGGGCTACGCCAATCTGAGCGAACTCTCCTCGGCCGCCTTCCTGGAGGTCGATCCCGCCGACGAGCCCAACGTCTCCTGGGACAAGGTCTGCGCCCATTCGGAGGGCCTGATCCTGCTTTCCGGCGGCCCGGACGGGCCGGTCGATCCGCTGTTCGCGGCCGGCAAGGTCAAGGAGGGCCGCGCCGCCCTCGCCGAGATGCAGCGGGTGTTCGCCGACCGGCTCTACGTCGAGCTGCAGCGCCATGAGATGGCCGCCGAGGCCGCCGCCGAGCCGGAGCTGGTGGCCTACGCCTACGAGCACGACGCGCCGCTGGTGGCGACCAACGACGTCTACTTCAAGACCGCCGCCATGCATCTGGCGCACGACGCCCTGCTGTGCATCGCCGACGGGGCCTTCATCGGCCAGGACGAGCGCCGGCGGGTCACCGCCGAACACTGGTTCAAGTCGGCGGCCGACATGCGGGCGCTGTTCGCCGACCTGCCGGAGGCCTGCGACAACACCCTCGACATCGCCCGGCGCTGCGCCTTCGCCGTGCCCAAGCGCGACCCGATCCTGCCGCGCTTCCCCACCGAGGGCGGCCGCTCGGAGGACGACGAACTGACCCACCAGGCGCGCGAAGGCCTGAAGGCGCGCCTGAGGATCAACGCGCCCTCGCAGCCGCTGGAGGTCTACGAAGAGCGGCTGGAGAAGGAGATCGGCGTCATCACCTCGATGGGGTTCGCCGGCTACTTCCTGATCGTCTCGGACTTCATGAAGTGGGCGGTGGCGCACGGCGTGCCGGTGGGGCCGGGGCGCGGCTCGGGCGCCGGCTCCCTGGTGGCCTGGTCGCTGATGATCACCGGCCTCGATCCCCTGAAGTACGGCCTGATCTTCGAGCGGTTCCTGAACCCCGAGCGGGTGTCGATGCCCGACTTCGACATCGACTTCTGCCAGGAGCGTCGCGACGAGGTGATCGCCTACGTGCAAGCGCGCTACGGCCGCGACCGCGTCGCCCAGATCATCACCTTCGGCACCCTGCAGGCCCGCGCCGTCCTGCGCGACGTGGGCCGCGTCCTGCAGCTGCCGCTGGGCCAGGTCGACCGGCTGGCCAAGATGGTGCCGGCCAACCCCGCCAACCCGGTGACGCTGGCCAAGGCCATCGAGATCGAGCCTCGCCTGCGCCAGGCCCGCGACGACGACGAGGGCGTGGCCCGCCTGCTGGACATCGCCCTGCAGCTCGAGGGCCTCTACCGCAACGCCTCCACCCACGCCGCCGGCATCGTCATCTCCGACCGGCCGCTGACCCAGCTCGTCCCGCTCTACCGCGATCCGCGCTCGGACCTGCCGGCCAGCCAGTTCAACATGAAGTGGGTGGAAAGCGCCGGCCTGGTGAAGTTCGACTTCCTGGGCCTGAAGACCCTGACGGTCATCGACCGGGCCATGAAGCATCTGGAGCGCCGCGGCGCGGGCTTCGCCCTGGAGACCCTGCCGCTGGACGACGCGCCCGCCTACGAGGTCATGGCCTCCGGCGCGACGGTGGGCGTGTTCCAGATGGAAGGGCAGGGGATGCGCGACACGCTTCGCCAGTTGCGCCCGCAGTCCCTCGAAGAAGTCACCGCGCTGATTTCGCTCTACCGGCCGGGGCCAATGGATTCCATTCCGGCCTACGTCGACTGCAAAATGTCCCGCAAACCGCTGGACGTGCTGCATCCGCTGCTCGCGCCGGTGCTGACCCCCACCTACGGCGTGATCGTCTACCAGGAACAGGTGATGCAGATCGCCCAGATCCTGGCGGGCTACTCCTTCGGCGAGGCCGACCTGCTGCGTCGCGCCATGGGCAAGAAGAAGAAGGAGGAGATGGACAAGCAGCGGGCGCGCTTCATGTCCGGCGCCGCCGAACGCGGGGTGAGCCCGGACCTCGCGGACCTGCTGTTCGGCCTGATGGAGAAGTTCTCCGGCTACGGCTTCAACAAGAGCCACGCCGCGCCCTACGCCCTGATCGCCTACCAGACGGCCTGGCTGAAGGCCAATGCGCCGGTGGAGTTCTTCGCCGGCTCCATGAGCTTGGACCTGGCCAACACCGACAAGCTCTCGGTCTTCTACCAGGACGCCAAGCGCTGCGGCGTGCGGATCCGGAGCCCGGACGTCAACCTTTCGGGCGCCGACTTCGAGGTCGAGGACGGCGAGGTGCTCTACGCCCTGGGCGCGATCCGCAATGTCGGCCTGCAGGCCATGGAGCATGTGGTCGCCGAGCGGCGCGAGCACGGCCCGTTCCGCGACATCTTCGATTTCGTCGAACGCGTCGATCCCAAGCAGGTCAACCGGCGGACCTTCGAGACCCTGGCCCGCGCCGGCGCCTTCGATTCCATCAACGCGAACCGGGCCATGCTCTTCCGGGCCGCCGAGGTGCTGATCGGCTACGCCCAGAGCGTGGCGGCCGACCGCGCCTCGGCCCAGGTCAGCCTGTTCGGCGGCGACCAGGCCGACGCCGCGCGCCCGCGGATCGCCAAATGCGATCCCTGGACCCCGGTGGAGCGGCTGGACGAGGAACTGGCGGCGGTCGGCTTCTACCTCTCCGGCCATCCGCTGGACGACATGGTCGACGCGCTGCGCAAGCGCCGCACCGACCTGCTGACCGACGCCATCGCCAAGGCCGAGGCCGGCGCCGAGGCGCTGCGCATGGCCGGCGTGGTCCGCCGCCGGCAGGAGCGCGCGGCCCAGGGCTCGGGCGAGAAGTTCGCCTTCGTGACGCTCTCCGATCCCACCGGCGAATACGAGGTGCTGTTCCCGCCGGAAAGCTGGCGGCGATGCCGCGATATCCTGGAGCCGGGCGCGGCGGTGGCGATCACGGTCAGGGCGCGCGCCAAGGACGGCGAGGTGCGCTTCTTCGGCGACACCGCCGAGCCGGTGGCCAAGGCGGTGGAGAATGTCGTGGCGGGCCTGCGCGTCCACCTGGCGCCCCGCAGCGCCGAGATCGAGGCGCTGAAGAAGCGGCTGGAAGGCGTGGGCAACCCGCGCGGCGGCGAGATCGTGCTGGTGGCCGGCGTCGGGGCCGGCCGCGAGGTGGAGCTGAAGCTCCCCGGCCGCTTCACCCTGGACGGCGCAGTCCGCGGCGCGATCAAGACCGCGCCCGGCGTGGTCTTCGTGGAGGACCTCTAGGCGCGCCTAGAAGGGATTGATCTCCGCGTTGCGCCTGGCCTGCGCGCGCTCGCGCTTGGCCTCGCCGGCCGGCGAGAAGACGCCATTTGTCCGGGCCTGCTCGGCCCTGGCGGCGCGGCGCTCGCGCTCGGCCTGGCCGGCCGGCGAGAACGGGTCGGCGCTGGGCTTCGGCAGCTCATAGGGCTTGAACGCCGGCGTCGGCTTCGGGCCCTGGATATTGGGGATGCCCGGGACCGGCGCGATCGGCGCGATCGGCTGGAACTGGGCGTGGGCCGCGCCCGCGACGCCAAGGCTGAGGACCAGGAAAAGGACCAGACGCATCCTTGTGTTCTCCTATTGTTCCACGCCACCATACAAATCCACGGCGAAGCTTCAAGCCCGTTCTTGCGTCGGGCGAGCCCAAGCGGTTGATTTTTCCCAGCCAACCGCCTATCTGCGCGGCTCCAATCCACACGCTGGTGTTTGGCGACGCGGCGGGGAGACATCCCGCCCGCTTCCATTCCGGTCCTCTTTCGAGAGGCTTGCCAGCGGCGGTTCAACCGGAAGAAGGACGTATCTACCTATGGCACTGCCCGAATTCTCTATGCGCCAACTGCTCGAAGCCGGCGCCCACTTCGGCCACCAGACCCACCGCTGGAACCCGAAGATGGAGCGCTACATCTTCGGCAGCCGCTCCAACATCCACATCATCGACCTTTCGCAGTCGATCCCGCTGCTCCACCAGGCCCTGGTGAAGGTGCGCGAAGTCGCCGCGTCCGGCGGCCGGATCCTGTTCGTCGGCACCAAGCGCCAGGCCTCCGAGCCGATCGCGACGGCCGCGCGCCGCTGCGCCCAGTACTATGTGAACCACCGCTGGCTGGGCGGCACGCTCACCAACTGGCGCACCGTGTCCGGCTCGATCGCCCGCCTGCGCGAACTCGAAGGCGTGCTGGAGACCGAAACCGGCCGCACCAAGAAGGAGCTGCTGCAGCTCAAGCGCGAGCACGACAAGCTCGAGCTCTCCCTGGGCGGGATCAAGGACATGGGCGGCATCCCCGACCTGATGTTCGTGATCGACACCAACAAGGAAGCGATCGCCATCCAGGAGGCGCGCAAGCTCAACATCCCGGTGATCGCCATCCTCGACACCAACTGCAACCCGGACGGCATCACCTTCCCGATCCCGGGGAACGACGACGCGGCCCGCGCGATCCAGCTCTACTGCGACCTGATGGCCGACTCGGTGCTGGACGGCCTGGCCGCCGGCCAGTCGGCGTCCGGCGTCGACCTGGGCGCGGCGGAGGCCCCGATGGAGCCGGCGCTCGCCAAGCAGCTGACGCCGGAGCCGGCGCCCGCGCCCGAGGCCAAGCCGAAGAAGGCCAAGGCCGAAAAGGCCGCCGAGCCCGCGCCGGAACCGGTCGCCAAGGCGGCCGCGGAGCCCGTGGCGGAAGCGGCCGCCGAGCCTGCCGCCGAGGCGGCGCCGGAACCTGTGGCCGAAGCCGCTCCCGAACCGGCGGCGGAGCCCGCGGTCGAGGAACCGGTCGCCGAAGCCGATACCACCGCCGCGGAGGCTCCGGCAGCCGAGCCGGAGGCCGCGGCCGAGCAGCCGAGCGAAGAAAAGGCCAGCTGAGGCGCCACGCGCCCTGCTGACCGAAGAACCCTTTCAAGGGACGGAGTCCGACAGGGCTCCGCCCGACCTCTATAGCTTTGAAGGAGCTGACCATGGCGGAGATCACCGCTGCGCTGGTCAAGGACCTGCGCGAAAAGTCCGGCGTTGGCATGATGGACTGCAAGAACGCCCTGCAGGAAACCGGCGGCGACATGGAAGCGGCCATGGAACTGCTGCGCAAGAAGGGCCTGTCCAAGGCCGAGAAGAAGTCGGGCCGCGCGGCCGCTGAAGGCCTGGTGGCCGGCAAGCTCTCCGCCGACGGCAAGACCGGCGTGCTCATCGAGCTCAACGCCGAGACCGACTTCGTCTCGAAGAACGACACCTTCCAGGCCGCGGCCCGGGAGATCGCCGACGTCGCGCTCACCGTGGAAGGCGTCGAGGCCATCTCCGCGGCCAAGACCTCCAAGGGCGAGACGGTCTCCGAGCTGGTCACCAACATGATCGCCACGATCGGCGAGAACATGCGCCTGCGCCGCTCGGCCCGCCTCACCGTCGGCCAGGGCGCGGTTTCCCTCTACCTGCACAACGCGCAGGGCGAGGGCGTCGGCCGGCTGGGCGTGATCGTGGCGCTGGAAGGCGCCGGCGACCAGGCCGTGCTGAAGGACGTGGGCCGCAAGATCGCGCTGCACGTGGCCGGCACGCCGATGCCGCCGCTGGCGCTGTCGACCGAGGACCTGGACCCCGCGGCGGTCGAAAAGGAAAAGAAATTCCTGACCGACCAGGCGGTGGAGTCCGGCAAGCCACTCGCCGTGGTCGAGAAGATGATCGAGGGCCGCATCCGCAAGTGGCAGGAGGAAGTCGTCCTCCTGAAGCAACCCTTCGTGATGAACCCGGACCAGACCATCGAGCAGCTGGTGGCCGACACCGCCAAGCAGCTGGGCTCGCCGGTCGCGGTGAAGGGCTTCGTGCGCTTCGCCCTCGGCGAGGGCGTCGAGAAGACCGAGGGCCCGGACTTCGCCGCCGAAGTCGCCTCGATGGCCGGCCAGGGCTAAGGCCGCCCACAGACCCCACGGCCAAGGGCGCGGTGCGTATCGACGCGCCGCGCCCTTGGTTTATGTTCGCACTGAGATAGGGATTCCCTAGATGCCCGATGGCCAGCCCCGCTACAAACGCATCCTCCTGAAGCTTTCGGGAGAGGCGGGCGTCGGCGGCGAGGGGTTCGGCATCGATCCCAAGACCCTGCAGGCCGTGGCCGAGGAGATCGCCGAGGTCGTCCGCGCGGGAATCCAGGTCTGCGTCGTCGTGGGCGGCGGCAACATCTTCCGCGGCGCGGCGCTCGCCGAAGCCGGGATGGAGCGCGCCAGCGCAGACTACATGGGCATGCTGGCGACCGTCATGAACGCGCTCGCGGTCCAGGCGGCCCTCGAGAAGATCGGGGTCTATACCCGGGTCCAGTCGGCGATCCCCATGGAGGCGGTGTGCGAACCCTACATCCGCCGCCGCGCCCTGCGTCACCTGGAGAAGGGCCGCGTGGTGATCTTCGCCGCCGGGGTCGGCGCGCCGTTCTTCACCACCGATTCCGGCGCGGCCCTGCGCGCCGCTGAAATGGGCTGCGACGCGCTGCTCAAGGGCACCAGCGTCGACGGCGTCTACACCGCCGATCCGAAAAAGGACGCCGACGCCAAGCGCTACGAGACCCTGACCTACAAGGAGGTTCTGTCGAAGGACCTGCGCGTCATGGACACCTCGGCGGTCAGCCTGATGCGCGACAACCATATCCCGATCGTGGTCTTCTCGATCCGCGAGCGGGGCAATCTCCTGAAGGTGCTGAAGGGCGAGGGCGTCTTCACGACGATCGCCTGACCCAGCGCCGTCAACCGCCGCGACGAAGGGAGCGAACAACATGGCCACTGTGGAAAAGCCGGAGCTGTCGAAATACCGGGACCGCATGGACAAGGCGGTCGGGGCCTTGAAGGAGGAGTTCGCCAGCCTGCGCACGGGCCGCGCCTCGGCGAGCCTGCTCGACCAGATCAACGTCGAGGCCTACGGCTCGACCATGCCGATCAACCAGGTGGGCGCGATCTCCGTGCCGGAGCCTAGGATGATCAGCGTCAGCGTCTGGGACAAGGCGCTGGTGATCTCGGTGGAAAAGGCGATCCGTTCGGCGGGCCTGGGCCTGAATCCGGTGACCGACGGTCAGAACCTGCGCATCCCCATCCCGCCGCTCACCGAGGAGCGCCGCAAGGAACTGGTGAAGGTGGCCGGCAAGTACGCCGAGCAGCAGCGCATCGCCGTCCGCAACATCCGGCGCGACGCCAACGAGGACCTGCGCGCCGCCGAGAAGGCCCACGTCATCAGCCAGGACGAGGAAAAGCGGATGGAGGCCGACGTCCAGAAGCTGACAGATGAGGCGATCCGGCGCGTGGACGAAGCCTTGAAAACCAAAGAACAAGAGATCATGCACGTTTAACCCTGGCGTCGACGAAAGCCGTAAGGTCCAGTTCCACTTCCATGGCCGCCCAAGAGAACACTCCGTCCGCGGGCGCGCCTGAGCAAGGCGCGGGCGATCCGGCGCGGCTGCACGTGGCGATCGTCATGGACGGCAACGGGCGCTGGGCCAAGCGCCGGGGCCTGCCGCGCACGGTCGGCCACCAGGCCGGCGTCGAGGCGCTGAAGCGCATCGTCCAGGCCGCCCAGGGCCTGAACATCCGTTGGCTGACGATCTTTGGCTTCTCCACCGAGAACTGGAGCCGGCCGGTCGCCGAGGTGGCCGAGCTGATGGCCTTGCCGAAGCGCTATTTCCGCAGCGACCTGCCCCGACTGGAGCGCGAGGGCGTCCGCGTCCGGGTGATCGGCCGCGAGGATGGGCTTTCGCCGGACCTGCTGAAGATCTGCCGCGAGGCCGAGGCGCGCACGGCGCACAACAAGACGCTCTTCCTGACCATCGCCTTCAACTATGGCGGCCAGGCCGATATCGCCGACGCCGCCCAGCGGTTCGCGGCCGACGTCGCCGCCGGCCGCGCCAAGCCCGGGGACATGACCGAGGCGCGCTTCGCCCGGTATCTTTCGACGTCCGACCTGCCGCCGCCCGACCTCATCGTCCGGCCCTCCGGCGAGCAGCGCCTCTCCAACTTCATGCTGTGGGAAGCGGCCTATGCCGAGTTCGTCTTCCAGGACGTGCTTTGGCCCGACTACTCGGCCGAGCACCTGAAAGCGGCCATCGCCGAGTATCACACGCGTGATCGCCGGTACGGCGCCGTCGTAGCCGATGACGTCCTTGCCGCAGGCTAGGCGCTTCGACTGGTCGAACCTGGGCCTGAGGATCGCCTCGGGCTTCGTGCTGGTGCCTACCGCGCTCTACGCCACCCTGGGCCAGCACCAGCACTGGGTCCCGGCGCTGCAGGGCCGCCAGGAAGCCTTGCCCTACCTGCTGCTGATCTCGGTCGGGGTGGCGTTGCTGGCGATCGAATGGGGTGGGATGAGCGCACCCGGCGCACCGGTGCGGGTATCGGCGGCGGTCACCGCCGCGGTGCTGGCCGCCGTCTTCCTGGGCTACCAGCAGCATTTCGTCCTGGCCTGGCTCGCCATGCCGGTGGGGGCGCTGGCGGCGGCCCTGGTGGCGCGCGGGGTGGCAGAACGGCCGGCCGACGCGGCCTATGGGGTCTTCT
>Ga0207695_10007780_pt1 | contig 13569 bp, 8 predicted proteins | sample KBSC54metaG_FD_184354 | JGI IMG/M metagenome (GOLD analysis project Ga0207695, IMG submission 184354) | Corn rhizosphere microbial communities from Kellogg Biological Station, Michigan, USA - KBS C5-4 metaG (SPAdes) (version 2) | ecosystem: Host-associated > Plants > Roots > Rhizosphere > Soil...
TTGCCGCGCACGAGCCGCGCGAACGCCGGAATGCTGAAGATCGCGACCGCGCAGATCACGTTGACCATCCCGTTGCCGAGGATCGCGACCACGCCGATCGCGAGCAGGATGCCCGGGAACGCGAACAGCACGTCGGCGATGCGCATCGTGATGCGATCCCACCAGCCCTCGTAGTAGCCGGCGAGCAGCCCGAAGACCGTGCCGATCAGCGCGCCGAGCGCGACCGAGAAGAAGCCGGCCGCGAGCGAGATGCGCGTGCCGGTGACGATCCGGCTGAAGATGTCGCGGCCGAGCGAATCGACGCCGAACCAGTGCACGGCCGACGGCCCCGCGTTCAGCGCATCGTAGTCGAAATAGTTCTCCGGATCGAACGGCACGATGTGCGGGCCGACGAATGCCAGCACGACGAGCGCCAGCACGAAGCCGCCCGCGACGAGCGCGACGGTCTGCTTGCGGAACTTGCGCCAGAATTCGCGCCACGGCGTGCGAATCGCGGTCGATGCGGCCGGCGCCGCGGTCTGGACAGTCGCGTTCATGTGCGCCTCACTTGAACCGGATGGTCGGGTTGATGACCGCGTACAGCACGTCGACGGTCAGGTTGATCAGGATGAATTCGAGCGAGAACAGCAGCACGATCGCCTGGATCACCGGGTAGTCGCGCATCGTCACCGAATCGACGAGCAGGCGCCCGAGCCCCGGCCAATTGAACACGGCCTCGACGACGATCGAGCCGCCGAGCAGGAAGCCGAACTGCAGCCCCATCATCGTGACGACCGGGATCATCGCGTTGCGCAGGCAGTGCTTGAGCACGACCATCGGCTCGTGCACGCCCTTCGCGCGCGCGGTGCGCACGAAATCCTCGTTGAGCACCTCGACGAACGACGCGCGCGTGAAGCGCGCCATCACGGCCGCGACCGCGGCGCCGAGCGTCAGCGACGGCAGCACGTAGCTCTTCCACGTGCCGTCCGGCACGACCGGCAGCCAGCCGAGCTTCACCGAGAAGATCTCCATCAGCAGCATGCCGAGCGCGAACGCGGGAAACGAGATGCCCGACACCGCGATCGTCATGCCGATGCGGTCGGGCCAGCGATTGCGCCACACCGCCGACGCGATCCCGATCGCCATGCCGAACAGCGTCGCCCACGCCATGCTGACGAGCGTCAGCAGCAGCGTCGGCATGAAGCGCTCGCCGATCTCGGTCGATACCGGCCGCTTGCTGCGCGTCGACACACCGAAGTCGCCGTGCGCGATCTTCACGAAGAAGTTCGCGAACTGGGTTGGCATCGGTTTGTCGAGCCCGAGATCGGCGCGCACGAGCGCGACCGTCGCTTCGTCGGCTTCGGCGCCGGCCGCGAGCCGCGCGGGATCGCCCGGCAGCAGGTGCACGAACAGGAACACCAGCACCGCGACGATCGCGAGCGTGGGCAGCAGGCCGAACAGGCGTTTGATGATGAAATTCAGCATAGGGCACCGAACCAGTGCGGCGCGCCGGCATCGCGGAGCCGGCGCGCCGTGACGCGCGCGAACGCGCTTATTTCAGCGAGATTTCGTCGAAGTTGAACGAACCGTCCGGCATCACGTACATGCCCTGCAGGCGCTTGCTGCGCGCGTAGACGATCTTCTCCTGCACGAGGAAGATCCACGGCGCATCGGCCCAGATCTGCTTCTGCGCGGTGGCGTAGTACTCGGCCTTCTTCGCGCGGTCGGTGGTTGCCAGCGCCTTCTCCAGCGCGTCGTCGAAGATGCCGTTCTGGTAGTACGCGGTATTGAACAGCTTCGGCGGCTTCGACGCCGACGCGAGCAGCGGCGTCAGCGCCCAGTTCGCCTCGCCGGTCGACGACGACCAGCCGATGTAGAACATCCGCACCGGTGCGCTCGCCGGGTCCTGCGCGCTCTCGACCTTCGCGACGCGCTCGCCCGATTCGAGCGCCTGCACCTGCACCTTCACGCCGACCTGCGCGAGCTGCTGCTGGACGAACTGGATCACCTTCTGCGACGTCGTGTTGTTGTAGCCGGACCAGAGCGTCGATTCGAAGCCGTTCGGATAGCCGGCCTCCTTCAGCAGCGTGCGCGCCTTCGCCGGGTCGTACGGCCAGGGGCCGGTTTTCGTCGCATACTCGACGCCCGGCGGCACGACGCCGGGCGACGGCGTCGCGAAGCCCGAGAACGCGACCTTCGCGAGCGCATCCTTGTTGATCGCGTAGTTGAGCGCCTGGCGCACCTTCGGATTGTCGAACGGCTTCTGCAGCGTGTTCAGCGAGATGTAGCGCACGACGATCGACGGCCGCTCGACCACGTCGAGCTTAGGATTGCTCCTCAGGTCGGCGACCTGCTCGTACGGAATCCGGAACGCGAGGTCCGCCTGGCCGGCCTTCATCAGCGCCGCGCGCGTGTTGTTGTCGATCACGGGCTTCCAGTCGATCATGTCGATCTTCGGATAGCCCTTCTTCCAGTAGCCGGCGTATTTCTTCACTTTCATGTCGTCGGTCTGCTTCCACTCGACGAACTCGAAGGGCCCGGTGCCGACCGGATGCAGGCCGATCTCGCGGCCCCATTTCTTCAGCGCCGTCGGCGAGATCATCACCGCGGACGGATGCGCGAGCGTGTTGACGAACGCCGAGAACGGCTCGCGCAGCGTGAACCGCACCGTATAGGGATCGACGACCTCGGTCTTCTCGATCACGCGGAACAGGTTGTAGCGCTTGAGCTTGTTCGCCGGATCGGTCACGCGGTCGAACACCACCTTCACGGCCTCCGCGTTGAAATCGGTGCCGTCCTGGAACTTCACGCCCTGGCGCAGCTTGACGGTATAGACCTTCGCGTCCGGTGACGCCGTATAACTCGTCGCGAGCACGTTGACGAGCTTCATGTCCTTGTCGAAGCCGAACAATCCCTCGTAGAACGACTTCGCGGCGGCCTGCGACACCGTGTCGTTCGAATCGTACGGATCCATCGTCGTGAACGTCTCGCCGACCGCGATCACCGCGGTTTGCTGCGCGAATGCGGGCAGCGCGGCCGACAGCGCGAACGCGCTGGCGCCCGCGACGATCAGCGCGCGCGGACGGAACATCGGGAACGAATGCGGCTTGTTCATCTTGTTTGGCTCCTGTGGATGATTCGGTAACGCGTGGTGGAAATCGCGGCGTGACTGCACCCGCTCGGGAAAAAGACGCCGTTGCCTTGCTCGTGCGCAGCTGCGGTCCATATGCAGCCTGCCGCGCGTTCAGTACGCGCCGCCGACGCGATGCGTCGCGACGTAATGATCGGGACCGACCGCGACGAGCGGCGCAACCACCGGCTCGTCGCCGACCGCGCGGATCGGGCTCGGAATTTCGTCCGCCGCGAGCTGGCGCGGCGCATGCCGGCGCGCGGGGTCGGCCACGGGCACCGCACTCATCAGCTTCTTCGTGTACGGATGCTGCGGCGCTTCGAACACCGCGCGGCGCGGGCCGATCTCGACGATCTGGCCGAGATACATCACCGCGACGCGATGGCTGACGCGCTCGACGACGGCCATGTCGTGCGAGATGAACAGGTATGCGACGCCGAGCTCGCGCTGCAGGTCGAGCATCAGGTTGACGATCTGCGCCTGCACCGACACGTCGAGCGCCGACACCGATTCGTCGGCGATCACGACCTTCGGGTTCAGCGCGAGCGCACGCGCGATCGCGATCCGCTGGCGCTGGCCGCCCGAGAATTCGTGCGGATAACGGCGTGCGGCCTCGGGCGGCAGGCCGACCTTGTCGAGCAGCCAGTCGACGCGCGCCTGCGCTTCGCGGCCGCTCGCGACGCCGTGCACGAGCAGCGGCTCCATGATCGAGAAACCGACCGTGAGGCGCGGATTCAGCGACGCGAACGGATCCTGGAAGATGAACTGGATGTTCCGGCGCAGCGCCTGCAGGTCCGGGCCCTTCAGCGCGCTGATGTCGCGGCCGTCGAATTCGATCGAGCCGCTCTGCGATTCGACGAGGCGCAGCAGCGAGCGGCCGGTGGTCGACTTGCCGCAGCCCGACTCGCCGACCAGCGCGAGCGTCTCGCCCGCGCGCAGCTCGAAGCTCACGCGCTCGACCGCATGCACGTACTGCGACACGCGGCCGAACACGCCGCTCTTCACCGGAAAGCGCGTGACGAGATCGCGTACGCGCAGGATCGGCGTCGAAGCCGGGTCGACGGGCGGCTGCACATCGTCGTTCGCCGCAGGCGCGGCGCTTGTACCGTCCACCTTCAGCAGCGGGAATTTCTCGGGTATGTCGGTGCCCTGCATCGAGCCGAGCCGCGGCACGGCCGCGAGCAGCGCACGCGTGTAGCGATGCGCGGGCGTCGCGAAGATGCGCTCCGATTCGCCCTCCTCGACCTTCTCGCCGCGATACATCACGAGCACGCGGTCGGCCACTTCGGCCACCACGCCCATGTCGTGCGTGATGAAGATCACGCCCATGTTCATCTCGTCCTGCAGCCCGCGGATCAATTGCAGGATCTGCGCCTGGATCGTCACGTCGAGCGCGGTCGTCGGCTCGTCGGCGATCAGCAGCGCCGGCCGGCACGACAGCGCCATCGCGATCATCACGCGCTGCCGCATCCCGCCCGACAACTGGTGCGGATAACGCACGAACACCCGGCGCGCTTCCGGGATGCGCACGAGATCGAGCAGCCGCAGCGCTTCCGCGCGCGCTTCGGCCGCGCTCTTCGACTGGTGCAGCGCGATCGCCTCGCTGATCTGGTCGCCGACCGTAAACACCGGGTTCAGCGACGTCATCGGCTCCTGGAAGATCATCGCGATATCCGAGCCGCGGATGCCGCGCATCGTCGCGGCGCTCGCCTGCGCCAGATCGACCAGCGCGCCGCCGCGGCGCCGGAACGCGATGCGCCCGCTCGTGATCTCGCCGCCGCCGTGCTCGACAAGCCGCATCAGCGCGAGCGACGTGACCGACTTGCCGGAACCCGATTCGCCGACGATCGCGAGCGTCTCGCCGCGATCGACGTGAAACGACACGTTGCGCACCGCGTCGAACGTCGCGCTTTCGCGGCGGAACGTGACCGACAGGTCGTCCACGGCGACCACGCGCTGCTCGGGCAGCGCTAGGCCGGACGGGTTACGGCTCGAAGTCATGCGTCTCTCCTCGTGCGATCCGGAATCAGGCTGCGTCGTCGCGGTAGATGCCGACGACAGGCGCTTCGCCGACGCGCGCGTAGCCGCGATACATCCCTTCGGTGTTGAACGGCATCGCGACGTTGCCGTGCGCGTCGACCGCGATGATCCCGCCGCGGCCCGCCAGGCGCGGCAGCTTGTTCATCACGACGTCGTGCGCGGCGTCGGCCAGCGACGCGCCGCGATACGCGATCTGCGCGGCAACGTCGTGCGCGGTCGCGAGCCGGATGAACGTCTCGCCGGTGCCCGTCGACGACACCGCGCAGGTTGCATCGTCCGCATAACAGCCCGCGCCGATGATCGGCGAATCGCCGACACGCCCCGGCTGCTTGTTCGTGATGCCGCCCGTCGACGTCGCCGCCGCGATGTGGCCGTGCAGGTCGCACGCAACCGCGCCGACCGTGCCGTGCTTGCGGTCCGGATCGAGCGGTTCGGCCGGCTGCGGCTGCGGCTGCGATTGCGATTTGCCGAACGCGAACGTCGCCGCGTCGTGATCGAGCATCATGCCGGCCGCCGCGCGCGCCTTGAGCCACTGCGCGTGACGCGCTTCGGTGTCGAAATAGCCGGGTTCCGCGAGTTCGAGCCCCTGCGCGGCCGCGAACGCATCGGCGCCCGCGCCGGCGAACAGCACGTGCTCGCTCGCCTCCATCACGCGCCGCGCGGCCAGCACGGGATTGCGCACGCGCGTCGCGCAGCAGATCGCGCCGGCGCCGAGCGTCGCGCCGTCCATGACCGCCGCGTCGAGTTCGTGCTTGCCTTCGGCCGTATACACGGCGCCGCGCCCGGCGTTGAACAGCGGGCAGTCCTCGAGCATCCGCACCGCGACGGTGACGGCGTCGAGCGCGCTGCCGCCGTCGGCCAGCACCTGCTGCGCGGCCTGCAGGATCGCGGTCAGTTCGGCACGGTACCGGCGTTCGGTTTCGGTATCCATCGCGTCGCGCAGGATCGTGCCTGCGCCACCGTGAATCGCGACGATCGCGGGAGAAGTCATGATTTTTTCGGACGGGGGGAAGAAGGGTTGGCGGCCGACAGCGCCGCTTGCGGCTGCACGAGCCACGGCAGCAGGAATTCGGTCATCTCGGCCGCGGACTTCGCGGACCGGTGCGTGCGCAGCGCGACCGCGTCGATCAGCGCCTCGATCATCGTGAGCACGGCCGCTTCCGACGTGGCCGCGAAGCGCCGTTCGGCCTTGACGTACAGGTTCAGCGACGCGATCGGCGCGAGCGGCGATTGCGGGCCGTCGGAGATGCCGAGCACGCGCGCGCCGCGTGCCGCCGCGCGGCGCGCCAGCTCGATCGTGTCCTTCACGTAGCGCGGAAACGCGAGCGCGATCACGAGATCGCGCGAGTCGACCGTATACAGTCGCCGCGCCGCGTGCGACGGGCCGCCAAGCAGCGCGAGCGACTGCACGCTGTCGTGACACACGGACAGCCCGTGCTCCATCAGCCCGGTGAGAAACGCGCTCGACCCCGCGCCGAGGATCAGCACGCGCCGCGCGCCGACGATCGCCTCGACCGCAGCCTCGACATCGGCCGCGTCCAGTTGCGCACGCGTGTTCTCGATGTTCGCGACGGCCTGGTCGAACACCGCGTCGATCCATGCCGCGCCGCGCACGCCGGATTCCTGCTCCTGCGCCGAGCGCAACCGCTCGACCGGCCCGAGCGTCGCTTCGAAGCCGCGCACGAGGGCCGCGCGCATCGCCGGATAGCCGTCGAAGCCGAGCGCCTTCGCGAAGCGGTTCGCGGTCGCGATCGACGCATTCACGGCCTGTGCGAGTTCGTCGATCCGCATCGTCGCCGCGCGAAACGGATTCGCGAGCACGAATTCGCCCATGCGCCGGTGGATCGGTGTCATCAACGGCATCGCCGACGCGATCCGCTCGGCGATCGCGGGTTCGTCGTGACTGGCGTCGTGCGAAACGAGAGGCGTCATGCGAATGGTTGTTGCAAGGAAGGTGAAAATCAATTTACACAATCCGCAGCCGAGAAAAAAATAAATTTTCATCAGGGTTGTCACGCCCCGTCCTGCGCCCGCCGATCGCCAGACCATCGCACAGCCCCGCCGCACGGGCTTTGGCACGCAATCGCCATGCTCTCCCTCTCACGCCGCCCCCTTCTCATCGGGAAAACCCCGAGCAAGTTCATTCGAATGCAAATTCACGTTGACCGGATTCGCATTCGAACATAGGATGTTCGAAAATGATCAGTCGTCAGATAACATCCGTATCCAGCGACGACAAAATGTTCGCTCGAACAGCGTCATTTCGATGAAAACCGGCAAAATCGGCTCCCATCAAGATCGGACATCGTACAAATAAGCTGAAAAAGCCTTCCCGACCGGACGGCTTGCATGGATCAGGCAGGTGCCGCATGCCCGCCCTGCCCAACAGGAGACAGCAGTGAAAACAGTCAAGGCGTTGCGCTGGTGGATCATCGTGCTCGTGTGTCTCGGCACGATCCTCAACTACCTCGCACGGAACTCCCTCGCGGTGCTCGCCCCCGAGCTGAAGCAGGTATTCGCGATCTCGACGCAGCAGTATTCGTACATCGTCGGCGCGTTCCAGATCGGCTACACGATCATGCAGCCCGTGTGCGGGTTCATCGTCGACCTGATCGGGCTGCGGCTCGGGTTCGCGCTGTTCGCGATGCTGTGGTCGGTGGTCGGCGTCGCGCACGGCTTCGCGTCGGGCTGGCTGTCGCTCGGCATCCTGCGCGGCTTTCTCGGGTTGTTCGAGGCCGCCGCGATTCCGTCGGGGATGAAGGCCGTCGCCGAATGGTTTCCCGATCGCGAGAAATCCGTCGCGGTCGGCTACTTCAACGCGGGCACGTCGCTCGGCGCCGCGATCGCGCCGCCGCTCGTCGTGTTCATCTCGATGCGGTTCGGCTGGCAATCGGCGTTCATGGTCACCGGCGCGCTCGGCTTCGTGTGGGCCGCGCTCTGGTACACGCAGTACCGGTCGCCCGCCGATCATCCGCGCATCACGCCGCAGGAGCGCGCGCTGATCCGCGACGGCCAGGCCACGATGCCGCCGGTGTCGAAGCGCCGCATCCGCGACGTCGTCACCGCGCGGCGCTTCTGGGCCATCGCGCTGCCACGCTTCTTCGCCGAACCCGCGTGGCAGACCTTCAGCTTCTGGATTCCGCTGTACCTCGCGACCGAGCGCCACATGCCGCTCACGCAGATCGCGATCTTCGCGTGGATGCCGTTTCTCGCGGCCGACGCCGGCGGCATCGCGGGCGGCTATCTGTCGCCGTATCTCGCCAACCGCTTCAAGCTGCCGCTCGTGTGGTCGCGCGTCGCCGGCGTCGCGCTCGGCGCGGTGCTGATGCTCGGGCCCGCGATGATCGGTCTTGTATCGTCGCCGTATACGGCCATCGCACTGTTCTGCGTCGGCGGCTTCGCGCACCAGATGATCTCCGCGCTCGTCAACACGCTGTCGGCCGACGTGTTCGATTCCGAGGAAGTCGGCACCGCGAGCGGCTTCGCCGGGATGGCCGCGTGGATCGGCGGGCTCGGCTTCTCGCTGCTGGTCGGCGCGCTCGCCGACAAGATCGGCTATGCGCCGCTGTTCGCGTGCCTCGGCCTGTTCGACCTCATCGGCGTCACGCTGCTCGCGGTGCTGATCCGCGGGCAGTCGAAGCAGGAACGCCTGCTCGCACGGCACGCCTGACATTCGCTCTCACCAGGAATCGCATTCATGACTTCGCTTCTTCATCCGCCCGTGTTCCGGATCGCCGCCCGGCACGCGAACCGCCTGCTGCTCGCGTCCGACGCGGGCGCGACCCTCGAGATCTTCGTGCTCGAGGACGACATCGTGCGGGTGCGCGTGCTGCCGGACGCGACGGCACGCAATCCGCGCACGTGGTCGATCGCGCCGGGCCTCGACGACGTGCCGCTCGACGGACGCGACCGTCTCGACCTGGACGGCTTCGCGCTGCCCTCCTGGAGCCTCGCAGAAGACGACGACGGCCTGCGCATCGAAACCGCGCAGATCCGGCTCGCGGTGCGCTGGCAAGGCGGCCATTGCACGTGGTCGATGCGCGGCGCGGACGGCGCATGGCGCGTCGCGCTCGCCGACCGCGCGACGCAGGCGTACAACTTCGGCTGGTGGGACGAGCGCGCGTATCACTACGTCGCCCGCGAGCGCGGCGACAAGGTGTTCGGCCTCGGCGAACGCGCGGGCGACCTCGACCGCACGGGCGCGCGCTTCGAGATGCGCAACATCGACGCGATGGGCTACAGCGCGAAGCACACCGACCCGCTGTACAAGCACATCCCGTTCTACATCACGTGGTCGCCCGCTGCGTGCCAGGGGTTCGGGCTGTTCTACGACACGCTGTCGGATTGCTCGTTCGACATGGGCCGCGAGCTCGACAATTATCACGGCCCGTACCGCTATTTCGTCGCCGAGCACGGCGACCTCGACTACTACTTCATCGCATCGCCCGATACGCCGCTCGCGGCCGCGCGGCGCTTCACGTGGCTCACCGGGCGCCCCGCGCGCACGCCGAAATGGGGCCTCGGCTATTCGGGCTCGACGATGAGCTACACCGATGCGCCGGACGCACAGCAGCAGATGAACCAGTTCGTCGAGCAGTGCGACGCGCACGACATCCTGTGCGATTCGTTCCACCTGTCGTCAGGCTATACGTCGATCGGCGCGAAGCGCTACGTGTTCAACTGGAACCGCGACAAGTTTCCCGACGCGAAGGGTTTCGTCAAGCACTACCGCGACCACGGCATCCGCCTGTGCGCGAACATCAAGCCGTGCCTGCTGCGCGACCATCCCGCATTCGACGAGGCAGCCAAGCGTGGGCTGCTGATCCGCTCGGCGTCCGGCGAGCCTGCGTGGGTGCAGTTCTGGGACGAAGTCGGCGCGTATCTCGACTTCACGCAGCCCGACGCTTATCGCTGGTGGCGCGAGCAGGTCACGTCGACGCTGCTCGAATACGGGATCGAGTCGACCTGGAACGACAACAACGAATACGAGATCTGGTCGCCCGACGCGATCGCGCACGGCTTCGGCCAGCCGTTCCCCGCGCGCGAGGCGAAGGTGCTGCAGACGATGCTGATGATGCGCGCGTCGCGCGACGCGCAGCGCGCGCATGCGCCGGCGCAGCGGCCGTTCCTCGTGTCGCGCTCCGGCGGCGCCGGCATGCAGCGCTATGTGCAGACCTGGTCCGGCGACAACACCACATCGTGGGAAACGCTGCGCTACAACCTGAAGATGGGCCTCGGGCTCGCGCTGTCGGGCGTGTCGAACATCGGTCACGATATCGGCGGCTTCTCCGGGCCGGCGCCGTCGCCCGAACTCCTGCTGCGCTGGGTGCAGTTCGGCATCTTCATGCCGCGCTTCAGCATCCATTCGTGGAACGACGACGGCACCGTCAACGAACCGTGGATGTATCCGGAGATCGCCGCGCAGGTCGCGTCGCTGATCAAGCAGCGCTACCGGCTGCTGCCGTACCTCTATCACCTGCTGTGGCTGTCGACGACGCGCTATGAGCCCGTGCTGCGGCCGACCTTCGCCGATTTCCCCGGCGATGCGCGCTGCTACGACGAGTGCGACGACATGATGCTCGGCGATGGGCTGCTGGTCGCGCCGGTCGTCGATCCCGGCCGCACGGAACGCACGGTCTACCTGCCGTCGGGTGCGCGCTGGATGTGCTGCGCGAGCGCGCAGTCGTTCGACGGCGGCGCGAACGTGACGCTGCCCGCGCCGCTCGATACGCCGGTGATGCTGCTGCGTGAAGGCCGCGTGCTGCCGCTGAACGTCGCGGACCAGCATTTCGGCGCGCGCGCCGACACGCGCGGCTTCCTCGTCGCGCCGCGCATCGAGGACGGCGTCGCGTACGGCGAATGCGTCGAGGACGACGGCGAGACGGAAGCGTGGCGCGACGGCGAATACGGACTGTGGCGAATCGAGACCGGCCGCGAGGCGTCGGGCTCGCTCGGCGTATCGGTCCGCTGGGACGGCCGCCCGGCCCGCCCGGCCGACCGCGTCGAGATCCTGCTGCCTGCATCGCTGCAAGGCCCGCTCGCCGTCCGCGGCGCGCGCGTCGAGCAGGACGCGCAGGACGGCGCATGGCGTCGCATCGTCGTCGCGTTCGATCACTGACCGCGCACGCCGCACCGATCGGGCGGGCCGTTCGCGCGGCCCGCCCCCCGCCACAGAGGAGGTCTCCGAACCTCCCGCCCCCTTTGAAGAAAGAGTCTGGAGATCAATGATGAAAGCACCCGTCAATCGATATGCAATCCTGATTTTATCGGCCGCATCGCTCGGCACGACCGCCGTCCGCGCGCAGAGCAGCGTGACGCTGTACGGCGTCGTCGACGACTCGATCGCGTACGTGAACAACCAGCAGGGCCACTCGAACATCTACATGCGCGACGGCAACCTTTATGCGTCGAAGTTCGGGCTGCGCGGCGACGAGGATCTCGGCGGCGGCACGCACGCGATCTTCGACCTGCAGTCCGGCTTCAACCTGAACAACGGCGCGCAGGCCGCCGCCGGCACGATATTCAATCACCAGGCGTTCGTCGGCCTGCGCAACGCTCGCTACGGCACGCTGACGGCCGGCCGCCAGTACACGCCCTACTTCCTGTTCGTCGGCCCGTACGCGTCGAGCAGCTGGCTGACCGGCGCGACGGGTGCGCATCCGGGTGACATCGACGGCCTCGATACGACGATCCGCGTGAACAATTCGGTTACCTATACGTCGCCGACCTTCGCCGGGCTGAGCGCGAGCGCGATGTACGCATTCGGCGGCATTGCCGGTGCGACCGGCAAGGGCAACACGTTCAGTGCCGCGCTGCGCTATGCGAACGGGCCGATCGGGATCGCGGCCGGCTACCTGCGCATCAACAGTTCGGGCTCGTCGGCGGGCTTCCTGAACCCGGCCACCGCGTCGTCGGGCAGCTTCGCCGTGTCCGTGCTGAACCAGGGCTACCTGACCGCGAAGGCCGTCGAGCAGGTCGCGGCGGCAGGCAACTACACGCTCGGCGACCTGACGATGGGCATCAACTATTCGAACGTGAAGTACCTGCCCGGCAACGGTTCCGCGTTCACCGACACGGCCGTGTTCAACACCTACGGCGCGCTTGCCGCGTACCGCTTCACGCCGGCGTTCTCGGTGGCCGGAGCGTTCGCGTACACGTTGGCATCGAAGGCGAACGGCGTCGCGAGCGCGACCCGCTACCAGCAGTATTCGCTGAAAGAGTCGTACAGCCTGTCGAAGCGCACGACACTCTATGCGCTGCAGGCGTACACGCATTCGAGCGGGCAGACGCTCGGCGCGCAAGGTGCCGGCCACGTCATCGATGCGGCGCCGATCGTCGGCGATTCGCAGCAGCTCACGCCGTCGACGACGCACGGCCAGTTCGTCGGCATGGCCGGGATCGCCGTCACGTTCTGAACCCGCACCGCAGCGCCTTCAGCGCGCTGCCCGCACCCCGGACGATGCACATTGCACGCGCCGTCCGGGCGCCCGAGGCCCGGCGCCCACCGGCTTTCCACGTCCCGTTCGACCGGCGCGCAAATCGCACGGATGTTCTCGATCGCCGCAATACCTTACAATTCGTCAGTCTTTTCCCTTCTGCATACCCCTTCTTGCAGTCCTGACACCACGGTACACTCGACGCACGCCGTAACAGGGTCCGCCGCGCAACGTGCGCGCCGGACGGCGTCGCGCCTCGTTGCGCCCACAACTGGATGCCCGACATGCCAGATTCCCGTCCCTCCCCGCGCACGACATTCAAGCCGCAGGTCGTCCTGCCCGCGCTCGCGGTCATCGGTGCACTGCTGGCCGTCTGTGCGCTGCTCCCGAGCGAAGCCGGCACGCTGTTCTCCGCCGGCCAGCAATGGGTCGTCATGCGCTTCGACTGGTTCTACGTCCTGGCCGTCACCACGTTCCTCGTGTTTCTCGTGCTGATCGCCGCGAGCGATTTCGGCAACATCCGGCTCGGCCCTGACGACGCCGAACCCGAGTTCAGCTTCGTGTCGTGGACGGCCATGCTGTTCGCGGCCGGCATGGGCATCGGCCTCATGTATTTCGGCGTCGGCGAGCCGATGCAGCACTTCCTGAAGCCGCCAACCGTCGACCCCGGCACGCCCGCCGCCGCGCGCGAGGCGATGCTGATGACTTTCTTCCACTGGGGCTTCCATGCGTGGGCGATCTACGGGCTGATGGGGCTCGTGCTCGCATATTTCGGGTTCCGCTACAACTTGCCGCTGACGCTGCGCTCGGGCCTGTATCCGGTGCTGCGCGAACGCGTGAACGGCTGGATCGGCCATACCGTGGATGCATTCGCGCTGGTCGGCACGGTCGCCGGCATCGCGACCACGCTCGGCTATGGCGTGATGCAGATGAGCGCGGGCCTGCATACGGTCGTCGGCTGGGACACCGGCAGCAATCTGTTTC
>Ga0207695_10007782_pt1 | contig 13568 bp, 16 predicted proteins | sample KBSC54metaG_FD_184354 | JGI IMG/M metagenome (GOLD analysis project Ga0207695, IMG submission 184354) | Corn rhizosphere microbial communities from Kellogg Biological Station, Michigan, USA - KBS C5-4 metaG (SPAdes) (version 2) | ecosystem: Host-associated > Plants > Roots > Rhizosphere > Soil...
GCCGTGGTGATGATGCGCACCTTCTTGCCCATCGGCACCACGAGCGGGTTGTCCACCTTGAGCAGGTAGTCGTTGCCGGCGGGGTGCGACGTCTCGGACAGGTCGCGCTGCGTGGTGTCGAGCGTGGAGACGAAGCCCAGGCCCTTGCCCTCGCCGTCGATGTAGTCGTAGCCCCACTTCCACTGGTAGCCGGTGACCTTGATCGTGAGCTCGGACTGCGTGGTGTCCTTCATCGCGACCACGGTGCGCGTGGCGGCGGCGCCCATCAGCACGACGATGACGAACGGCACCACCGTCCAGGCGATCTCGACGGCCACGCTCTCGTGGAAGTTGGCCGCCTTGTGGCCCACGCTCTTGCGATGCTTGAAGATCGAATAGAACATGACGCCGAACACGGCGACGAAGATCACCGTGCACACGATCAGCATGCCGTAGTGCAGTTCCTTCTGCTGGCGGGCGATCTCGGTGACGGCGGGCTGGAAGTCCAGGCCCATCACCTTGGGGCCGCCGGGGAGATCCGTCACGGCGTTGTCACCGGAGGCCATCGCGGCACCCGTGGCCGCCATCGCGGAGAGCGCCAGGGCCACGCGCGTCGCGCCCTGCGCCAACTGGCGAATCGTCATCATTGTCGTCACTAGTTCGATCCTTCTTGTCGGGCCCGGGCCGTTCGCAAGGCCCGCATAGCTTGATCAGAGGTCGCCTGCGGCACGGTCTCCTCGGACCGGTGCGCACAGGGGAGGTGCACTTCAACACAAGACCCAATCGATTCTAGGGCCTGTTCATGCCAAATTCGCACTCGCGCACCTAGCGTAAGCCCTGCCCCCGCACGACGCGCCGCGGCCCCTTCAATGCGAGGGACGGCCTCGGTTCAGCATGGCCTTCATGTCGTCGAGGCCCACCTCGGTCTGCGCCGCCACCTTGGCACGCGGCACCGGCTTGAACGCATGCCCGTAGACGACCTCGAACTCCAGCAGCACGCGGCCCTGCGCGTCGCGCCGCGCACCGAGCGCTTCGAGCAGGCGCTCGCGCCAGCGCGGCGTGCGCAGGCCGGCGAACCGGGCGGCGTCGTCGTTGGCGCCCAGCGTGCGCAGCTCGTCGAGCGCGGCCTGCGGGCTGCTCCAGGTCAGGCGCAGCGTCTCCTGGTCCATCACCGGATCGGCGAAGCCGGCCTCCACCAGCATGTCGCCGAGGTCGTGCATGTCCGTCCACGGTGCGTGCGGCGTGCCCCAGCCATGGGCGCGATAGGCCTCGCGCAGCGACTGCAGCGTGCCGGGCCCCAGCGTCGTGAACATCAGGAAGCCGTCGACCACGAGCGCACGCTGCCACTCGCGCATCAGCGTGGGCGCGTCGGGCGCCCAGTGCAGGCTCATGTTGGACCAGACGAGCTGCGCCTGTCCTGCCGGTACCGCCGACTGCGCGATCGCACGTGGGCCGGACGACCCCAGGCCCAGCCAGCGACGCCACGCCGGCGTGGCCGACGGAACGCTCGCGGCCGCTGGAGCGCGCGGCGCCGTCGACTCCGGACGCAGCACGCCCGTGATCGCGGCCTTCGGATAGGCCAGCGCCAGCAACGCCGCGCTGCCGCCGAGCTCGCTCCACCAGTCGAACACGTGCTGGGGTATCTGCCTGACGATGGACAGCCGCTCGGACAGCCGGCGCGCCACCTCGCCGTGCAGCCACGGCGGCGCGGCCTGCGCGGCCAGCCGGGCCCAGGCGCGATCCAGCGCGCGCGGATCGAGGCGTTCCGGGCGGGATTCGGTCGTGGGTGCGGCAGCCATGCCGCAGTATATTGAGCCGATGGATCCGCGGCCGGACACTCCCCCCATGGCCGCAGGCGGCCCCGGGCCAAGTGGCGCGCGCTTGACATGCGCGGCACGCTGGCTGGCGCGCGGCCGGGCCTGCGCCGGCGGCCGCTGCGCCGTCTGCCGGGGGTGGTGCGAAGGCGACCTGTGCGCCTTCTGCAATGCGCGCTTCGCCTTCGCCGTCCCGCGCTGCCCCGGCTGTGCGCTCGCGCTGCATGCCGCCGCCGAAGCGGACGACGCCGCCCCATGCACGCGCTGCCGGCTGGCGCCGCCGCCGTGGTCGCGCGCCGTCACGGGCGTCGACTACGGCCATCCCTGGGATCGCCTGCTCGCCGACTTCAAGTTCCACCAGCGGCTGGACGCCGTCGGCGCCCTGTTGCAACCGCTGCTCGCGCGGTTGCAGGCGCAGCGCGGCGGCGAGCTGCGCGTCGTGGCGGTACCGCTGTCGCGCGAACGCCTGCGCGAGCGCGGCTACAACCAGTCCTGGGAGCTTGCGCGCCGGCTCGCCCGCGCGCTCGGGCTCGCCGCCCGCGCCGACGCGCTGTTCCGCGTCCGCGACACCGGCCACCAGCTGGGCCTGCAGCGCGGCGCGCGCCAGGCCAACCTGCACGGCGCCTTCGTCGTCACGCCGCGCCGCGCGGCCTGGGTGCGCGGTGCGCGCATCGCGCTGGTCGACGACGTGCTCACCACCGGCGCCACGGCGCACGCGGCCACCCGCGCCCTGCGCGCCGCGGGCGCGCGCGAGGTGCAGGTGTGGACGGTGGCGCGCACGCCCGAGTCCTGAGCGGCCCCGGATCGACGTGCGGTGCCTGAAGCGCGGTGCCGGGTCTCGCGTTTCGCATGCCGGCACTCGTGCATCTGCAGAGTCCCGGCGTGCAAAATGCAAGACCTGACACCGTGAAGCCGTCACGCTGCAACGCATGTTCCGCATCGTCCTCGTCCACCCCGAGATCCCGCCCAACACCGGCAACGTGATCCGCCTGGCCGCCAACACCGGCTGCGAACTGCACCTGATCGAGCCGCTGGGCTTCTCGATGGAGGACAAGCTGCTGCGCCGCGCCGGACTCGACTACCACGAGTTCGCCGACGTGCGCCGCCATGCGCGCTGGGAGGACTACGCCGCCACCGTCGACGCGTCGCGCTGCTTCGCGTTCTCGACGCGCGGCACCGGCACGCTGGCCGGCGTCGACTGGCGCGCCGGCGACAGCCTGGTCTTCGGCAGCGAATCGGCCGGCCTGCCGCCGGCCCTGCGCGAGAGCTTTCCACCTGAACGCCTGGTTCGCCTGCCGCTGCTGCCGGGCCAGCGCAGCCTCAACCTGAGCAACGCGGTGGCGGTGGCGGTGTTCGAGGCGTGGCGCGTGAATGGGTACGCGGGCAGCCTTTGATCAGGCGGTGTCACCGCGCGATCATTCGTTGCGCGAATCCCGCCGCATCAGCGACGCCACCGCGTCGCGCGCGGCGATGCGGCGGTGGATGACGGCCGACACCATGTCGGCGATGGGCATCGCGACGTCGTGGTCGTGCGCGAGCCGCGTGACGGTCTCGGCGCAGTACACGCCCTCGGCGACGTGGCCGAGCTTCTCGAGGATGCTGTCCAGCGACAGGCCCTGCGCGAGCAGCAGCCCGACCTTGCGATTGCGCGACAGGTCGCCGGTGGCGGTGAGCACGAGGTCGCCCAGGCCGGACAGCCCCATGAACGTCTCGTGCTGGGCGCCGAGCGCCACCCCCAGGCGCGTCATCTCGGCCAGGCCGCGGGTGATCAGCGCGGCGCGCGCGTTCAGGCCCAGGTTCAGGCCGTCGGCGATGCCGGTGGCGATCGCCAGCACGTTCTTGACTGCCCCGCCGATCTCCACGCCGACGACGTCGGACGAACGGTAGATGCGCAGCGATTCGCTGTGGAACGCGGTGACCGCGAGCTCGCACAGCGCCGGGTCGCTGCTGGCCGCGACGAGCGCCGTCGGGCTGCCGCCGGCCACTTCCTGCGCGAAGCTGGGCCCGGAGAGCACGCCCACCGACGCGTTGGGCAGCACGCCGGCGGCGATCTGGTGCGCCAGCGAGCCGGTGGCCGACTCCACGCCCTTGCACAGCCAGAACACGCAGCTGTCGGGCGCCAGCGCGGCGAGCCGCTCGCGCAGCGCGGCCATCGGGGTGGCGAGCACGACCAGGCCGCCCTCGGCGTGCGCGAGCGCGGCCGCGTGGTCGGACGTGACCGCGAGCTGGTCGGGCCATGCCGCGTGCGGCAGGTAGCGATCGTTGCGGCGCCGCGCCGCCATCTGCTGGGCCTGCGCGGCGTCGCGCGCCCACAGCAGCACGCGGTGGCGGCGCGCCGCGGCGATGGCGAGTGCAGTGCCCCACGCACCGGCCCCGATGACCGAGATGCGCATCGAGCGGGTATCAGCAGCCATGGCGAAGGGTCGTGTCCACGACCCGGCTCCCGTCAGTTGGGCGCGCCGTTGGCCTGGGCCAGCGCGGCCTGCTGTTGCGCCTCGAACATGGCCTGGAAGTTGACTTCGGCCAGCAGGATCGGCGGGAAGCCCGCACGCGTGCAGACGTCGGACACGATGGCGCGCAGGTACGGGTACAGCATCTGCGGGCACACGACGCCCAGGATGCCTTGCTGCTGCTCGGCGGGCACGTTGCGGATCTCGAAGATGCCGGCCTGCTTGGCCTCGACCAGGAACAGCGTCTTGTCGCCGACCTTGGTGGTGACGGTGGCGGTGACCGTGACCTCGAACAGCCCTTGCGCGACCGACTCGGCCGCCATCGACAGCTGGATGTCGACCTGCGGCTGCGTCTGCTCCAGGAGCACCTGCGGCGAGTTCGGTTGCTCGAGCGACAGATCCTTCAGGTAGATGCGCTGGATCTGGAAAACGGGGGATTGGTCTTGTTCAGCCATGGCGTGTCTCGAAAAAAACGAAGCCCGCAAACCGGGACGGTGCGGGCTGCATCGCGCATTATGTCGCAGGCCAACCGGCCCGGGTCGGAGGGATCAACCCTCAGCCGTTCAGCAGCGGCACGAGGCCGCCCTTCTGGTCGAGCGCGATCAGGTCGTCGCAGCCGCCCACCCAGGTCTCGCCGATGAAGATCTGCGGCACCGTGCGGCGGCCGGTCTGCGCGATCATCGTCGCCCGCTGCGCGGGATCGAGGTCGACACGGATCTCGTCGATGGACTCGACGCCCCGCTGCTTGAGCAACTGCTTCGCGCGGATGCAGTACGGGCAGACCTGCGTGGTGAACATGCGAACAGGATTCATGGGAACGTGCTCCTCGGCGGCCGAGGCGCTGGCAATGCTGGAGTGCCCGATTTTCGCGCAGTGGCGCCAACCTTGCAGGCAAGGTGGCAAACCGCGGTCCGCGCGGGGCTCAGGCCGCCGTGGCGGCCACCTCGACCGGCATGTTGGCGGCCTTCCAGGCCGTCATGCCGCCGGCCAGCACCACTGCCTTGGCGTAGCCCTTGGCCTGCAGCGCCTTCGCCGCGGCGGCGGCACGCTTGCCCGAGGCGCACACCAGCACGACCGGCAGCGTCTTGTTCTTCGGCAGCTCGGGCGCGACCTCGAGGCGGCCCATCGGCACGTTGCGCGAGCCGACGATGTGGCCCGCCGCGTATTCGCCCGGCTCGCTGACGTCGATCACGCAGGCCTTCTCGCGGTTCATCAGCCGCACGGCTTCGGCCGGCGAGACGCCGCCGGTGCGCGCGCCGGTGATCGCCGGCCACAGCAGCAGGCCGCCGGAGACGGCGGCGGCCACGAGGGTGATCCAGACGGAGGGGTCGGTGAAGAAGGTCAAGGCAGGCGTTCGAAATCGGGTGGAACCGGATTATAGGAAGACTGACTCGCGCTCCTTCCAGCGGCAACCCCTTCTTGCCGCATCGCGTCGCGCCGCCGGATGGGCGACGCATAGAATTCGCGCTTCCCGACCGATTCCCAAGGCGCCGCACGGCGCGAGGCCCCCGACCATGTACAAGCTCGTCCTGATCCGCCACGGCGAATCCACCTGGAACCTCGAGAACCGCTTCACCGGTTGGACCGACGTCGAGCTCACCGCCACCGGCGTCGCGCAGGCGCGCCAGGCCGGCGAGTTGCTGAAGGAGGCGGGCTACGAGTTCGACGTCGCCTACACGTCGGTGCTCAAGCGCGCGATCTGGACGCTGTGGCATTGCCTGGACACGATGGACCGCACGTGGCTGCCGGTCAAGCAGGACTGGCGCCTGAACGAACGCCACTACGGCGGCCTGCAGGGGCTGAACAAGGCCGACATGGCCAAGCAGTACGGCGACGAGCAGGTGCTGATCTGGCGCCGCAGCTACGACACCCCGCCGCCGGCGCTCGAGGCCGACGACCCGCGCGGCCAGCGCCATGACCTGCGCTACGCGAAGCTGTCGCCCGAGCAGATCCCGCTCACCGAGTGCCTGAAGGACACCGTCGCGCGCGTGCTGCCGTGCTGGAACGAGGTGCTCGCCCCGGCGATCAAGTCGGGCCAGCGCATCGTCGTCGCCGCGCACGGCAACTCGATCCGCGCGCTGGTGAAGTACCTCGACGACATCGGCGACGCCGACATCGTGGGCGTCAACATCCCCAACGGCATCCCGCTGGTCTACGAGCTCGACGAGAACCTCAAGCCGATCAAGAGCTACTACCTCGGCGACGCCGAAGCCGCCGCCAAGGCCGCTGCGGCGGTGGCGGCGCAGGGCAAGAAGGCCTGATCGCCTGGCCGGCCGGGCGCGTGCGACGGACTCGCGGCGCCTGCGCCTGATCTTTCGACGGCGACGCGCCGGCGATCCGGACGCGTCCCGGTCAGGCGCTCGCGTCGACCTTCGCGAGATCGGCGATGCGCCGCACGAACGCCAGCACCCGCTCCGACGCCTCGTCCGCGCGCGTGGCCGCCGACATCACCAGCAGCGCGCCCTCGCCTTCCAGCGGCACATAGTGCACGCCCTCGATGCGCACGGCCTCCAGCGGCGCCGGCAGCACCGCGATGCCCAGTCCCGCGGCCACCAGGCCGATCTGCGTGGTGGCCTCGCGCGCTTCCTGCGCGATGCGCGGCTCGAATCCGGCCTGCGCGCACAGGCGCTTGAGCAGCGGGCCCGTGCCGGTGCCGGCGTCGCCCGGAAAGCCGATGAACGCCTCGTCGCGACAGTCGGCGATGGGCACCGAGCCGCGGCGCGCGAACCGGTGCCCCGCCGGCACGACCAGGCGCAGCGGGTCGCGGCGCAGCAGCGTGAGGCGGATGCCGTCCGGCGCGCGTTCGTTGTAGCGCACCAGGCCGACGTCGAGGTCGCCCGCGCGCAGCGCCTCGAACTGCAGCGCCGAATGCATCTCGCGCAGGTGCAGCGCGACGTCCGCGTGCGTGCGGCGCCAGTCGGCGACGACATCGCGCAGCACCTTGGTCAGCGGCAGCGTCGACGAGAACCCGATGCGCAGCTGACCGACCTCGCCGCGCGCGATGCGCTGCAGCTCGGCGGGCAGCGACTGCATCGCGGCGAGCAGCTCGCGCGCGCGCCCCAGCAGCGCATGACCGGCATCGGTCAAGGCGACCGAGCGGCGCGTGCGCTCGAACAGCCGCACGCCCAGGTCGTCCTCCAGCGCGCGGATCTGCTGGCTCAGCGGCGGCTGGGCCATGTGCAGGCGCTCGGCGGCGCGGGTGAAGTGCAGTTCCTCGGCGACGGCCACGAAGTAGCGCAGGTGGCGCAGCTCCATTGAGTCTTCCAACGTCTCAATACTTCGACAATCATATATTGGACTGACTAAGGGTGTGTCCCTAGGATGAACCCATGTCCGCCACGCCCGCCCGCCTGTCGATCCGCGCCGAGGGTCCGTCGATTGCGAGCACCGAGCCGCTGCCGCCGCCGATCGCGCCCGGCAGCGCCGCCCACCGTGCCGCGCGCTGGGCGCTGTTCGTCGGCGGCTTCGCCACTTTCGGCATGTTCTATGGGCCGCAGCCGCTGCTGCCGCTGTTCGGCAGCGCCTTCGGGCTCGACGCCGCGCGGGCCAGCGAGGTGCTGTCGTCCACCGCCGGCGCGATGGCGCTGGGCCTGATCCCCGCCGGGTTCCTCGCCCAGCGCTACGGCCCCAAGCCCGTGATGCTCGCGTCCATCGTGCTGGGCGCGCTGTGCAGCCTGCTGTGTGCCGTGGCGCCCAGCTACGGCGCGCTGGTCGCCCTGCGCGCACTGCTGGGCCTGAGCCTGGCGGGGCTGCCGGCGGTGTCGTCGGCGTGGCTGGCCGAGGAGATCGACCCGCGTGCGCTCGGGCAGTCGGTCGGCCTGATCATCGCGGGCAACGCGGCCGGCGGCATGTCCAGCCGGCTGGTCTGCGGCCTGCTGGCCGACCACACCGGCTGGCGCGGCGCGTTCGCGGGCCTGGGGGTGCTGGGCGTGCTCGCGGCCTTCGAGTTCTGGCGCAGCCTGCCGCCGTCGCGCCGCCACCGGCCGCGCCCGCTGCATCCGCGCCATGCGCTGGCCGACCTGCGCGCCGTGGCCGGCGAGCGCGCCCTGCTGCCGCTGTTCGGCCTGGCCTTGCTGCTGATGGGCAGCTTCGTGAGCTTCTACAACTACCTCGGGTTCCGTCTCGTCGAGGCGCCGTTCGCGCTGTCGCACGCCACCATCGGCGCCGTGTTCCTGCTGTACGTCGTGGGCATGTTCTCCTCGCCGTGGGCCGGCAGGCTGGCCGACCGCCGCGGCTGCCCGCGCGTGCTCGCCGCGATGCTGGCGCTGTGCGCCGCCGGTCTCGGGCTGACGCTGTCCGACGCGCTGCCGCTGATCGTCGCGGGCGTCGCGCTGTTCACGTTCGGGTTCTTCGCGGCGCACTCGGTGGCCAGCAGCTGGGTCGGCCGGCTCGCCAAGCATTCGAAGCCGCTCGCGTCGGCGGCGTACCTGACCACGTACTACCTCGGCGCCAGCAGCATGGGCTGGCTCGGCGGCCACGCGTGGCAGGCGGGCGCCTGGCCGGGCATGTGCGCGTTCCTGGGCGTGCTGTGGCTGGGCTGCGTGGCGCTCGCGTGGCGCATGGCGCGCGTGGCGCCGGCTGGCGGGTCGGTGCCCGCGCGAGCCGATACGGCGGCGGCCTGAGCCGCCCCACCGGCTCGTCTCAGTGCCGCGTCGTGTCCGTGCCGGCCTCGGCGCCGGAGCGGGTCTGCGGATCGAGGCCCGTGTCGGGCGATTCCTTGGCCTGGCGCTGGCCGGTGCCGGGCTCGATCAATTCCTCGATGATCAGGCGGCCGAACTTCTGCGCCCGGTCGGCGTGGAAGCGCGCGACGATGTCGGCCGCGCGGCGTGCCGCGTCGTCCGCCTCGGCCAGCACCGACACGAACGGATGGCCCTCGCGCGCCAGGTCGCGCTGCTGCTTGACGAGGTTGAGTTCCTGGCCGATGGTGGCCAGGATGCCCGCGCGTTCGATGTCGCGTTCCGCGCGTTCGCGCACCTCCTCGGCCGAGTAGTAGGCCACCTCGGGAAAGCCGGCCTCCTTCAGCGCGTCCGCGGCCGCGTGCGCGTCGCGTTCGGTGGGAAAGGAAGCCAGCACGTGGCCCACGGGCTTGAACACGCCATAGGCGGTCTGGGAGTTGCTCTCGTTCATGATGGTTGCCCCTTTCCGCAGGAAACGGGCAAGCCACGTACCGCCGCGCTGCAGCACGCTGCGCGCCGGGGGATTCAGCTCGACTGGAGGACATCCCGCAGCTCGGCGGCGACGCGGTCGTGCAGCCGCTCCGCCAGGGCGCGCCGGTCGGGCTCGCCGGCGGGCTCGGGCGCCATGAAGCGCACGTCCACGATGATGCCGCGCGCCCGGCACACCTTCATCACGCTCTCGACCAGCGTGGTGTCGCCGATGTACTGCGCCGCGAGGCTGACCGGCAGGCCGGGCTCGCTGTAGCGCAGCACGATGGGCTGGACGACGGTGCCGGTGGTGATGGCCGCCTGCAGCAGGTTCGCGTGGAACGGCAGCACCTCGTCGCCCGGGCCGGTGGTGCCCTCGGGAAAGACGGCGACGGCGTCGCGGTCCTTCAGCGCGGCGGCGACCTCGTGCACCACGCGCAGCGCGTCGCGCTTGCGTTCGCGCTCGATGAACAGCGTGCCGCCGGCGCGCGCGAGACGGCCCAGCAGCGGCCAGTGGGCGATGGCCGACTTCGACACGAAGCGCGTGCGCGGGGAGCTCGCGTGCAGCGCGGGGATGTCCAGCCACGACACGTGGTTGGCCACCATCAGCACCGCGCCGGGTTGCGGCGCACCGCTGACCCGCACCTCCACGCCGAGGCAGCGCAGCAGCTTCACCGCCCAGCGCTGCATGACGGCGTGCCAGCCCGCGGCGTCGGTGCGCGGCATCGCGAAGGCGATGAGCCACAGCCCCTGCGCCACCATGCCGATGACGCGCAGGATGCGCCAGATCGCGACGAGCGTCCTCAAGCGGCGTTCGCCGCGGTCGCTGCGCTCCACGCCAGCGTGCCCGCGACGAGCGTGTGGCGCACGCGGCCCGGCATGCGCGTGCCGCTCGATGCGGCATCGAACGGCGTGTGCTTGCCGCGGCTGTGCAGCGCCTCGGGCGTCACCTGCCACTCGGCATTCGGGTCGAACACGCACACGTCGGCCACGCCGCCTTCGACCAGGCGACCTGCGCTCTGGCCCAGCGAGCCCAGCGCCTCGCCGAGCACGCGCACGGGCTCGCTCGTGACGCGCGCGAGCGACTGCGCGAACGTGAGCTTGCTCTCGTTGCCCCACTTCAGCGCGAGGCTCAGCAGCAGCTCGAGCCCGGTGGCGCCGGGAACGGCCTCGCCGAAGGGCAGCATCTTGTCGTCGTGGCCGATGGGCGTGTGGTCGGACACCAGCGCGTCGATCGTGCCGTCGGCCAGGCCCGCGCGCAGCGCGTCGCGGTCCTTGCCCTGGCGCAGCGGCGGCGTCAGGCGCATGTCGGCGTTGAAGTAGCCGATGTCGACGTCCGTCAGGTGCAGCGAGTTGATGCTGACGTCGGCCGTCACCGGCAGGCCTTCGGACTTCGCGCGGCGCACGATGTCGACGCCGGCCGCGCTCGAGAGGCGGCAGAAGTGGACGCGCGCGCCGGTCTGGCGAACGAGCTCGATGACCGTGTGCAGCGCGATCGTCTCCGAGGCCACCGGCACGCCGGACAGCCCCAGCCGCGTCGCCACCGCGCCGCTGGCCGCGACGCCGCCGCTCAGCGATGCGTCCTGCGGCCGCAGCCACACCGTGTAGCCGCGCGTGCTGGCGTACTGCATCGCGCGCGACAGCGTGAGGTTGTCGCGCATCGGCGCCTCGGCCTGAGAGAAGCCGACGCAGCCGGCCTCCGTGAGGTCGATCATCTCGGTGATCTCGGCACCGCCCAGGCCCTGCGTGAGGGCGCCGAGCGGGAACAGCCGGCAGCGGCTCAGCTTGCGGGCGCGGAACTTGAGCATGTCGACCAGGCCCGGCTCGTCGAGCGGCGGATCCATGTCGGGCGGGCACACGAGGCTGGTGACGCCGCCGGCGGCCGCGGCCGCGAGCTCGCTTTCCAGCGCGCCCGGGCCGGGCTCCTTCAGGCGCGCGGCGAGGTCGACCAGGCCCGGCGCGACGATGCAGCCGTCGGCCTCGATCGTGCGCTCGGGCGTGAAATCGGCGGGCACCTGGCCGATGGCGACGATGCGGCCGGCGGCGATCGCGACGTCGGCGGCTTCGTCGCGGCCGCTCGCGGGGTCGACGACGCGACCGTTGCGAATGAGGATTTTCATTGGATCTCCGTCCTTCGGACTGCGAGGCGAGCGCCCTTCGGAGCGGCCGGGCGGGCGCTCATGCGTCGTTCCCCGCAAGAATGGACATCACGGCCATGCGCACGGCGATGCCGAACGTGACCTGCGGCAGGATGACGCTGTGCGAGCCGTCGGCCACGCGCGAGTCGATCTCGACGCCGCGGTTGATCGGGCCCGGATGCATCACGATGGCGTCCGGCCTGGCGAGCGCCAGCAGGTCCTCGGTCAGGCCGAAGCTCTTGAAGTACTCGCCCGCGCTGGGCAGCATCGCGCCGCTCATGCGCTCGTTCTGCAGCCGCAGCATGATGACGACGTCGGCGTCCTTCACGCCCTCGCGCATGTCGTGGCACACGCGCACGCCCATCTCGCGCAGGTCGCCCGGCACCAGCGTCTTGGGGCCGACGGCGCGGATCTCGGGCACGCCCAGCGTGGTGAGCGCATGGATGTCGGAGCGCGCGACGCGCGAATGCACGATGTCGCCGACGATGGCCACGGTCAGCTCGTTGAACGACTTCTTGTAGTGCCGGATCGTGTACATGTCCAGCAGGCCCTGCGTCGGGTGCGCATGGCGGCCGTCGCCGGCGTTGACCACGTGCACGTGCGGGGCGCAATGGCGCGCGATCAGGTACGGTGCGCCCGACTCGCTGTGGCGCACGACGAACATGTCGGCGTGCATGGCCGACAGGTTGGCGATGGTGTCGAGCAGGCTCTCGCCCTTGGAGGCGGACGACTTGGCGATGTCGAGGTTGATCACGTCGGCCGACAGCCGCTTGGCCGCGATCTCGAACGTGGTGCGCGTTCGCGTGGAATTCTCGAAGAACAGGTTGAACACGCTCTTGCCGCGCAGCAGCGGCACCTTCTTGACGTCGCGGTCGTTGACGGAGAGGAAGGTGCCGGCGGTGTCGAGGATCTGCGTCAGGATGGCGCGCGGCAGGCCCTCGATGGACAGCAGGTGGATCAGCTCGCCGTGGGCGTTGAGCTGCGGATTGCGTCGCGCGAGCATCAGGTGGTCTCCTTGACGGCGAAGGTGAAGCGGCCGTCGGACTCGCGCGCGAGCGACAGCCGCTGGTGGTCCGGCAGCGTGAGCTTGGCCGCGGCGAACACCGGCGCGATCGGCAGCTCGCGGCCGCCGCGGTCGACCATCACGGCCAGCTCCACCGACGCCGGCCGGCCGTAGTCGAACAGCTCGTTGACCACGGCGCGGATGGTGCGGCCGCTTGCCAGCACGTCGTCGATCAGCAGGATGCGCGCGCCGTCGATCTCGAACGGCAGCTCGGTGGACGCCTCGACGGCGCCGAGGCCCCGCTCGCCGAAGTCGTCGCGGTGCAGCGTGCTGGAGATGGTGCCGACCGGCCGGTTCGTCTGGAGGTCGGCGTTCAGGCGCTGCGCCAGCCAGGCGCCGCCCGACCAGATGCCCACGAGCACCGTGTCGGGCGTCAGCAGCCGGCCGACGCCGGCGCGCAGCTCGGAATACAGCTGCTCCGCATCGAGCGAGAGTGAAGTCATTCGTGTTCCCGGAAAAACTGTTCGAGGATCAGCGCCGCCGCCGCCGAATCGGCGTCGCGCGCGCCGGCCGACTCGACGTCGACCGTGGTGTAGCGTTCGTCGACCTCGTGCACGGGCAGCCGGAAGCGCCCGTGGAGCTGGCGGCCGAACTTGCGGGCCCGGGCCGTATTGTCGTGCTCGGCGCCGTCCGGGTGGAAGGGGACGCCGATCACGAGCGCATCGGGCGCCCACTCCTGGATCAGCGCCTCGATCGCCTTGAAGCGCGCGTCGCCCTCGAGCGCCAGAGTGCGCAGCGGCTGCGCCAGCTTCATCAGCGTGTTGCCGGTGGCGACGCCGACACGCTTCGTGCCGTAGTCGAAGGCGAGGAAGGATCGGACGGCGCGGGCAGGCGAGTCGACCATGGCCGAAACGCTCATGCGTGCCCGGCTTCCTGGCTGAGCATCCGCGGATCGATGCCCAGCAAGGCCAGCGCGCGCTCGTAGCGCTGCTCGATCGGCGTGTCGAAGATGATCTCGGGCGCCGCGTCGACATTGAGCC
>Ga0207695_10007783_pt1 | contig 13567 bp, 10 predicted proteins | sample KBSC54metaG_FD_184354 | JGI IMG/M metagenome (GOLD analysis project Ga0207695, IMG submission 184354) | Corn rhizosphere microbial communities from Kellogg Biological Station, Michigan, USA - KBS C5-4 metaG (SPAdes) (version 2) | ecosystem: Host-associated > Plants > Roots > Rhizosphere > Soil...
CGAGCGGATGCCGGTCGCGTGCACGAGGTTTGAGACGCGCGAGTCGCGGCCGACCCGGTAGACCGGATCGGACGCCGGCCGGTTGGCGGCGAAGAGCTTGATCGCCTGGTCGCGGCGCACGGCCGGCACCAGCCGGTGAGCCGCCGCGAACACGGCCCCGAGGGTGTCGGCGTCGACGGCCCTCGAGCCCGGGTATTCGGAGTCGACCGCCGTCGGCCCCAGGAGCAACGAGCCGTTCGTGGTCGGGACGCAGTAGATGCCGCGCGTCACCTCGGTCGGGACGCCGCCGACGATCTTCTGGAAGCGGCCGCCCAGCTCCCGGTCGAGCAGCCAGTACTGGCCCTGGCGCGGCCACATCTCGAACTCGTCGCCGCCCGCCAGCGCCGAGATCCGCCCCGCCTCCAGCCCGGCCGCGTTCACGACGAAGCGCGCCGTCAGGCGGCCGCGGGGCGTCTGGAGGGCGGCGATGCGGCCGTCCTCGACCTCGACGCCCGTGACGGGCGATCCGGTCAGCACGGCGACGCCGTTTCGGGCGGCGAGCTCGGCGTAGCCGATCGTCAGCCGCAGCGAGTCGACGATGCCGTCGTCGGGGATGTGGACGGCGGCCCGCGCGCCCGGCGCGACCATCGGCTCGAGAGCTCGGGCCTCGTCGCCCGAGACGACGTCCGCGCGGCAGCCGTTCTCGCGGGCCTGGTCGCGCAGGTGGCCGAGGGCCCGCTCCTCCTTGGCCGTCATCGCCACGGCCAGGGTGCCCATGCGCCGCCACGGTGTGTCGAGCGAGGCGCACAGCTCCTCCCAGCGCGGGCTCGATCGGGTGACGAGGTCGGCCTCGAGCGTGCCCGGCGCGCAGTCCGCGCCGCACGTGGCGATCCCGGTATTGCCCTTGGACGCGCCCTCGCCGACGTCGTGCGCCGCCTCGACGAGCGCGACCCGCGCCGTCGTGAACCCCAGCCTCCAGGCGATCGCGCACCCGACCACGCCGCCGCCGACGACGACGACGTCGTAGTCCCGCCGGCCGTGTCCGTCGTCGGGCGGCATGTGCGAGAAGAGGAATAGACCTTTCTGGCCCTGAAGTCAAGAAACCCCGGAGCCCTCACCAGGATTGGTCTATACCGCCGACGACCGGGGCCAGGCCCCGGCACGGCCGGGGCCTGGCCCGGGTACAACTCCTTCAGGCGTGATCGAGCTCGCCACAGGAGCGGAGACGCAGCACTATCTGCTGGAGGCACGGCAGATGCAGGCGCTCTCGTTCGCCGTGCACATCCCGCTCGTCTGCTTCGGGATCGCCTTCCCGGTCATGGTGCTGCTGGCGGAGTGGCTCCACCACCGCACCGGCAAGCCGGTCTACCGCACGCTGGCGCGGCGCTGGAGCCGGGTCATGCTCGCGCTCTTCGCGGCGGGCGTCGTCACCGGCACCGTGCTCTCGTTCGAGATGGGGCTCCTGTGGCCGCAGTTCACGGCGGTGTTCGGGAGCGTCTTCGGCCTCGGCTTCGCGGTCGAGGGCTTCTCGTTCTTCATGGAGGCGATCTTCATCGGGATCTACGCCTACGGCTGGGACCGGCTGCCGCCGCGGCTCCACCTGGCGAGCGGCATCCCGATCGTGATCGCCGGCTTCACCGGGTCGCTCACGGTGATCTCGGTGAACGGCTGGATGAACCACCCCGAGGGCTTCCGGCTCGTGCATGGCCGCGCCGTCGACGTCCACCCCGTGCGGGCGCTCTTCCTGAACTCGAACTTCTGGCACGAGCTCGTGCACATGTACGTCGCCGGGTACATGGTCACGGGCTTCCTCGTCGCCGCCGCCTACGCCGTGCGGCGGCTACGGGGCAGCTTCGGCACGTACGAGCGGACGGCGCTTGCGATCTCGCTCTCGATCGCCGTGATCGCCTCGATCGTGCAGGCGCCGGTGGGCGACTGGGCCGGCCGCGTCGTCGCGCAGAACCAGCCGGTCAAGCTGGCGGCGTTCGAGGGTGTCGGGCCGACGACGAAGGGCGCCGACGAGCATCTCCTCGGCTACTACGAGAACGGCGAGGTGAAATGGGGGATCCCCATCCCCGACCTGCTGTCGCTGCTCGCGTTCCACAATCCGCACGCGATCGTCCGGGGCCTGAACACGGTGCCGCCGGGCGACCGGCCGCCCGTGAACGTGGTGCGGTTCGCGTTCCAGACGATGGTGGGGATCGGGACGCTGCTCTTCGCGCTCGCGATCGTCGTCGTCTATGTCCGCATCCGCCGGCGGCGGCTGCCGGAGTCGCCGTGGTTCTACCGGGCGCTCGTGCTGGCCGGGCCGCTCTCGGTGGTGGCGCTGATCGCCGGCTGGGTGACGACCGAGGTGGGCCGCCAGCCATGGGTCGTCTACCACGTCATGCGAACGACCCAGGCGGTGACCGGCGCCGGCGGGATCCCGGTCGGCTACGCCACGCTCGCCGCCGTCTACCTGGCGCTGGCGATCGCGGTCGCCTGGGTGCTCCTGCGCCTCTCGCGGATCCCGATGGAGGACGTCTGACGGTGCTCGACACGCTCCCCATCGTCTTCGTGCTGGCCGGGCTCGTCTTCTACGTCGTGCTCGGTGGCGCCGACTTCGGCGCCGGCCTGTGGCAGCTGCTGGCGGGACGGGGCGCGCCGGCGAAGCGCATCCGCGACCACGCCCACCACGCCATGGGGCCGGTGTGGGAGGCGAACCACGTCTGGCTGATCTTCGTGATCACCGTGCTCTGGACGGCCTATCCGACCGTGTTTGCCTCGATCGCCTCGACGCTCTCGATCCCGTTCTTCGTCGCCGCGATCGGGATCATCCTGCGCGGCGGCGCGTACGCCCTGCGATCGGGGACGAAGACGGCGCGGGAGCAGCGGTCGGTCGAGACCGTGCTCTCGGTCTCCTCGATCCTGACGCCGTTCGCGCTCGGGCTGATCGTGGGGGCGATCGCGGGCGAGCGGGTGCCGGAGGGGAACGCGGCCGGCGACCTGGTGACGAGCTGGTGGAACCCGCTCTCGATCACCGTCGGGCTGATCTCGGTGGCGTTCAGCGCCTACCTGGCCGCCGTGTTCCTGAGCGGCGACGCCGTCCGCCGCGGCGAGGCCGGCCTGGCCGAGCGCTTCCGGGCGCGCGCGCTCGTCTCCGGGGCGGTCGCGGGCGTGGCCGCGGTCGCGGGGCTCGTCGCGCTGCGAAGCGACGCGCACCGCCTCTACCACGAGCTCGTCTTCGGCCGCGGCCTGCCGGCGCTGGCCGTGTCCGTGGTGGCCGGCCTGGCCACGCTCGGCCTGGTGCGGCGGCGCCGGTACGAGCCGGCCCGCTACACGGCGGCGCTGGCGGTCGCGGCGGTCATCGCCGGCTGGGCGCTGGCGCAGGAGCCCTACCTGCTCGAAGGGGTCACGATCAGCCAGGCCGCGGCCCCGCGCGACACGATGATCGCGGTGATCGTCGCCGTGATCGCGGGCGGCATCATCCTCTTCCCCGCGCTCACGGTGCTCTTCCGGCTGACGCTCGCGGGCAACCTCTCGCCCGGGGAGGCGGCCGCCGACGCGCCAGGCGAGGGCCGGCCGGCGCCCGCGGGAGGGACACTGGTGGCGCGCCTCGCCGTCGCCTGCCTGGTGGCCGGCCTGGGATTCCTCACGGCCGCCGACGCCGCCTGGGCGCACGCGATCGGCGTCACGGCCCTGTTCGCGTTCGCGATCCTGGGGGCGGCCGCGCTGATCGCGCCGGAGGTGCGCGACGCACGCGAGCGTGAATAAAAAAAGGGTCTGACCCGTTTACATTCAGCGGCCGAGCTCGACGAGGACGGTGCCGTCCTCGACGCGGGCCGGATACGTCCGCACCCGCAACCGCGAGCCCGGCGCGAGCGCGCGCCCGTCGCGGGCGTCGAACTCCCAGCCGTGCCACGCGCACGTCACCGCCGGGCACGCGTCGTCGACCTCGAGGCGAAGGGGATCGGCGGCCGGCGCAACGATGCGCGGGCCGAGGCGGCCCTCGCACACCGGGCCGCCGGCGTGCGGACACACGTTTCGCAGGGCGTAGACCTGGTCGCCGTCCCAGCGGACGATGCCGAGCTCGACCCGGCCCGCCCGCACCACCGTCATGCTCCGCTGCGGGAAGCCCTCGAGCTCGCCGACCGGTGTCAGCCGTCGTTCCAGCCGAAGAGCTCCATCGCGTTGTCGTGGAAGATTTTGCGGTGCCAGGCCTCGGGGATGTTGCGGCCGATGTCGGCAACCTCGTCGGTGTCCCAGTGCGGGTAGTCGGACGAGAAGCAGAGGATGTCCTCGGCGCCGATGAGCTCGAGCAGCCGGTGCATGTGGCGGCGGCTGGGAGCGATCTCGAGCGGCTGCGTCGTCACCCGGACGTGCTCGTAGAAGTACTCGCTCGGCGCCCGGCGCAGCCACGGCGCCTCGCGCCGCAGGCCGCGGAAGTCCATGTCGAACCGCCACAGCACGGCGGGTATCCAGGCGACCCCGCCCTCCATCAGCAGCACCCGGAGGCCGGGGAACTTCTCGAAGACGCCGTGGACGATCATGCTGACGACGTGGGTCATGATCCCCTGGGGGATCAGCGTGTGGTGCTCGAGGTAGAGGCTCGGCACGCCGCTCCCCACCGGCGAGACGCGCATCGACGCGAACGACTCGCCGGCCGCGTGGATGGCGATCGGGAGCCCGAGCTCCTCGGCCGCCGCGTAGATCGGGTGGAAGAGTGGATGCCCGAACGGCTTCCCGATGCCGTTCGTCGCCAGCAGCCCGGCCGCGATCCTGGGATGGCCGCCGATCCGGCGGAGCTCGCGCGCCGCCTCCTCGGGCAGCTGGTTCGCGAGCAGCGCCGTCCCGTAGAGGCGCTCGTCGCTGCCGTCGAGCCAGTGGTCGATCGACCAGTCATTGGCGGCGCGGGCCAGCTCCGCCGCCCAGTACGGGTTGGCGTTCGCGGCGACGTACGTTCCCGCCCCGAACGTGAGCAGGCCGCGCTCGACCCGGTAGGGGCCGAGCAGCTGCTCCTCCATCAGGGCGCGGCTCGAGCCGGGCGGCCCGCCCTCCTGCGGCCACGCGTCGTCGCGGAACACGCCGCCGGGGTTGGGATGGATCTCGCTCGGGATCACGGGCATCGGCTGCCGCCCGCCCGAGCGGGTGGCGTACTCGCGCCAGCCGGCTGAGAGGTACGGAAGCAACGCGTCCTGCGACGGCCAGTCGTGGTGGATGTCGCAGTCGACGATCGGCCCGCTGTACACCGGTCGCAGCCTACCGGGCGCCGGCCCGGACCAGGCGCGTTGTGGGGCGCAGGCGGATTCCTGCGCCCCACCCTCCCCTCACACGTCGATCGCGCCAAGGGTCCGCTAGTCCTTGAACGGATCGACGATGTTCGCTCCCGCCATCACGACGACGACGGGCAGCAGGCGATGCGCCACCTTGATCGTGCCCGTCTCCTCGTGGGCACGGACGACGTCCTCGAGCTTGCGGTAGACGAACGGCGACTCGTCGACGTCGCCGCCCCGCACCTCGAGCGGGAACCCCGTCTCTGCGCGGAACTCATTCAGGCGCTCGGCCATCATCTGGCGCGTGATCAGGCCCTTGCGAGTGCCCTTGCGGTTGCCCTTGGCCTTCGAGCGGCTCATCACCCGGCCGGCGCCGTGCACCGTCGAGCGCAGCGACCGCCGGGCGAGCTCGGAGTCGACGCCCTCGACCACGACCGCCCAGTCGCCCATCGAGCCGCCGATGAACCCGGTCTGACCGGGGAACGCCGGCGTCGCCCCCTTGCGCACCACCCGCACCGGCTCGTCGCCGTGGGTCTCGGTGAACGAGTAGTTGTGGTGGTTGTGGACCGTCTCGAGGGCCGTGGTGCCGAGCAGCGAGAGCACCTCGCCGATCACGTGCTCGCGGCCGGCGTAGGCGTACTCGCCGGCCAGCTCCATCGCCCGCTCGTAGCGGCGGCCGATCTCGGCCCGGGCCTCGGCGTCCTGCGGCCGGGCGCCCAGCTCCTTCGCGGCGTCCGCGGTCAGCGGGAGCAGCGATGGGGCGGCGTGCATCGACTCGCCGCCGGGCATCTGCGAGAAGAAAACCCGGTGCGCGGCCAGGTTCAGGAACCCCGTCGCGATCCCGTGGCCGAAGCCCCGGCTGCCGAAGTGGCAGGCCGCCCAGACGGACCCGTCGGCGGGCTCGACCAGCAGGTCGACGTAGTGGTTGCCGCTCCCGACCGTGCCGAGCTGCGCCTCAGCCCGGGCGCGCAGCGACCAGCTGTGCCTGCGGCCCGCGACCTTCTCGGTCAGCTCGGGGATCTCGCCCCAGATCGGCGACTCGAAGAGCTCGTGGTCGACCGGCGTCTCGTTCTTGCGGCCGAGACCGAAGCTGATGCGGGTGCCGATCGCATCCGCCAGCCGGCCCAGGTCGGGTCGGATGTCGTCCAGGGAGAGCGGCGTGCGCACCGCCATGACCCCGCAGCCGATGTCGTAGCCGACGCCGCTCGGCGAGACCATGTCGCGGTAGGCGGCAACGCCGCCGATCGGCATCGAATAGCCGACGTGGTTGTCGGCCATGAGCGCCGCGTCGCTGACCCAGCCGTGGCCCGCCACCGTCTTGATCTGGGAGACGGCCATGACGTCGTAGCTGTATCCGAAGACGCGGATCCGGCCGTCGTCGAACTCGCGGTAGGGCTCGCTCTCGCGAACCGTCGTTGCGTCGTCTGGGAACTCGGTCATGTCGTCACCTCTCTGGGTCTGGATGGAGTGATAGCTCCACGGAGAGTCGAACTCCGGTTTCCAGGTTGAGGGCCTGGCGGCCTGCCGTTAGCCGATGGAGCCGCGGAGGTCGGGAGCCCAGCGCCCCGTGACGGAAGTCGAACCGTCGTCTCCTCGCAGACAACGAGGTGTCCTGCCATTGAACGAACGGGGCCGGCGGAAAGAACGATGTGATCCCGGAAGGACTCAAGTGACCGGTCGGAGTTGAACCGACATCAGCCGGCCCACAACCGGCGGCTCTGCCGTTGAGCTACGGCCACGCTTGCACGAAGTCGGGACGGCAGGATTCGAACCTGCGAGCTCCTGCTCCCAAAGCAGGCGGGGTGGCCAGACTCCCCCACATCCCGTAGCGCTCCAGTTACCTTCCAGCCGTCGGCCGCTCCGTCCCGGCGGGGATTTCTCGTCCCGCTCGGTCCGGTGGCCACCGGTCGCCTCGCCTGAGGTTCCCGGCCCCGCACGGATTGCTCCACAGTGCAGGTCCTCCCAAGCAGCGCCTGGGTTCCTGGAGTGCCCCGAGGAGGATTCGAACCTCCTCGCCCCAGCCTGGAGGGCGGGTCGTGCGGCGGGCCACGAAAAAGGGCGGCCTGCTGGCCGCCCTCAGCTCGAAGCGCCTGTCGGTCGTCATGACGTCGTTACGTCAATTGAACCTCGAGTGCTGAGCTGAGGGAAGCATAAACGGCATGCTGACGCACGTTTGTGACGCAACGCTTCAGCTACGAGGCGATGCCTCGCGGATATGCGACTGGTATCTGAGTGTTTCATATGTGCGGAGAGTCCTTAACGACTGAGGGCGACCCGGCATCTCTGGGTCGCCCTCGGCAAGAACCGTATGAAGAGCGGCCTAGCCGAGGACGGGCAGATCCTTCCGATCGTGCTGCATCAGGTGGGAGGCATGCGCCGGGAGCACCGGTACGAGACCGGCTTGCGGCGACGACGGAGGTGTGAGTGAACTGAACACGTTACTAACATAGCGCGTCCTGACGGAAAGCACAACCCCGAGCGCGAATTCGTTAGCGTAAAGTCTTTCCCGCCGGGATCGCGGCGCGAAGCCGGGGATGCTCGCCTCATGGCGACGAGGCGCGGCGTCGAGGTGGGCGGCCGCCGGAGGGGAGGCGGCCGCCCACCATGCCCGCATCAGTCGGTGACCTGCACCGGCTCGCCGGTTGCGATCGGCGGCCGCTCGGGCCGCCGCTCCTCCGGCGGCTCGATCGTGATGTTGGGCAGGGCCCGGTCGAGCCAGGCGGGGATCGTCCACGATCGGTCGCCGAGCAGCGAGAGCAGCGCCGGCACGAGCGTCAGCCGGATGATCAGCGCGTCGGTCAGGATCGCGACGCCCAGGAGGAGGCCGAACTCCTTCGAGACCCGGTCGGGGTTGAGCAGGAAGGCGAAGAACACCGCCGACATGATCAGCGCCGCCGCCACGATCACGCGACCAACGCCCGCCATGCCGTCCCGCACCGACTGGAACGTGCTGCTGCCGTGGACGTGCTCCTCACGGATCCGGCTCATCAGGAACACCTCGTAGTCCATCGAGAGGCCGAACAGGATCGCAAAGGCGATCGGAGGCACGAAGCTCTCGATCGGCCCGGTGCGGTCGAGCCCGATGATGCCCATGCCGTGACCGAGCTGGATCACGACGGTGAGCACCGCGAAGCCGATGACCGCCGAGGCGAGGGTCGTGACGGCTGCCTTGACGGCCACCACGAGCGAGCGGAACGCCATTGCCAGGACGAGGAACGTCACGCCCAGGATGTAGAGCAGGAACCACGGCGCCCGGGAGAAGATCCGGTTGCCGATGTCCGTGAAGGCCGCGTTCGACCCGGACACGTAGGCGTGCGCCGTCGACCCCTGGAGGGTGTTCGGGATCACGGTGTTCCGCAGCGTCGAAACGATGTCGTCGGTCTGGGAGTCCTGCGGCTTGTATCTCGAGTAGGTGTTGACGATCGCCACCGACGCCTGGTCGGGCGTCTTGGCGTTGTAGATCGGCGCCACGACCTCGGCAATGCCGGGGACGCGCTTGAACGCCGCATCGAGCTTGGCCGCCGCCTGATGGTCGGACTGCAGGTCGACGACGACGGGGATCGGCTCGGTGAAGCCAGGGCCGAAGCCGGCCGACAGCAGGTCGTACGCCTGCCGGGTCGTCTGGCTCTTGGGCGCAGTGCCCGCGTCGGCCAGGCCGAGGCGAGCCTTCACGACGGGCGACGCCACCACGAGCAGGACGGCGGCGGCGACCGGGAGCACGTACTTGGCCCGGCCGGAGACGAACCGGCCCCATGCGGCGATCGGCGTCTTCGCCTGACCCTCGCGGGAGTCGTCGGAGGCGCGCATCCCGAGCCGGCCGCGATCGATCTTGTGTCCGAGCAGCGAGAGCACCGCGGGCAGCAGCGACTGCGCCAGGAGCACGGCCGTCAGCACGCCGAGGGCGCTGCCGAGGCCGAGCTTCGTGATGAAGTCGATCCCGATGAATGCGAGGCCCGTGATCGAGATCGCCACCGTCGCGCCGGCGAAGAGCACCGCGCGACCGGCGGTCGCGCCCGCCGCCGCGGCGGCGTCCTGCGGCGAGAGCCCGTCGTGCAGGAATTGCCGGAATCTGGTGACGATGAAGAGCGTGTAGTCGATCCCGACGCCCAGGCCGATCATCGGCACGAGGATCTCGGTGACCGTGTTGAAGTTGGTGAACCGGGCGGCCAGGTACAGGAGCATGAAGGCCCCTGCCACCGCCGTGATGGCAAAGAGCAGCGGGATGACGGTCGGGACGAGCGCCCGGAACAGGATCAGCAGCACGATGAACGCGGCGATCATGCCGATGATCTCGCTGCCGCTGCTCGACACCTCACCCTGCTCCGCCTCGCCGGTGAACTGGACGTCGATCCCGGCCTTGTCGCCGATCGACCGCATCTGGTTCTCGACGTCGACGATGCCGGAGCGCGGGATCTTGAAGCTCTCCTTGTCGTACTGGACGTCGAAGAACGCGACCCTGCCGCTGCGCGACAGCTGGTGTGAGCTCGCCGCCAGCGGGTCGGTGATCGCGCCGATGTCCTTCGCCGCCTGGTCGATCGAGTGCTGCGAAGCGGTGCCGGCCGCGAGCATCTGCTTCACCGCGGCGGCGCGGGCGGGCGTGTCGAGCCGCTGACCGGGTGGCGCGGCCACGACGACGCGAAGCGCGGCGCCCTTCTGGCCGCCGAACTTGGCGTTGACCAGGTCGGTCGCCTTCTGGACGTCCGACCCGGGGAGCTTGAACTCGTCCGTGAGCTTGCCGTGGAACGCGGTGTTCAGGCCGGCAAGCACGACGAAGATCGCAAGCCATGCCCCGATCACGCGCCAGGGATGGCGCGCAAACGAGGAGTACATACGAGCCAGGGCGCCGGTGTGTGCGACGCGCCTGCCCGTGTTCAGTTCTGACTCGAAGGATGACATTCCCTCTCCTTCACGATTGCGAGATGCACGTGGAGATCCACTTGGAGGTCGTAGGGTGCGTCATCCGGCCGCGGAGCGCAGTGGAGGTGGCTGGTGTTATGAGGGTGGGGTTATCCGTACCCCTGCCGGCGCGCCGCATCCGGCCCGGATGCGTGCGCTATAACCAGGCGGTGGAGGATTCGGCGGGTGGGCGATTCCGTCGACCGCGGCGCGTGGAGACGGACGAGCGCGCGGCGCGCGTTCGGGAGCATCATCCACCCGGACGATCGCGAGGACGTGCACCGCCGGGTGAGGGCTGCGACGTCCGCCGATTGTCCCTACGGGCTCGAATACCGCATCGTGCGGGCGGACGGGACGACGGCGTGGGTGCTCGAGCGCGGGCAGCAGGTCGTCGCCGCCGACGGCGCCGCGTGCCTCCACGGCGTGATCTTCGACGTCACCGACGCTTCGGGCGGCCAGGGCGCAGCTGCCCGACGACCGCGAGGCGGCGGCCACGATGGCCGACGACGCGATCGCCGAGCTGGCGGGCGCGACCGAGGAGCTGCGCGAGCTTGCCCGCGGCATCCATCCACCTGTGCTGACGGAATACAGGCTCTCACCGGCCGTCGAGATCGCCGCCTACTACGTCGTTTCGGAGTCGCTCACCAGCATGGCCCGCCACGGCCGCCGACGGGACGCTCGTGGTGCAGATCGCCGACAACGGCGTCGGCGGCGCCGATCCGGGGAGCGGGTCCGGGCTGCGCGATCGGATCGATGCGCTTGACGGGTCGATCCGCGTGGCCAGCGAGCCCGGCGGTGGGACGACGGTCGCCGTTCGGATCCCGCTAGGGTCGGCCGATGATCCTGGCCGGTAGGACAGCGCTCGTGACCGGGACAAGCCGCGGCCTCGGACGCGCGATCGCGGGCGCCTTCGCGGCGGAGGGAGCACGAGTCATCGCCCATGCCCGCACCCGCGAGGCGGCGGTGGCCGCCGCGGAGGCGGTCGGTGGCGAGCCCGTGTGGGGCGACCTCTCGGGCGACGACGGTGTGCTCGCGGTCGCCGGCCAGGTGTCCGCGCTCGCTCCGGAGCTGCACGTCCTGGTGCACAACGCCGGGATGGGCAGCCCCGGCGGGCTCGAGGAGCATTCGCGCGAGCAGTTCGACCGCGTGATGGCCGTGAACGCGGCCGCGCCGCTCTTCCTGACCCAGGCGCTGCTCGAGCCGCTGCGCGCGGCCGGCCGCAAGGCCAGGGTCGTGATCGTGAGCTCCGACTCGGGGCGCTTCACCGTCCCCAAGAACGGCGTCGCCTTTCCGTACCGGATGTCCAAGGCCGCGGTCAACATGCTGACGCTCAACCTGGCCGCCGCGCTCTCCGCCGACGGGATGCTCGTCAACGCGATGCACCCCGGCTGGATGCGCACCGACATGGGCGGGCCGGATGCTCCGGTGACACCGGAACGGGCGGCCGAGACGGCCCTCTATCTGGCAACGCTCCCCGACGGCGGCCCGACCGGCCGGCTGTGGGACGAGAAGCGGCAAGTCGAGTGGTAGCGGCGAGGAGCTTGTGTCACGAGTTACAAAGTGTCCGGGCCGCTGCTATCCTTTCGAGTGGCCGGTCCAACCGGGGCGAGAGCTTTCGCTCCTGTCCGCACCGGCTCGGGATCGTGGCCGCCGCTTCTGGCCAATGGAGTCTGTCAATCGTGAAGCAGCACGAGCGGAGCGCCACCGCGCTGCGCGAACCGCGCATCGACCGATGAGGGAGTTTCGGGTGTTCGAGTACGACGTCGTCCCGCTCACCGTGACGCGCGGGGCCGGAGAGGCCGCGGCCGGAGAGGAGTGGCACGCGCTGCGCGCCGCCCTCAACCACCGCGGCCGGCGAGGCTTCCGCGTGGTGGCGGTCACCGATGGAGCTGAGGGCCGCGCCGTCATCATGGAGCGCGAGACCGATGCCGAGGACGCGGAGCCGCAGACCATGGCGCAGGCCGCCGAAGACATCACCTGGGAATCCTCGCGCCGCGGTTGAGCCCGGCGCTCCCTGCTACCCTGGAAGTCCTGGGGGAAGCCCGCCGCCCGGATGCAGAGCCGGTCATAGCACGACCCGCCTGCCCCGCGTTGCCCGCCGACTTCACCACCCGGCCGTTCCGGCGGCCCTACGGGATCGAGGGTTCAACCATGCAAGCAGTCTCGTACGCTCCACAGGCGGCAGCGATGGGCCGCCGCCGGTCCCGCTGATGGCGCGGCCGCACCGGCCCGTGCGCCGAAACATCTACGAGAAGCGCCGCGTCGCGGGCTCGTCCCCTCCGCCCCCACCGCCCGGCGACGTCCTGACCAGCGCGGATGCCCGCCATCTCGGCGCACGGATCGATTCGGTGCAGGAGCGTTACCGCACGACGGCCATCAGGCTGATGGCCGGCCGCGCGTGCGGGCTCGTGCTGCTCGACTCCCGCACCGGCACGGAGCGGATCCTCACCAGCGTCGACGACTGGGACCGGCTGCAAACGGAATGACCCCAGCGCGGCAGCCTTCACGGAGCGCCGTATCGCGTGGGATCCACCACGTTCAGCCGACCCGCCGATAGGAGATCGCCGATATCGGCTCCCAGGGCCTCCCGGGCTTCGACCGCGACCGGTCCCACTCGAACCCCTCGTCGTGGACGCGGGTGAACCGCATGCGCTTGCGATAGCCGTCCGCGTCAAGCGTCGTCGTGCGCAGCTGCATCCCCTCTCCGTTCCTGGCGCCGGTGAGGTGAAACCACGTCCCGGTGCTGTCCATCCATGTCTGCGCCCAGCACCTGGCGGCGGCGTCATAGACCGAGAGGCTCGTGCCGGCGAGGCCGTGCCGCTCGGCGTCGAAGGACTCGCGCACCACGCGCCCGCCGCAGACCCACTCGACGACGTTGCGGCCCTCGCCGCCTTCCCACGAGCAATGCCAGGTACCGATCCAGAAATCGAAATCGCGAGGGCCGTCGATGCGCACTACGACGGCCGGCCAGCATGGCAGTTGGCAAGAGCGCAACCTCACGCAAGGGCCGGTGAGCGTGCGTGCTCCGCCACCGGCGCATGCCCGGCCACCGAGCAACGACAATCGGAGCCTCGGCGCGCGACGTTTGGCGACGCCGGATCGACTCCTTGAGATCCCTGCCACGACGGAAGAGGCGGCCGTGACCGACAGCATCGGCGAGAGCGAGAACCGGGCAATCCCGAGCCCGACTCTCGCGGCCGACCGGCCGAGGACGAACCAGGACTGGTGGCCGAACCAGCTCGACCTACGGGTGCACGCGACCGGCGCACGGGCGAGGTCACCCGGACGGCGACGTCGGTCGACCTCGTGTTCGGGTCGCACTCGCAGCTACGCGCGCTGGCAGAGGTCTACGCGTCGGACGACTCGAGCGAGAAGTTCGTCCGTGACTTCGTCGCGGCCTGGGACACGGTGATGAACCTCGATCGTTTCGATCTCCGCCG
>Ga0207695_10007784_pt1 | contig 13566 bp, 16 predicted proteins | sample KBSC54metaG_FD_184354 | JGI IMG/M metagenome (GOLD analysis project Ga0207695, IMG submission 184354) | Corn rhizosphere microbial communities from Kellogg Biological Station, Michigan, USA - KBS C5-4 metaG (SPAdes) (version 2) | ecosystem: Host-associated > Plants > Roots > Rhizosphere > Soil...
TCTTTCTGCTCGACGGCACGAGCGGGCCGAACCGCTTCGGCGCCGATCCCAAGCATCCCGCGCCTGAGGGCGTGTTCTAAACCACACTCCAGCGGCAATTTTTCGCCGCCGTTGAGCTAGACGACCGTCCAGCCGGCGCCACCGGCTGGACGGACCGTGCGCGCTGTGGCATCGCGGCGGCTGCGCGGGCGTGGCGGAATGGTAGACGCGCCGGACTCAAAATCCGGTTCTGGCGACAGAGTGTCGGTTCGAGTCCGACCGCCCGTACCAGGCGCGAACGGAGCGAAGATGGCAGCAGAGGGCGAGGCCCGCGTCGACCAAAGTCGCTCGGACGATGACGTGGCATCCGAGGTCGCGTCCGCGCCCACCGTCATGACCGAAGCCATGCTGCGGCGCGATGAGGCCTTGCGCCGCGACCGGCTGCTGGCGGCAATCGCGCTGATCGCCGGCATCGGCCTGATCCTGGCGACGCCCTTTGCCCTGCGCGCCGGCGCGACCTTCTTCCTGCCGGTGACCGCCGCGCTGGTCGTCGCGATCGCGCTGGTGCCACCGCTCGAATGGCTCGAGCGCCGCCGCGTGCCCTCGCCGCTGGCGGCGCTGATCTGCCTCGCCCTGTTCCTCGTGGTGGTCAACATTGCGATCGCCTCGATCGTCGTCCCGGCGATCGACTGGTTCACCCTGCTGCCGGAGCGCATCGGCCGGGTGCGGACGACGCTGCGGCCGCTGATCGACGTCTATGCGAGCATCCAGAACTTCGTCGACCAGGCGATGCATCTCGTCCAGCAGAAGCCGGTTCACGGCGTCCGCACCGTCGCGATCGAGACGCCGAATTCGCTGGTCGACCTGATCGCCACCTCGGCGCCGGCGGCGATCGTGCAGATGTTCTTCGGCGTGCTGGTGGTCTATTTCTTCCTCGCCGGCTGGTCGCGGATGCGACGGCGCACGATCGTCGGGCGCGGCAGCTTCGGCGGCGCCATGGCGATGGCGCGGGTCATTCAGGAGGTGGTCGACGCGACCTCGGCCTATCTCGGGACGATCACCCTGATCAACGCCTCGGTCGGCCTGCTGCTGGCGCTGGCGCTGTCGGTGATCGGCATGCCGACGCCGCTGATGTGGGGCGGGCTGGTCGCGCTGCTCAACTATGTGCCCTATCTCGGGCCGATCGCCGCGATCATCCTGCTCGCGCTCGGCGGCGTGCTGGTGTTCGTCGATCTGTGGTACGCGCTGCTGCCAGCTCTGGTCTTCACCGCGCTCCATCTGGTCGAGGCCAATCTAATCACCCCGACGGTCGTCGGGCGACGGCTGACGATCAGCCCGCTGCTGATCCTCGTCGCGCTGAGTTTTTGGGGCTGGGTGTGGGGCACGACCGGGGCGTTGCTGGCGGTGCCGCTGCTGATCATCATGAAGACCGTGTTCAACGCCTCGGGACATCCGGACATCGCCGGATTCCTCTTCGAAGAGGGCACGCTGGCGGCGCCGCATGTCGACAGCGAGCAGCCGCCCGGCGCTGCTTGACAGGCCGGACCCGCTCTCCTAGGTCCGCGCCTTCCGCAAAGGATGCCAAGCGGGTGTAGCTCAGTTGGTTAGAGCGCCGGCCTGTCACGCCGGAGGTCGCGGGTTCAAGTCCCGTCACTCGCGCCATCCTTGATCTTCCAGAACCGCTTGAATGCGCCCCGCTTCGGCCGGTATCGATCCGGGATTGAAAGGGTGCGGTGACCATGAGCGACAACGGAATCACGCTGGAGCAGCCGGCCGAGGCGGTCACCCGCATCCTGCTCGACCGGCCGGATGTGCTGAATGCGCTGAGCCCGGAGATGGTGGTCGCATTCAACGATGCGCTCGACGGGATCGCAGCCGATCCCGGTTGCCGCGTCGTCGTGCTCACCGGCGCGGGCCGCGGCTTCTGCTCGGGCCAGGACATGGCCGCCGCCAAGAAGCGCAACACCGGGGCCGGCCCTTCCGCGGCGGAGAAGCTCGTCGGACAGCAGCGCTTCAGCCGGATCATCGCCAAGATCCGGGCGCTGCCACAGCCGGTCATCGCCGCGGTGAACGGGGTTGCGGCCGGGGCGGGGATGGCGATCGCCATGACCTGCGACATCCGCATCGCCTCGACCGCCGCGCGCTTCCTCGTCGCCTCGGTGAGGATCGGGGTTACCGGCGGTGAAAGCGGACTGAGCTATAATCTTCCCCGGCTGATCGGGATCGGGCGGGCGGCCGAAATCCTGATGACCGGCCGGCCGATCGACGCTGCGGAAGCGGATCGCATCGGCATGGTCAATCGGTTGGTCGCACCGGAAGAGCTGCAGCAGGCAGCGCTCGACCAGGCTGCCGCGCTGCTCGCCAACAGCCCCTTCTCGATCACCCAGACCAAGCGGCTGATGTGGCGCAATCTCGATGCCGCCGATCTCGAAACGGCGCTCGAACTGGAGGATCGCGTCCAGATCCTCGCGTCGATGACGGACGACTATAAGGAGGCGCTGGCCGCCTTTGCCGAGAAGCGGCCGCCGCGCTTTAGCGGTCGTTAGCCCCTTCCATCCAGACGAGCAGCGGCTTGAGCGGCAGGATCCAGACGATGCCGGCGATCAGATAGACGATCGCCTGGACGATCGTCGGCAGCCGACCAATCTGACTGGACAGGCTGACCACAGCCACTGTCCAAACGAGGATCAGCGCAAGGATCGCAAAGGCGCCTGCAGGCTTTCGCCAGCTCGGGTTCATGATGGCTCGATCCACTCGCGCTGGGTCGCGACCGCGTGCAGCGGCACATCCCAGCTATCGCCAGGCAAGGCCGGCCATTCCTGCACGTTCCAGGCGAGGCCGATCCGCCGCGCATCCGGCAGCAGGGCGCAGGCCCGGTCGTAGTAGCCGGCACCCTGACCCAGACGGTGCAGGCCACGGTCGAAACCGATCAGGGGCAGGAGGATGACGTCTGGCTCGACCGCCTCGCCGTCCGCAGCAGGCTGAAGCAGCGCGCCGGGGCCCGCGGCGAGCGGATCGCCGGGACGCCAGGTGAGAAAGCGCATCGGCTGCGCCGGATCGGTGACATGGGGCAGGGCAATGGTCGCGCCAGCGGAGGCGGCCGCCGACAGGATCGGCGTGGGATCGCATTCATGGCCGATCGCAACATAGCCCGCGAGGATGCGGCAGCCGCCAATTCGGCTGAGCACCCTGTCGGCCAGAGCCTGGGTGACGGCGGCGCGCTCGCCCTGGCTGAGCCCGGCGAGGAATTCCGCCCGCCGCGCACGGAGCAGCTTGCGCAGATCGGCCTTGGTTTTGGGGTTGGCGGGACCACCATGGCCGTTTGCGTGAATATCCTCTGACGCCGGTAACGTCAGGTGGGCGCCATGTGAATCAGACCGGGGTCTGGTCAGGGACAGCTCCCATGGATGATGAATAGCCTCAGGGATTTTCGTTGCTCGTACCGGGCAGTACCCGCCGCCCTCAGATCTAGTGCGCCTAGGCGCTCGCCTCAAGGGCCGCGGCCAGGGCCTCGATGCGATCCGCGACACGTTCCAGCGCCGCCGGATCGACGCCACCGGCGGCCGGCACGGGGTTCCCGGCGCGGATATCGTTGATTTCGTCCGCCAGGAGCAGGGTCGCGAACATCAGCAGCCGCGTCTCGCTCATCGAGCCGAGCGCGGATTCGGCGGTCGCGATCTTCTCGTTGATGATCTTGGTCAGCGCCTCGTAATGCGGCTCCCGACCCTCCCGGCAGGTGATCTGATAGGGCCGGCTGCCGATCCGGATCTCGAGGTTGATCATCCGCTGGCTCCCTCGCCGAGCAATTGATCGAGCTCGCCGATCGCCTCCTCGACTCGTGCCCGCAGCTGGGCGTGGCGTGCCTCAAGCTGGGCGACCCGGGCGGGATCGGCCTCGCCCGCGCGGGCCGGGGCCGCCACCGCTGCCTCGGCTCGCGCGCAGGCCCGCTCGACCCGCGCCAGAGCCGCCGAAAGACGATCCTCGCTCATCGGCTTAAGGGATAGGCATCTGGGGATGGCTCGGCAAGCGGGAAGGCGCAGGTGTTGACGGAGCCGCCGACAGGCGACAGATGAGCCGCGCGCCCGCCCGCCCAGCAGAAAGCCCCGCCCGAATCATGGCCGCCACTCCCGATATGCTCGCCAACGCGATACGTGCGCTGGCGATGGACGCCGTCGAGGCGGCCAATTCGGGCCATCCCGGCATGCCGATGGGCATGGCCGATGCCGCGACCGTGCTGTTCACCCGCTATCTGAAGTTCGACCCGAGCGATCCCCACTGGGCCGATCGCGACCGTTTCGTGCTCTCGGCCGGCCACGGCTCGATGCTGATCTACGCGCTGCTGCACCTCACTGGCTATGCGCGGCCGACGATCGAGGACATCCGCAACTTCCGCCAGCTCGGCAGCCCCTGCGCCGGGCATCCGGAAAATTTCGAGCTCGAGGGCATCGAGACGACCACCGGCCCGCTCGGTCAGGGCTTCGCCGCCGCGGTCGGCATGGCGATCGCCGAGCGTCACCTCAACGCCGCCTTCGGCGACGCGCTGGTCGATCATCGCACCTGGGTCGTCGCCGGCGACGGCTGCCTGATGGAGGGGATCAACCATGAGGCGGTCGGCCTCGCCGGCCACCTCCGCCTCGGCCGGCTGAATGTGCTGTGGGACGACAACCGCATCACCATCGACGGCGCGACCAGCCTGTCGACCAGCGAGGATATCCCGGCGCGCTATGCGGCGAGCGGCTGGCATGTCGTGCGTTGCGACGGTCAGGATCAGGCCGATGTCGCCCGCGCGCTGGACGAGGCGATCGCCGATCCGCGGCCGTCGCTGATCGCCTGCCGCACCACCATCGGCTACGGCGCGCCGACCAAGGCCGGAACCCATGGCAGCCATGGCTCGCCGCTCGGCGCCGCCGAAATCGCCGGCGCGCGCGAGGCGCTCGGCTGGGCCGCCGCACCCTTCGTCATTCCGGACGATATCGCCGCCGAATGGGCCAGGGCCGGCGCACACGGCAAGCCGGTGCGCGAGGCCTGGCAGCAGCGGCTGGCTGGTCATGATCGGCGCGCCGAGTTCGAACGGCGCATGGCGGGCAGGCTGCCGGCAAATTTCTCGCTCAAGGCGCACCTCGACGCTCTGCTCGCCGAGCCCAAGGCGGTGGCGACGCGCAAGGCGTCGGAAGATGTGCTCGCGCCGATCAACGCTCAGTTGCCCGAAACGCTTGGCGGCTCGGCCGATCTGACCGGCTCGAACAACACCAAGACGAAGGATCAGGCGCCGCTCACGCGCGACGATTACTCGGGACGCTATATATACTACGGCATCCGCGAGTTCGGCATGTCGGCGGCGATGAACGGGCTGGCGCTGCACGGCGGGGTGATTCCCTATGGCGGCACCTTCCTGGTCTTCTCCGATTATGCCCGGCCGGCGATCCGCCTGTCGGCGCTGCAGCGGGCGCGCGTCGTCTACGTGATGACCCATGACTCGATCGGTCTCGGCGAGGATGGGCCGACCCATCAGCCGATCGAGCATCTGATGGCGCTCCGCGTCATTCCCAATCTCGACGTCCTCCGCCCAGCCGACGCGATCGAGACGACGGAGTGCTGGGCGTTGGCGCTGGAGCGGACCGAAGGTCCGTCACTGCTCGCGCTGACCCGTCAGAACCTGCCGCAGCTGCGCAAGGATGCTGGCGAGAATCTCTCGGCGAAGGGCGCTTACCGCCTGCGCGCAGCGACGGCTGCGCGCCGCGTCATCCTGATCGCGACCGGCTCCGAGGTCGAGATCGCGGTCGCCGTCGCCGATGCGCTCGAAGCGGCCGGCGTCGGTGCCGATGTCGTGTCGATGCCGAGCTGGTCACGCTTCGATGCCCAGCCGCAATCCTACCGCGACGAACTCCTGCCCGATGTTTCCCCGCAGGACATTCTCCGGGTGTCGATCGAGGCGGGAACGACGATGGGCTGGGAGCGCTACACCATGGCGCATGGCCTGCGCATTGGCATCGATGAGTATGGCGCCTCGGCGCCGGCCAAGGCGCTGTACGATCATTTCGGACTAACCGCGGCGAAGATCACGCCGCGCGTGCTTGCTGCCATCGGCAAGGCTTGAGGAGGACATAATGGCGAAGGTTGCGATCAACGGTTTCGGGCGCATCGGGCGGCTCGTCGCGCGGGCGGTGCTCGCCAAGCCGGAAAGCGGGCTGGAGCTGGTCGCGATCAACGATCTCGCCGATGCCAAGTCGAATGCGCTGCTGTTCAAGCGGGATTCGGTGCATGGCGCCTATCCCGGCAGCGTCGAGGCCGACGGCAACGACCTGATCATCGACGGCAAGCGCATCCACGTCACCGCCGAGCGCGACCCGGCCAAGCTGCCGCATGCCGCCAATGGCATAGACATCGCGCTGGAATGCACCGGCTTCTTCGCCGACAAGGCCAGCGCCGGCGCCCATCTCACCGCCGGTGCAAAGCGCGTGCTGATCTCCGCTCCGGCCAAGGGCGTCGACCTGACGGTGGTCTATGGCGTCAACCATGACAAGCTGACCGCCGACCACCTCGTGGTCTCGAATGCGTCCTGCACGACCAACTGCCTCGCGCCGGTCGCCAAGGTGATGTTCGAGACGGTCGGCCTGGAGCGCGGGCTGATGACGACAATCCACAGCTACACCAACGACCAGAAGATCCTCGACCAGATCCATCCCGATCTGCGGCGCGCCCGCGGCGCTGCCATGTCGATGATCCCGACGACCACTGGCGCTGCCCGTGCAGTCGGCGAGGTGCTACCGCAATTGAAGGGCAAGCTCGACGGTTCTGCGATCCGCGTGCCGACGCCCAATGTCAGCCTCGTCGACCTGACTTTCACGCCAAGCCGCGACACCAGCGTCGAGGAGGTCAACAGTCTGCTCAAAGCTGCTTCGGAGTCCGGGCCGCTCGCGGGCATCCTGCAATATACCGACGAACCGCTGGTCTCGATCGACTTCAACGGCAATCCCGCCTCGTCGACCGTCGATAGCCTCGAGACCGCGGTGATCGAAGGCAAGCTCGTCCGCGTCGTCAGCTGGTACGACAATGAATGGGGCTTTTCGAACCGGATGGTCGACACCGCCGCGGCGATGGCGAAGCTGCTTTAGGTCAGGTCAGCGATGAGCGGCTTCCAGACTCTCGACGACATCGGCGAGGTCGCCGGCAAGCGGGTGCTGGTCCGTGAGGATCTGAACGTGCCGATGGACGGCGTGCATGTGACCGACGACACCAGGCTGCGGGCCGCCGCGACGACCGTCGCCGAGCTCGCTGACCGCGGCGCGATCGTCCTGATCCTCGCCCATTTCGACCGGCCCAAGGGCAAGCGCAATCCGGCGATGTCGCTGGCGCCGATCGCCCGACCGCTCGGTGCGGTGCTCGGCCGCGAGGTCCAGTTCATTGACGATTGCTCCGGCGAGGCAGCGGAAACGGCGGTCGGGATGCTTGAGGGCGGCGATGTCGCCGTCTTGGAGAACACGCGCTTCCACGCCGGCGAGGAAGCCAATGACCCCGCCTTCGCGGCAGCGATCGCGAAGCTCGGCGATCTCTACGTCAACGACGCCTTCTCGGCGGCGCATCGCGCCCATGCCTCGACCGAGGGACTTGCGCATCTGCTGCCCGCCTATGCCGGCCGCGCGATGCAGGCCGAGCTGGAAGCGTTGGAGAAGGCGCTCGGCAATCCCGAGAAGCCGGTCGCCGCGGTCGTCGGTGGCGCCAAGGTCTCGACCAAGCTCGACGTGCTCAAGCATCTCGTCGACAAGGTCGATCATCTGATCATCGGCGGCGGCATGGCCAACACCTTCCTTGCCGCGCGCGGGATCGACGTTGGCAAGTCGCTGTGCGAGCACGATCTGCGCGATACCGCGCTCGACATTCTCGATGCCGCGGATCGCGCCGGTTGCACGGTCCACTTGCCGTATGACGTGGTGGTCGCGAAGGAATTCCGCGCCAATCCGCCGACGCGCACCGTCAACGTTCATGAAGTCGGCGCGGACGAGATGATCCTCGACATCGGGCCAGCCGCGGTCGAGGCGCTCGCCGATGCGCTGAAGACCTGTCGCACGCTGGTATGGAACGGCCCGCTCGGCGCCTTCGAGACGCCGCCGTTCGACACCGCGACGATGAGCCTGGCGCGGATCGCGGCGGCGCTCACCCGCGACGGCTCGCTGATCTCCGTCGCGGGCGGCGGTGACACCGTCGCGGCGCTCAACCAGGCCGGCGTCGCCGACCAGTTCAGCTTCGTCTCGACCGCCGGCGGCGCCTTCCTCGAATGGATGGAAGGGCGCGCGCTGCCGGGGGTGGCTGCGCTGCAGCGCTGAGATGGTTAGCGCGGTTGCGGGAATCCGGCGGCAAAGCTAAGTCGAAGGCCCGCGCAAAATCTGGGATTGTGGCCATGAACACTGCCGAAATGACCGCCAACATCGCCGCCGGTAAAGGCTTCATCGCGGCGCTCGACCAGTCGGGCGGTTCCACCCCCAAGGCGCTCAAGGGCTATGGCATCGAGGAGGGCGCGTGGCACTCAGAGGCCGAGATGTTCGACCTCATTCACCAGATGCGCTGCCGGATTATCCAGTCGCCCGTGTTCACCGGCGAGAAGGTGCTGGGCGCGATCCTGTTCGAGCGAACGATGGACGGGACGGTGGGCGGCAAGACGGTGCCGCAGGCGCTGATCGACAAGGGCATCATCCCCTTCATCAAGATCGACAAGGGGCTCGAGGCCGAGGAAAACGGCGTCCAGCTGATGAAGCCGATGCCCGAGCTCGATGCGCTGCTGAAGCGCTCCAGGGCGCTCGGCGTGTTCGGCACCAAGGAACGCTCGGTGATCAATTCGGCCAACCGCGCCGGGATCGCGGCGGTGGTCAAGCAGCAGTTCGAGGTCGGGCGGCAGGTCATCGCCCACGGCATGATGCCGATCATCGAGCCCGAGGTGAACATCAAGAGCGAAACCCGCGCCGAGTGCGACCAGATCCTGCTCGATGAGATTCTCAAGAACCTCGATACGCTGCCCGCTGGCCAGCAGGTCATGCTCAAGCTCAGCCTGCCGGTGCAGCCGGGCCTGTTCGATCCGCTGGTCGATCATCCCAAGGTGCTGCGCGTTGTCGCGCTTTCCGGCGGCTACAAGCGCGCCGAGGCCTGCATCGAGCTGGCGAAGAACCGCGGCGTCATCGCCAGCTTCAGCCGCGCGCTGCTCGACGATTTGCGCGCGCAGATGAGCGACGCCCAATTCAACGCCTCGCTCGGCGAGGCGATCGACGAAATCTACCAGGGCTCGACCCAGAAGACCGGCGCCGCGGTCAGCGCCTGACCTTCGCCTGCTCAGTGGCCGATCAGTTCCAGGCCACCGACGCGCATGAACTCGAAACCGAAGCGGTAGGCGCGGGGCGCTATACTGTGGCCGACCGTGAGGCGCGCGGGCGCAACCGCCGCGAGCTTCAGCTGACCGGCCGATACCGCCACCGGCTGACCCAGCGTCAAGGCGCGCGTCACCCCACCGACGCGCGCGGACAGGCGGACCTGGCCGGCCCAGACGCAGGTCACGGCCTGCGGACATCGGCTGTCCTCCAGCACTCGCAGCGGCGTCACCCGGATGCCGTGGACGCGGACCGTCTCGCCGAGATGCGCCATGGCGCGGTCGCGCAGCGGGACGGCATCGGCCGCGACCGGGCCGAGAAGGATCATCGCGAGCAAGGCAGCGGTGGTCTTCATCCCATCGATTATCGTGACGGCGGCTGAACGATTGCCGAATGGACGGGGGTTTGGAGGGGATCTACACCGCTTCGTCAGTCAAGAGCCGAGAGCAGCGTGATGCCCGTTCTGCCCGTGGGCGAGGTCGATGCCTACATCATCGAGAAGTTGCACGGCCGGGATCCGACGCTCGATGCCGCGCTCCGGGCCAACAGGGCGGCGCGCCTGCCGGCGATGGACGTCTCCCCGCCGCAAGGCAAACTGCTCCAATTGCTTGCCCAAATGGTTGGTGCGCGAAATATTCTCGAGGTCGGTACGCTGGGCGGATATTCAACGATCTGCCTTGCGCGTGCCCTGCCGGCCGAAGGTCGCCTGGTCACATTGGAGATCGACCCGCATCATGCTGCGGTCGCCCGCACCAATATCGCCCTTGCCGGGTTTGATGATCGGGTCGAGGTGCGCGTCGGTCCGGCGGGCGACAGTCTCGCCGCTCTGGCTCGGGAGCAACATGAGCCATTCGACCTGAGCTTCATCGATGCCGACAAGGAAACGAACACTGACTATTTTCGGGCGGCGGTGGGGCTCTCGCGACCAGGTGGCGTCATCATCGTCGACAACGTCGTCCGCGGAGGTCGGGTGATCGATGCGGACACCCCTGACCCGTCCGTTCAGGGGGTGCGCGCACTTTATGATGCGGTTGCCGCGGAACCTCGGGTCAGCGCCACGGTGATCCAGACGGTCGGCGCCAAGGGTTGGGACGGCTTTCTCATCGCGCTCGTCGGCGATAACTGAGTCCGGTCCGGATATCGGTCGAGCAGGAGCGCGGGTGACAAACGGCACTGAGACTTTCCCGGACGACGAAGAGGCGGACCCGCTTGCGCTCGACCCCGGCTTTGCCGAGCGTTTCGAGCGCGACCCACGTCGGCCGGCCTGTCAGCTCTACCTTATCTCGCCGTCGACCATCGATGCCGGCTTCGCCGAGCGCTTGGCCGCGGTTCTCGCAACCGGTCTGGTTTCCGCGTTTCAGCTCCGCGTGAAGGGCCTCCCCGACGACGAGATCATCGCGCTGGGGGCGCCGCTGCGCGCGCTCTGCGCGGCGCATGACACCGCTTTCATCGTGAATGACAGCATCGTCATCGCCAAGGCGCTGGACGCCGACGGCGTCCACCTCGGGCAGGGGGACGGCGATCCGCGCGAGGCGCGGCGCATCCTCGGCCCGGAGGCACAAATCGGCGTGACCTGCCATGACAGCCGCCATCTCGCGATGGAAGCCGGCGAGGCAGGGGCGGATTACGTCGCTTTCGGCGCTTTCTATCCGACCACCACCAAGCAGGTCAGCCACCGCGCCGATCCCGCGCTCTTGGGCTGGTGGTCGACGATCTTCGAGCTGCCCTGCGTCGCGATCGGCGGAATCACCGCTGACAATGCCGCGCCGCTGATCGCCGCCGGCGCCGACTTCATCGCCGTCTCGGGCGCTGTCTGGACTAGTGAGGACCCGGTCGCTGCGGTGCGCCGCTTCGCGCCGTTACTGGGGCAGGGCTGAGCCTACCAGGCCCGGACCGGGCCGGTGTCGAGGTGGACGAAGCCGTCGCGCGGATAGAAACCGACACCACCGCGGTTCATCGCCAGCCCGGCGGCCTGGAGCCGCTCGAGCGGCACGCCGGGGATGTGCACGTCAGCCGCCTTGCCGAGCAGATGCTGGCTCTTCGAGGCGACCGCGCCGGAACGCTCGTGCAGCATGAAGTTGGTCGCCGGCGAGCGATAGCCGGAGATCAGCTCGAATTTGGTTGAGGCGCCGATCCCGAGCTTTTCTCGCACGCTGACCAGCAGGTCGAACAGCTCTGGATCCATGCGCGCGATGCTGCCGTTGCGCCAATCGCGCATCGCATGGTTGAGCTCGGCGATGCCGTCAGGGCGGAAGCGGCCCTGCGAGAAATAGCAGGCGTCGGCCCGCTCGTTATTGTGGATGTTGCGGAAGGCGAGGCGCCGTTCGGGCATCGCCGCGAGCAACGGGGAGGGGACGAGCGCGGTTGCACCGGCCGCGATCATCGCGCCGAGCACCGTCCGCCGATTAATCGATGCGAGGTTCACATCGGGCAACATGAATTGGGCTTGGCCCCCCCGGGCAAAGGCTTAAACTGAGCTTAGGAATATAGGGGGGCTGAGTGTTCAAACGCTATTTCGTTGCGGCGCTTTGTCTCTCTTTTCTAACGGCTTGTCCCGCCCTGGCGGCCGGATCCTTCGAACCCGCAGTTCTTCACGCACAGGTTTTGCTCGACCGGGCGGGATTTTCGCCGGGAATCATCGACGGACACCGCGGAAATCAGCTCGAGGAGGCGCTCAAGGCCTATCAGACCGCCCATGGGCTCAAGCCGACGGGCGTTTTTGACGATGAAACCAATGCCTTGCTGGCAGCCGATAAGACGCCGGCGGTGATTCGCCTGACGATCAGCCAGGAGGAGGCGGCCGGGCCGTTTACGCCGATTCCGCCGAAGCTGGAGGATCAGGCCAAGCTCCCCGCGCTGGGCTATGCCAATCTGCTCGAAGAGCTGTGCGAGCGCTATCACACCTCGCCGAATGCGATCGCCGCGCTCAATCCGACGATGAAAAAAGCGCTGGACGCAGGGGTCAGCCTGATGCTGCCCAATGTCGCGACCGAGGACCATGGCTATCCCGACCGGCTGAACCCGATCTGGCGCAACACGCTCGCCGGCCTCAACGTCGCCGCGACCCAGCCCCTGGGAGCGATGGTGCTGGTCGATGGTTCCGAGGGCGTGCTTCGGGTCTATGACAAGGGCGGCAAGATGGTCGCGCAATTCCCCGCGACGATGGGCAGCAGCCATGATCCCCTGCCGGTCGGCGAATGGAAGATCCTCGGCGCCTCCTACAACCCGGTGTTCCACTATAATGCCTCGCTGTTCTGGGACGCCGATGACAAGACCGCCCAGGCGGTCCTGCCGCCCGGGCCGAACGGACCGGTCGGGGTCGTCTGGCTCGATCTCGACAAGCCGCATTACGGCATCCACGGCACGCCCGAGCCGACCCGGATCGGGCGCAGCGAAAGCCATGGCTGCATCCGCCTGACCAATTGGGATGCGGCGCGGCTGTCGCTGATGATCAGGCCCGGCACCCCGGCCGTCTTCCAGCAGTGACCCGGCTCGGCTGGGGAGTTCTTGCCGGTTTTGTGATCGTGCTGCTGATCTTCGTCGCGCTGCTCGGCCCGGGACAACGGCGGGGAAGCGCGCCGCGACCCGCCTTCCCGATCTCTGCGCCCATAGCGGCCGGTCCGCTGACCATCCCGGTTGCCGGGGTTCCACCAACCGCGCTGGTCGACAGCTTCGACGATGTGCGCGGGGGTGGCGGTCGCGTCCATGGCGCGATCGACATCCCGGCCCCGCGCGGGACGGCGGTGATCGCCGCAGGCGACGGCCGGGTCGAAAAGCTGTTCGAAAGCCGGCTCGGCGGCCACACCCTTTATGAGCGCAGCGTCGACGGCGCGATCAGCTATTATTACGCCCATCTCGATGGTTACGCCCCCGGCATCGTCGAGGGGCTCGTCCTCCAACGCGGCCAGCAGATCGCCTTTGTCGGCTCGACCGGGGATGCCGATCCGTCAGCGCCACACCTTCATTTCGAGGTCCACCGCATGGCGCCGGGCGAGCGATGGTGGCAGGGAACCGCGGTTAATCCCTATCCCTTGCTTGCCGGTGAGGCAGCCCGCCGCTAGGGAACGCGCGGCTCTTTCCAGCATCTGCGAGAATCCCATGAAGATCAGCGGCGTCGACATTCGCCCGGGCAACATCATTGAATATGAGAAGGGCCTGTGGCGTGCGGTGAAAATCCAGCACACCCAGCCGGGCAAGGGCGGCGCCTATATGCAGGTCGAGATGAAGAATC
>Ga0207695_10007785_pt1 | contig 13565 bp, 19 predicted proteins | sample KBSC54metaG_FD_184354 | JGI IMG/M metagenome (GOLD analysis project Ga0207695, IMG submission 184354) | Corn rhizosphere microbial communities from Kellogg Biological Station, Michigan, USA - KBS C5-4 metaG (SPAdes) (version 2) | ecosystem: Host-associated > Plants > Roots > Rhizosphere > Soil...
AATGAGCAGACTGAAGATTGCATTTTTTGCGCGTCGAGGCCGCCTCTTGCGGCGGGCAGGGGCAGGGGCTAGGACAGGCCAACGCTCCCTTCGTCTATCGGTTAGGACGGCAGCCTCTCACGTTGCAAAGACGGGTTCGACTCCCGTAGGGAGCGCCAATTTGGCCACCGCCATCTTTAATCTCCTTAAATCAAATAGTTGTGGGATATCAATACCCTGCCGCTACCCAACTATTCTACCCAAGTTTCTACCCAACTATTGGAGCACGTTTAGCATGGGGTTATTGCCAACTTCCTTGTTCCGGGAGCTGAGACCGCTGACAGCAGATCAAATCGCTGCTGCGCGTGACTTTACCGGCGAGTCTGCCAATTATCACCGCATCGTGCGAGGAGAAGTCTTGACCGGCATAGGGCAAGAAGAGCACCGGAAGTTGGCCCGCCACAAACCGGCCATTGAAGATGGAGCGAAGACACACGAGTTAACTCGGCCCCTGCGACTGTTCGCAGGATATAGTTCGGGGGCCTCAGTGCTCGGTAATCTCTGGCACAATGATCCGGCAAAGCTGAAGGGCTTGGGATTTAATTATGACGGGGTCTTATCCTCTAGTCGCAATCCAGAGAAAGCAAGAGAGTTCATGGACAAAAGCACTTTCGCAAACAAAGTGTTTCTGACTATCGAAGGACGACCAGGCCTCCTGTGCCTGGCTGTGTCAGAACTGGGTCTAGGGCACGGGCTCGAAGAAGAGGTAATCCTAGCGAGCCAACCCTTTGTGATTACCGAGGGGAGACGTGTGGAGCCAGATCAGGATCGACGGAACGACATAGTTTATCTTGTTATCAGCAATCTTTGACGTGCGAGCGACCGACTGGGCGTCCTTCCGATGGTAGACAATAAGACTCAGGCCGACAGGAGCTTGAATATGAGCCGGGTGGCTTCGCGCCACACGAAGCCGGAAATCGAGGTGCGGCGCTGTCTACACAAGATGGGTTTCCGTTTTCGACTACACCGTCGCGATCTTCCCGGTACGCCTGACATCGTGCTTCCCCGATTGAAAGCCGTCGTGTTCGTCCATGGTTGCTTTTGGCACGGCCATAATTGCAAACGAGGGCATCTTCCTGCGACTAATCGAGAATTTTGGGGTTCGAAGATTCAAAGGAACAAGGTCCGTGATTGTCAACACAGGCGATCTCTTAGCGCTTTGGGTTGGCGGGTCGTCGAAGTGTGGGAATGTCAACTCAAAGACAGAGTGGCTCTTGAGGTGATGCTTAGAAACGAATTAACATAACCCTCAATCCGACTCAGGGCGGCACCATATGACTTTGAAATTAATTGACCTGTTCAGCGGGGCCGGGGGTATGACCCTAGGGTTCGCTTCCGATAAGTTCTGCGGGGGCTTCGACCCCGTGCTTGCCGTTGACAATGATCGCGCTTCGGTGGCCACACATAGGGAGAATTTCGGTGGTCACGCCATTCAAGCAAACGTCGAAGATTGGCTGCGAGAGCACGCTGTGCCACAAGCTGATGTAGTGATTGGGGGCCCACCCTGCCAAGGCTTCAGCTTGCTCAACAAGAACCGCGTAGGAGATGAACGCCGTGCGCTCTGGGAACCATTTCTGGAAGTCGTAGCGCTTTCAGGGGCGCGGGCTTTCGTGATGGAGAACGTAGCCGAGCTTTACCGGTCGCCTGAATATGATCGGATCAAGAAGAAAGCGGAGAAGCTTGGCTTTGAGACTGTTGCCAGCGTTTTGAACACAGCTGATTATGGAGCACCGCAGGTCCGCAAACGTACCATCATCATCGGTTGGGACCCCTCGCGCGTTAGTGGCCCAATCAGACTTCCCGAGAAAACACACTTTTCACCAGACGACATTGAAAAAGGCTTGGGCCGCAAGCGTTGGCGCACCGTCCGGGACGCAATTTCAGATTTGCCGAAGGAACCAGTCGGAACTGAAATAGGCACGTCAAGGACCCTTGATCTTCACTTTGGAAGGAACCCAACACCGCTTAGCGTCAAGCGCTACAGAGTCGTGCCAGAGGGCGGAAACCGATTTGATTTGCAGCGTAAGGCTCCAAAACTGACTCCCGCATGTTGGATTAGGAAGAAGTCGGGCGGAACAGATTTGTTTGGCCGCCTGTGGTGGGACCGGCCTTCAGTAACTATTCGTACTGAGTTCTTTAAACCGGAGAAAGGGCGTTACCTTCATCCTGTTGAGAACCGGCCGATAACCCATCGCGAAGCGGCAAGGCTCATGGGTTTTCCAGACACGTTCAAATTCAAAGGTTCAAAGACGGATATAGCACGCCAGATTGGTAACGCTGTTCCACCAGCATTGGCCGCTGCAATCGCCCGTTCTATTTTGGATTCTCTGAAGCCCGTCCAATCCACGCAATGGGATGAAATTGGCACGTCGGTCGCAGCAGAGTAATGACCCTTCAGGTCTGCTGAGGCAGCTTCAACAGCTGCTGGATTCCTTCTCTGAGAAACTCGGCGGTCAGGAGCTGCGTGAGCAAGTAAAATCTCTTGTTCCAGCATTCCATAAGCTGCGTGACTTGGGCAGTTCCCTTATGCCGGGTGTCACCAACGGAATGGATAGGGTTTTGGCCTATCTTCGTGCGTATCCCCGAACCGTTGTTGACGCAGATGAACTGATGGTCGTCTCGGGCATCCAAGAGTGGGCGAGACGGCTAAGGCAGCTTCGGGTGGAATTTGGTTGGTCGATTATGTCTGGTGGTACTTTGCGCGATGCCAGCGACGGTGACGATAGCTTCGCGAAGAGCTTTGCCGCTGAGTATGGTATTCGACCGGAAAGACTAAAGCCCGATCAATATATTTTGGTCACTGAAGAGCAGGACAGAGAAGCTGCTCATCGTTGGCACGTGCTCAATACAATCCGTAAGAAAAAGCTGTCGGTTAAAGCGAAAATCCAGGAGTATCTCCTCCAGAATGTCGGCTCTAAGGTTACCGGGGAAGAATTAAAGTATCTTGCCAAAGATAAAAAGGAATGGGCTCGCAGGACGCGTGAACTTCGCACTGAGGATGGTTGGGCGGTTGCAACGAAGCAGAGCGGCCGTCCGGATTTAGCAATTGGCGTTTATTTGCTCGAGCATTCGAAACAAGCGGAGCCCCATGATCGGCGAATACCTGATCCGGTGAGAGTGGCGGTTCTCGGGCGGGATCACTTTGCTTGCCAAGAATGTGGCTGGCGGATTGAAGATGCGCGACAAGGAGATCGCAGACAATATTTGGAACTTCACCATATCGTGCACCACAAGGACGGTGGTCCGAATAATGTGGAAAACCTTATTACGCTTTGCAACGTGCATCATGATGAGGTGCATCGGAAAGAACACCGGAAGGGCAAATAATCAGAACCGCTGGCAGATTACGCCACCAGCGGTTGTTGCTGTCACTACGCAGCTAATCTGTCTGCTCATTGCTTGATCGAGTGGGTCTAGGGGTGCATTTGCATAGCTAAACATTGCTTCTCTGTGCAGTTGCATACCCCGAGGTTTGCACACCCTGTTGGCCCCTCAGGTTAGAAATCGGTGTTAGCCTCCAACTCGAACTGCTCAGACATCCGCGAGTAAAGCCGGTTTGAGTAGAACTGGATTGCCAAGAGAAACACGTCCGGCATCTCTGCTGGCTTCTTGGCGAAGACCCGACGGAGCTTCTTCGCCCAGGCCTTCGCCTGCTTCTCCTTCCAATCATCTCCCTTGGCAGGCATGACTTTGCCCTCCTTTACCTCACGCCATGTGAGGCCCTTGGGGTCGGTGTCAGGGTAGCTATCTTTCATCTCCTTCAAACGCTCCCTCATGCTGGCAACCGTCCTCCCGGACACACCTGCCGCTCTTGCTATCTTGGCTTTCGATAGTGCAGGGTCTTCCAGCGTCACCAGCTTCCATGCTCGTTCCGTCTTGTCCTCCTTTGACATCGCCAGCTTGTCTCGGCTGTTGAGAGCTACCGCCTCTGCCATCGCCTCGGTGATCGACCCGGCAAAGATTTCGACCGCTGTTCCTTCTTGCAGAACTGTTGGGGAGTCAGCGCCGTTCAACTGTCCGGCTTCATAGTCTCGTGCCAAGTCTGCAATAGCCATTGCCCGGTGATGACCGTCAATGATGTAGAAGCGTTGACCACTCCACCACAGCACTAGCGGTGGGAACTTGTCACCCCGCAACAGCGCCTCGTAAAGCACCTTGCGGTGCTCAACACTTTCATCTTCCGTCCCCTCAAACGTGCGGGGCTGAAAAACTGAAGTGGCGAAGTGGTACTCGCCCAGTTTCATCATAGCAGAGGTGCTAGGCTGTGGACGACCGGCTGCCACCTCGGTCAACAGGCGGTTATAACCTTGGGTGAACGTCGGGGTTTCAACGTGCGCTGAGGGCGCCATGATAAGTGTCATGTAAACATCTCCGTGATGTGGTGGGGTTGTTGGGCGGGCAAACGCACGGTGTTTGCCGTGCGCTGCATTGGTGTTGAAGCTGGGCTGAGGTGCGCGTTATCGATTGAGGGCGAAGTCAGTGACCAGCTTGCGCTTAGCCCTAGGTCTTGGGCCGTGCTTCCACATCATTTTCAGAGCGTCACCTTCCGCCCTCTCCATCAGGTACAATTCCCGGCTGGCATAGTTAGCGGGCCTGATGGCGACTGCGGCACCTCGCTTTGCCAGCATCAGTCTCACCTGCCGCCACAGCGTCGCCTCTTGTTCTGAGCAATGACGGCCAATGAGCGCCAGTGTTGCCCACTGTTCTCGCAGGGTTGTCGGATCACCTGAGAGTCGGTCGACGATGAAGGTGAGGTGGTGCTGCGATGGAATGGTGCGCAGCGTGTCGATGAAAGCGAGCGCGAGCATGGCACCCTTGGAAGTATCCCTCCCGCCGCCGTGCAGATCGGCTTCGCATTGCTGGTGAACCAACAAGACTGAGTAACCGGCTTGCGTGGGCTTTGGAGAGTGAAGTGCGGCCGTTGCGATGTAGGCTAGTATGGTCACCGCTCTGCCGCTGCTTTTTCCGCAGCCTGCCTCGCAAGCCCGTCGACTTCGTTGTTCACCGGGTCGTATGCATGGCCTCTAACCCAGCGCCATTCGATCTGCCGATCACCAATGGCTTCGAGCAGGGCCTGCCAAAGGTCAGCGTTCTTCACCGGCTTCTTATCCGCCGTGCGCCACCCATTCTTAATCCATTTGGGCAACCACTTCGTGATCCCATCGCTGACATACTGGGAGTCTGTAATGATGATCATCGGCGCATTGGTCTTCATCGACTGAATGGCTTTGATTGCTGCGGTAAGCTCCATGCGGTTGTTGGTGGTGTCCCTTTCGCCGCCGGTAAGGACGCGCTTTACATCTCCCCGCTGCATGATGGCCGCATATCCACCGGGACCGGGGTTGCCTAGGCAACTGCCGTCTGTGTACACCGTGACCGCATCGGACATCTGTGCGCTCATATTGTGGCATCCCCGGTGATGGCACGGAACACCTCGTTTCTTCTTTCCACCGCACCCCTCGAATGATCTTGCTCACGCTCCTGCAGCAATGCACCGGCAGGGGCGAAAGTTGTCATCAAGAGTTCGCCGAGGTGCCGAGTGTGTTTGGCCCGTATGTCCTTCATGGCAAATCGCCGTTCGGCCGTGACCATGCTGGTGTGACCGATGTACTGCGTCCTTCCAAACGCACGAAACCTGCGGGCTGCTGTGGCAAAAAAACTGTCATCACTTGCAAAGCGCTGGCGCTTTTCACTGGCGATGTAGCCGAGTGCCACCATGTGCAGGATAACCTCGTCCCGGTCGGTCGCCCCATTCAATACTGCCAAGATGATCTGGGCGGTAACGGCTGGGGAGTCACTAATCAGGGCCCCTGACTTCCGGTCACGGATGGTGGTGGCGGCATTTAGTTGAAGTGCGCCGAGCAGCCGTCGCAGGCTTTCCCATGCGGCAGCGGGGTTTGCTGCCCTGTCGAGGAGTTTGCGACAATGTTTGGCGTAGCCGCGGATCTCAGACCTTGGCATAGGCCGCTGTGTGGGTTCGCCCCATCTCAGCTTGTTCTTCTTATGCCGTGTGCAGAGGGCGCTGTAGCCTACGGTGTGCTTGATGCAGCCTTGAACGCTGCAGGTTCTGGTCATGGTGTTCCTTTCGGGTTGAAGTTGAGGTTTGGCGCGAGGGTGAGTCCACTACCGCTACCGGGTGATTGTTATAGAGTGGGGGTATCGGGGGTCCGTGCGGCCGTATGGTCCTGCAAAGGAGGGTCCGAGCGCCACCACACAGGAAAAAAGACAGTTATGCTGACCTATTTGGACCGTTGTCGCTATAGGTGGGCTGTATAGCGCTCTAATATGGAGGCATCGCCTCTACAGAAGGGGGTATTGTTCAAATTGCCGATAATGGGCGGGCAGGCGCGGGGGCAATTGCTTCGCACAACCGTCTCCGGCCTCTAAGCTTACACAACGCCGACCAGCTCCTTGAGCTGCTGCAATGCATGCTCAAGCCGTGCAATTAGCTCGGCCGCCTGAGTGGGCTTCCTACGGACTTCCCCGAGATAGGAAAGGCTCCCATGCCTTCGTTGATCTCGTGGGTGGTCATTTGCTCCTCCGCGCTTTCCCACTTCTAGTTCTCATAACGTTACCGCTCATTCTCATTTCACCTCGCTCCTTGCTTAATTTGTGCGGGAGGAAACTTATTAAATTGACACTCCTAGGAAAGGATTGTATTCCTCCAACAGGGAAAGAACTTTCCTTATAGAGTTACGGTCGCGATCATGAGTAGGAGGCTGAGCAATGGAACGAATAAAAGCCAAGTCGCCGGTGACGACCCTTACAGTGGGGGCGTCAATGCTCTCGGTTTGGGCCGCAGTCGCACCTGAGCCCAAATGGGCATTCGTGGCACCAGCTATAATACTGGTGTTCGCCGTCGCTTTCTGGGCCCACTTAGCCAGGGGTTCGCGAACACTGATCGGTCGGAAAATTCGAGGAGCAAAGTGAATGTTCAGCGTTGCCACCGCAAAGGACTTCTACGCAATTGTTGTCGAAGATTTCAATGACCTCATGGTCGAGAAAGACTCCCCTCGACGTGCGATGCACTGCGCCATTACTTCCTTTCATCTCCACGAATGGGTTTGGGCAGAAATGTGCCGCGATAAAGCTTTAATGGAAAGGGTAGGGATCGCGAAGCGTGACAAAGAATTGTTCCTCGAATGGATAGACTCCAAGTGTCCGTTCTTTGCTGGGGTGCAGGCCATCGCAAATGGCAGCAAACATCTTGCCCCAAGCAGAGACATGGAAACCATGCGTGTGACTGGATACGGTTCGGGCCCAAACGGTACCGGACCATACGGCACTTCATACCTTCTCATCGACTGGGGCGCTGGGGCGGGCGAACATCGTTGGATGCCCGCTCTTCATTTGTTGGAAATTGTGGTCCGCTTCTGGCGCAATTTCTTTCGGCTATACCTTCCCGCACTAGACCTGCCTGAGAGCCCGCACCATGTGGACTGAGGTCAAGAACCTCAATCGCCACATTGGTGGTTGATTACTGGAATGGCCTCGGTATCTGTGGTAGGAACTTATGACCATGGCCATTGACCAGCAGCGAATTGACGCCCTCGTGCTATCTTTAACTGAGAGTCTGAACGTGGAGGTCAAGGGGTGGATCGGCACCACAACTCCCGAGCATCAGGCGAAGATAGTTAAGGCATGCCTAGCGCTGCGAAACCGCAACGGTGGCTTTCTTGTCGTGGGGTTCGATGACAGCAGTCTTCAACCCGATGCCATTGCCAATAAGCCTGATGATGTGCGCACTGAGTTCCATACCGACAAAGTACAAGGTTTAGTGTCTCGGTTCGCTCAGGAGCTGTTTGAGGTGGAGGTCGGCTTCACGACTCGTGATGGCATTGAATACCCCGTCATATCGGTTCCGGCAGGAGTTCAGGTTCCAGTTGCATCCAAAGCTGACCTCCTTTCAGGCGCTGACAAACTCATTAGGCAGGGGGCTGTTTATTTTCGAACACTGAATGCCAGCGGTGTGCCGAGCACCAGCATTGCGCATCAACGTGATTGGCGCGACATCGTTGAAATCTGCTTCGACAACCGAGAGGCGGACATAGGAAGGTTCGTGCGCCGACAACTTGCCGGTACTGATCGCCTGAAGCTTGCGGAAGCACTCACCGCACTGGGCTTCATCACTTCCGCCGGGCCAACTGGCGGCGCTCCTCAGACAACCCCCGCTGTTGACTTGAGGCAAATAGCAGAAGCTTGGAGGAACGAAGGCGAACAAGCTTTCTTGGCGGCCTTGGCTGAACGAAACTCGGCAACCGCAAACGCGATGGCGCAGGGCATATCTTGGCAGGTTGCGCTTATTGTGTCTCCTGCATTTCCAACAACAATCCTAGACCAGCATTTTCTTGGCAGAGTGTTGAGCAGTAACCCCAACTATACTGGGTGGCCGATTTGGATCGACTCAAGAAGTTCGTCAGACACTGAAAGCCGCCCCACCAGAACGGATACCTCGTGGACTAGCTTCATAGAGTTCGATAGGAGCTGGGGCGGAACGTCATTGGATTTTTGGATGATTGAGGCCAGCCGCTTCTACCTCTGGCGCACCCTCCAGGACGACCGGAGCCCGAATGTCCAGCCGGGAACTGTGCTGGACCCTATGTTAATGATCTACCGTGTTGCGGAAGCGATGGCCGTAGGGCTTGCTTTCGCGAGAGTATTGGGTGGTGACAGTGCTACCGGCACCAGGGTTTTGGGGTTCGCCTTCAAATGGGAGAAACTTCGGAATAGAAGGCTTACGCCATGGGCCAATCCCATGGTGCTGATGGGCAGTAACGGTCAGTCCCACGTGGATAACGCAAGTTCGTTTGTCGAAGTACCGCTGGACACACCCGCCAACGCGTTAGCGCCGTTCGTTGATCAGGCCACTCGCGAATTGTTTGCGTTGTTCGACGGACACCAAGTTCCACTTGCTGTAGTTGAAGAGTTAGTGCTTCGTTTGGTTGAACGCAGGATCAACGGCTAGCCATGGCCAAGGCCAGCAAACGGTACTAATCAGTCTGTGACGAAGTGCAAAGCCAAAAGCAGTTCTGCTGCGGTTCCGTCAAAGACAGAAGCGGGATCATGCGGCGCCCCCCTTCGCCCGCTTGGCCAATTCCTTTTGAACAGTCGCCTTACTGAAACCCACGCGGTCAGCAATCTTGCGGACGCTTAATCCCTCGACACTCAGCCGCGCGATCTCCGCTCTAGTCTCTGGCGTCACCATTGCGGGCCGTCCCCCCGTTCTGCCCTCAGCCTTGGCCTTGGCGATGCCTTCAAGCTGGCGTTCCCTACGCAGGGCGGTCTCAAACTCGGCAATACTGGCGAGGATGCCGAAGACAAGCTTACCGGTGCGCGTGGTTGTGTCTAACGAAGCATCGTCCAACACCTTGAACCCAACACCCTTGGCGGTTAGGCCCTCAACAATCTCATGCAGGTGCGCCGCCGAACGGGCAAGACGGTCAAGCTTAGTCACCACGAGTGTGTCGGCCTCATCTCTGAGGTACTGTAGGCATTCGGCGAGCACGGGCCGTCCCTTGTCCAAGCCTGACTGCTTCTCTTCGAAAATCTTAGTTGCTCCTGCCGCCTTCAGCTTCTCTAGCTGCGTGGCCTGATTTTGTCCTGTTGAGCTAACCCGCGCGTATCCTACGATTGCCATACCTGTCTCCTATTCTTTAAGACAATTGAAGACGCATTATTAGTGTACGCTAAGGGTACAGTCAAGGCTCGGTGTCCTAAAAGTATGCTTTGTGTACACCTGCAAAGGATGGAGCTGGATGGCTGCCAAGCGTGGTGTCCCAGTATCATGGCCTATTTACCGCCAGCCAGAGGGGGGTGAAAGGCGGCCCGGCATGTTTGATATGCCCTTCACATTTTTTCCAAATTCTGATGCCCGCATCAAAACCAAAGGTAAGCGGGCATGATGATAATTTGATGATTATATGAGGGCTCTCTTGACATCGGAACATCAGGAGAGCATTTTCCGCCTACCACGGCAAAAAGGCCGAGGAAGCCCCGGCAGTAAGGCCGGGAAAAAAGGAGAGTCCCATGACTGACACGAAGCAACGGCCCTTGGCCAACAAAGGACTTCAGTTCCAAGACGTCGAAAGACGGCGACTTTAGTCCGGAAGAAATTCTCTGTGGGGTACGCTTGCTCTTCGAAAAAAGCAGCGACAACAACTGAGCTGACTTGATCGGCTCCGCGGGGAAGTGAAGAGCAAGCAAAGGTCTTGCGGCTCGTGCCTATGGAGGCGCGATGCGTAAGGTAGATGTAGGTTCGGAATTTGAAATCGCGCGTGTTGAAGTGGGCCCAGAAAGCCGTGCTTCAGTAATCCACGCATCAGCGAGATGGGTTCTGACCGTGGCAACAATTGTAGCAGTTTTCGCCGCGTTGATCGTGGCGATGCTGGTAGGTTTGGGCTTGGTGAAGATGGACTTTGGTCCAGTCTCCGCTGTGTGGAATGTCGTCGGTCCCTTTGTGGGGGCCGCTTACGGCTTTTTCTTTCGTGGAGGCCGCAGCACTAGCTAAGGATATGCTGATGGAGAAAACTAGGCGTGTGCAAATGGAGCTTGCACAAGCATCTTATGAGAGACTTAACCGACTAAAAGACGAGGTTGAGGCTTCCACTTACACTGAGGTTATGAAAGACGCCCTCCGTCTTTATGAGTTCTTCGTGGACCGTGACGCAGCGGGCGATGCGGTTTTGTTGCGCGACAAGACTGGTGCAACTTCACAGGTGAAGCTCTTCCTCTCAAAGTGAGTGCGCTTGCAAGAGTCACACGCGTGATCTAGACGCCAAAGTCTGGAATAGGGCGGCCTCACTTCTTCGGAAGCCTCACCTTCTCAATGAACGGTCGTGCTTGTTCTTGGCGCTGAGCAGTCCAAGTGTAGCGTTCCAGCATAGTGCCTCGCTTCCATCCACACAAGTTTTGTACGAGGCCCTCGGGCGCTTCTTTCTCTAACATCTGTGTCGCCAGCCACCCACGGAAACTATGGAAATTGACTGGCGACTTATCTCTTCTGTCGCTTCCCCAACCAACCCCAGCCTTCCGGCGGAATCTTGTGAATGCTTTCGACATAACAGAAGAACGAGGCTTGAGATCATCCGCTTTCCGAACCGGCAGCTCATGGAAGACATAGTCGCTCGGTTCCTTTCTCTCGCATCGCGCCTTCAAGATTGGGGCTAGGGCGCTGTGGAGTGGGATGGTACGGTCAGCCGCGAATGTTTTCTCGCCCGGCAGGTGGATGAGCATCTTGTCGAAACTCAGGTCCGAGACACGTAGTTCTCCAATCTCAATTTGCCGTGCTCCGGTCAGCGCGGCAACTTTAGCGAAGTCAAGCAGCGCCCCTTCCATAGAAACGTCTCCGCAGAACAGTAGACGCATCTCTTCGCCCGTAAACGGGCGCTCGCGCTCAGCAGCCCTTTTCAGAGGTTGCTTCCGGCGATACTTGGTCCAATAGATCGGCCCCTCTTTCAGGTGGCCCCGGTCCATCAGCCACTGCCAATAGTGGGTAAGCACCCCGAGATAAGAATTGATTGTGCCCACTTTGCGACCCGGTGCGAGCTTTTCTTCAACGTATTGTCGGCACAGGGCGTTGGTGAAACTGTGCAGAAATAGGTTTGATCTCCATTCAGCCAACTCGCGGATTGCCTTTTCACGTCTCCACTTGGAATGCGCTTTCCCGCCCACTTCTGCGTTGAACTGTTCGACGTGGTCGTCGATGCTGACACCGCCAGTATTGCCAGTGGCCTTAGCCCAGAATTTCGCCGCCGCCACTTCACCATACTTGCGCTCAATGTCGGCAAGCTTTTCATGGATAACATCTTCAGCGATTGACTGGTGAATGATCCCCGGTTCCGATGCGTCTTGGGCGATGAACGCTTGGTAGGCTAGAGCCTCTGCAAGCAGGGGGTCGGCTTCGCCCCGCTTCATCTGTTTCTCTGCAACCCGCCTGATGTGGTCGAATTTGGCAGCCTCAGTTGGGCGTTTCCGCTGAGCTTCGTAGAGGTCAGACGTCTTGAGGTTCACGAGATAATTGGACTTACCCGTATGCGGCACGGGGGTCCACGGTCTGAGATTTTTCGGAATGGACCTGATGTAATACCAAGTCCGCCCTCGAAGTTCTAAATTCGTAGTGTCAGTCAAGATTTCTACCTAAGTATTCTACCCAAGAAATGGCCGCAGAACTCAGGCAAATCAAGTGTTACAACGACTTGCTCTCACGGGACGCTGACTCCCGTAGGGAGCGCCATTTGGTGCTCAGCCCAACATCCTGCTTGCGCACCATAATCCCCACATGCGAAGGCTTTGGCTCCATTAGGATTGGGAAATTGAGCATCACGGGGCTCGCGAGATTTTTGCGCTTGCTTGGGCCGGAGAGACCGGCACCTGCGGCTGCCGACCATGACCCGCCCCGCCGCACGGTGGGCGTCTATAATTCCTACTGGAACACCTTTGGCGGCGGCGAGCTGCATGCGCTTTCGGTTCTGCAGCAAGTGGCACGGCCCGGTGACGACATTACTCTGATCAGCGAAACCGAATTCGATCTCGATGCGCTGAAGGCGCGCTTCGGCCTCAAGCTGCCACACTGCACCAAGCTGATCGTACGGGAGATGACTTCAGCGCTCACGGCGCAGTTCGATCTTTTCATCAACAGCAGCTTCAATTCCGGCCTGGTGTCGCAGGCGCGGAAGTCGCTTTATCTGGTGAGCTTCCCGACGGCGCGAATGAGTGCGGCGGCGAAGCGCAGTTATACCTTCCTGTTCAATTCGCCTTACACGGCGCGGTGGGCGCGGCAGCTATGGGGCGAGGTGAAAGGCGAGACTATCTATCCGACGCTCTCGCTGCACTCCAAGGCCGCATCGCAAGCTTTGAAGAAAGAGAAGATCATTGTCACCGTCGGCCGGCTCTCTCGCCAAGGCCACGCCAAGAACCAGGACAAGATCATCGAGAGCTATCTGCGCGCCAAGGCGCGCGGCCATCTCAAAAGCTGGAAGCTCTATGTGATCGGCAGCCTCGATCGCAGCCGGGCCGATGATGTGGCCTATTACGAAGAGCTGATGGCGCTGACTGCGGCGGACCTTAGCATTCATGTCTTGCCTGATGCGCCTCCACGGAAGCGCGACGAGATTCTGGCCAAGGCCAGCGTCTATGTCCATGCCACCGGTCTTGGCCAGCTGGAGACAGCGCCAGAGAAGCAGGAACATTTCGGCATTTCGGTTCTTGAGGCCTGCCTCAAGGGGTGCTGGCCGATTGTCTATTTCAAGGGCGGGCCGGCGGAGCTCGTGGCCGAATTGGGCTTGGGCGCCACCTTCAACACGGCTGATGAACTGGTCTACATCCTCGGACAGTTGAAGCCGGACGTAGCCAAACATGCGCCAGCGATCAAAGCCGCGGCTCGGCGGTTCTGTGCGGCCAATGCCGAAAAGGCGGCCGCCTTTTTCAAAAACCACGCAACCCGCTAGCTGCTTGCCGCACTGCAAAATTTGAGGGGATTTGCGCAGAAACGCAGATTTTTGTCGCTTTCCTGCAATGACGTATTGAAA
>Ga0207695_10007786_pt1 | contig 13565 bp, 16 predicted proteins | sample KBSC54metaG_FD_184354 | JGI IMG/M metagenome (GOLD analysis project Ga0207695, IMG submission 184354) | Corn rhizosphere microbial communities from Kellogg Biological Station, Michigan, USA - KBS C5-4 metaG (SPAdes) (version 2) | ecosystem: Host-associated > Plants > Roots > Rhizosphere > Soil...
TGTAGGACACGCGATACCGATAGCTGCCGACCGCGCGACTCGCGATGCCAAGTCCCGTATCATCGACCGAAATGAAGTAGTCGACTTTTCCTTTGAGCTCTTTGCCAAACAAGTAGCGCATACCCCGCAGGTTGCCCGGTCCTTCCTCGCCGACGTCCCCGACGAAGTAGACCGTGCCATTCGTTTGCAGACCTACCTTCTCGAACGCACGCGCGACCGCAAGAACGACGGCGAGACCGCGATCGTCGTCGCCGATGCCCGGCGCGCGGAGCTTGCCACCGTCACGCTTTATCGTGACGTCCGTGCCCTCGGGAAAGACGGTGTCGAGATGGCCGGCAATCACTACCGTCGGGCCGTTGCCCATTCCGCGCCGCTCAGCGATCACGTTGCCGACGGAATCGATTCGCACGTTGCGAAGTCCGAGCGCCTCGAGGCGACGCTTGTACTCGGCGGCACGCTTGGACTCCTTGAACGGCGGCGCGGGAATCTCGGTCAGCTCGGTCTGCTGTTGCATCGTCCACGCGTTGTCGGCCTTGATCAGATCGAGCGCGGCGCGGACTTTCGCGTTGGATATGGGGAGCGGCGGCGCGGCTTGCGCGGCGAGCGTCTGAGCGGCGACGGCGAACACGATGGCAAATGGTTTGAGGTAGGTCATGCCAGCAACGTATCGTTCGGGGTCGGCTTCGTGAAGACCGAACGCACGAGTTGCGATTCGTCGCGCGGCGCGCGTAATTAGCAAAATGAGCGAGACGGTACGCGCCGACTCCGACTTGAAAGACCTGTGGCGCATCTACGCGCGCCGCATGACCGACACCGCGTTGGCGGCGTGCGTCGCCGTGAGCATTTCAGTATTTGCCGGGTTCGCGGTCGTCGCCCTGATGCATGCGCACTGGGCGCAACGATGGTGGCCGCTCGCTCTTCCCCCGATCCTCGTCGGCTCGTTCGGCGCGTGGGGAATCGCCGATCGTGAGCTGGCCGAGCGCCGACGACGCGGAGCGATGAGCTCGAATGGCATTCGGGCTCTGGTCGCGGTCGAGTGGGCGTCGTGCATCGCCGCCGGCTTAGCCGGCGCCGCGGGGATGATCGCGTTTCTGCGACTGACCGTCGGAACCTGGATCAGCTAGCGGCCGCTTCGGCTGTCAGCACAAATGCACCGCGGTCGCCTTGAATCCGGCAACGACCTCGGCGCCGACAGCCAGCCCGAGCTCTCGTACAGAACGCGCGGTCACCGCCGCCACGATCGGAGTGCCGCTCGCATCGATCGTCACACGAGATAGCGCCCCACCCGGCACGATCTCGACAATCTTGCCGCGAAATTGGTTTTGCACTGACGACATCGACGGCTCGACCGATAGCGAAACCTCCTCCGCGCGGATCACCGCGTGCGTCGAACCAGGGACGACGTCACCGAGGGCGTAGAATGTCAGAGCACCGGTCGTGAAGGCGACCGCATATTGCGTGAACTGATCCTCGTGGCCGGCGAGCCAGTCCGGCGCCTCGGCGCGAATTGGCTGTGCTATTCCCGCGAACACGTTCTCTGCGCCGAGAAAATCGGCGATATATGGCGACGCCGGTTTGCGAAATACCTCCTCGGGGTCGCCCTTCTGCACGACGCGCCCGCGGTCGAGCATGATTGCGACGTCACCGAGCAAGCCGGCCTCGGAAAAATCGTGCGTCACCTGGAGCACGGTGAATCGACGCTCGAAGTAGATCGTGCGCAGCACGCGTCGAACGATGTTGCGCGTGCGCGGATCGAGCGCGCTGAACGGCTCGTCGAGCAGCAAGACCTCCGGTCGATGCGCCAACGCGCGCGCGATGGCGACCAGCTGTCGTTCCCCGCCGCTCAGCGACTCGACCGATCGATCGGCCAGCGCATCGACGCCAAACCGTGAGCTCACCTCTTCGGCGTCGCTCGTGCTCGCGGCGCCATACTGCACGTTCTGCCGGACCGACAGGTGCGGGAACAGATACGCGTGCTGATATACGATACCTAGCCGCCGCCGCTCGGGGGGCGCGGACGTCAGGTCTTCGCCGCCAAGCAGCACGCGGCCAGCGGTCGCGCGAATCACGCCCGCAATCGTCTCGAGTAAGGTCGTTTTCCCGGAGCCCGCCGGACCGATCACGACTCCGTACGTGCCCTGAGGCACCTCGAAGGTGATGTCGGTGAGCTCGAAGCGCCCCGCGCGCGCGCTGACGTTCTGAAGTGAGATCATGCGTCGACGTCAGCGCGACGGATACGGTCCGCCGGCACGCAAGGCTCGCAGCGCGGCCAGCGGAATCAACGCGAACAGCACGAGAACCGCGGCGACGGGCAGCGCCTCCGTCATCCCATAGCTCGTGAAGCGATCGTAGCTCAACACGCTCACGACCTTGGGATTGTACGTCAGAATTACGATCGCCCCGAATTCGCTGATCGCTCGGGCCCACATCACGACGGCCGCGGCGGTAAGCCCGCGCGCGGACAGCGGAAGCGTGACCCGACGGAAGGCGCGCCACGCATCGTCACCCAATGTTCGCGCGACTGACTCGTACCGTGCATCCACTCGTGCAAACGCTTCACGCGCTGCGCTGACGTACAGCGGCGCCGACACGAACAACATTGCGCAGACGATTCCCGTCGAGGAACCGGCCACCCGCATACCTGCCTGATACAACACGCCGCCAATCGGACTCGCGCGCCCGAGCACCAGCAGCAACGCAATACCGGCAACGGGATGCGGAATCACCAACGGAAGATCCATCAACGCCGCGACGACTGCTCGCCCGCGAAACGGCCGACGTGCGAGCAAATACGCGAGCGGAGTTCCGCCGATCATACCGAGTATCGTGGCGATCGTCGCGGTGGCGGCCGTGAGCCAGAGCGATGCGCGAAGCTCGTGATCTGTTGCCAAACTCGCCAACCCGCGTGCGCCGCCCGACGACACGAGGCCCAACACCGGCGCGACAATAAACAGCAGGAACAACGACGCCAGCAGTGCGACAATGATGGTGATGATCGACCGAGAGACCGCGCTGAAACCTGACCGGTTTCCGTCGGTCATTTCGGTGTGCGCAATCCGGCGGGCGCTCCTGTGCCCACAACGATCGGACGATCCAACATGTCGACGTGCGCGGCACGAAGCTGCTTCACGACTTCGGGCGAGCTGAGATACGCCAGGAATTTCGCGGCCGCGCTCGGATGCGGAGCGCGCAGCGGCTCGCTCAATCCGTACAGGATCGGCTGGCCTTTGAGTTCTGTTTGCATTCCGGGTACCGAACCACGGACTCGCACTGTCGCCTTCGCGTACTCGCTGGCGCGAGACGGGTCGCCAAGGTTGATGGCGTCTGGAAGCGGGACATACGAAAAACCGTTCGACTCGGCGACCGATTGGTAGTCGTAGATGTAGTCGAGCTCGCCGGCTGCCAGCAGCACCGCGAGCGCGCCGGCGTTCGATCGGATGTTTCGCTTCGGCGCGCAGTCCACGAGTGACTTCGCGAGGCCGGGTATCCTATAGAAGCGTTGCGCAAGCTGGAACATGATCAACGTTCGATAGCCGACGGGTGCGAGATCCGGATCGGCGCGTCCGACCTCGACGTCGTTGCGACGCAGGATCTCCATCCAGTTGTCCCGATTGATCTCGGCAGCATGCTTTGATCGCTTGGTATACGCGATGACCATGCGATTTCGCGCAAACTCCGCGTACCACGCCGCGTACCGCGGAACGAGAAGTTGCGGGAACACTTCGACGTCGGCCAAGAGCAGCAGATCGGGGACGCGATGCAGTTCCGTGATCTTCCGAACATGCTCGAGCGACGCTCCGCTCTCGCGCTGGACGACGATCCCGGTCCTTGCCGAAAAGGTGTCGAGAACGGGTTGAATGGGCCGCGTCAAACTCGCGGCGACGTATATAATGAGCGTATCGGCAACGATGCCAAGCATGCTGGTAGGCATGCTGAAAAGAAAGCCTCCGGCGAGCGCAGCCGCCACGGTGACTAGACCCCGCGGACGAAACTTCCCGCGAGCCGTTCCGTTCTATAGGATCAAGCGGGCTATCTTGCTCGCTCCCCTCCTGCCCTCCCCTTCTTAGCCAACTATATGTCCGATCTCGCCATCGACATTCGCCATGTCGAAAAGCGGTTCGAGGAGCACGTCGCGGTTCGCGACCTGTCGCTGCAAGTGCCGCGCGGCTCGGTTTACGGTCTCCTTGGCCCAAACGGCGCCGGGAAGACGACGACCATCCGCATGATTCTCGACGTCATTGCGCCGGACGCTGGAACGATCAGCATCTTTGGCGTCCCGCATGACTCGCCCGGCGTCCTCGACAAGGTCGGCTACCTCCCCGAGGAACGCGGGCTCTACAAGAAGATGCAAGTGCGCCGCGTGCTGCTGTTCCTCGCCGAGTTGAAAGGTGTCGGCGTGCGTGACGCGTCGCAGCGCATCGACGAGTGGCTCGAGCGATTTAGCCTCACGAGTGCCGACAAGAATTGGGGCGACGCAAAGGTCGACGAGCTCTCACGCGGCATGCAGCAGAAGGTGCAGTTCATTGCGACACTGCTGCACGATCCCGACCTCGTAATTCTCGACGAGCCGTTCAGCGGACTCGATCCGATCAATGCGCAAGCGCTCAAGGATGCCGTCGTCGATCTCAAACGCCGCGGCAAGACCGTCATCTTCAGCACACACGTCATGGACAACGCCGAGAAGATGTGCGACTCGGTGTGCATCATCGCGCGCGGTGAGAAAGTTCTGGACGGCAGCATCGCCGAGGTGCGACAGACGCACGGTTCCCAGAACGTCGCACTGAGCCTCGCCAACGGCGCGCAGAACGGTGTCGGAGCGATTCTGCGCGATGCTACTCTCGTGAAGAAGCTCGACGAGAACAATCGCTTCTTCGAGATCGAGCTCGCGGCGGGTGCGGATCCGCAAGCCTTGCTCCACCGGCTCATCAACGCGGGCGCGACCATCGAGCGTTTCGAGCTCGTGCAGCCATCGCTCCATCAAGTGTTCATTCAACGCGTCGGCGCAAACGGCGTAGAAACCGGGATGTCTGGTCATGGATAAGAAAATCTTCGTCGTCGCCAAGCGTGAGTATCTCGAGCGCGTGCGGTCGCGTTGGTTCATCGCGATGACGCTGCTCGTTCCGGCCCTCATGGCCGGAGCCTTCCTCTTTCCGATTTGGATGGCGGCACGCGGAAGCGTCTCCAATCAACTCGGCCACATTCGCATCCTCGACGCAACCAGGACCGGCTTAGGCGACCGGATCGCCAAAGCGATGCTGGCTGACTCGACGCTCGGCCTCGTCGCCGGCGATACAGCGGCGCCGCGCGTCGACGTAGTAGCGCCCACGGATCTAGCGGCGAAAGAGAAAGCCGCTATCGCCGAGGTACAGCAGCGCGACCACATCGCCGGCGTGCTCACGCTAACGGATAGCGCGATTGCCGGACGGTCGGCGCGCTACGCGGGGCGCAACGCGTCGAGCATCTCGGACATGGACAAGCTGACTACAATCGTCCGCCAATCGGCGATGATGGTGCGGCTCGAGCACGAAGGCGTACGCGCGGAGATCGTGAATGACCTCGCGCGCTCGAACATGCGGTTGAACACCGAGCGCGTGACGGAAAGTGGGAAGAGCGGTTCCGGCACGTCGGGACTATTCGTCGGAATCATCGTCGGCGTGCTGCTCTTCATGTCAATCATCTTCCACGGACAGAATATTCTTCGGGGTGTGCTCGAGGAGAAAGCGACGCGCGTGGCGGAAGTCGTATTGTCGAGCGTAAAGCCGGAGTCGTTGCTCGCCGGAAAAGTGCTCGGCGTTGGCGCTGTCGGACTGACGCAGCAAGCAGCATGGCTTGGCATCGCGACATACCTCACGAACTTCATGGCGCCGATCGTCATGAAGAGCATTGCCGCCAAGGGCGGCGCCGCCGCTGCGGCGAGCGCTGCCGCCGCGTCGCCAGTGGCGGGGGCGCTCGGCGGCATCTCGCTGTCGATCATTGGTATCGCCCTAGCCTATTTTCTCGTTGGCTTCGTGTTCTACGCGTGCCTGTATGCGGCCGCCGGCTCGATGGTGAACAGCGAGCAGGAAGCACAGCAAGCCGCGACGCCTGTGATGTTCCTGCTCATCAGCACATGGCTGATGGTGAATCCGGTGCTCGTGAATCCGACGAGCCGACTCGCGGTGGTGTTGTCATGGCTCCCGTGGTCGTCGCCAATCATCATGCCGATGCGTATCGGACTAACGAGTGTCTCGCCGTTCGAGATCGTCGGCTCGTTGATCGTTGCGGTGATCGGTTGCATCGCGGCGGTGTGGCTCTCGGCGCGAATCTATCGCGTTGGGATGCTGATGTACGGCAAGAAGCCGAGCTTTGCTGAAGTGGCGAAGTGGATTCGATACGCGTAGCGCCGCGTAGCGCCGCGTAGCCAGTAAGGCTTCGCGCATCGCGATGGCCGCCGGGATTGGGGACGACGACCCTGAGCCGGAATTCGCGATGCCAGCTATTCTCAACGATCCTCGAAACGCGCGGCTCCCTTCTCAATTCGGCGATCCGGTACAAGCCACACCGCCGCCAGTCCGATGTAGATGATGTCCGAGATCACCGGCTCGACGAACGCGAGTGGGATCGCCGAAACATACGCGAGCAGTGAGAGCTTTCCCTTGCGATCCTTGCCGACGGCACGGGCCAGCTTCGACCCTGGTCCTTGCTGTCGGATGATGGTCGTCTGCAGAACCTCGTAGCTCAATGCGGCGCACGTGAGCAGCACTCCGTAGAGCGCTGTCGGCCAGGCGGCGCGGCCGTTTTGGCCGATCCACGCCGTGCCGAACGGCACGAGCGACAACCAGAACAACAGATGCAAGTTGGCCCACAGCACCGCGCCGTTCACACGCTCGGTGGCGTTGAGCATATGATGATGATTATTCCAGTAGATGCCTAGGAAAACGAAGCTCAAGAGATAGCTGAGAAACGACGGCAGCACTTCGCGCAGCGAATACAGATCGCTCCCGTGTGGAGGTCTCAGCTCCAACACCATGATTGTGATGAGAATCGCGATCACGCCGTCACTGAATGCTTCGAGTCGTCCTTTGTTCATGCGCGGCGAATGGCGATCTAGAGTGATAGATTGGCGGCGTCCAGCTTTATCCTGACCTCACAATCTGCCTCGACTCGGGTGCTACCGGAACGGATCGTGACGCGCCGATTGGTGCTGCGCCGCGGGCGACGCGAGGATGCGCCGCTGCTCAAACGCGCCATCGACGCGAATCTGGATCATCTGCGCGCCTGGATGCCGTGGGCGATGGAAGAGCCGTCGCCGCTCGACGTCATCGAGGAGCGGCTCGATCGCTTTGCGTCCGCCTTCGACGCCGCGGCCGATTGGGCATTCGGGATCTTCCCTCCGGACGAAAGCGCCGTAATCGGCGGCGCCGGAATCCATCGCCGCGCTGAACCTGACACTTTAGAGATTGGCTATTGGATCGACGCGCGGCATACACGGCGCGGTTATGCGACCGAAGCAACCGCGGCTTTGATGCGCTGCGGCTTCTCGATGCCTGGGATCGAACGCATCGAGATCCGCTGCGATCCGCGCAACATCGCGAGCGCGGGCGTGCCCAAGAAACTCGGCTTCCGTCACATCGCGACGCTCGAGAACGACACCACGACGCCGACCGGCGACCCGCGCGATACGATGGTGTGGGAGATGACGCGTCCTTCGTTCGATTTACAGCGCGCAACCCTGGAATCCTTTCAATGAGCGCAGAAACGACCACAAGCCGCGAGATGCTGCGACATGCCGTCGCAACGCTCGCCTATCGCGCCAGCAAAGCGATGCGAAACGCGCCAGCGGATTTCGCGAGTTTCAAGATTGGCGATCGCTCTCGGACGCCCGGCCAAATCGTGTCGCACATGTGCGACTTGCTCGATTGGGCAACCTGGCTCGTGCGAGGCGAGCACCGGTGGAATGATTCCACTCCTGGCGACTGGGATGCCGACGTCGCGCGTTTCTTCAAGAGCGTGCGGACGTTCGACGACTACCTCGCTTCAGACGCGCCGCTTGGCCGATCCGCCGAGTTGTTGTTTCAGGGTCCGGTCGCGGATGCGTTGACGCACACAGGCCAACTAACGATGCTGCGACGCCTCGCCGGTTCACCCATCCGCGGCGAGAGCTACGCGCGAGCCGATGTCGCAATCGGACGCGTGGGCTTTGAGCAATCGCCGCCGCGCATCGAATTCGACTAGGCCTGAGCGCGATACGTGTACAAGGAGCAACGAGGTCAAACAAAACCGGAGCTTTCCCACTTCTGTGGCGCTCTACCGTCGCGCGCCACATCACTCCTAACAAAGGGAAACGGACACTAACGGAATTGGACAGACACTAACGGAGAACTGCCGAAGGGAATGGGTCTCCTCACCAGCAGTGCCACCGCTGACCCCGCCGGCAACCACTGGCCGCCTCCCGGGGTACTAATCACGGGAGGAATTCAGAAATGACACTACACAAGTTGGTTCGCGCCTCTCTCGCGACCGCGTTCTCTGCCCTGGCGCTAGCGACACCAGGCTCGGCGATGCACGCGGCGACAGTGGCGCCGGCTCCGAACGAGGAGCCTGTCATCCGAGTCACAGCCGACGACATCGCGGCGTCGAATCAGAAGATCGCAATGGCGTACGGTTCGCTCGTCAACATGTGGACGAATCAATTCAAGCAGGTCGGCTCGCAGTTCGCCGCGCCGAGGATTGCACGATATCGAGGTGGAGTGATGACGTCGTGCGGGGTCATTGCGCCGCACAACGCGGAATATTGTCCGCGCAACAACACGATTTTCTATGACGACGTGTTCGTAGCCGGCATGGCAAAAGCGGCCGCAAACTCGCTCGGCACCGACGGCGACATGGCCGCCGTCGGCGTGATCGCGCACGAGATGGGTCACGCTGTGGCAATCCAGCTCGGCCATGAGTCGCGCAATTCATATCAGAACGAGTCTACCGCCGACTGTCTCGCTGGTGCTTTTGCGCGACAGGCTCAGCACGATGGCGAGCTCGAGAAGGGTGACATCGAGGAAGCGTTTTTCGGAATGTCGATGGCCGGCGATCCGACGCCGGAGTCGACCGGCAACCGCCGCATGGATGCAATGATCCAAGCGCGCCTGGCTCGTGAGAGTCACGGTACGAAAGAGCAGCGAATGCAGAACTTCCGCACAGGTCTCGACGACGGCCCAGCGGCATGCCTGGAAGACTTCAACTAACAGAAATGGGGTAACAACGCAACGAAGGGCGGGTCTCATCAAGACCCGCCCTTCGTTGCGTTTCGTCCATTCAATCCGCTCGCGGCGGAATCACTGAGCTTACTCCACCGCGACTCGGGGCACCAATCGCGGACTTGAGCTCGTCCACCCAGCTCGTGATGCGCGTGTCCAATGCTTGGTGCACGCCACTCATCAGGCTCGCCACGACTTCGTCGAGCACCGAGCCCAGCCTGCTGCTCGCCCCTTTCGTCGCCGTAACCGTTGCTGCGGCCGCCTTCACATCGGCGCTCGAACCACTGAGCAAGACGCCGGCGCCCACCGCGAGAGCCAGTGACGGCCACGGGTGTTCCTTTACGACTTCGACGATGTTGAGCTTGTGCTCCAGCTCGGCCAGCGTGCTGGACATCCGTTCGCGCGTCAGCTCGATATCGCGCCGGACGTCCGCCGTTGTTTCAACCATTCCGCATCCTCCTTGAGCGTCGTCGCTGTTTCAGTCGGCGCCAACTGTCGCGGCGACAGATGCGCCATTCCGCGCTTTGCGAACCATGCGGCCATCGCGCCGGCGAGTATCAATACAATCAGCGCCGCAACCCAATAGAGGTCGGCCGGCAACCATTGATCGCCAATCAGCAACACGATGCCTGCCAGGAGCGACAGGCTGCCGAGTAGCGCGAGCACCGCGCCGGTGGCGACGAGCGCCGTTCCTTTTCCGATCCCCGATACCGCGGCACCTACTTCGATCTTCGCGAGTCGCACCTCGCCCCGGACCAGCGTCGCGCTCCCCTCGGCGAGATCGCGGAGAAGAGCGCCGATGCTGCGACGACCGTCGCGTGCGTCGACCGTCATAAGCCCTACTTCCGAATCGCTTTGCCGAGGAGGTAGCCGAGGCCGACGGCCACGAGCAACGTCCGGCCCGGATGCTCTTTGACCTGGCGCTCGATTCCAGTCTTCAGGCTGTCGAGATCGGTCTCGCGAAGCCAACCCGCAGTTGCTTCCATTCCGCCGGCAACCTTCGTTGCCACTGGAGCGATGCGGCTGCTCGTCGCGTCGATGGCCACGGAACCGCCTTCCGTCGCGCCCGCGAGCTGTTGTCCAGACGAGCCACTCGATCCGGCCTGTCGACGTAGGCGGTCGGCGCCGGTATCGAGTGCGTTGGCAAGCGAGTCCTTCAAGTTGCCCGCGCGATCTCGTACGGTCGATCCTACGTCGGCGAGTTTGTCCTGCGCCGTACCCGCGACGTCACGCGCACGATCCGCAAAGCCATGCGATTGCGAACCCGACTGGCTCGCCGTCGATGCATCGGTGCTGCCGGCCGTGCCGGCGCCATATCCTTGCGATCCCAGCGTGTTGCCCGTGTTGCCAATATTGCCAGTGCTACCAAAACCGGAACCCGCGCCTGCTCCGCTCTGTGAGGGCGTCGAACCTTCCGACGGGAAATCGTTTCGCTCCATTCGCACGCACTCCTCCAAGGGTGGTCAGCTAGTCTGTGCACACGATGTGCCTCGAGCGATGGAATGATCCGCCAACTCGTGTTGTCAGTTATCGAAACCTTCATTCCCGAGGGCACGATGCGAACGAAGATGAAGATGCTGACGATTGTCGCGCTGACGACCATGTTGAGCGCGACGCTGGCAAGTGCACAAGGCGGACGCGGACCGGGCGGTCGAGGCGGACCTCCGGGTGGCCGATGCGCCATGACCGCCGACTCGCTCACCGACATGCAGAAGGGCCAAGTACACGCGCTGGCGGTGGCGTTCAATCAAGCGCACGCGCCGCAACTGGACAGCTTGCGCACGATCATGGAGGCGGCGCACGCCGCACGGCAAGGTGGCAAGACGCCCGACGAAGTTCGCGCGATTATGGAAATCGGGAAACCGATCGCCGACGGGTTGGCACCGGCGCGCAAGGAATTCCGCGACTCCGTCGAGAAGCTTCTGACGAGCGCACAGATCGCGGCCGGCTGCATTCCGCCCGCACCCGGCGGTCCACCACCCGGTGGTCGTCGCGGTGGACCGCCCGGACCGCCGCCCGTCGACAATCGATAACGCAGACGTATCAGCCGTCGACGAACGCAAACGCGGGCAGTGCGAGCGCCTTCAACTTCGCAACTCCTTCATCGCGCGTCGGCACTGCGTGTGACGTCGAGAATCATGGCGGAATACGGTCGGGAAGCCACATCTTATCTTGGAATCCGCGTTTCGTCATCCCACCTAGCTTCTTTCAATGCCACGACGCCGGATCATATCGGCACTCGCCATGCTCGTCCTTGCGACCGTGGGCTGTGCGAAGTCCGCGCAATGGCTCCGCGGAATTGCGAGCAGTGCGAAATCATCATGGCCCGCCGGAACCGTGCATGAGGACACGTTCCTCGCCGTCACACTCGGCGTCCGAAAACACGTTGTCGTCTACCTGCCTCCGTCGTACGGCACCGACACGACGCGCCGATACCCGGTCGCGTACTATCTCCACGGATTGTCGGGCGCTGAAACCGATTGGGTGTCGAAGGGCAGCATCGACGTCACCGCCGACTCGTTATTCGCGTCCGGCACGCCCGAGACGATCATCGTCATGCCCGACGGCGACGACGGCTGGTATACGACGTGGGCCAACCAACTTTCGTTTCGCACCTGCGCCGACACGCTCAAGAACGAATCGCCGGATCGCTATTGCGTCGAGCACGAGCGCTACGACGATTACATCGCGCGCGACGTCGTGCAGCACATCGATCAGCACTACCGCACCATCGCCGACCGCGCGCATCGCGGAATCGGTGGATTGAGCATGGGCGGCTACGGCGCGGTGATCATCGCGCTGCAACACGGTGACGAATTCAGCGCCGCGGCCAGCCACTCCGGCGTTCTGTCGCCGATGTACGTCGGCCCGCGTCCATTCGTCGCGCCCGCGCGTTACGCGTCGACCGTCGAAGAAATTCGACCAATGGCCGGCCCATACTACGCGCGCTACTTGAATTATTGGGGCATGAATCTCGATCGCTGGCGCGAGATAGATCCGGCGCACGCCGCCGAGAACCTCGTTCGTCGCGGCTTAGCCGCGCCGAGCCTTTTCATCGATTGCGGGCGCGACGACGGCTTCATCGATCAGAATCGCGCGCTACACGCGGAGCTCACCCGGCTTGGGATCGCACACGCGTACACCGAATGGCCTGGTGCGCACACCTGGCGCTATTGGAGCACGCACGTCGCGGAAAGCTTGGCGTGGATGGGAGCGCGAATCGGCCGCTGACACTAGTTCTTTCCGCCGGGATGATGCATGTGAACATCCATGCTGCCGTGATCATCGCCGCCCCAGATGGTCTTCGGATCGTCGCCGGCGAACAGATATACGTGCGCCATCCAACCGAAGATCCGCGGAACGAATCGCCCACCGACCGCCGCACATTCCTCGCGCGTCGTGATCTTGAGCCACTTGGCCGCCGTCGCGGCATCGGCTTTCACGACGCCAGCGCGAATCGAATCAGGGCTCGCGGCGCAGAAGTCGACGTGCTCGTGCCAGTGCGCGATGCTCGTCGGCAACCGCGCGTCGAGATCAGTGGGCGTGGCGTTGGGCGGCGCATTGTACATCGCGCCGACGAGCTTGAGATCACCGCGATCATCCTTCTTGTACAGTAGTGAGACCGGCCGCGTCGCGTCGAAGCCCATCATGACGGCCATCGCGTTGCCGATGTTGTTGTAGTGATAGATCGTTTGATCCTCGAGCCACGGCAAAAACTTCACATACCCGTCACGTTCGGCGACCTTCACATCGGTGTACTTGGATAGCGCCGCGCGCGCAGTCTTCACGATCTCATTCGCGCGCGCGGAGTCTCCGGGCGCGAGCTCGCGCTTGGGCGCCATGCGCATGTGCGCTCCGTCGTCCTGCAACAGCGCGTTGATTGCCGACGCAAGCTCAGGGCTGCTCGCCATTTGGTAGCCTTGTAGCATCTGAAGCACGCGCACACCGCGCGGAGCAGCGCGCTGCGAATCTGCTGGCGGCCCCCCTTGTGCGCCGGCCGCGTACGGCATGGCTAACATTGCGATCGCGATAATTCCGTTGAGACGATGCACTGAGGCCTCTAGATAGGTTTGTCGCCGACAGCTATTCCTGCGACACGTCTGTTTTCGTGTTCAGTCCGAGTCTAACGCGCGCGATCTCGCGACCCGAAAGCTCGAGGATCAGCGTCTTCTGTCATCTGAGTGACCTGGTCGACATGGGAAGCGCGGACTGTGCATCCGTACCGCCGGCGGCACGCGGAAGTTCCGGGTCGGCTGCTTCTGGCTCTGTGGACCAGCGACCGTTTAACAACGGCAAGGCGAACAACGAGGAAATGCGCGGGTCCAACAACCTACT
>Ga0207695_10007790_pt1 | contig 13563 bp, 15 predicted proteins | sample KBSC54metaG_FD_184354 | JGI IMG/M metagenome (GOLD analysis project Ga0207695, IMG submission 184354) | Corn rhizosphere microbial communities from Kellogg Biological Station, Michigan, USA - KBS C5-4 metaG (SPAdes) (version 2) | ecosystem: Host-associated > Plants > Roots > Rhizosphere > Soil...
CCCAAGCAGATTCGTGACATGTATCGCGCCGTGCTGGAAGCTCAACTGGCCGGGATCGAGGCGGTTCGCGAAGGAACCACCGCCGGGAAAGTCGATGCCGCTACCCGAAACGTTTTGAAAACATACAAGCTGGATAAGGCCTTCGTTCACTCCACCGGCCACGGTTTGGGCCTCGAAATTCATGAGCCGCCGAGGCTCGGCAAGAAAGACAAGACTCGCCTCCAGGCCGGCATGGCCATCACGATCGAGCCCGGAGTTTATATCGAAGGGCTGGCGGGAATTCGCATCGAAGACACGGTGCTCGTCACCAAAAATGGTTGCGAAGTCCTGACGCCGACCTCCAAAGAATTTGTGCACCTGTAATTTACTTTTTCATAAATGACCAACCAAGAGATCAAAGAGCTGCTTCAAATTTTTGACGAGAGCGGCGTCGCGGAAATGGAAGTCCAGCGCGGCGAGAATCGTTTGCGTCTGCGCCGGGCGCCGGCGGTCCATGAGTTGACTGCCCACTCCCTTTCGCCGGCTGCCCACGCTCACTCACCCGCGCCTGCGCCGGCCCCCGCTTCGGCTGCGCCTAAAGGATCTGCTCCGGACCCCAGCCATACGCTGATCAAATCGCCCATTGTCGGGACCTATTACGATGCGCCCTCGCCCGAAGCCGGGCCGTTCGTGAAGGTTGGCGATACGGTGGAACCTGGTCAGGTGTTGTGCATCATCGAGTCGATGAAGCTGATGAATGAAATCGAGGCGGAGATCGCCGGCACCCTGGTTCACAAACTGGTGGAGAACGGACGCCCGGTGGAGTATGGCGAAGCTCTGTTCGCCATCCGCCCGCGCTAGGCCGCTCCCGCATGTTTAATAAAATTCTGATCGCCAACCGCGGCGAAATCGCCCTGCGCGTCATCTGCGCCTGCAAGGATCTCGGCATACGCACCGTCGCTGTGTACTCCGAAGCCGACCGCCATAGCCTGCACACCCGTTTTGCGGACGAGGCCATCTGCATCGGTCCGGCCAAAAGCTCGCGCAGTTATCTCGACATTCCGGCGGTGATCAGCGCCGCCGAAATCACCAACGCGGAAGCCGTTCACCCCGGCTATGGTTTTCTTTCCGAGAATGCCGACTTCGCCGAAGTGTGCGAAACCTCCGGCCTCACCTTCATCGGGCCTAAACCAGAAGTGATCCGGCGCATGGGCCTGAAGCAGGAGGCCCGCACCGCCATGGACCAGGCGGGCGTGCCGATCCTGCCGGGGTCAAAGGGAGTTCTAGGAAGTGTCGAAGAAGCTCTGGAGGTTGCCGCCGGCATCGGCTATCCCGTGATGATGAAGGCCTCCGCCGGAGGCGGCGGACGCGGCATGCGCGTCGTGCGCAGCGCCGAGGAACTGCCGCAACTGATGGCGCAGGCCCAAAACGAGGCGGCAGCGGCATTTTCCAACGGCGATATGTACATGGAAAAGCTGGTGGAGAATCCGCGCCATATCGAGTTCCAGATTCTTGCCGACAACCACGGCAACGTGGAAGTTCTGGGCGAGCGCGAATGTTCCATCCAGCGCCGTCACCAGAAACTGATCGAGGAGTCGCCGTCGGTGGCGATGAATGTGGAACTGCGCCAACGCATATCCGAATCTCTGCGCGTGGCGCTGAAAGCCATCGGCTACACCAATGCGGGGACCGTCGAATTCTTAATGGGCGCGGACGGCAACCTATACTTCATCGAAGTCAACGCGCGCATTCAGGTGGAGCATCCTGTCACTGAACTGGTTACCGGCGTCGATCTGGTGAAGAGTCAGATCCGCATCGCCGCCGGCGAGACCCTGCGTGAGATTTTGCCGTTCCCGCCCGGAAAACTTATCCAACCGCGCGGGCATGCGCTCGAATGTCGCATCAACGCGGAGCACCCGGAAACGCTTACTCCGTCACCTGGCCGTATCACCGGACTGAATCTGCCGGGCGGCGTGGGCGTTCGGGTCGATACCGCAGCCTATCAGGACGGCGTCATTCCGCCCTATTATGATTCACTGGTGGCAAAGCTGATCACGTTCGGCGCCAACCGTGACGAAGCCATCGCGCGCATGCGACGGGCGCTGGACATGTTCGTGGTGGAGGGCATCTATACGTCGATCCCGCTGCATCAGAAGATCCTCGCGCATCCCGACTTCATCGCCGGCAAGATCGACACCGGATTTCTCGGCCGGTCGGGGTTACTGCCGGAGAAGAAGTAGGCGGGAGCTCACGGCGCGCGCCGGGAGTCCCGTTCTACGCGCCAACTTCGACGTAATCCACAGAGGAACTCGGTTCGGGAATCGGGTCGCCGATCTCGCGCATCGCTTCGAAGTGATCGGCCAACGCATCACGGAAATTTTGGCGCGTCTCGTCTTCCGTGTCGCCGACGGCCGCGCATCCTGGCACGTCGGGAGAGTACGCCGAGAAGCCTGTGGACGTGCGTTCGATTACGATCGGATAACGCTTCTCACTCATTTCAGACCTGCCTTCTTGAGTATAGCGTTCAGCGTTCCAGGCGCCAGTTCTTTTCCCGGATTGCCCGGAACGGTAACCAAACTCGGCCGGTTGGGATGTCTGAAATGCCGGTGACTTCCCTTGGTGCGCAGTTCCTTCCAGCCATTCCGTTCCAGCAACTGAACGACTTCGCGCACTCGAAGAGGCATCGCCGGGATAGTGCGAGATTCCCGGCAATGCTCTCATCTCAGGGTGTATGCGAGCGTCTATTTCGCCGGAACCTTAATCGCGAAATACGCCACCGTCGTACCGGGAGCCAACAGGAATTGATGGGACACGCCAGCGGGGATGTTGAGAATATCGCCGGGTGCAACGGCAACCTTGCGAGCGCCCGTAGTGGTATCGGAACGGGTTTCGCCGGGACCCGTGGTCTTCGGATTCACTTGTTTGCCGCCAATCGCAATCGTTGCGTTGCCGGATTCAATGATGAGAATGTCAGTCCAGCCCTGGTGTACTTCCGATAGGCCGCTCTTATCGCGGAACGTGGGACGGCCGCTGTGATTGCCAAAATCTTCCAGCTTCGCGGAGGCTTTTATGGACTTCAAGTCCCCCGATTTCCACATGAAGAAGCCCGCCGGATCGGCAGCGAACAGTGGAACCACAGTCAAAAGTAAAAGTAGTTTTTTCATAGGTGGCTTCTATAATATCCCAGTTGCTTCCGCGAGCGCACGTGGGTTGCGCAGCAGGAAGCGCAGCAGCCAACTGCCCGTCAGATTGCTCTTGAGCGCTTCGACGAACTGATCCGGCGCCAACAGTTTCAGAACTTCCAGGCGTTCGTCCCACTTGCGATCATCCCAGCGCGCGATCCTCTGGTTAATCTTGTGAGCCAGTCGCAGATTGGCGCCGTAGCGTTTGCTCCATTCCCGCTCGAAGGCGCTGAGGGCTTCGCGCGAGACGTCGTTCTTCTCGATTGCCGCCGCCGCCACTTCGCCGGCCATCTTCCCGGCGTGTATCGCCCAGCGTATGCCTTCGCCCAACAGTGACGAAGCCTGCCCGGTCGCATCTCCCACGCCCAGAATTCCGTTGCCTGCGAACCGTTGGGCAAAGCATTCTGATGGGATCAATCCCGAGTGGTGTTCCAGCGGCTGAGCCCCGCTGAGATTTATCCCATAACCAGCGGCACCCGAGATCAGCGCATCCAGATAACCATCCGGCTTCACATCCGAATCGGGGTGAATAATGCCGACGCCCACGCGCACTCGGTTCCGGCCCCACGGAAATACCCACGCGTAGCCGGCCGGAGCGAGGCTCGTCCCCACTAAAAGCACCGCTTCGCGCTGGTCGCAATGCGGCGCGTGCATGTCATATTCGGCGCCCACGCCGAAGCGGCGCATCCCCGGATCGAGCCCCGCCTGCTTCAACAGCGCCGACCGGTAGCCGGTCGCGTCGATGACCACCCGCGCGCGCAGCAACTCGCTCCGCGTCCGCACGCCCACTACACAATCGTCCTGGAGTACCGGACCTTCCGCCTTCGTCGCGACGCGAACCGCAGCCCCCGCATCGATCGCTCGCCCCGCAAGAAACTGGAAAACGCCGCGCACATCGATCACGCACATCCGCTGCCGCGCGTAGTCGTATACCGCTGCATTGTGCGCCGACAAAAAACGTACGCGCGATATTGGGTGATACAAAGCGGCCGGGATCGACAGCGCTTCTAATTCATCGATGAAACTGCCACCGCTGGTGCGTATGGGCGAGCCGATTTCGTGGTTCTGCTCCAAAACCAGCGCCGAGCATCCGGCTCGAGCCAAGGCTTCCGCCGCTGCCAAACCCGCCGGTCCACCGCCCGCAATAATAGCGTCGTAGCTCGTATCGTCGCCCGCATTGTAGGCTCCGTCCAAGTTGGTCTCCGCCTCCATGTTATGTTGTTTTTATGACCGTACGACACCAGGGCGCAATGGATTTGCCGTGCATATCCCCCGCAAAGACGCCGCTACAAGTAAGGTAACCTTAGGTACGTTCTAAGTGACATCTTGCCCGAATTCGTAAGAGGGTCCTGATTTGCTCCAGTACTAGAACCGCCTATTATCGAGACGGAGTACCAGTACGGGAGCTTATGGATACCACGACAGCGCCAATGAATCAGAGCCCTGAGGCACGAGAAAATCGGAAGGGAACAGTGCGAATCGTCATCGCGGACGATCATCCGATTGTGCGCGACGGGTTAAAAAAACTGTTGCTGTTGGAGGACGATTTCGAGGTCGTTGGCGAGGCGGGCGACGGGCGCGAGGTGCTCGACAAAGTTCGCGAACTAGATCCCGACGTGCTTTTGCTCGACCTCCGCATGCCCAACCTGGACGGTCTCGGCGCGTTGCAGGCGCTGCAGCAGGTTAACCAGCGAACTCGCGTCATCATTCTCACCGCGTCGGAAGACAAGAACGAATTTGTCCAGGCCATGAAGCTCGGCTGCAGCGGAATTGTGCTCAAGCAGACCGCGCCGGATTTGATCGTCAAGAGCATACGCAAGGTTCACTCCGGCGAAATCTGGCTGGATTCGCACACCACCGCCGCCGTGATGCGCCAGTTCTCAACCGCGCTCGACGGAGGCCATCCGTCGGCATCTGGCTCGGGCAAAGGCCGCGAGCGCAGTCCGCTTTCGGCACGTGAGCGCGAGATTGTTGCGCTGGTCGCACAGGGTTATAAGAACAAGGAGATGGCCGAGAAGATGTTTATCAGCGAGCAGACGGTGAAGAACCATCTGCACAACATCTTCGATAAACTCGGCGTCTCTGATCGCCTGGAACTGGCTCTCTACGCTATTCACAAGGGTTTGCACCTGAACGGCGAGCAGCCCGTTCGCTAATTCGCGCCGCTAAACGGTCTTATCTTTCGCGTAGCACAGCGGTTCCAGCTTGCATTCGGCGCACTTCGGATTCCGCGCCACACACAACGCTCGGCCGTGGTGAATGATCTGATGCGAGAACAAAATCCACTTCTCCTTCGGAATCGCTTGCATCAGATCCCTCTCGATTTTCACTGGCTCGGTTGCCTTGGTTAGGTCCAGGCGTCGCGAGATGCGCTGTACGTGCGTATCCACCACCACTCCGTAAGCGAGGCCGAACGCAGTTCCCAGCACTACGTTGGCGGTCTTGCGGGCCGCACCGGGCACCGAAAGCAGCGCCTCCATCTCACGCGGCACCTCGCCCTTATAATCCGCCAGGATCTTACGGGCCGCTCCGATCACGGACTTGGCCTTGTTGTTGAAGAACCCCGTGGAGCGAATATCCTGCGCCATCTCATCCTGACTGGCGGCGGCGAAATCCCGAATGGTGGGGTACTTGCGAAACAAGCCGGGCGTCACTTCGTTGACGCGCTTGTCGGTGCACTGCGCCGAGAGAATGGTTGCCACCAGCAGTTCCCAGGCATTTGAGTGATGCAATGCACAGGTCGCCGCCGGATACATTTCATCCAAGCCGGCTAGAATTTTCGCGATGCGCGCCTTCCGCTCGGCGGCAGTTTTCGGCCGTACGATTCGTGTTTTCACAGGTCCGGATCTAGTCAAAGTCAATGTCGCGCTTGGGCGGCGGCTCGTCCGGATTCTCCTTGGCGATCTTCAGCATCTCATCGAACTTTTTGCTAAGGACGTCGTGATGCGTCTTGTGGCTCTCCACCGATTTCAGAAACGCGTCTTCGCGCCGGCTGGCTTCACCGCGTTGCCGTTGGACGGCGCTTTCGAGGTCGGCGAAGGTGGGCGGCTTGACGTGTTCCACATGCCGGATAACCGCGCTGGTTGCCGGGTCGATGTGCAATTCCGCCTGGCAGCACGGGCAAGTGACTTTAATGAGCGGCGTGTTTTTCGCCATGTTCTCAGTGTATACTGGCGTGCACTGGAGAGTGACGAACAAATATGTTCAAAGAATTCAAGACCTTCATCATGCGCGGCAACGTCCTCGATCTCGCCGTCGGCGTGATTATCGGCGTGGCCTTCGGCAAGATTGTCGCTTCGCTGGTGGCAGACATTTTGAATCCCATCATCGGGCTGGCTTTGGGCAAAATAGATTTCTCGAACCTTTTCATCGCACTCAACGGACAAAGCTACGCCACCATCGCGGACGCCAAGAAAGCCGGTGCGCCGACGCTCAACTATGGACTCTTTATCAACACCGTCATCGAGTTCTTGATCGTGGCTTTCGTAATCTTTCTGGTCGTCAAACAGGTAAACCGATTCATGCCGAAGCCGGCGCCCGCCCCAGCGACCAAAGAATGCCCCGAGTGCCTCGGTACCATCCCGGCCGGCGCCAAACGCTGCCCGCAATGCACTTCGGTCCTGGCCTGAACTGTTGATGGGGCTGTCTGTTCCTTCTGGGGATCCGCAGGCCAACTTTTTTTAATTGGCCCACAGACGAGAACCGATGGACACAGATCGCTAAGCTTCTTCCAGACGACAGGGCTCGCAGCGCCAGTTGGGCAAGATGTGATTTTCTTATCTGTGGTTATCGGTTTTCATCTGTGGGCCAATTCTTCGAGTCGTGGCGCATCACACACCCTCTCTCACCACCATCCCGCCCATTCTCAGCTACTTCCCGTTTCACCTCCGCGCTACTCTCCATCCTCTCTTGCATAATCCAGACGTAGTTCGAGCCTGGCCAGGCCGATCGTTGTTGTTTAGTGGAATCCGCGTCCGCGGAGCTCATCAGGGCAAAGCGGACTAGCCGCCCCGGAAACATTGAGAGAAGGGCGGGACACGGAAGAGAATCGATTCTCTGGTTGATACGAGCGTCGCGAGAGCGGCGTAAGGTGACCGCAAAAGGAATTAGGAGAGAGCAATGGCCGGTTGATTCGGAAACTTTTCTGAGACCGGAGCCCGCAGCGGCGCGAGTCGGCCGTGCAGGCTGAAAAAATGAACCGCCGCCTCTTTCCTGCACCACTCCGGTGGGTTGTTTATATAGGCAGCCCACCGCGAGACGATTCGAAGTATTAGAGCGCACAGACCCTGTACAGCCGAAGTGTGTCCGTTATCGATAGGAGGCTAGCCGTATACCGCTTGACAACGCCTCCAAATGGGCGTAACAAAGTAGCCATTGACAGACCAGTGAAGGGGGAATTCATCCATGACCTTGTCCTCGTCTCCGATGGGAATCGTCGCGGCGATTTGGGGCGCGGTGACGATCGTGTATTTTGGGTTGTTCCTATTCCGCTCCGTTGTGGGCATGAAGGAAGAAGATACGCTGTATCTGAGTGTGGGCGAGGAGAGGCTCGCCGCCGAGCAGCGCCAAGTGATGAAGCGCATCATCAAACTTGATTCCTATACCCATAAGGCGGGCTATGCTGCGCTCGTAATGAGTGTGATCCTTGCCGGAATGTGGGTGTACAGCGTGGCGCGGATGTTGCTGTAGAGGCCGGGCTTAAACGACGGGTTCCATTCCGAAGCGGCGCAGCAGCAGGAACTCCGACAGGTTGTCGGTGGTGAGCAGGCCCAACAACTGCCCGTTCTCCATCACCAGGGCGCAGCGGCCCGCCTGCGCCATCAGAGGCAGAATCTCGGCCAGATCGTCGTTGGGTTCGAGCGCCAGGAAGTCGCGGTCCATCGCACCCGCGACATAGGCCTCCGGTCCCTCGGACGCGATCGCGCGAATCAGCAGGTTGCGTCCCAGCAGACCCACAATCAGGCTGCCGTGCATCACCGGGAAGTCCTGCTGCGATGTGGAGAGCAGCAGATTCGCGGCGTCGCGAATCGTACTGTGATGTTCCAAAGTATGGAATTCGGTAATCATCGCCGCGCGGATCGGAATACCGTGCGTGAGCGAGCGGCCCAGCGCGGCCACGCTTTCCTGCGCCGCACCCAGATAGATGAACAGCGCGAAAAATACCAGCATGAACTGCGGCGCCAGTAGCCCGTACAAGCCCATGCTGATCGCCAGCATCCTGCCCATCCAAGCCGCCGTACGAGTCGCCTCCTGTTCCGGCCGGATGTAGCTGAGCAGGGCGCGCAGAATGCGTCCACCATCCATCGGAAACGCCGGTAGCAAGTTGAAGCCCGCCAGCAGGATATTGCCGTATAACAGCAGCGCCAGCGGATTCCTGTCATTCGGGTGCATCAAATCGGCGACCTTGATCGCCGCCGCTTGGTGAATCGAGATCATGTAGCAGAAGATCCCGGTCGCCAACAGGAGATTCACCAGGGGACCGGCGAGCGCCACGCAGATTTCCGCCGTCGGCGGGAGCGGACGTTCCATCCGCGACAACCCTCCGATGGGGAACATGACGATCTCAGTGGTCCGAATGCCAAAGCGCGAGGCAACCAACGCATGCCCAAACTCATGAAGCAGCACGCTTGCAAGGCTGCCCAGCAAAAAGATTGCGTAACTGCTGTTGGATTGAGCGCTGCCTAGAACCGAGACAAAGACGAACACCACCAGCAGAATAAAAGTGAAGTGCAGGCGAACCGGTACGCCACACACACGAAAGGCTTTAATCGTGCCCGAAGTGGCCGTCTGATGGCCCGGATGGCTTAGCGTTTGCACTGGCAGCAAGAGAAGTACCTACGTTAGATTCGGCCCTTCGGCAGATGAACTTTAGAGCCTCCCCGGTACTTTGTGCGGGAGAGTTCTAATGCCGCCAAGTGCCAAAACTTCCAAGTTCTAAAAACGCGGCAGGTTTCAAAAGCTCACCGGTTCTAAAAGCGTGGAATCGGGCTGGGATAGGACTGCTGGCTCTTATGGCTGGGCAAGGGCCCGCCGGAGTCGCTTGCGGCGGAGCGGCGCGCCAGCGAATTGCTGAAATCCAGCTCGCCCTCGTTGAACTGCACCTTGCGGTCGAGGATCATCTCAATCGTGGTCCCTTTTGCCAGCACCGCCTCAGGCCCGCGAGTGAACAGCACGCCCGCCAGGGCCGCGGCGGCTCCGGCGCCCGCTCCAATGGCCGCCCCCATCCCGGTAGCGCCACTGGCGCTGCCGGCGAGCGCTCCGATGCTGGCCCCGGCTGCGGCGGTTTCTCCGACAGTGCGGACGTCGCCGGCCTTATTGCCTTCGCTGCGGATGGTTCCTTCCTTGTGGTCCAGTTCCTCACTGGCGCGGCCGTCAAGGCCGGTCACGTGGGCCCGGAAATCGCGCGTGGTCCCGTTCGGAAGAGTCAGGGAATCGAAACGCAGGTGGAATTCTCCGCGCCCTTTCACTTTTCCGGGCCGGCGGATTTCGGTAATGGTGCCCATCACATAGCTCCCCGGGGGGATGACAATGCGGCCGTCGACCAGAATCGGAAACACGCTCTCGAGGTACACCCGATCACCAGGAACCGCATTTTTCGTGCTGACGCTGTTGATCAGACTGAGCGGAACATGCGTCCCGGTCTCCACCGTGTAATTCTTCGATTGCGCCGAGAGCCCGGCTGCCGCCGCGAACACCACCAGCACCTGCAACATTGCGCGAATCATGATGGAGGCACCTCTCTTTAGAGTGTAGCGTTTTTCTCCAGGATTTCCGCCAGCATCTCCGGGATTTCAAACACCGCGCGATTCTCGATGCGCGCCACGCTCTCGCGATAAGAATCGAGCGAAGCCACCAAATCCTTTACGGATTGCTCAATACCGCTAAAACTCCTGACCACCATGCCGGCGTGCCGCTCCCGCACCCAATCGGCGTTGTAGCGCTCCTGCGGCAGCGTCCAGGAATTGCGTTCGACGATCACGGGCAGCTTCATAGCCACCGCTTCGCTGATGCTTCCCGGCCCGGGCTTGCCGATAAAGAAATCGGATAGCGCCATGTAATAAGGCACTTCCTGCGTGAATCCTTCGATGAAGCGCGGAGCCTTCGCCGGCAGAGCCTTGAGTCGCTCGGCCAGCTTTGCGTTGCGGCCGCAAATGAAGATGAGCTGCGTATCGGCGAGCCGTCTGGAAATTTCCAGCATCACCTTCGAGCCTTGCCCGCCGAACAACACCAGTCCGGTGGCGAGCGATGGGTCCAGTCCCAGACGTTCGCGCTCCCGCGCGCGATCGACGTTCACCGGCTCGTGAAAGCGCGGGCGCAGGATCATGCCCGACGCGGAATAGATGCGATCATCCGCATGCCCCAGAGAACGGGCCTGTTGCACGGCTTTGGGGGTGCCACAGACGAAGTACTGGTCTTGTCCCGCCTCCATCCAAAAGTGCGGGGGGTAGTCCGCGAAATCGGTCAGGATCGTGACGTAGGGAACCTTCGGCAGAGCACTGCGCAGGCTTTGGTACATCGCGCGATTGAAATTGGGCACCAGTGAAACAACCAGGTCCGGTTGTGTATCTTTCCAATGACGGGTCAGGAGCCGGACGGTAGGGTCATGGTACAGGCGGATCACTCCATGCATGAACCGCAGCCCTTGTGCCGAACCGAGGGTCCACCCCTTCACCAGCATCTTGTTATAGACGTCTTCGAGGCGAAGGCCGGTGATTTTGCGAAAGATATCCAGCGAATCGAGGACTTCCTGAAGATTCACCGGGCGGACCTCCCACGGTTCGCCGCGGCTTACCCGGTTTTGCGAATCGACCACCGACTTCAACGCCATGGCCGCGGAGCGATGGCCGCCGCCGGCGTCGAAATAGATGAAATCAATTTTCTTCACTATTGTTTTATACCAGTGTCACGCCGCTGTTATACCAGAGGTCTAAAACGATAGCATGGGCGCCTCGGTTTTACACTGGCTCTCGGCGCGCGACCATCGCCTGATGCGCCGCGTGAATCGTTGGACGCCTCCGCGTTGGATGCGCTTGTGGATGGTGGCGGCCACGCGCGGCGGTGACGGCTGGCTATGGTACGGTGTGGGCGCGGCGGTCGCGCTGGATGGCGGTCCGGAGCGCTTCCGGGCGCTGCTGGCGGCCGTAGTGGCAGTGAGCCTGGGGATCGCGCTGTTCCTGAGTTTGAAAAGAACCTGCGGGCGCAAGCGCCCCTGCACGTTAGAGCCGCACTCCTGGGCCACGCTGCTTCCGCCGGATCAATTTTCTTTCCCTTCGGGCCACACGATCACCGCATTTGCGATGGCACTCTCGCTGAGCATGTTTTACCCGGTGATGCTGATTGGATTGCTCTTCTGCGCGTTCAGCGTAGCGCTCTCCCGCATTCTGTTGGGTATGCACTTCCTTAGCGATGTGCTGGCCGGCGCCGCCATCGGCAGCGCATTGGGTTACGCCGCGGCGTTGCTGCTGGCTTAGCGCCCAAACGCTCTAGCTCGACTGGGTTTCCGCGGCCCAACCATCCATTGACGTTGCAGCAAATCCGCGATAACATGCATATGGAATGCATGTTTGACATTTAGCGGGTCGCCCGATCGCAAGGTAGCCGCTGGAGTCCGACAGGAGACAGCTAGTAATGATGAAACTCCTCGTAGTGCTTGGCGCCATGTCGGTTGCCCTGGTTTTCGCGGTTGAGGCTCACGACGATGGGTACAACTTTCCCTACATTCCGATGGATCATTCAGCGATTGACTATCTTGCCCGCACACAAGACGATCCGGTGGCTCGTCTGCAAAAGCGAATCGATGGCGGGAAAGTGAAGCTTAACTATGATCCGAATCGTAATGGTTATCTTCCTGCAGTGCTGAAAGCTCTTCAACTGAATGAGGATTCGCAGATGCTGGTGTTTTCGAGGACCAGCTTTCAATCCTACAGAATCTCGACCAAAGCTCCACGTGCTTTGTATTTCAACGATAGCGTTGCGGTGGGATCTGTACAGGGTGGAGATGTCATGGAGTTTGCAGCGCTCGATCCGAAGCTAGGCGTTAATTTTTACACGATGGATATTAGGAAAACAGACGCCCCAAGCTTCGTGCGCCGTAATGACGAGTGTATTGCTTGCCATCTCATCCCGGGAACCCTGAATGTTCCGGGCCTGGTGGTCAGTTCCGTCATCACAACACCGGAAGGGTTGCTGCGCTTTCCCGGCGCCGGACTCGTCATCGATAGCCGCAGTCCGATAGACGAGCGTTGGGGCGGGTGGTACGTTACCGGCATAACAGGCTCGGTGCAACATCGCGGAAACGCGGTCGCGCCCGATCCCGATCGGCCCGACATGTTGGATTTGCGGGATACCCAAAACTTGACGAGCTTGAGCACAAGGTTCGACACGACTCACTATCTTGCCCCCACCAGCGATATCGTCGCCCTGATGACGCTTGAGCATCAGACGCGCATGACAAACTTGATCACCAGAATTGGCTGGGAGGAACGCATTGCCGAAAAAGATGGAAAGCTGAAGGAGGCGCAAAGCAGGCTGGATTTTGTAGCCGATGAACTTGTCTCCTACATGCTTTTTGTGGGCGAAGCCAAGATTCGGGAACCGATAACCGGAGTCTCGACCTTTACCAAGACTTTCCCGGAGCGTGGTCCGCGCGACAAAAAAGGGCGATCGCTGCGCGATTTTGATCTGCACAAGCGGCTATTCCGCTATCCGCTCAGCTACATGATTTACAGCGAGGCATTCGACTCACTTCCGGATGTTGCCAAACAAAAGATTTACCGGCGGATCTACGACGTGCTCTCAGGAAAAAACCAAGATCCCAAGTTCAGCACTCTGAGCGCGGAAGACCGCCAAGCTATCTTGGAAATTCTTAGGGATACCAAGCCAGGTCTGCCGTCTTATTGGATGGCCAGTGCACAGGCGCCGGCAGCCGCGCAGTGTTGTAAGTAGGACGCCGTGCAACTCAGTCTACACGCGGAATATGCGCTTCGCGTTCTTCTTTATCTGGGATCACAACCCGATCGAGTTGTATCCACAGCAGAGATTAGCGATGCCTTCGGTATTTCCAAGAATCACCTGGTCCGAGTGATGCACACTTTGAGCAATGAAGGCTATTTGCATTTGATCCCGGGCCGTACAGGAGGCGTCGCGCTGGCGAAAGAGCCACACTTGATCCGGCTCGGCGACGTTGTTCGTCAAGCGGAGCCCACTCTGCGTTTGGCGGAATGCTTCGACATAAAAACGAATACTTGCGTCATCGCGCCATTCTGCTCGCTAAGACCCGTGCTCAAGGAGGCTCTGGCGTCTTTCATGACTACCATGAACGCCTATACTCTTGCGGACCTGCTGGCGGGGGGAATGCGCGATCGCATCGCGAAAACTTTCGTTACAATCGCCAGCCGCGATG
>Ga0207695_10007794_pt1 | contig 13560 bp, 10 predicted proteins | sample KBSC54metaG_FD_184354 | JGI IMG/M metagenome (GOLD analysis project Ga0207695, IMG submission 184354) | Corn rhizosphere microbial communities from Kellogg Biological Station, Michigan, USA - KBS C5-4 metaG (SPAdes) (version 2) | ecosystem: Host-associated > Plants > Roots > Rhizosphere > Soil...
GCGAGGAAGAGTCCGGTGAGCCCGCCGATCGTGAACAGTCCGATGAAGCCGAACGCGTACAGCATGGGAGTGTCCCAGGAGATCGATCCGCGGTACATGGTCGCGGTCCAATTAAACACCTTGATGGCCGAGGGCACCGCCACCGCCATGCTCATAAAAGAGAAAACCATACTGGCGTACATGGATTGGCCGGAGACAAACAAATGGTGCCCCCACACCACGAAACTCAGCACCGCGATGCCGAGACTGGAAAATGCCACAAATCCGTAGCCGAAGATTCTTTTTCGCGAATAACATGCCACCACTTCGCTGATCACCGCCATGCCCGGCAGAATCATGATATAAACCGCCGGGTGCGAGTAAAACCAGAACAAATGCTGGAACAGAATCGGATCGCCGCCCAGATTCGGGTCGAAGATGCCGGCGTGTAACACGCGCTCGAGTCCCAGCAAAACCATGGTGATGGCAATCACCGGGGTGCCCAGCACCTGGATCAGCGCAGTGGCATAGTGACCCCAAACAAACAGCGGCAGCCGCGACCAGGTCATCCCGGGACAACGCATTTTGTGGATCGTAATAATGAAATTTAGCCCCGTCAGGATGGATGAAAACCCCGAAACGAACACGCCCATCGCGGCCAGAATCACGTGCGTGTTCGAATACGTGGTACTGAACGGCGCGTAAAACGTCCACCCGGTATCGACGCCCCCTCTTACCACCGCCGTGAGTGTGAAGATGCCCCCGAAAATGTAGATGTACCAGCTCAGCAGGTTGATGCGCGGAAAGGCCAGATCGCGGGAGCCAACCATGATGGGTATCAGGAAATTACCCAGCGTCGCGGGAATCGACGGGACCAGAAAGAAAAAGACCATGATGATCCCGTGCATGGTAAACAGCTTGTTATAGGTATCGTGATCGAAAAGGCCGTCGGGAGACAGCAGATTGATGCGCATCAACACCGCAAAGGCGCCGCCCACGAAGAAAAACGCCGTGATGGAGAACAGGTACAACAACGCGATGCGCTTATGGTCCGTCGTGAACAGCCACGACTTCCAGCCGTAGTCGGCATTGAGATAATTCGTTTTCTCTTCGATGGGATGCGGATGCGGCTGAAGTATCGTACTCATGACGGATTCCTCATTTCGGCACCTGGGTTGGCGAGCCTTTGGTTGCGGCCGTCTGGGGCGGCGCGGGCGTCGACAGGCTCTTGATGTACACGATGAGCTGCAGCAGGCCCTCTTCGCCGATCTGGCCTTGGAAGACCGGCATAATATCGCGATGGTAGCCTTTGACGATTTTGGCGTTGGGGTTGAGAATCGACTCGCGGATGTAGGATTCGTCGGCCACCACGGTGCGTCCGTCCTCCAGCACCACCGGGTTTCCGAATACGTTGCGCAGCGAAGGGCAGCGTCCTTGTGTGTCTGTGAGGTGGCAACTCACGCAGCCGTATTGCTGGAACAGCTTTGCGCCCTGCGCGACCAGCGAGCCGCCCTCACTGCCTCCGGAAAGCCAGGTTTGATAGGCGGCGGGTTCCATCACCGTCACCCAGCCAGTCATCCGCGAGTGGTTGGTGCCGCAGTACTCGGCGCAGAAAATGTGATAGCGGCCCGGTTTGGTGGCTTCAAACCAATAGGTCTGATAGCTGCCTGGCACCACGTCATGCTTCAATCGAAACGCCGGGATGAAGAAGCTGTGGATCACGTCTTCGCTGGCCAGAATGAGTTTGACGGCGCGGCCCGTCGGGACGTGCAGTTCGTTGATCTCGCGCTGCCCGCCGGGGTACTGGATTTTCCACATCCATTGTTTTCCGGTGACGTAGATATCCAGAGTGTCCTTGTACGGCAGCGTGTAGTTTTGGAAATATAGCTTGGTCCCCCAGGCGAACATCACCAGCATCACCAGGAACGGGATCACACTCCACGCGATTTCGAGCGGCAGGGAACCATGAATCAACTGTGGACGTTCCTGGTCGCTCCTGCGGCGGTACTTGATCGCGAAAAAAAAGACGCAGGCAAAGATGAGCACCGTCATGGTAATGCCCACGATCAGCAGGAATCCATACAGCGCGTCGACTTCGCCCGCGGAGGTTGAAGCGCGTTCCGGAAAAATAGAGAAACTGCCCATTAGACCGTTCCCTCGCGAAAATCCCGGCGGAACATGACGAACATGAAGGTTCCCAGCGCGGCCACCGTGAGCAAGGCGGCCAGGCGCAGCACGTTCATAATCACCAGCCCATACTTCCCGTTGGATGGATCGTAGTGATAGCAGTACAGCATCACCTGATCGATCGGCGTTCCAATACGACGATGGGAAGCCTCCACCAATCCCAGCCGCACGTCGCGCTGCGGGTAATCGATTCCGTAGAAATATTTGGTGACGCGGCCCTCCGGCGTCAAGAGCATGATCGCGCTGCCATGCGCGTACTGGTTTGTCACCGAATCGTAGGCGTAGCGGAAACCTACAGCCTCCGCCAGACTCTTGCTCGATGCCTCCGCTCCGGTCAGGAAGTGCCAACCCGCTTCCGACCCTGGCCGGGCATAGCCCTTCATATAAGTTGCCTTTTTAGCCGCGGCCATCTCGTCCGTTTCGCGGGGATCGAAGCTCACGGCCACGATTTCAAAATCTTTCCCCGCCGAAAGCGTGAGGTTCTTCACACTGCGCAGCACGCCGTTCAGCACCATGTTGCATAGCGACGGACATTGATAGTAAACCAGCGCCAGGATCACCGGCTTCCCGGAATACCGGCGGAGCGTCACCGCGCGCCCGGTCTCGTCGCGGAAAGGCAGATCGAGTGGAACCTGGGCGCCCATTTTCTGATCGATGCCGACGCTGCGCAGCACGGCCGGGCGCCATCCGGTCTGCACCTGAGCAAACCCAGTTGCACACCCCCAAAGGACAATGAGTGCCCACAAGGCTTTCATTTCGTCGCCGCCTCCTTTCGCGCCGGAAACCCGCGCTCCAATTGCAATTGCATGGCGCGCTCGATGGGGATTCGAACCACGCCGGTTTTCTTATCCGTCCACCCATAGGTAGAAAGAATACGGTCCTCTTGCGAATGCAGGTCCTTCACTTCGAGCGATGGATGGTCTTCGATGCGCGGCGCGGGCGGGAATTGCTGCTGTTCGGTCTCTGCCATGGGGTTGACCGGCGCGGTCGCAGTCGGATGACTGGCGAGGTACTGAAAGACTCCGTAAACAATCAGTCCTCCCAGCAGCGCGGCGACCATCAGAGCGATTCCGGTATACACGATCCCCCGAACGCTGGCGTCCGCTGTCTCATGCCCGATCGAGTTGTGCTGCGTTTCCATTTGTGTGAGCTTCAGAACGCCACGGTTTCCCGCGGGGCGCCTTCGAGACGCGGATCCCGCAACGGCACCAAAGGCCGGGATTTAAGTTCCCAGAAAAACGCCGCCAGCCACAAGCCCCCGACCGCCAGCGGAGTCACGAAATCCATCCAATGAATTTTGAGCTGTTGATTGTAGAAGGCGGGCTCGACAATCCAGTACACGTCCACCAGCCGGATGACCAGCATCAGCGCGCAGACCTTGAACAGGCGATCGGCTTGGCGTTTCACGCCGCGCATCAGCAGCAGCACGAAGGGGGTGGCAAATTGAAATACCACCAGCGAGAGCGCCACCCATCCCCAGCCTCCTTTGAGCCGGCGCAGATACCACGGAATCTCATCGGGAAGGTTGCCGGACCAGATTATGATGAACTGCGAAAACGACAGATAGGCCCACAGCACCATAAACGCGAACATCATGTTGCCAAGATCGTGGAGATGCTGTTTCGTCACGTATTGGCTGAGCGGAGGCCGCCGCGAAAGCACGATCACCAGCGCGATCACGAAGGCGAACGATTCCAGCATCTGGCCGATCAGGAACATCGCGCCGTAGATGGTCGAGAACCAGTGCGGCTCCAGCGACATGATCCAGTCGATGAATGCGAAGGTGCTCACGAAGGTGAACACAACCAGGCCTGGAGCGCTCACCGAGCGCATCTTTCCCATCAACCGTTCGTCCCCGGTGCGATCCTGTTCTCCCGACCATTTGCTCAGCAGGTAGGCATACAGCGTCCAAATGATGAAATAGAATATCGTCCGGCCAATAACGCCGGGGACGTTCAGATAGGCGGCTTTGGCATGGATCACGGCGTCGTGGGTGGCTTCCGGCCGGGCCCACGGATAAAGCGCCGGGAGATCCAGCAGCACCGGAATCAGCAGCACAATCATGTAAGGAACCGTGCGTGCGCCGGCTTCGCACATCCGGCGGATCAGCATACCCCACTTGCCGCCAACCGTGTGGTGCATCAAAAGTATTCCCAGGCAGCCGAGCGCCATGCCCAGCCAGAAGAGATAACCGAATAGATAGGAGCGCAGAAACTGGCCGCGGTCGAGCAGCAACCCAACCAGCGCCAATAAAGATCCGGCGATTCCGGCCATTAAGGATGCCCGCTGCCATTGGCCGATCTGAAGCGTGACGGGGTCTGATGGGCTCACTTGGCCTTCTCCTGTTTCGCGGGCTGTTTCGCGGGCGCCTGCTGCGGGGATTCTGTAGCTGCGGGAGCCGCCGGAGCGGGCGGTTGCGGCGTTTCGGGACCCTTATCGATCTCCGCGCGCCGGTTCACGGGAACATCGCCCAAGCTCGCGTTCTGGCTGAACTGCAGCACCCGCACATACGCGGCGATGCGCCATCGGTCGTCCGGCTCAATCCGCGAGGCATAGCTGGGCATGGCTCCAAAGCCGTTGGTCATGACGTCGAAGAAATGCCCCACCGGAGCCTTGATCAGCTTCTCGGTGTGATAGGAAGCGGCTTGGCGAAACCCGCGCCGCACGATCATCCCGTTGCCATCGCCGACGCGGCTGTGGCAAGGCGAGCAATAAATATTGAACCGCTCCTGGCCCCGGTACAGATCCGCGCGGGTGATCGGGAACGGAAAAACATCGACATCCTGGCCGCCCACTTTGCCGGTATAGCGGGCGCTGTCGATGCGCAGATGACCGCGCGCCACGGTGCCCTCGACCTCCGGTCTGGCGGACCGCCCATCGCCGAAAAAATCGGTTGCCGCCAGGGGTTTGTAGCGGGGCTGGTCGTGCATATCCTGCCGGCAGCCGGCCAACAGGATCATAGCCGCGGTCAGGCTAGCGCTCCGGAGCTGCCGGTTACGGTTCAACTTCGGTTACCTCCCGCGGCTGCAGCTGTTCGAGAAACGTCCGCGTCGCTTCAAGATCGAATTTCGGATCGGTCGATTCGATACACAGGAAGAACCGGTCGCGCGAGGCGCGCGCGAACTGGGCCACGTTGAATACCGGGTGATACGGCTGCGGCAAGCCGTTGAGCGCCAGCATCCCCACCACCGCGGTGATGCAGGCGATCAATACCATGGATTCAAACGTAATCGGCACGTACGCCGGCCAGGAGTTCAGAGGCCGTCCGGCGACAATATGCGGATAGGCGATCACCGTGATCCACCAGCACAACATGAAGCCGCCGGTCCCTCCGGCCACCCCTCCCAGAAACACCAGACGCTCTACCCAGCTGGTGCGGAAGCCGATGGCGTCCGCCAATCCTTCAACCGGCATGGGCGTGTAGGCATCCATATTCCGATAGCCTTCGGCTCGCGCACGGCGCGCGGCTTCAAGCAGCGGCTCAGGCTGATCGAACTCCGCCATCAGGCCGTAGACCCGCTCGAGTTGTCCGGAAGCTCTAGTCTCCGTGGGCATGCACAGGCTCCGCTTCGTGATGCACCACCTCGCGCATTTCGAAAATGGAAATGGCGGGCAGGCCGCGGACGAATAGGAACATCAGGCTCAGGAAGACGCCGATGGTTCCAAGATAAGTGCTCCAGTCCCAGATAGTCGGGTAATACATGCCCCAGGAGGATGGAACGAAGTCGCGGGTCAGGCTGGTGACAACGATGACGAAACGCTCCAGCCACATCCCCACGTTCACCACCAGTGCGATCATGAACACCGCCGGCACGCTCATGCGGACGCGCCGCGACCACAACAGCTGCGGGATCGCGATATTGCACAGGATCAAGACCCAATAGGTCCACCAATAGCCCCCCGCCCACATGCGGTTGACGAAAGCGTAGCGCTCATAGATGCCGCCGCTGTACCAGGCCATGAACGCCTCCATCGCATAGCCATAGGCCACGATGAGCCCGGTGCCTAACATCACCTTCGCCATGCACTCGATGTGGCGCATGGTGATCAGATCCTCGAGGTGGTACCAGCGCCGCACCGGAATCGCCAGCGTCAGCACCATGGCGAATCCCGAATAGATGGCGCCCGCGACAAAGTAGGGCGGAAAGATGGTTGTGTGCCAGCCGGGCAGGATGGCCACCGCGAAGTCGAAGCTCACCACCGAGTGCACCGAAACCACCAGCGGCGTCGAAAGTCCTGCCAGCAGCAGATAGGCTTTCTGATATCTGGCCCAATGCTTGGCCGAACCCCGCCAGCCCATCGCCAGCGTGCCGAAGATTTTTTGCGCGAGGCTGTTGCCGGCTTTGTCACGCATGGTGGCGAAATCCGGAATCAGGCCGGTAAACCAGAAAATAAACGAAACCGTGGCGTAGGTCGATACCGCGAAAACGTCCCATATTAACGGGCTCCGCGGCTGGGGCCATAGCCACATGGTGTTGGGATACGGCAGCAGCCAATAGGCCAGCCACGGCCGCCCCAGGTGCAGGATCGGGAACATGCCGGCGCAGGCCACCGCGAACAGCGTCATGGCTTCCGAGAAACGATTAATCGAGGTGCGCCAGTCTTGCTTCAGCAATAGCAGAATGGCTGAAATAAGCGTTCCCGCATGTCCGATACCAATCCACCATACAAAGTTGACGATGGCGAATCCCCAAGCCACCGGGATTACGATTCCCCAGATACCCACGCCGCGCACGAACAGCCACGTAACCGCGACCATCAGGAGGTTCACCAGAACGAAGGCGCACGCAAAGCCAGTGAATAACTGGCGCGGCGTTTTGAGGAACGGCATGAAGACCACGCCGCCGATTTCATCGGTGACGGAGCCGTAATCGTGCCCCGGTCCGATGACTTTGTCAGGGCCCGGGTCCAAGGTAGCGACTGCCGACGATTCTTGATCTTCCGGATTCACTGGTACGTTACCCCTTGTCGAGATCTGGATTCGGGTTGCGCAGCCGCGCCAGATACGTAGTCCGCGGGCGGGTGTTCAATTCTTCGAGCAGCCCATAGTTGCGCCGCTCGCGCTTTAATTTCGCCACCCGGCTATTGGGATCGTTGAGATCTCCGAACACAATCGCCTCCGCCGGACAGGCTTGCTGGCATGCCGTGACGATTTCGCCGTCGGCCAGCGGGCGGTCCTGTTTTTCCGCCTCGATCTTGGCGCCGTTGATGCGCTGCACGCAGTAGCTGCACTTTTCCATCACGCCGCGGCTGCGCACGCTGACATCCGGATTACGAACTCCGAACAGGCTTTGCGTGTTCCAATCCGCATACAGGAAAAAGTTGAAACGCCGGACTTTGTAGGGGCAATTGTTGGAGCAATAGCGGGTCCCCACGCAGCGGTTGTAGACCATTTCATTTAAGCCCTCGGCGCTGTGAACCGTGGCCGCCACCGGGCACACCAACTCGCAGAGAGCGTTCTCGCAATGCATACACGGCACCGGCTGATACAGCGTTTCCGGATCGTCGAGCGAGCCCTGGTAATAGCGGTCCACGCGCAGCCAGTTCATGTGCCGCCCTTTGGCTACCTCGGTCTTGCCAACCACCGGGATATTGTTTTCAGATTGGCAGGCGATGGTGCAGGCGTGGCATCCGATGCACGCCGTGAGGTCGATGGCCATGCCCCACTTGTGATGGTTGTACTGCCATTGCGGAAACAGCGTCGTCTCCGGTGAAACATGCTTGTCCGGAGGATTGGCGAACCCCGGATTCTGATGATATTCAGCGAAGGTTGCGGCACGAAAAGGATCGCGCTCCTCCATGGTCTGGGTGTGTTGCGTGGTGGCGAAGGGATACCCGCCGGATTTCCGCGTGAAGGCCGCGCCCGACCCCTGCCAGACGGCCGAGCTCACGCGCAACGCATAAGCGTTGAAGCCGATTCCGTTGGCTACCTTGCCTGCGCGTGTGCGCCCGTAGCCCAAGTGCACCGTCAACGATTCATCGGCATGGCCGGGCAGGATCCAAACCGGTCCATTCACCTTGCGTCCCTGGAACGCAATCTCGATCACATCGCCGGTGGTCACGCCGTAATGCTCGGCGCTCTTGGGCGAAATCCAGACCGCATTGTCCCAGGTCATTTTGTTCTGGGGCTTGGGCATTTCCTGAAGCCAGGCGTTGTTGGATAACGCGCCGTCGCCGATTGACGGGTCGGGACGGAAAACGATCTCGAGACCGGACGCCGCGCTCGCGACGGGCGTGGATAACTTGGCCGCCGGCGGCATTTTTTCCGTGAATGTAGTTCCGGCGATCACTCCATCATGCAGGGATATCTGCCAGAAATCGTTGAAGTCCGCGGCTGGATGCTGTCTCTGCCAGTAATCGCGTACGGTATCGTGCGAAGACCGATCGGCCCGATTCATCAGCACGTTTATGAGGTCATGTGGAGTCTTGCCGCTGTAAATTGGCGCGATCAACGGCTGGACGATCGAAGCGGTCCCGTCGTAAGCCCGCGCATCGCTCCAGGTTTCGAGGTAATGCGCTTCGGGAATGTGCCAATGGCACCAGGCCGCGGTTTCGTTCGAATACACGCCCAGATGCGCGCGGAATGTGATCTTTTTGAGTTCCGCCAGGAAGTTGAGATCGGCGGGCGCGTCGTAAACCGGATTGCCGCCGAACATCAGCAGGCTTTCGACTGCCCCGCTGCGCATTTCGTTCACCAATTCGGTAAGCGACGCTAATTCATCAACCGGATTCGCTTCTACAGAATCGGTATAGAGAACCGTCTTGCCGGCGTTGCCGAGCATCTGATTGATGGCATGGGCGAGGACGTGCACGCCTGGGGGTTGATGCTCGCCTGCGATCACAATGCTCTCGCCGGGGTGGGCCCGGAGATCCTTCGCGATGGCCCGCACCGCCGCGCTCGAACCATTGGAAGGCGCCTTCAATTCCTGCGCCAGCGCCGCCGCGAACGCGGCCACCTCGGAGGTGCGCATGCGCAACCGGTGTTCGGCCATGCCGCCGGTGATCGACGGGGTTCCCTCGGCGACATAGAGACGCGGCGGATGGGCATTTGGATTTACCGCGGCAGCGCGGCGGCGGGCGCTATAATCCCGCGCATATCGCAGACTCCCCGGCATGCTGGAGCATAAAAAATCCGCATCCAGCGAGACGATTACAGCGGCGCGGTCGAAGCGGTAAATAGTGTTGAGCGGCTGGCCAAAGGCAGCCGTCGCCCCGGCGCGCGCCGAGTGGCGGCCGCAGGGCTCATACTGGTGCCACTTGGCGCCCGGGAAGGCCGTCAGGAATTCCTGGATCTGCGCGGCCAACGTGGGCGAAGTCACCGTCCCGGTCAACAGGCGAAACCCCGCGCCCCTCCTGGCACCCGCCGAATCGCGCGCCGCCGTCAGTGCCGTGACGAAGACTCCCCACTCGCTGATATTGCCATTTTGCGTGACGGTTTGCGAGCGGTCCGGATCGTAAAGCGTCAGCACGCTCGCCTGCATGGTCGCATCGGTCGCGCCCAGGCTGGCTGGATGCTGCGGATTGCCCTCGATCTTGGTTGGCCGTCCCAGGTGGCTTTCCACCAGCAACCCAGTGGCGATACCGCCCCAGCTTGCCGAGGTAGCGTAAAACAGCGGCTTGCCGGGAACGTAGTCCTCCGGTTGGCGCACATAGGGGACGATCATCTCTTTGGGTTGAACCGTGCATGCCGATGCGCCGGCCAGCGCGATGGATGCGCCCATTAAGGTCAGGAACCGGCGGCGCGACCCCGCGTCGTTCCAATCCGGGGTGCGATTGGGAAATTCGTCCTCCACGAAGGCACGGAATTCCGCGGTCTGCGCCAGTTCTTCTAAGCTGCGCCAATATTGAGGAAGGTCTTTCTGCATTCATTTCACCGGTGACAGGTCACACAGTCCGTCAAACTCTGAATCTTGTATTGAGCGACTAACTTCGGTCCGATCTCGTCCTGGTTCGGCGCCGGAGTCTCGTAGGCGGGATTAAACACCTGGTCGCGCGGACGAACGTATTTTTCCGGATTGCGGTGACATCCCACGCACCACTGCATGTAGAGCGTATTCACTTTAAATGTCAGGGGCATCTGGTCCACGCGTCCGTGGCAAGTGGAGCACCCGATTCCTTTGTTCACATGGATGCTGTGGTTGAAGTAAACAAAATCCGGCAGGTCGTGGACCCGCGTCCACTCCAGTGATTTTCCGGAGCGGAAGCTCTCGCGCACTGGCTCCAACATCGCCGCGTTAGTCCAAATCTGCGAGTGGCAACTCATGCAGGTCTCTGTGGGCGGAAGTCCCGCGAAGCTCGAAGTTTCAACCGAGGTGTGGCAGTAGCGGCAATCGATGCCATCGTCGGAAACGTGATGCTTGTGGCTAAAGGGAACGTTCTGGTCGCGAGCCACCTCCACGCCCGTGGTGAACGAGCCGGCATTGAGCGCATACGCCGCCCACAGGATTCCGCCCCCTGCCAGCAATACCGCCACGATGGTAATTTTCGCCAGGCTGTTGGAGCTACGTGGAAATATTTGAGCCATCTGCTTCGCAAATCTGGCGCGGGTTAGACCAGCCGCGCTTGGTCACAGCAGCATCTGGGTTCTACTTTAAGAGAAGCATTGTCAAAATGGCGTCAAGAATAGTCTGACTTCAAATACTCCGGCATCATGAGCACCAAGTTCTTCCAAGGTCCTGACGTATGATCCGGCACCCCGCTCGGATGTTTCATTTTTGACAGCGTTTTGACCCCAACTTCGATAAAGTTCGAGTAGGCAGTCGTCAATTCCACCCAAAAATGTCAGGAGCGCAGAATGCAAAGAAGGTATTCAGCAGTGCCGTCTGGAGGAATCGGTGTGCAGTGTCACCGGTGGGGAGTGATCCTTGCGGGAGGCGACGGCAGAAGGCTGCTCCCCTTAACGCGAAGGATCACCGGGGATGATCGCCCCAAGCAGTTCTCCGCGATCCTGGGCGCAGAAACACTATTGCAGCAGACCCAACGCCGCGTTTCCCGGTTGGTTCGGCGCTGGCAGACTCTGCTGGTACTGACGAAAACGCACGAGCAATTCTATCTCGATCAGGTGGCCGAACTGCCTTCCACGTCCTTGGTGGTGCAGCCCCAAAACCAGGGCACGGCGCCCGCGATTCTCTATAGCCTGATGCGGGTGCGCGAAATGGACCCCAAAGGATTTGTAACCTTCTTCCCCTCAGATCACCATTTCTCCGACGATGAAAGCTTCCGTGCTCATATCGATTCGGCGTTCGCCGCGGCCGAGTCCCGGCCGGATCTGGTGTTCCTGGTGGGCGTCACACCCGAGTCGCCGGAGGTGGAGTATGGCTGGATTGAGCCGGGTTCGCCTCTGCCCAGTCCCGTGCTCAATTCCGTCCGCCGTATTAACCGTTTCTGGGAAAAGCCGTCGCAGGCGTTGGCCTCGATTTTGATGGAGCGTGGTTGTCTCTGGAACAGCTTTGTGATGGTTGGCCACGTACAGGCCTTCCTGAACCTGATTCGGTACGCGCTACCGCAGTTACTCCGGTCCTTCGAAGCGATTCGCACTTCCTTGTTCTCGCGCGCGGAGAAAGCCGAGTTGGGCGGCCTTTATTCGAGACTGAGACCCGCCAACTTTTCTCAAGATGTCCTAGCGGTAGGAACACCCAATCTCGCGGTGCTACGCGCCACAGGTCTGGGATGGAGTGATCTGGGCGAGCCCGATCGCGTACTCTCGATACTCCAGCGTAAGGGTATGCAAACGGAATGGAGAATCCCATCCGGCAAAAAAGAAGAAACGGATATGTCCGCCAAGGCGGCAACCCGATGAATCCCACCAATCAGGGCTTAGGCACTTGCTAGACTAAGCGTAGTCATCGGTGTTTGACCGTTTTCCGACGCGAATTGCTGGTCCGCCGGAATCCCGGATGAAGCCGGTGCTGCTGGGATTCAAGATGCCAGGAGAGCTTCCGCATAACGCCACGGTCAATCTGTTGGCTCGCGTTGACGGGCCCGGCCACCCGGAAGCGCGGCCGGCCTCTTCGCGGATCGAACGCGTGATTCAGCGACTAGCGCCAGTCGACACCGGCTGGCGCGGCGCTCCGGCCAGCCTGGCACTCGTCGGACTGATCACCATCGTGGGCCAATGGATCCGCCCCGTCATTGGCGCGTCCAATCTCGGGATCCTGTACATGCTGGCGGTGATCTTCAGCGCACTCTACTGGGGACGACGCGTAGTCATTTTGAGCGCCGTCTCGAGCGCAGTTCTCTTGGATTTTTTTTTCGTCCCTCCCTATCGAAGCTTCGTGGCAGACGACCTGTGGTATACGATTACGCTCATTGGGCTGTTGACAGTCGGCCTGCTTGTCAGCATCCTCACTGTGACGGCGAAGGAAGAGGCCCGGGCAGCCCGCCAGCGGGAGGCCCAAACAGCGGCACTCTATTCCTTTACAACATCGCTTGCAGAGGCCAGCAGACTGGATCAGGTGCTGGACGCCATCGCCCACCACGTTCCCGAAACCTTCCACCGGGCGATCGTAGTTCTATTGCCCGGAACCTGCGGATTGACGGTACGTTTCCGCAGCCCGGAGCTGGTTTTTGACGAATATGAAAACGTCGCCGCAGCCTGGGTGGTGGAGACTGGACAGGAAGCCGGCTGCGGGACCACACAGTTCCCCGGCGCCAGGATTCGCTACCGGCCGCTCAAGACCTATCAGGGGGTGGTGGGCGTCGTGGGAATCCTGGCGAACCATCCAAAGGAGCTGTTGTCCATCGATCAGCAGCAACTGTTGGGAACTTTTATGAACCAGGCTGCGCTGGCAGTCACGCGAGCCGATCTGGCCGAGAAAGCCTGGCGGGCCGAGATGCTTCAGGAGACCGACAAGCTTCAAAAGGCGCTCTTGAATTCGATTTCGCATAACTTGCGGACACCCATCACGTCGGTGGTCGGCGTTCTTCACAGCCTATTGGAGGATGGAGTCCTGTTCGACGCGCCCACCCGGCAGCATCTGTTGGAAACGGCACAAGACGAAGCGCTCAAGTTGAATCGCCTGGTTCAAAATCTGCTGGACATGTCCCGCCTGGAGGGCGGCGCGATCCATGTGAAAAGGGAGCCTTGCGATGTTCACGATGTCATCGGCGCGGCCTTGGAGCAGATTGGAGAACCGGCCCGGAAACGCCCCATCTCGATTACCATTGCTCCCGACCTGCCATTAGTGCCGATGGACCAGGTTTTAATTGTCCAGGTGCTGGTGAACCTGACCGATAACGCGCTGAAATATTCCGCCCTCGATACTCCCATTGAAATCGAGGCGCGACAGAGCCATGCGCGTCTGCAGGTTCGAGTCGCCGACCGCGGACAAGGAATTCCGGAAGAACACCTGGCGCGCGTGTTTGAGAAGTTCTTTCGCAGCTCATCGCCGGATG
>Ga0207695_10007795_pt1 | contig 13557 bp, 8 predicted proteins | sample KBSC54metaG_FD_184354 | JGI IMG/M metagenome (GOLD analysis project Ga0207695, IMG submission 184354) | Corn rhizosphere microbial communities from Kellogg Biological Station, Michigan, USA - KBS C5-4 metaG (SPAdes) (version 2) | ecosystem: Host-associated > Plants > Roots > Rhizosphere > Soil...
CACCTTCACCCTCAACGGCACCACCTGCACCGGCACCGGCGGCCCCACCACACCCAGCACCCCACCCACCACACCCACAACCACACCACCCACCACACCCACAACGACACCGACCGGAACGCCGCCGCCGGCAAACCTGCCGTGTGACATCTACGCCGCGGGCGGCACCCCGTGCATCGCCGCGCATAGCACGACGCGCGCGTTGTACGGGTCCTACAACGGTCCGCTGTACCAGATCCAGCGCGCCTCAGACCATGGATACCTGGACGTCGGCCTGCTCAGCGCGGGCGGTGTGGTCAACGCCAATCCGCAGGTCTCCTTCTGCGCGAACACCACCTGCACCATCACCAAGATCTACGACCAGTCGCCGCAACGCAACGATCTGCCGATCTCCTCCGGCGGCTACTGGAAGGGTCCCGGTCCCAACGGCAGTGATATCGGCGCGAACGCCATGGCCCTGCCCGTCAACGTCGGCGGCCACGGCGCCTACGGTGTGAAGGTCACCCCGGGCGTCGGCTACCGCGTCGACGGCGCCAAGGGCGCCCCCACCGGCTCGCAGCCGGAGGGCATCTACATGGTCACGTCGTCCAACCTCGTCAACAACCAGTGCTGCTTCGACTACGGCAGCGGCGAGACCTCCCACACCGACACCGGCAACGCCACGATGAACGCGATCTATTGGGGCACCGCCTGCTGGTTCGGCGGCTGCGTCGGCTCCGGCCCCTGGGTCGGCGGGGACCTGGAGAACGGCATGTTCTTCAGCACCCAAGGCTCCCAGAAGAACCCGAACTACCAGGGGGTGCACGATCCGTTCGTCTCCGCGTGGGAGAAGAACAACGGCACCAGCAACTTCACTCTGAAATACGGCAACGCGCAAAGCGGCGGACTGACCACCCCGTTCAGCGGACCGCTACCCAACGGCTACTCCCCGATGAAGCTGCAAGCCTCCATTCTGTTGGGCACCGGCGGCGACAACAGCGACTACGACACCGGCGAGTTCTTCGAAGGCGCGGTCACCGCCGGCTACCCCTCCGACACCACCGAGAACGCCGTCCAGGCCAGCATCGTCGCGGCTGCGTACCAGTAGAGGTCCGCGCCGGCAAAGCCTCTCCGGCCGCACCGGGGATGAGTCGCCGGGGCGGGAGCGCGGCAGAACAAGCCGGGTCCCGCCCCGGCGACGAGGCCGGTGGCGAACAGGCGGCTGCTCGACGCCTCGGCAGGGTTGTCGAACCCCACAGGTGGCGCTCGGCGGTGAGGACGCCGCCCATGGCGTCAGCGCCGTCGGCCCAGCACCCGCTGCAGCAGGATGAACGCCAGCAGCAACACCCCGGTCGCGATCTTCGTCCACCACGAGCTCAGCGTGCCCTCGAAGCTGATCATCGTCTTGACCAGCCCCAGTACCAGGACGCCGAGCAGGGTGCCGATCACGTATCCCGACCCGCCGGTGAGCAGAGTGCCGCCGATCACCACCGCCGCGATCGCGTCCAGTTCCAGCCCCAGGGCGTGCAGCGGATCGCCGGATTGGATGTAGAGCGTGAACAGCAGCCCGGCGAACGCCGAGCACAGGCCGCTCACCGTGTAGACGGCGATTTTCGTCCGCCCCACCGGCACCCCCATCAGCAGTGCCGACTGCTCGCTGCCGCCGAGGGCGTACACGCGACGGCCGAAGCGGGTGTGGTGCAGTGAAAAGACGGCGACGGCCAGGACGGCCAGTGACAACACAGCCCCGATCGACAGGAAGGTGCCGCCGGGCAGCGGGATCTGAAAGAGCGCCAGGCGGGTCACGCCGTGGTCGGTGATCTGGATCGACTCCTTGTTGATCACCTCGCACAGTCCCCGGAACAGGAACAGCCCGGCAAGCGTCACGATGAACGGCTGGATCTCGAACTCGTGGATGACGTAGCCCATCAGCGCCCCGCCGGCCGCGCCGACCGCCAGCGCCAGCGGCGCCACCAGCCACAGCGGCCAGTGATCCTTCTGCACCAGCGTCGCGGTGAGCATCGTCGTGAAGCCGATCACCGAGCCGATCGACAGGTCGATGCCGCCGGACAGCATCACGAACGTCGCACCCACCGCCGCCACGAGCAGATAGCTGTTGTCGATGAACAGGTTCGCGACGACCTGCCCGGACAGGAAGTTCTGGTTCTGATACCGGGAGGCGCCGCCGGCGAACATGAGCACGAACAGCGTCGCCGTGACGTATACCGGAAGCTGCTTGGAATCCATGACGGAGGCCAGCCGTCGGCCCGCACGTGCGGGGGCGGAGGGCACAGCGGGGGCGGTCATCCGGAAACCTCCGTGGTCGTCGGGGCTGCCGGTGCGCCGGGTACGTCGGCGGGGCCGGAGGGATCGCCGGTCACCCTCGGCGCTCGCGGCTCGGCCGAAGCGGCCCGGGCGGCCGCGACCCCGACCGGAATCCTCCGCCGCCAGGCCACGAACCGCGCCCTGAACACCGGCGATTGGAGCAAACACACGATGATCACCACCGCGCCCTCGAACACGAGGTTGCTCTGCGCCGGCACGCCGAGGGCGAACAGCGTGTTGTTCAGCGTCCCGATCACCAGTGCGCCCAGCACGGTCCCGCCGAGGTGGAAGCGGCCCCCGGAAAGCGAGGTGCCGCCCAGGACGACGGCGAGGATCCCGTCGAGCTCGTACCACAGGCCGGAGTTGTTGGCGTCGGCGCTCGAGGTGTTCGACGACAGCATCAGGCCCGCGATCGCCGCGCACAGGCCGCAGAACACGTACACGATCAGCTTGATCCGCCTCGCGCGGACGCCCGCCAGCCGTGCCGCCTCGGCGTTGCCGCCGACCGACTCGATCAGCAGCCCCAGCGCCGTGCGGCGGGTGAGCAGGATGGTCGCGGCCACCACCGCGGCGGCGATGAGGATGCCCGAGGGCAGCGGGCCCCACCAACCGCCGATCAGCGCGTACGAGGAGCTGTTCACGGTGATGATCTGGCCGTTGCCGATCAGCTGCGCGACCCCGCGGCCGGCCACCATCAGCGTGAGCGTCGCGACGATCGGCTGGATCCCCATCCGCGCCACGAAGAACCCGTTCCACAGTCCGCACGCCAGTCCCGCGGCCAGACCGATCCCGGCGGCGGCCAGCGCGGTCGCCGCCGCGTTCTGGTCCGGGGCGCGCACCACCCACCAGCACGCGGCGGTTCCGGCGATCGCCGCGACCGCGCCGACCGACAGGTCGATCCCGGCAGTGGCGATGACCAGGGTCAGTCCCACGCCCACCAGGATGTGCGGAGAGGTGAAGATCAGGATGTTGATCAGGCTGCCGTACAGGTGGCCGTGGCGCATCCCGACGCTGAAATAGCCGGGCGTGGACGGGAGGTTGACGAGCATCAGGGCGACCAGCATCACCGCGGGCCAGAACAAGCGGTGCGAGGCCGCCTTGAACAGCGACTCCCGCGACCACGGCCGGCGGGACGGGGCGGACGGGGACGGGGACGGGGAGTTCACGCGGCCACCTCGCCGGCGATGGTCGTCATGATCCTGTCGGAGGTCAGGTCCGGCCCACCGGCCAGCCGTGCGATCAGCCGGCGATCGCGCAGCACGCCGACAGTGTGGCTCAGCCGTAGCACCTCCTCCAGCTCGGCGGAGATGAAGACCATGGCCATGCCCTCCTCGGACAGGGAGACCACGAGCTTCTGGATCTCCGCCTTCGCCCCGACGTCGATGCCGCGCGTCGGCTCATCGAGGATCAGCAGCCTGGGCCGGGTGATCAGCCAGCGTGCCAGCAGCAGCTTCTGCTGGTTGCCGCCGGACAGCGATCCGGCCGCCACATCCGGATCGGCCGGGCGGATGTCCAGGACCTTGATGTACTCGGCCACCAGCGCGTCCCGCCGGGCAGGCGGGATCGGGCGGGTCCAGCCGCGCGAGGCCTGCAATGCCAGGATGATGTTCTCCCGGATCGTCAGCTCCGGGATCAGTCCCTCGGTCTTGCGGTTCTCCGAGCAGAACGCGATGCCCCGCTCGATCGCGTCGGTGGGGGAGTGCAGCGTGGCCGGCTCGCCCTCGACGCTCACTGTGCCGGAGTCGGCGGCGTCGGCGCCGAACAGCAGCCGGGCCAGTTCGGTGCGGCCCGAGCCGAGCAGTCCGGCCAGCCCCACGACCTCGCCGGGCCGGACGTCCAGGTCGAACGGCTCGATCGCGCCGCGCCGCCCGGTGCCCCGGGCGGCCAGCAGGGGATCGCCGGACGGTTCGCGGACGTGCGAGGCGAGTTCGTCCAGGGCCGCCAGGTCCTTGCCGATCATCAGCCGGACCAGCCCGACCTGGTCCAGTTCGGCGACCGGATGCTCGCCGACGACGCGGCCGCCGCGCAACACCGTCATCCGGTCGCAGACCTCGTAGATCTGGTCCAGGAAGTGGGTGACGAAGCAGATCGCCACCCCGTGGTCGCGCAGCCGCCGCATCACGTCGAACAGCCGCGCCACCTCGTCGCGATCCAGGCTGGAGGTGGGCTCGTCGAGAATCAGGATCTTGACGTCCACGGCCACCGCCCGGACGATCGCGACCAGTTGCTGGACGGCGAGCGGATACCGGTCCAGCGGCTCGGTGACGTCGATGTCCAGACCGAACCGGGCGACGAGTTCGGCCGCCTGCCGACGCAGCTCGCGCCACCGGATCCGGCCCGCGCGGACCGGCTCACGGCCGAGCAGGATGTTCTCCGCCACCGACAGATTCGGACACAGATTCACCTCCTGGTAGACGGTCGAGATCCCGGCGCGCTGCGCGGCCGTCGGGGAGTCCAGGCGTACTGGAACCCCGCCGAGCCGGATCTGGCCGGCGTCGGCCTCGTACACCCCGGTCGCGATCTTGATCAGTGTCGACTTGCCGGCCCCGTTCTCGCCGAGCAGGGCGTGGATCTCGCCGGGCAGCAGCCGGAAGCCGACGTCGTCCAGCGCCAGCACCGCGGGGAACTGCTTCCTGATGCCCGACATCTGAAGCACGGGCGTCGTCTGCGACGTATCACTGGCCATGGCAGTGCTCCTCCGGCTGGCGGCCGGGTCCGCGTGCCGTGCGGACCGCACGGCACGCGGACCCGCCGGTGATCAGTACTGGCGGGAGGGCAGCGCCGCGGCGGCCTGGTCGGCGGTGTAGTCGCTCTCCTTGGTCTTGATCCAGCGGTCGACCGGCTTGCCGGCCAGCACGTCCTTGACCGTGTCCATCAGCTGCGGGCCGAGCAGCGGGTTGCACTCGGCTATCGCGTTGATCTGACCCTGGCTCATCGCGACGAACCCGTCGTGCACGCCGTCGACCGACACGATCTTGATGTCGGTGCCCGGCTTCTTGCCCGCGGCGATGATGGACTGGATGGCGCCGATCGCCATGTCGTCGTTGTGCGCGAACAGGGCGTTGATCTCCGGGTGCGACTGCAGGAACGCGGCCATCACCTGCTTGCCTCCGTCGCGGGTGAAGTCGCCGGTCTGACTGATGACGATCTTCCAGGCCGGATCCGAGGCGTCCATGACCTTCTTGAACCCGGCGGCGCGCTGCAGGGCCGGGGCCGAGCCGGTGGTCCCCTCCAGCTGCGCCATCTTGACCGGACTCGTCATGCCGGTGAGCGCCTTCTCCATGAGGTGCGCGGCGCGCTCGCCCTCGGCCTCGAAGTCCGAGCCGACCAGGCTGACGTACAAGGACGAGTCGGAGTCGACCTGCCGGTCGGTGAGGATGACCGGGATCTTGGCGCGCTTCGCCTCGGTCAGCACCGTGTCCCAGCCGGAGGTGACCACTGGCGAGAAGGAGATCACGTCGACCTTCTGCGCGATGAAGTTGCGGATCGCAGCGATCTGGTTCTCCTGCTTCTGCTGCGCGTCGGAGAAGTTCAGGGTGATCCCGGCCTTGCCCGCGGCGTCCTTGATGGATTGGGTGTTCGCGGTGCGCCACCCGGACTCGGAGCCGACCTGCGAGAAGCCGAGCTTGATGTTCTTCGGCGCCGAGCCGGTGCCGCCCGAGCTCTTGGGCGAGCTCTTGGCGCACGCGTCGACGGTGGTGTCCATCGCTCCGGCGGCGACTATCACGGCGGTGCCCTTGAACAGGCTTCTTCTGGCGATCATTGCGTACTCCCGAGGAGAGTGTTACCGGTAACAATTACGCCGGCCCGCAGCCCGGGTGGGTCTGCGGGACAGAACTGGTGCTGGTCGGTGGTCGGTGGTCGGTGTCGGTGGTCGCTTGGCGTGGTACTTGGCGGTGCGAGTCATGCGGGCCGGTGCCTGTCGGCGGGTATCAGCGCCCTGTCTACGGAAGCGGTCGGTGTCCGCCGGTCAGCCGCACGCGGTCCCGTTGAGGGCGAAGCTTGTGGGCGAGGTGTCGTTCGAGGTCCACGTGCCCTGGAAGCCGAACTGCACGTTGCCGCCGGGAGCGATGGTCGCGTCGTAGCCCAGGTTCGTCGCCGTGACAGCCGCACCGGTCTGGGAGACTGTGGCGTTCCAGGCATTGGTCACCTTCTGGTCGCCGGGGAACGTGAACGTGAGTTGCCAGCCGTCGACGGTGGTGGTGCCGGAATTCGTGATGGTCAGGTTCGCCGTGAGGCCGCCGGTCCATTCGTTCTTCACATACGACACCTGGCACGTGCCGCCGCCGCTCGTCCCGGTGACGGTCCAGGCGAAGGACGCCGACCCGGACGCGCCGGTCGCGTCCGTCGCGGTCACGGTCGCGGTGGAGGTCCCGGCGGCGCCCGGGGTTCCGGTGATCAGGCCCGAGGAGCTGATCGACAGGCCGGCCGGCAGGCCGGTCGCCGCGTAGCTCAGGCTCTGGCCCGCCACCGAGTCGGAGGCGTGGATCTGGAGGCCTGTCACGGGCGTGCCGACCGTGCCGGACTGACTTCCCGGGTTGGTCACCGTCACCGTGTTGCCCGCGCTGCCGCTGGCGACCCGGAACATGACGGTTCCGTGTCCGGGGACGGAGGCGCTGATCGTATTCGTGGTCGTCGAGGTGGCGCCGCTCCACAGGTCGGTCAGGGTGTAGCTGCTCGCGCCGCTCTTGCCGATCGCGCCGGCCGTGGTGGAGATGGTGGCGGTGCCGCTGTTCTCGTTGAACAGCGCGACCGACACGTCGCCGTTGGCCAACGGCTTGGCCAGCACGTCCAGGCCGCCGGAGGAGGAGACCTCAGTACCCTGCTTGCCCAGGGAGTCCTGGTCGACCGCGATCACGCGCGAGTTGGTGAGGATGCCCAGGGTCGTGGCACTGGCGCTCGCCACGTTGGTGCCGGAGATCAGCGGAGCGGCCATCTCCGACCACAGGCTGAACTCACTGCGGTCCTCGGTGGCGGACATGCCGTTGCCGATCTCCAGCATGTCCGGGTCGTTCCAGGCGCCGGGACCGGCGTACGAGGCCAGGCCCACGTTGCTGTGGAAGATCGACAGCATGCTGCCGAAACTGGCGTTGATGTCACCGGTGGTCCGCCAGCTGTTGCCGACGCTCGGCCCCCAGGTCCACGGGTTCTGCATGCCCCAGTCGCACAGGCTGAACAGGATCGGCCGGCCGGTGGCGGCCAGCGCGTCGCGCATCGTGGTGTAGCGGCTCTGGGCGCTGGGTCCGCCGCCGCTGGTCTGGTTGACCCCGTCGGCGTAGCAGTTGTCGTACTTCAGGTAGTCCACGCCCCAGGAGGCGAACGAGTTCGCGTCGGTCTGCTCGTGCCCCAGACTGCCCGGGAAGCCGGCGCAGGTCATGGTGCCGGCGTCCTCGTAGATGCCCAGCTTCAGCCCGAGGGAGTGGACGTAGGTGGCGGTGCCGGAGATGCCGTCGGGGAACTTGGCGGGGTCCGGGACCAGGTGCCCGGAGGAGTCGCGACTGTGCGTGAGCCAGCAGTCGTCGATGTTGACGTACTGGTAGCCGGCGGCCTGCATACCGTTGTTGTGCATGGCCAGTGCCGTGGACTTGATCAGCGACTCGGAGACGTTGCAGCCGTAGGCGTTCCAGTCGTTGAAACCCATCTGCGGAGTCAGGGCGAGGTTGTTGCCCAGGGCCATAGCCTGCGGCGCCGAGATGGTGAACGCGATCAGCGGCGCGGCGGTCAGGCTCAGGGCCGCAGCCAGGACGCCTCGCACTATGCGCCACACGCCAGCCGTTCTCGCGTGCTTCACCGGCTGCCGAGACCGTGCGGAATCGTCCTGTGCCCGGGTGTTCCCGGCCGCGGTTGTCATGTCGGATCGCATCGACTACCAGCCTCCTAGAATCGCCACCGAGGCCGCCGGTCGATGGGATGTCCGATGCGGATTGCATGTCATCGTGGAGGCGAAGGTGCCAAGACCGCGGCCGCACCGCAAGGGCGACGATTCGCCGCGGTCATCGGCACCACCGGCGGACCACACCCACCCGCCCAGGTCACACACTGGTCCCAGGCGCTGCGGCGTCCAGCACCGCCACGCTGCTCGACGCCCGGCGGCTGAAAGTTACATCCGGATCTTGTTCTGGCACCGGCGGGCACCAGCTTGTCCGTCCACGACGGGAGGACAAGCGGACGGTGTCCGTGATGTAGGCGCCCCACTCACCCCTCGAACACCCTGACGGGGTGTCGCTTCGCCGCCTGGAAGGTGCGCCGGCCATTCCATCAAGCCGCCGCAGACGACGACACCGGCCTCAGAGCGATGCCGGTGGAGCCTTCGATTGTCTCCGCTGGAGATTGGGGTTCAAGCAGTCAAGCCTTCGCTATTTCACGCGGGCCCCCTGACGCGCCGTCCGCAGCGTCTCGGCACGGCCGCCAGTTTCCTGACATGCTCTGGTCCCGTCACCGTTTCCGGATCGGGTAAGTCATCAGGTCCAGGAACCTCCTCCCAAGTTCCTCCCGGCTGCACCGGGGATACGGCGAAGCGCCGCATGGCGCGCTGGAACCCGAACTCACGCTTATAAGGCGTCGCAGTGCCCTGGTTGGCCGAGACTGCAGCGATCAGCGTGGCGTCCATGTCCACCACGACCCACCCGGACATGGTTCGTCCAGCGGTGATGATCCACGGAAACCCCCTGCTCGCGACTGGCCGGCAGACCCCACACATGTGCTCGCACGTTGGCTCTGGCCTGCGTGATCGCCGCGACCGCCTTGGCGTCCAGTTTGGCCGGCACCCGCCGCACTGTGGAGTCCGACGGCGCCACCCCGAACAGCTCGGCCTGGTGGTCGAGCACCGCGATGTCCGCCATCGCGGTCGCACCCAGGCAGATCGCCACCGCCAACTGCACCAGCACCACACCCCCGATCCCAGCCCGGCGACCGGCCCCGCACCCGCAGCGCACCCGGCAACCCGAGGCCAGACCTACCTGGTCCGCGCACCAGCGCGACAGCACCGCTCCGGCATGCACGATCAGCCCTTTGGCGTCGGCCGGCCACTTTGAGCCGACGCGCCCACCCGATGGTCTTCGACACCAGAAGGGTGCCCCAACTTCTGGACCAGATTCGAACTCGACACTGGAGCGTCAGGCAGCTGAGGCGGTTCGCTGCCGCATCGACTTCAAGTACGCCTTGGCCATGGAGCTGGACGATCCCAGTACGCCCCATCAAAACACTGCTGCATCCGGACGTACGAAGATCCCCGACAAGGTCAAGCTAAGAGGCGATCGGGAGTTGAGCACTGTCGCGCAGGAAGAGCGGAAGGCGCTCCAGCGGTGCGTCCACAGTCACTGTTCGACCGCCCTCGTAATCCTCGCCGGTCCAGGCGTCCCGCCACGATGCCCCTGCTGGCAGGTATACCTCCCAGGACCGGGCACCAGCCTCCAACACCGGCGCCACCAGCAGATCTCGGCCGAACAGGTAGGCGCAGTCCACGTCCCAGGCCCGCGGGTCGTCGGGGAACTCCAGGAAGCAGGGCCGCATCGGTGTCAGACCACAGTCGTGGGCCTCGCGCATCACTTCGAGGATGTATGGCTTGAGGCGCTCGCGCAGTCGGATGTAGTCGGACATGATCTGCTCTGCCTGCTCGCCGTACGACCAGATTTCGTTCGGGCCACCGGTCGTAGACGGGCTGAAGGGTTCGGAAGGCCGCCGGAAGCCGTGCAGCCTCATGATGGGGCTGAGTGCGCCGAACTGGAACCAGCGAACCATCAGCTCGCGATACTCCGGTGTGCGCGGGTCGCCGCCGTGGAAACCGCCTATATCCGTGTGCCACCACGGGATGCCGCTCAAGGCGGTGTTCAGACCGGCTGCGATCTGGCGGCGAAAGGTGGCGAAGTCCGTCCCGATGTCACCGGACCACAGGATCGCGCCGTAGCGCTGCGATCCGGCCCATGCCGAACGGTTCAGCGTCACAACCTCCGTGTGGCCTTCGGTGTGCATGCCCTCATAGAACATGCGCGAGTTCTCCCGCGGGTACATGTTGCCAACCTCCAGGCCTGCGCCTGCGTAGTACCGCAGGTTGGCAGGGTAACCCGGCTTGAGCTCCGGTTCGCAGGCGTCAGCCCAGAAGACCTCGACGCCTATCGACAGGTAGGAGTCGCGTACCTTCTCCCAGACGTATGTGCGTGCGTTCGGGTTGGTCGCGTCGTAGAACGCGACCTGCACGGTCTTGTCTATGCCTTTATCCGGCCAATCTGCGTGCGCGACCGGACCGAACTCGGTGCCGATCAGAAGGCCGCGACGTTCCATCTCTGCGTGATATTCCGACAGGGGACTGACGGAAGGCCAAACCGAGACCATCAGTCTTGTGCCGTACTTGGCGAGTTCCTTCACCGCTGCTGCCGGATCCGGCCACTCCTCAGGGTCGAAACGCCATTCGCCCAGGTGGGTCCAGTGGAAGAAATCTGCGACGATCACGTCCAGGGGGAGGCCGCGCTTGTGGTACTCGCGGGCCACCGTCAGGAGCTCTTCCTGCGATCGGTAGCGGAGCTTCGACTGCCAGAACCCCGCCGCCCATTCGGGCAGCATCGGTACGTGACCGGTGGCATCGGCGTAGCGGCGTTGGATATCGGCCGGGGTGCCCGCGGTGATCCAGTAGTCAAGCTGGCGAGCACTGTCGGCGACCCAGCGGGTACCGTTGGCCGCCAGTTCGACGCGGCCGATCGCCGGGTTGTTCCAAAGGAAGCCGTAGCCGCGGGAGGAGACCAACAACGGGACGGAGACCTCGGAGTTGCGTTGAAGCAGATCGATCACGGCGCCTTTCTGGTCCAAAAGGCCGTGCTGGTGTTGTCCGAGGCCGAAAAGCTTCTCGTCCGGGTACGCGGCGAATCGCTGTTCCAGACGGGCATAGCCGTTCCCGTGCGCGGTGCGCAGGCGTGGCCCGGGCCACCAGAAGTGCGCGTCCTGTTCGGCGAGGATCTCGGTGCCGTCGGCAGTCCTGGAGAAGCGGATCCGGCCGGTCAGCGAGATCGTCGCGGTGATCGCGCCGTTGACCACGGTCGCGTCCGCCGACCCGATGTCAGCGGTCGCTGCCTGGTCTGCGTCCCGGGATGGCTCGTTGAGCAGGGCCCCGGGAAGATCCTCGAGAATCGGGCCGCCGACTTTGGAACGGACCCGCAGGGAATCCGGGCCCCAGGCCTGGACTCGTACCGTCTCCGAGCGCCCGGTCCACTCCAGGCCGTCGGCTATGACGCGGAACTCTCCGATTTCATGCGCGAGCGAGGCGAGCGGGTTTTCTTCGGACATCGCGTACACACCTTTCAAAGCGCAGGGGCCGATGACCGCATGCCGGTCTCGGTGACGAACACGGTCGAAAGCTGGTGCGCCGTCAGGAGGCCGGCGCGACCGCGCTCGACTCGCGGATGGTGAGCCGCGGCGGAATCAGCATGACGGCGGGGCGTTGGGTGCCCTCCAGTTGCGCCATGGCCTGGCGCACCGCATGCCGTCCCATCTCCCCGCCGGGAATCGAGACGCTCGTCAAGCGGGGCAAGGAATGCAGCGCCATCTGGTCGGGGCAGATGGCGACGATACTGCTGTCTTCGGGAACGACGCGCTTCGACAATCGCAGCAGGCTTAAAAGGGGCGCGATCGCGGCCTCGTTCTGGACCACGAAGCCGGTGGTGGTAGGTCGCTCCTCCAAGATGCGGGCCAGGACCCCCGCGACGGACTCATAAGAGCCCTCGCATGTGCGGTGCACAGCCCGTAGTCCGCGCTCACCTGCCCGTCGTTGGAACCCGGCCAGGGTGCGAATGGCGAAGCCCGCGTGTCGGGGGTGTACCGCCGGGCTCTCGCCGATGAGTGCGATATCGCGGTGGCCGAGATCGGCCAGGTGGTCCACGCATGCCGCGCCGGTGGCGTCGAAGTCCAGGTCGATGCACGTGAGACCGGCGGTTTCCCTGGGCAGCCCGATCAGCACCGCCGGGGTGTCGGCTTCACGCAGCAGGGGGATCCGGTTGTCTTCGAGCTCCACGTCCATCAGGATCATGGCATCGGCCAAACCGCTTCCGGCCACCCGGCGCACGCCCTTCGTGCCCTCATCCTTGGTGAGAAGAAGCACGTCCTGCCCGAACTCGCGAGCCTCCGTGGCCACAGCCATCGCGATCTCCGTGATCACGGGCATGAACATGTCCCCGCGCAACGGCATCATCAGGGCGAGGATATTCGAGCGGTTGGAGGCCAGCGCACGGGCGCCGGCATGCGGGTGATACCCCAGTGCCTCGATCGCCGCCTCCACCTTGAAGCGGGTGTCGTCGGAAATGGAACGCTTTCGCGACAGCACATAAGAAACCGTCGACGGCGAGACGCCCGCTTTGCGGGCGACCTCTGCGATGGTCACCAAGAGTCCTCCAGAGCCGTGCCCGGACGCCACCCCGGATGGGGCCTTGCGGAAAACGGAAAAGCCGCGTGAGCGGCGATTGGTGCGGCGGCGCACCGGCCAGGATGAGCGATCAAGTGAAGCGCTTCGACACAGGGTTCGAATAAACCCCCGGGCCTTGCTCGAGAAGGGTAGCCCTGGCGGCGAGGGGCTGTCCAGAAGGATATCGAAGCGCTTCGATTGGGCCTGGCCCGACAGGCTCCTGCGATGAAAACAGTGGACTGACTCAGGTGGACCAGCCGGCCCTCGCCGGTGCTTGGGGCACTCGACACTGAAGGCCGCGCCCGGTTCCGGGCGTCGACGGTCGAAGGCCGGGTGCTGCAGGTAACAAGGTGTTCATTCATGCGATCGGCGAGCGATCTGCCGTCGGGTCTTCACCAGGTCTGTGGGTCTCGTCGGTGGCGCGCGTGCGGTCTGGTCGGTAGCGCGCGTGGGGATCATCGAACATCCGACGCGGATCATCGCTGGGGAAGCCCCCGCGGGTGCTCGAGTTCCCGGCCGGGTGGCAGCGGATCACGAACAGTCGATCGACCGCTTGAACGGAAGCAGATCGGCGAACGGGGCTCAGCGATCGATCATGCCTGCTGTCGCGGCATCCTGTTACTCACGGGTCGTATTCGGCCGACGGCGTTGAAGCACGCTCGCTTGCGCGTGGTTGGTGCCAGAGGAGCGCGGCGACAACGCGATCACTGTCTCGCGTCGGTCCCGCCTGATCTCCCCGCTGGACATCCGCCACCCCTCGTGAGCGCGGGAGCGCCAGTCTCACCGAGGCTGATCACGCTCGTGCCGCGGTAGCCGTCCGACAACATCCGCGACGCGCCTGAAGCTGACCAAGACCGTCCCAAGGG
>Ga0207695_10007797_pt1 | contig 13553 bp, 11 predicted proteins | sample KBSC54metaG_FD_184354 | JGI IMG/M metagenome (GOLD analysis project Ga0207695, IMG submission 184354) | Corn rhizosphere microbial communities from Kellogg Biological Station, Michigan, USA - KBS C5-4 metaG (SPAdes) (version 2) | ecosystem: Host-associated > Plants > Roots > Rhizosphere > Soil...
ACCGCAGCAGCCATGCCAATCCTCCTGTCGAACCGAACGCGACGAGCAATTCGCAATTGAGCCGTGGTGACGTCGTGAGCCTGGCCAGGCGCGCCCGCCCAGCTGATCCGTGCTTGACGAGACGCACCTTGCGTCCGAATGTGGTGGCATGACTACTCGCCGCGGGTTCGTCTCGTCTCTGGTCGGCGCGAGCGCATCACTTCCTGTGATGCGCCATTCGGCCTTCCGTCATTTGTTCGCCGCCGAGCCGATTGCCGCGGCGCGGGGCGCCATGAGCGTGGCGGAAGATGAGACGTATTGGCGAGAGATCCAGCGAGCGTTCGATCTCGATCGCACGATGGTCAATCTGAACAACGGCGGATGCAGCCCCGCGCCGACTCATGTGCTCGAGCAGATGATTCGAGATCTCAGATTCTCGAACGAGCTGCCCGTGGATCACATGTGGCGCGTGCTCGAGCCGCGTGTCGAGTCGGTGCGCCGCGATCTCGCGCAGGACTTCGGTTGTGATGTGGAGGAGATGGCGATCGTGCGCAATGCGTCGGAGGCAAACGAGACGATGATCTTCGGTCTCGATCTCAAGGCCGGTGATGAAGTCGTGTTCACGACGCAGAACTATCCGCGCATGCAGAACGCCTGGCACCAGCGCGAGCGTCGCGAGGGGATCGTGCTCAAGCGCGTCAAGATCGAAACGCCGGTGAAGAGTGCCGAGTCATATGTGGAGCAGATCGCCAACGCGATCACGCCACGAACGAAGGTCATAGAAGTGATGCACATCAGCTTCATGACCGGCTACATCGCCCCCGTGCGGGAGATCGTCGAGTTGGCACGCCCGAAAGGCATTCAGGTGTTCGTCGACGGTGCGCATGCGTTCGCGCATTTCCCATTCACGCGCGACGACCTCGGCGCCGACTACTACGGCACCAGCTTGCATAAATGGCTGCACGCGCCGATTGGGACCGGGTTCCTGTATGTGCGTCGCGAGAAGATCAAGAACCTGTGGCCGCTGATGGCGGGCGGGGTCGAACAGGAAGACAATATTCGAAAGTACGAAGAGATCGGCACGCATCCGGCGGCGAATCACAACGCCATTGCGGTGGCGATCGCGTTCAATCGCGGTATCGGGCCGGATCGCAAGATCGCGCGTCTTCGGTATCTCCGAGATCGCTGGGCCAATCGCCTGCTGGCGTCGAGCGACCGCGTGAAGATGATCACGCCCATCGGGCCAAAGGCCAGCGGTGCGATCGGCGTTTTCGGCGTCGACGGAATGGACATGGGAAAGCTCGGCGGTTGGCTCCTGTCCAAGCACAACATCGTGACGACGCCGCTCGTCAACGACGAATTCCAAGGCATACGCATCACGCCGAATGTCTACACGACGGTGGATGAGATCGATTTGTTCGCCGACCGCGTGATTTCAGCCATTAGAACCGGCGTAGCGTAGGCGTTTTCGGGCGATCCGGGCGCTCCCACAGGGTCTGGATCACGGAACTTCCATCGACAGACCGGCTTACAACGTCATATCGCGCCGGCGCGTACTTCATATGCATGAACGTGGCGGCGCTTCCGTTCGGGGGCGCCGCTTTGCTTCGATGCATTGCCGTGTTGCTGCATTGACCCTAACGACCTCGTAGCTTTCAAGAGCGCTTCAGCGCCCCACATCCAGCGCCATGCTTCTTCGCCGTAGCCCATTCGTATTCGCCGCGATCGCCTTCGCGATCGTCGCATGCAAAGACAAGACGACCGGACCAGCCCCGCTGCCGACCGCGACGGTGATCCGTGGCGACATCGCCGTCCGTGTGCAGGCCACCGGCAGCGTCGAGCCGATCGATCCAGTGGACATCAAGTCCAAGGCACAGGGAACGGTTCTGAGCTTGCCGGTCGAGGTTGGCTCTCGAATCGAAAAGGGTGCGCTGATCGCGCAGATCGATCCGCGTGACGTCAAGAACCAGTTCGAACAGGCGATGGCTGACGACGTCGTGTCATCAGCGTCGTTGACCATGGCGCTCCGCGACCAGGCGCGTAAAGACACGCTCTTCATCAGGCATGTCATCACGGCGTCGGAACACGACAGCTCCGGCTCAGCGACCGCCGACGCCCGGTCTGACATGATCGACAAGCGGGCGAGCCTCGATCTGGCGCGTCAAAAAATGGAAGACGCGACGATGGAAGCGCCGATCGGCGGCACCATTATCTCGAGGCCGGTCACTCAGGGGCAGATCATCACGTCCGCGACGTCGGCCAGTGGCGGCACGACGCTCATGACGATCGCCGATCTCAATCGGGTCCGCATGCGCGTGACGATCGACGAAGTCGAGATGGGGAACGTTCATGTCGGCCAACAGGCGAGCGTGCAGGTCGATGCGTTCCCTGACCGCGCTTTCCAAGGCGTCATCGAGAAGGTCGAGCCGCAGGCCGTCGTGACCCAGGGCGTGACGTTCTTCCCGGTCCTCGTGAGCATCAGCAACAAGGACGGACTCTTGATGCCAGGAATGAACGGCGAGGTGACGATCAAGGCCGCTGATCTCAGCGGCGTGCTGCAAGTGCCGATCGACGCTGTCCGCCCGACGAACGAGCTGGCTCCGGTTGCGCGCATGTTTGCGCTTTCGGTCGACACGCTGTCCGGGCAACTGCGTCGTGATCTGGTTGGCGGCGAAGGAACAACAGGCGTCCCAGGCAGATACGCAGTCGTCGCGCTTCCGACCGGCGGATATGAGATGCGCCTGGTAAAGGCCGGACCGACCGATCTTCGCGTCATGCAGATCGTCGACGGATTGAAGGAAGGCGATCACGTCGTCATGCTCGGCGCGATCATGACGTCGCGTCCGGCGGTACCTCCCAAGCTGCAGATCGCTGCCGACATGCGGCGCGGCGCGCCGGTGGCGCGGGAGGCTGAAGCGAATCGCACCCCGACGCAAGCGGGAACACCCGCCACGCCACCGCGGTCCGGGGCGTCGGCCCGAGCGGGGAAGTCCCTCAAGCCGTGACACGACCGGTCATCGCCGCCATCTGTGTCGCTGGTGTCGCCAGTGCAGCGTGCGTGCACTCGCCGCCGTCGATCAATGGGGTGCCGCCGGCTCCAGCGAGTCCGAGCTCACTGTGGACGCCGCCCGCGTCGGTGATCACCGCGGCGTCTCGCGACACGACTCATCTCGCCATCTCCACGACGGCAGCGCGACAGCTGACGCTGCCGGAAGTCGTTGACCTCGCACTTCGCAACAGCCCGGCGACGCGATTGTCGTGGGCTCAGGCACGAGCCGCCGCCGATGCTTATGGGTCGACTGCAGGACGCCTTTACCCAACGCTCAGCGCTGGCCTGACCGCCAATCATTCGCTGGCGCTTGCGACACCCGGGCGTCCTCCAATCGAGCGAACACAGTACGGGCCGTCGCTGACGCTGGCGTACACAGTCCTCGACTTTGGCGGCCGCTCCGGCTCGATCGACGTGACCCGCCAGACGGCCATCGCGCTCGACTTGTCGCACAACGCAACCGTCGAGAACACGATCCTCCAGGTGGAGGCCGCCGCGTTCGCCTATCTGTCGACGCGGTCGCAGCTCGCCGCACAGCGCGTCGCCGTGGAGCTGGCAACGGCAGCGCTCGATGCCGCCAACGAGCGCCATCGCGTCGGGTTAGCGACCATTGCCGACGTGCTCCAGGCGCAAACCGCGCGGTCCGAAGCGGAACTGCAACTCGAAACACTCGAGGGGGCGCTCCAAGTAGCGCGTGGCTCGCTGGCGGTGGCGATGGGCGTTCCGGCGAACAGCCCGTTCGATATTCCGGAGATACCGGCCACAGATTCGGTGCACTTCGTCAGCGAGTCGGTCGATTCGCTCATCGACCTTGCCGTGCGCAACCGGCCTGAGCTCGCCTCGGCGCGGGCGGAGGCAGCCGCGGCATCGTCGCAAATTCGCGTCGCGCGCTCCGGGTATTTGCCCGCATTGGCGATCGGCGCGACCGGGGCGAACAATGGCTCGAACGTCTCGACGTTCTCCGGCCGCACCTATTCGATCAACCTCGGCGTTCAGATGCCGGTCTTCACCGGCTTCTCGAATCAATACGACGTGGCGGCCGCGTCGGAACAATATCAGGCGGCGCTCGCCCGCTCCGAGACGACGAAACAACAGATCATTCAACAGGTGTTCAGCGCCTACTATACGTTGCGCACCTCGACCAACCGTGTTCGTACGGCGGCCGATTTGCTGGCCAGTGCGATTCAGTCCGAAACGGTCGCACGCGAGCGCTATCGCGAAGGTGTCGGCAGCATCGTCGACCTGCTCGTGGCGCAGAGCGCATTGGCGAACGCCCGCGCCCAGTCGGTCGACGCGCGCTGGCAGTGGCGCACGTCATTGGCTCAGCTCGCGCACGACGTCGGTGTCCTGAACGCACGCGGCGACACGACTTTCTCGCCGCTCACACCGCTGCCGGACATCAGACCAGGACGATGAGTGTTAGATCCGATGAGCATTCGTAATCATAGAAGAAAACTGATTCGCGCGCTCGTAGCCGTGCTGGCCGCTACGGCCTGCTCGAAGCCGCCCGAGCAGCGAACGCCGCCGGTGCCGGTCCAGGTCGCGCCGGTGACGCAAATTGCCGCGCCACTCACCATTTCGGCGAACGGCGTCGTCGAGCCGCTGCAAACTGTCGCCGTGCAGGCGCAGGTCGGCGGCACGCTCGAGGTCGTCGGGTTCCACGAAGGCGACGACGTGCAGGCGGGCCAGATTCTCTTTCGCATCGACGCGCGGCCATTTGAAGCGGCGCTGAGACAAGCGCAAGCCGCGCTGGCGCGCGACGAAGCGCAAATGCAGAACGCGCAACGCGACGCCGAACGTTACAAGGCGCTCGCCGAAAAGGATTACGTCACGAAATCACAGGCTGACCAGGCGTCATCGTCGGCTGCGTCGCTTCGCGCAACGGTGGTGGCCGATAGTGCCGCCGTCGACAATGCCAAGCTCAACCTCGGCTACACGACAATACGCGCACCGATCGCTGGTCGCACGGGCCGTCTGCTCGTGCGTCAAGGAAACTTGGTGCGCCCGAACGCCGACCCCTTGGTCGTGATCAATCAACTCCGGCCGATTCTGGTGCGTTTCCCTGTTGTGCAACATGATTTTCCTGCGCTTCAGCGGCGCAACGCGCAGGGACCGGTGACCGTACGTGTTGCGACGGCCGATAGCGGACGCGTGAACGAGAGCGGCACGCTTGCCTTTCTCGACAATGCCGTCGACTCGCTCACGGGAACCGTCACGGCCAAGGCGCGATTCGCGAATCAGACGAACTTGCTCTGGCCGGGTGAATACGTGCGGGCAACGGTCGAGCTCTCGGTTCAGGCGAACGCGATTGCGGTACCGACGCGGGCCGTGTTGGCGGGTCAGGAAGGGAACTACGTGTTCGTGATCGGTGGTGACAAAACCGCGAAGGTGCGGCCGATCTCCGTGGGTCGCGAGGTTGGTGAGATGACGACAATCGAACAGGGCCTCACGGCGGGCGAGCAGGTCGTAGTCGACGGACAGTCGCGACTCACGCCCAACGCGAAGGTCGACGTGAAGGCGATTGCACCGCCACCAAGTGCAGCGACGTCGGCGGCAACGCAGGCCGGAGGGACACGATGAGCTTCTCGGAACTGTTCATTCGGCGTCCTGTCACCACGGTTCTCGTGATGGCGGGCATCCTGTTTTTCGGCATCAATGCCTACGGTCGGTTGCCGGTGAGCGACCTGCCGACGGTCGACTTCCCGACGATCACGGTGAACGCAAGCCTGCCGGGCGCCAGTCCGGAGACGATGGCGTCAGCGGTCGCAACTCCGCTCGAGAAACAGTTCTCGACCATCGCGGGCATCGACAACATGACGTCGACGTCGGGACTCGGATCGTGCTCGATCACGATTCAATTCTCGCTCGAGCGGAACATCGATGCCGCGGCGCAAGACGTTCAAGCGATGATCGCGAAGACGCTCAAGAATCTGCCGCCCGGCATCATTCCGCCTTCCTACCAGAAGGTGAATCCCGCCGACCAGCCGATCGTGTTCTACGGCTTCACGTCGTCGCTCATGCCCATCTCGCAGCTCGACCAGTACGCCGAGACGTTCATGGCGCAGCGGATCTCGATGATCCCGGGCGTGGCGCAGGTGAACGTGTACGGCTCGGCGAAATATGCGGTGCGCATCCAACTCGATCCGAACACGCTCGCGAGCCGCCAGATCGGCATCGATGAAGTCGCGGACGCCGTCAACGATCAGAACGTCAATCTTCCGACCGGCATTCTAAACGGCCCGAATAAGACGTACACGGTCCAGGCGAACGGCCAACTTCAGGACGCTGCTTCGTTCCGCCGGATGGTCGTCACGTACCGCAACGGCGCACCGGTGCACCTCGGTGATCTCGGCCAGGTGCTCGACGACATTCAGAACAACAAATCAATCGCGTGGTTCGCCGAGAAGGGCAACTACACGCGCGGCGTCATTCTGGCCATTCAGCGTCAGCCGGGCACGAACACGGTTGCCGTCGCGGATGCCGTGAAGGAAACGATGGCCAAGCTGCAGAAACAGATTCCGGCCAGCGTCAACATGACGTTGATGTACGACCGCGCGGCAACGATTCGCGAATCGGTGAGGGACGTGAAGTTCACGCTCGTGCTGACGCTGGTCCTCGTCATCGCGGTGATCTTCCTGTTCCTGCGCAACGTCTCGGCGACCGTGATTCCGAGTCTCGCGTTGCCCATCTCGGTGATCGGCACGTTCGCCGTGATGTTCCTCCTCGACTACAGCCTCGACAATCTGTCGTTGATGGCGCTCACGCTCGCCGTCGGCTTCGTGGTCGATGACGCGATCGTCATGCTCGAGAATATCGTGCGTCACATGGAGATGGGAAAACCGCCGATGAAGGCGGCGATCGACGGCGCGGGAGAAGTCGGATTTACCATCATCTCGATGACGATCTCGCTCACCGCGGTCTTCATCCCGATTCTCTTCCTCGGCGGCATCGTAGGGCGGCTGTTCCACGAGTTTGCAGTCGTGATCGCGGTTTCGATTCTCGTGTCGGGCTTCGTGTCGCTGACGCTGACGCCGATGCTCTCGAGCCGCTTCCTGCGGCCGCATGCGCACGATGAGAAACACGGGCGCGCGTATCAGGTGAGCGAGGCGGGCTATGAGTGGCTTCTTGCGCGGTACAAGGGCGGCCTCGAGTGGGTGATGAACCACCGTGTGACCACGATGGTGTTCTCGCTTGGGATTCTCGCCGGCACGGTCGTGTTGTTCGTGCTGATTCCGAAGGGTTTCATCCCCAGCCAAGACAACGGCCAGCTCTTCGTGACCACGGAGACTGCGCAGGGTACGTCGTTCGACGATATGGTGATGCACCAGAAGCAGGTCAACTCGATATTGGCGGCCGACACGAACATCGCCGGCTTCTATTCTGCGGTTGGCGGCAGTTCTACGGTCTCGGGTACGAATCAAGGGCGCCTCCTCATTGGCCTCGGAGACCGTAACAAGCGGCTCGGCGTAGACGACATGATCAAGGAGCTGCGCCCGAAGCTGGCGAAGATTCCTGGCATCGTCGTCTACATGCAGAATCCACCGCCGATCCAGATCGGCGGACGCGTGTCGAAGAGCTTGTACCAGTTCACAATGCAAAGCTCCGATATCGCGACGCTGTATCCCGCGGCGGACCAGCTCGTGGCGGAGGCGCGTAAGTCGCCACTGCTGCAGGATGTGACGACCGATCTTCAGCTCGGCAATCCGCAGGCGAGCGTCGAGATCGATCGCGAGCGCGCGGCATCGCTCGGCGTGACGGCTGACCAGATCGAGACGGCGCTGTACGATGCGTACGGCTCACGGCAGGTATCGACGATCTACACGCCGAACGACGAATACTGGGTGGTGATGGAGTTGCTGCCGGAATATCAGCTCGATCTTTCGGCAATGAATCTGTTGTACATTCGCTCGAAGGGGGGCACGCTCGTTCCGCTCAGCGCTGTGGCGAGGATCACGCAGAGCGCCGGCGCGCTGAGCGTGAACCATTCTGGTCAACTCCCGTCGGTGACGCTGTCGTTCAACCTGCGCCCTGGAGTGGCGCTCGGCGAAGCGACGGCCGTCGTGCAGAAGATCGCCGACAAGACGCTACCATCGGCGATCAGTACCGGTTTTAGCGGCACCGCGCAGGCGTTTCAGTCGACGCAAGCCGGCATGCTCGCGTTGCTCGGCATCGCGATCTTCGTGATCTACGTCGTGCTCGGAATCTTGTACGAGAGCTTCATTCATCCGATCACGATTTTGTCGGGCTTGCCCTTCGCCGCGTTCGGCGCGCTGCTGACGTTGTTGATCTTCAAGATCGATCTCAGCGTATATGCCTTCGTCGGCATCATTCTGCTGGTCGGTCTCGTGAAGAAGAATGCCATCATGATGATCGACTTCGCGCTGGAAGCGGAGCGGTCGGAAGGCCGGACGCCGGCGGATGCGATTGTCCACGCGGCCTTGATCCGCTTCCGTCCAATCATGATGACGACGATGGCCGCGTTGATGGGAACGCTGCCCATCGCGTTGTCGCATGGCGCCGGCGCGGAGTCTCGTCGTCCGCTCGGTGTCGCGGTCGTTGGCGGTCTCGCGTTCTCGCAGCTCATCACGCTGTTCGTCACGCCTGTGGTGTATACCTACATGGATAACGCGAGTCATCGCGTTGGTGGTTGGCTGAGCCGCTTCGGTCGGAAACGCGGTGAAGAAGCGACGCCGGCTCCAGTGCCTGTCACGGCCGTCGCGCTCGACACGCGCGTCGTCGCGAGCTCGGGCGGCGACGCGGCGGATTGATCTCCGTTTCCAGGTGAATCCGGCGGCGTGCATCGTGGCGTACTCCTTGTACAAACGATGCGCGACGATGGAGCGCGCCAAAGATGGAGATGAGTATGCTGAGGGTAATTGGAATGGGCGCGCGACGTTTTCAACTTCTTGCGGTCGCCGCGACACTTGCGACTGGCGGTGTCAGCGGTCTCGCGGCTCAAGCGTCTCAGTCGAAGCTGGGTGGAGGTCATTCCATGAGTGGATATAAGAAGCCGGCGGAGAGTGAGCTCAAGCAGAAGCTCACGCCGATGCAGTATCAGGTCACACAACACGAAGCAACCGAGCGTCCCTTCCAGAACGAGTACTGGAATAATCACGAGGCCGGCATTTACGTCGATGTCGTGTCGGGCGAACCGTTGTTCAGCTCACTGGACAAGTTCGACTCTGGGACTGGTTGGCCGAGCTTCACCAAGCCGCTCGTGCCGGAGAACGTCAAGACGAAGACCGATCGAAGTCTCCTCATGACGCGGACGGAGGTTCGTTCAGCGCACGCGGACTCGCATCTGGGCCATCTGTTCGATGACGGACCGAAGCCGACGGGCATGCGCTATTGCATGAACTCCGCGTCGATGCGCTTCATCCCGGTCGCGAAGTTGGCGGAGGAAGGGTACGGCGAGTATCTGAAGCTGTTCGAGACGGCGAAGAAATAGTTCACAGCAAGACGCCGGCACCGCATTTCGACTCGTCGCACCTCAAGGGGGCATGAGAATCTTCTGGTCGGTTGCGGTGGGCGGCGCATTGGGGTGTGTCTCTCGCTACTATCTCACCGCGTTCATCCAGCAGCGTGCCGGCGCCGGCTTTCCTGCTGGAACGTTGATCATCAACATCACTGGGAGCTTCTTGCTCGGGTTCCTCATGCGCTACGCGCTCCAATCGGGAGTGGTCAGCGCGGAGACGAGAACGCTGTTGACGAGCGGCTTCTGTGGCGGCTACACGACGTTCTCGACCTATAGCTACGAGACCGCAATGATGTTGGAGGATCGCGAATACGGTCGCGCGGCATTGTACGTCAGTGCGAGCGTCGTGCTTGCGTTGGCTGGAACCCTGGTCGGTTTCGCCGCCGCGGATCGGGTGTTGTCGCTTCGCCAGGGTGTGTGACAGTCAGCGTGACCAGGGAATGACTCGGAGGCAGCATGCACGGCTTCAAAGGCGAGCGCGTCTTGATGCGGATTCATATCGGCGAAGCGGATCGCTATCAGGGAAAGCCGTTGTATCAGCAAATCGTCGAGCTCCTTCGCGCACGGCATTATGCCGGCGCGACCGTCCACCGCGGCATCATGGGATTTGGACCGAGCTCGAAGCTGCACACCGATCGGTTCCTGGAACTGTCGAGCGACCTGCCGATCGTGATCGAATGCATCGAAACCGAGGAAAAGATCGAAGCCATTCTTCCTGAGCTCGACGCAATGCTCGGCGGGGGATTGATCACGCTCGAGCGCGCTCGGGTGATCATGTATCGCGCTGCCCAGCCGCCCGAGCAACGCACAGATAGCTGGCCGATCGACGTCGCCGGGGTGCGCCCGCGAGGCGACTCCGGCAGCACCGGCTGAACCACCGGCCGCCCGATGTGGCCGCCGTGACCAACTGATGCGCCCGCCAGTCTGAATTCGGAGACAGATCCCGAGCGGGGAGACGTCCTTACCGCCCGTGCTAAAGATTTGCCGCACGGCTATTTGCGCACCCGCAGCACCCGTCGCCCACGCGACGATATCCTAGAACGACGATAATGATCAGCCACCGTATCCGACTCAGGAGTCTGTGGCCACGCGACGGTGCTGTCGTGGCGGGGCCAGTCGCGGTGCAAGTCGGTCTGATCATCGGGTATGTCTGGGCGCTGTTCGCTCTTCGCAGCCTGCCCGAAGCTCAGTCGAATCCGACGCTTTGCCTCCTCTACGCGCCCGTTGAGATCATCTCGACCGTGATGGCGTGGCTTGCGGCGCGATCCGCCACGGGACGAATGCGGCGAGGCTGGCAACTGATCGCTGTCGGAATGGGATGCTCGGCCTTCGTCAATCTCGATTGGGTCTGGTTGGCATTTGACCCGACGCACCATTTCTCGTGGCCGATCTACATTGTCGCGTACGCACAGTATCCGCTCGCCTTTTGGGCGTTCGCGTCATTCCCGCGTGCGGGGTCCGACGAGGTCGACGGGCCCACCCATCTGCTCGATGCCGTGATTGTCCTCGTAGCGGCCGCGGTGCTCGCCTGGCATTTCGTCTTCGGTGACATCCTGGAACAGACTGGGGCTGGCGCGCTCGCCACGACACGGGCCCTCGCATACACGGTTCTTTGCCTGACGGTGTTGTTCGGCGCTGTCACCTTGTTCGTCCAGCGACCGGCGCGGCGGCTTGTCATACCACTTGGCCTACTGATTGTGGCCTGGGCGGCGCTGACGCTCGCGAACACGCTTCAGATGCGCGCGTCGGTCCTCAAGCAGCCACTCTCTGACGTCGCGCTCAATGCGTGCTTTGCCGTTGCGGCCTTTTTCGTCTCTATCGCTGCGGCGTGGTTCCGGGCCCGCCGGGTCGTTTCGGCGCAACTCGACGGGAACCGACCGGACTCGACGCACGGACGCTCGGCGCCATCCTACAGCCTGCTTCCGTATGCGGCGATAGCCGGCGTCTTCGTCGTGTTGTTCCAACAAGCGCGTGAAGCGACGGGCGAGCCGGCGCACGCGACGACGGCGCCGCTCATGCCGCTCGTACTCGGCGCGATCGCGGTCACGTTCCTCGTCGTTCTGCGACAGATCTCGGCGCAGCGACGGAATGCCGCGCTGCAAGCGCACTTTGGCGCGCTCGTCGAAAATTCGTCTGACGTCGTGCTGGTCGTCGACGTCGATGGAATCATTCGCGAAGCGAGTCCCTCGGTCGCGCACACGCTGGGTCATGCGCCCGGCACGTTGACTGGCCGCGCGCTCTCGGAGCTGGTCGCGCCGGACGATCGTGAGCTCGTGTACGCCGATTTTGCGCAGATCACAGACGCCTCTACAATCGCCGGACGGCCACGGCCTTCAGCGCCCTGCGAGTGGCGCGTCATGCACGCCGACGGCGCGATGCGTTGGTTGGAGGTGCTCTGCACCAACCTGGTGCACGATCCGGCGGTACGCGGAGTCGTCATCAACGGTCGCGACGTCAGCGAGCGCAAGGCGCTCGAGATCGAGCTGACGCACCAGGCGTATCACGACGCGCTTACAGGCCTGGTCAATCAAGCGCGTTTTCGGAAGATCGTCGAGCAGTCACTCGATCGGCGAAGAGGCAACTTCAACGAAACCAGAAAGAGCGGCGGCGCGGAACGCACGTCGGTGGCAGTGCTCTACATCGATCTGGATGAATTCAAGCCGGTCAATGACTCGCTTGGCCACGGCGCTGGCGACCGCGTCCTGGAAGTGGTCACCGAACGCCTGCTCGACGCTACGCGTGGATCCGATGTCGTAGCACGAGTCGGCGGAGACGAGTTCGCCGTGCTCCTCGAGTATATTCGGGATGTCGACGAGGCTCGAGCGGTCGCCCATCGCGTCCTCGAACGTCTGCACCAACCAATTACGGTCGGCGGAGCGACGGTCACCGTCGGAGCCAGCATCGGAATTGCTTGCACCCAGGTTGGCGATTCTCGGTCTCATGACGAAGGCTCGGTACTTGCCGAAACCTGCGAGATCCTGCTTCGCGACGCAGACGAAGCGATGTATGCGGCCAAAGCACGCGGCGGCAGGCGTTACGAGGTGTTCGCCGGTTAGACCGACGTCATGATCGTCGTGGGACAGGGCGCCGCCGCTTCATCTTTCTCTGGAGAATCGGTATGAGCGCAGCTGAAGAGCGCCTCCGCCCACATCCCGCGAGCCGAATGGCCGGCGACGAGAAAACGCTCGATCTGCGTGCCAAGTTGCGATCGTTGCGCGCCGAAGCTCATTCCACCGACGGTCACCGACAGATTGCATTGCTTCACCACGGGCCGGTGCGGCTGATCCTCTACGCGTTCGACGAGGGTGGACGAATTCCCCAGCACCAGGCGCCGGGCTGGGTCACGATCCACGTGCTCCGCGGCACGCTTCGCGTGAACGCTCCCGACGGCGAACACATTTTGAACGAAGCCCATTTGTTGACGCTCGCCCCCAACGTGCCGCACGACGTCGATGCCCTCGCCGAGTCGGACATGCTGCTCGGGGTGTATCCCGACGGGCCGACCGGTTCTGGGGCGGCCGAGGGCGACTAAAACAAACCAGTCTCGAGCGTCGTAGTTTTCACGGACCCCGCACGCCGAGCCGAAACATGCCCTGTCTATTCGCGATCTTCACGCTTGCCGCGCCGCGTTTGTTGATCGTTTTGTTGTGGCTGTTCTCGAACTGGTTCAAGGGCTTGTTTACCACCGCGCTCTGGCCGGTACTCGGCTTCCTCTTTCTGCCGACCACGTTCTTGTGGTACACGGCCGTCCAGAACTGGTGGCATGGCGTCTGGTCGCTGTGGCCGATCGTTGGACTCGTGATCGCGCTGATGATCGACGTGTCGCCGGCGAAGCGCCGACGCCGTCCGCCGCGTCCAGTCGAGTGATTCGCGCGACGCTGTCGCCATCGCAGTGCGATGAGGATGGTCGTTGACTAGGGTCGCCATTGTCCAAGCGGAGCTCGCGCCTGATCTCGCGAGCGGGATCGACGCGACAGATCGCCTGACCGGTGACGCCGCGCGAGACGGTGCCGCGCTCGTCGCTTTTCCCGAAACGTGGTTGCCCGGCTA
>Ga0207695_10007798_pt1 | contig 13552 bp, 10 predicted proteins | sample KBSC54metaG_FD_184354 | JGI IMG/M metagenome (GOLD analysis project Ga0207695, IMG submission 184354) | Corn rhizosphere microbial communities from Kellogg Biological Station, Michigan, USA - KBS C5-4 metaG (SPAdes) (version 2) | ecosystem: Host-associated > Plants > Roots > Rhizosphere > Soil...
CGGCCATCATCTTCTTCTCCTACGTCGGCTTCGACACGGCCTCCACGACTGCGCTCGAGGCGCGCAATCCGCAGAGAGATCTGCCGCGCGGCATCATCGGAGCACTGGTGATCTCGGCGATTCTGTACGTGGGCATGTCGGCGGTCATGACGGGAATGGCCTCGTATACCAAGCTCAATGTGGATGCGCCCGTGGCAGTGGCGCTGGATCAGCATCCCGCATTGGGGTGGCTCGCCATTCCGGTGAAGGTCGGGATCATCGCCGGCATGACCTCGGTGATTCTCACCTCCCTGCTCGGCCAGCCCCGCATCCTGCTGGCGATGGCCGATGATGGCCTGCTGCCCCCGTCCGTCAGGAAGTGCCATCCGCGCTACAAGACCCCGAGCGTTGCAACGATCTGGACGGGCATCATCGCCGCGCTGTTCGCCGGCATCTTTCCGCTGGATGTGCTCGGGGAGCTGATCTCGATCGGGATTCTGCTGGCATTCGCAGTCGTGTGCATCGGTGTGCTCGTGCTGCGTCACACACGTCCGAACGCGCCCCGTCCGTTCCGCGTTCCGTGGGCGCCCGTGACGTGCGTGCTCGGGACGGTGGTGTGTCTGGGGACGGCGCTGTTTCTACCGGTCGACACCTGGTGGCGACTGTTGATCTGGACCATCGTCGGCTTCTCCATCTATGCCCTGTACGGCTACCGCCACAGCCGCCTGCGTCGATGACTCGAGCGCTCACCACGACACCCGCCGCGGATGGTTTCTGGATGCCCGGCGAGTTCGAGCCGCATGCGGGCTGCTGGATGCTCTGGCCGGAACGCGCCGACAACTGGCGCGAGGTTGCCTGGCCGGCGCAGCAGGCGTTCGTGCGTATCGCGGCGGCAATCGCGCAATTCGAGCCCGTCAGCGTCGGTGTGTCGCGCAAGCACTTCGAGGATGCGCGGGCGTTGCTTCCGGAGCCGATCCGCGTCGTCGAGATGTCGCACGATGACTGCTGGATGCGCGATGTCGGGCCGACCTTCGTAGTCAACTCGCGCGGCGCGGTTCGGGGTGTCGACTGGCAGTTCAACGCCTGGGGCGGCCTGGAGGGCGGTCTGTACTTCCCGTGGGACCAGGACGATCTGGTCGCGCGCAAGGTGCTGGAGATCGAAGCGCGCGACCGCTATCGCGCACCCATGGTCAACGAGGGCGGCGCGATTCATACGGACGGTGCGGGCACGGCGTTAGTGACTGAGCAGTGTCTGCTGAATCGCAATCGCAATCCTGCGCTGGACCAGAGCGCGATCGAGGCGCGGTTGCGCGCCTATCTGGGCGTCGAACGTGTCATCTGGCTTGGCAAGGGCGTGGTCAACGACGAGACCGACGGCCATATCGATAACCTCGCGTGCTTCGTTCGTCCAGGGGAGATCGTCCTGACCTGGACCGACAACGAGCGCGATCCGCAACACGCGATCTCACTCGATGCGTGGGAACGGCTCAACGACGAGCGTGATGCGAGCGGCCGGCGGTTGAAGGTGCACAAACTGCCGGCCCCGCGGCCGTTGTTCATATCCGAGCGCGAGGCCGCCGGGGTCATCACGCGCGAGGGGACCAGGCCACGCAGGGCTGGTGAGCGCCTGGCGGCGAGCTACGTCAACTTTTACATTGCCAACGGCGGCATCCTCATGCCGCTGCTCGATGCTCGCAGCGATCGCGCCGCCGCCTCCAAGCTCAAACGGTTGTTTCCCGATCGCCGGGTGGTGGGCGTGCCGGCCCGGGAGATCCTGCTGGGCGGCGGCAACATCCACTGTATTACGCAGCAGGTACCGGCCGCGGGGTTGCGCCGGCGGCGGGAAAAAGTGGTCGCTGCTTAACGTTCCTCGCGTGAAATCCGTGGCGGCAGTCACAGTCCCGGCGGGGCCCTGTCGCCTGTCTGGCATGGAGATTGTTAACTGTCGGTAATCGCAGCCGTCGTGCTGTGCCGACAGGGATACCAGCCTTGCGGGCACGGTAGGGTACGGTCCCCGATCCGCGCATTTTTCCGCGAGCACTCATACTGTGGATACGCTTCGTTCCTCCTTGGTTGCAATCCTCGCCGCGTTCTTCTGCTTCGCGTCGACGGGTGCGGCCGCCGTCAGCAACGAGACAAATCCGGTGCTGCGCCAGCCTGCTGCCAGCGCTCCGAGCCAACTGCACCGGGTGCTGGTGAAGTTGCGTGCGAATGCACAGTCGGCGTCCGGCCGGGCCCAGGTCAAGATCGCTGCGGGAGCGACTCGCGATGCGCAGGTGCAGGCGCAGGCTCTCGCGCAGGCGCAGGCTCTCGCGACCCGCGTGCATCTGACTTTGAAACAGTCGCGGGAGATCACGACGGGCCTGCACGCCATGCAGGTGCAGCCGGGCCCCGGTGAGTCCATCGCCGACACTCTGGCCCGCCTGCAGGCCGATCCGTCCGTCGAATACGCCGTCGCCGACGAGCGCCGCTATCCGCTTGCGCTCCCCAACGATCCGTTGTTCACCGGTCAGTGGTACCTGCAGAACACGCAGCCCGCGGCCATCGACGCGCAGACGACGTGGGACACGACGACCGGACGCAGCGACCTGGTGATCGCGGATGTCGACACCGGCATTCGCTACGACCACCCGGACCTGAAGTCTGCGACGCTCAATCGGCTGCTGCCGGGCTACGATTTCATCTCCGATCCGGCGGTCGCCAACGACGGCGACGGCCGCGATCCCGATGCTTCCGATCCGGGCGACTGGGTCGCCTCGAGCGATCTGCAGAACCCCACCTTCGCCAACTGCACCGTCGGTAACAGCTCGTGGCACGGGACGCGCGTCGTGGGCATCCTCGGGGCCATTGCCAACAACGCCACGGGCGTTGCCGGGATCACCTGGCAAGGGAAGATTCTGCCGGTGCGGGCGCTCGGCAAATGCGGCGGCCTCGACTCGGACATCCTGGATGGGATGCGCTGGGCGGCGGGGTTGCACGTCAACGGCGTGCCTGACAACCCGACTCCGGCACAGATCATCAACCTGAGCCTCGGTAGCACCGGCTCCTGTACGGCCGCACAGCAGCAGGTCATCAACGAGCTCGTCTCCGACGGCGTACTCATCGTCGTGTCGGCGGGCAACGAGGGTGGCCCGGTCGACTCGCCGGCCAATTGCAATGGCGTGGCCGGGGTCGCCGGTTTGCGCAACGTCGGCACGAAGGTCGGTTTCAGCAGCCTTGGTCCCCAGATCGCCCTGAGCGCTCCCGGTGGAAACTGCGTGAACACCACCGGCGCTTGTCTATTCTCGCTCGACACCACCAGCAACACCGGTACGACCGTGCCGGGGGCGAGCACCTATACAGATCAGATCAACCCCAATCTGGGCACGAGCTTTTCCGCGCCGATGGTGTCGGCGATTGCCGGGCTGATGATGAGCGTCAATGGCAACCTGATGCCGAGGCAGCTCATTGCGCGGCTACGCGAGGGTGCCAAGCCGTTTCCCGTATCGTCGGATTCGAGCGTGCCGACCTGTCACGTGCCCTCAGGGTCCTCGGACCTCCAGACCGCCGAGTGCAACTGCACCACCCAGACCTGCGGCGCCGGCATGGCCAACGCCTATGGAGCAGTCAACGCGGCCCTGCGGCCAATCGCCGCGGTCGCGGTGCCTGCGAGCGTTTCTGCCGGGCAGAACGTGGTGCTGCACGCCTCTGGCAGCGCCGCCGCCTGCGGGCACTCGATCTCGAGCTATGCGTGGACCAATCTGACGACTCAGGATCCGATTCAGGGAGCCAACACGTCGACCGCTACCGTGGTGGCTTCGGGAAACTTCACGGTACGTGTCACAGTGACCGACGATGCGGGTCGTCAGGACACTGCCGATGTGGCTATTTCCACGACCTCGACAACCACGACCGCCCCAGCCGTCGCCTCCAGTGCCTTGGGGTGCCCCAAGCCCATTTCTGTCGCTATCAATCCGACGAGCGCGAGTGTCGAGGTGAGCGGCGGCACGCAGGCGTTCTCGGCGAGCGTTGCCAACTCGCTGGACTCGACAGTGACCTGGCAGGTGAACGGCGTCGCCGGTGGTAGCGCGAGCACCGGTGAGATTTCCGCTGGAGGTGTCTATACGGCACCGACCGCCGTGCCGTCGCCGGCAACCGTGACGGTCACCGCCGTGTCCAACGCGGACACCACGAAAACCGCGTCGGCCCAGGTCACCGTGACGCCGATGATCGCGGTCGCGGTCAGCCCGGCAAGTCCGAGCGTCGCCGTATCCGCGACTCAGCCGTTTTCGGCGACCGTCATGAATTCCGCCAACTCCGCCGTGACTTGGCAGGTAAACGGCGTTGCCGGCGGCAACGCGACGGTGGGAACGATTTCCAGCGCTGGCGCGTACACGGCTCCGGCGGCCATTCCTTCGCCGGCTACGGTCACTGTGACTGCGGTGTCAGCTGCCGATACCGCCCGTACGGGATCGGCACAAGTGACGATTACGCCAGCGGCGAGCGCCGCTACATCGGCGGGCTCCGTCAGTGGCGCTGCAGGCGGCACCTCCGGCGGTGGCAGTTCCGGCGGAGGCGACATGGATGCCCTGACGCTGCTCGCGGTAGCCTTGGCGACCGGTGCAGGGGTGTGGCGCAGGAGGCGGGTTGTTTGACGGGCTTGCGAGGGGCGCCTCTCACTGAGGTTGCGTCGCTGTTGGGGCGTTGGGGGACGCTTTTTCTGTTGGTGTCGCTGGCGGCGTGCGCGACCGGCGCGTCCGCGCCCGCGGCCCCGGCTGCTCCTTCTGGCAACCGCGCCGCTGGCTGCACTCTTCGTGTGATCGTGTCCTTCGCTCCGGGTGGCGCGCCGAGCTCGCCCGATGCGTCTTTCCTGCGCGAGCTCTCGAGCGCGACTCGCGTCGAACTGACCTACGTGCGCTCGTTGACTCCCGCTTTGCACGTTTTGGTGCTCAGGGCCGATGACGCAGACGATCCGGATTGCCAGCGGGCCCTGGCGAGACTCAGATCAGACCCGCGCGTACGTTCAGCTGACATCGACCAGAGGCGGCAGCCGCAACGGTGACGGTTGTGTGGCGGCGGCCCCCGCGCCCGCACGCCGGGCCCGCACGCAGCCCGGCCCACAGGCCGCCGAGTCAGAGGGCCCGCTCAGACGAGGCGGGCGGCGGCGTCCAGCCAGGTTTTCTGAGCTCTGCGGTAGTGACCGGGGGCGATGCGCGCCTGCTCCAGCAACTCGCGCGCTACTTTCTGCGCTTCTTCGCGTCGGCCCTTTGCGAGCAGCAACTGGGCATATCGGACGGCGGCTTCGGCTCCGGGGTAGGCGGGAGCCAGCACGCGGTACTCCTCCAGCGCCTTGTCCGTGTTGCCTTCTTCCTCCAGGGCTCGTGCATAGAGCAGATGCCCTTCAGGCGACCTGAAGTCCGGATTCAGCCGGATCAGCTCGTCGAGCGTCGCGCGTGCGCCCGCGGCGTCGCCCTTGCCGAACTGAGCCCGCGCCACTCCGAGCATGAGATTAGGGTCGTGCTCGTACAGGCCAGCGAGCGCGCTGCGGTACTGGGCGATGGCTTCATCGTACCTGCCGTGGCGCGTGAGCTCCTCGGCATAACGTTGACGGCTCGCGACGTTGCCCGCGACACGAGCTTCGTTCTCGTAGCGGCGCAGGTCGGCGCCCGGATCGATGGCCTTTTTGAAGCCCCGTGCGGTCCGCTGCGCCGTGCGGCTACGGAAGAGGTCCGGAATGATCTCCACGGCTATATAGGCCAGAGGGCCCGCTCCGGGCAGCAGGAGCAGTACCCAGATCCACAAAAAATTTCGCCCCGTCTTGATGCAATGGACGATCAGGGCAGCCTGGATGAGATAGGACAGGATCAGATAGAGCATTGAGTCCTCTCGACCGCGGGGGGCCATCGGGCCGACCCGCATTCACGAGCTCCTTTCACTTCGCGCCGGTCAAACCCGGCAAGGCAAAGGCGATGAGGTAATCGCCACGCGGGGTGCCGAGGCCGCCGTGGCCGCCGGCGCTGATCACCACGTATTGGCGCTGGTTGCGACCTGCGCGATAGGTCATCGGCGTCGCCTGGCCGCCGGCCGGAAGATGATATTTCCACAGCTCGCGACCGGTTTCGAGGTCGAACGCCCGAAACTCGCTGTCCATCGCCGCCCCGACGAACACCACATCGCCGGCGGTCGCAATCGGTCCCCCCATGTTCGGCGTACCGAAATCGCGTGTGGGCGCGAACCACGGGCCCAGCCCCTGTGTCGATCCGAGGGGCACCTGCCACACGATACGGTTACGCCGCAGGTCGACACTGACGAGAGTTCCCCACGGCGGTGCTACGCAGGGCAGGCCCCAGGGGGACAGCAGCGGCTCGCGGCGCATCGCGTACGGGGCGCCTGCCTGACGGGCGAATTCCGAGTTGCGATAGTCCCCCGAGGCCGCTTGCTTGCTCAGCTCTCCGGGGGGGATCAACGTGACCACCATCGGCAAGTGATTCACGGCGGCGAACACTCGCTGCCGGCGCGCATCAAAGGCAATGCCGCCCCAGTTGACGCCGCCGATGTAACCGGGCCACATGATGGTGCCGCGTGTGTCCGGTGGGGTGAAGATGCCTTCGCTGCGGTGAGACGCGATTGCGTCGCGACACTTGCCGCGGTCCCAGAACGTAATACCCCACGCGTCTTGCGGATGTAGCGGGGCCTGCGAGACAAGGGACGGCAGCGAGGAGAACGGTTGTGTGGGCGAAGCCTGCTCGCCCGGCACCAGACTGCGAGGCACCGCGCGCTCGGTGATCGGAAACAGCGGACTGCCCTTGGTGCGCTCGAACACGTAGAGCATTCCCGATTTGGTGGCCTCGATGACGGCAGGGACGGGGATTCCCTGCATTTCCACGTCGACGAGCGCGGGCTGTGCCGCGAGGTCGAAGTCCCACAGATCGTGATGTACCAGCTGCTGTTGCCACACGAGCTTGCCGGTCGCTGCATCGAGCGCGAGCAAAGAGTTGGCGAAGCGATTGCTGCCGAGGCGCGTGCCGCCGTAGTAGTCCACGCTGGGAGAGCCGGTCGGGACATATACCAGCCCATGGTCCTTATCGACCGACATGACGCCCCAGGCGTTGGCGGCACCCGTCCCGGCTGCCTGGGAAAGATTCCAGTCCGCCGCGGCGGGGTGCGAAGGGGAGTCAGGAATCGGATCGAAGCTCCAGCGCTGCGCTCCGGTGTGCGCATCGAAGGCGCGTACGACGCCGCGTGCGACGTCAGTGGCCCGGTTGTCGCCGATGGCAGACCCGACGACGAGCACGTCGCCGAGGACGGCCGGTGGTGAGGTCACCTCGTAGAAATCCCTGTCACGGATGCGCAAGCCCTGTGTCAGATCGATCTGGCCATGAGCCCCGAAATCGCTGCACGGCTTGCCGGTCTGGGCATCGATGGCGATCAGGCGTGCATCCAGAGTCCCGGTGAATATCCGGCGGGCACACGGCGCCGATTGTCGTTTGGCGTCCGATTCCTCCCAGACCGATACCCCGCGGGATGAGGTCTCGCCGTAGTGCCGCGAGCGGTCGATGTTGGGGTCGTAGCGCCAGCGCTCCCGGCCGGTTTCGGGGTCGAGCGCGATGATGATGTTCGTCGGCGTCTCCAGGAACAGCGAGCCGAACGCGAGCACCGGGGTTGCTTCGAACGAGAGGTGAGCTGCCCGGGCGAACCCGGCACCGAGCTCGCCGGTGCGATAGGTCCACGCCACTTGCAGATGCGCGACGTTCTGGCGATTGATCTCGTCGAGACTGGAGTAATGATCGCCGAAGGCGTCGCCGCCGTAGTAGCCCCAGTCACTCGCATCCGGGGACTGAGCGTGGAGGGCGCCGGACAGCACACCGCAGGTGGCGACGGCTACGACCACAAAGGTGCGCCTCAGCGCTCGCCGGGCTGCCTGGTTCTTTACCTGGCTCATCCGCCCATTATCGGGCAACGGAGGGGTTTCCGGTGCAGCATGCTGGTATTCTTCCCGCCGTGATTTCAGCACGGGCGGTCCGGGTCTTCACTTTTCTCATCGCGGCCCTGTGGCTCGCGATCATGAGCGGCGCGAATGCCCAGAACGCCGGGGGTGGGGTGTCCCCGGCGGCCGGCTCGCAAGTGACCGGTGAGCGGCCGGAAACGGCTGCGCAAGGGGCGATCTCCGTCGCGCAGGCGCCCGCTACGACGCCTTTCGCTGCGGTGCCTTCCGCTGCGGCGGCTCCTGCTGCGGCGGCTCCCGCGCCGCATCGACCGCGCATCGGCCTCGTTCTCTCCGGCGGCGGAGCGCGGGGCGCAGCGCATATCGGCGTGCTCAAGGTTCTCGAGCAACTCCACATCCCTATCGATGCGATCGCCGGCACGAGCATGGGCGCCGTGGTTGGCGGCTTGTATGCGAGCGGTCTGAGCGCGCGCGAGATCGAGTCGATCATGACTTCTCTGAACTGGGAGGACGCCTTCAGCGACCGCCCTTCGCGCGAGGACCTGACCTTTCGTCGCAAACAGGAGGATGAGAACTTCCTGGTCAAATTTCCCCTGGGCCTTCGCGGCAGCCACATCCAGCTTCCCAAGGGACTGATCCAGGGGCAGAAGCTCAACCAGATGCTGCGCCGCCTGACCCTCCCCGTCGCGGGCATCACGAGCTTCGATGATCTTCCCACACCCTTTCGCGCGGTCGCGACGGACCTGGAGACCGGTGAGGCCGTGATCCTGAGATCCGGCGATCTGACCACCGCCATGCGCGCGAGCCTGTCCGCGCCCGGCGTGTTCGCTCCGGTCGAGCGCGATGGGCGGCTGCTGGTCGACGGGGGCATCTCCGAGAACATCCCCATCGATGTCGCCCGGCAGATGGGCGTGGATATCGTCATCGTCGTCGACGTCGGCTTTCCGCTGCTCAAGCGCGACAAGCTCAACAGCGTCCCGGTCATCTCCAACCAGATGCTGGCGATCCTGATCCAGAAGAACTCGCGCCAGCAGCTCGCCAAGTTGACCGCCAACGATGTCGTCATCGAGCCGCAGCTCGGGGACACCTCGTCGTTCGACTTCGGAATCTTCAGCCGCATCATCAACAGCGGCGAGATTGCCGCCCGCCAGTCCGAGAGCAAGCTCCTTCCGCTGGCGGAGAGCCCGGAGGAATTCCGGCAGTACGTCGCCCGCCGCGATGCGGGACGGAGCTCGCCGCCGCGCATCGACTTCGTGCGTATCGAAGCTGGATCGGAGAAGCGTTACGCCAACCGCCTCGAGCATCTGTTCAGCGATGTCGTCGGCAAGCCGCTCGACCCGGACCAGGTGGCGCGTCACATCACCACCGTCTACGGACAAGGCAACCTGGAGTCGCTCGACTACCGCGTCGTGCGGGATCCGAGCACCGACGAATACGGACTCTCTCTGGATGCACGCCGCAATTCCTGGGGTCCCAACTACATTCGCTTCGGCCTGAGCCTGCAGGACGATTTCCAGGGCACCTCCAGCTACGACGCCGCCGCGCGCATCGTCATGTCCGAGATCACCGCCCCGGGGGGCGAGCTGGTGGGCGATCTGCAGATAGGCGAGGACACACGCGTCGGAAGCGACGTGTACCTACCGCTGTCCGACACTGCCGGGTGGTTCGTCGACCCCCACGTTCTCTACGAGGCGCGCAATCTCGACGTGCCGCTCGGGCAGGTCTCTTCGGCTGAATATCGCGTGCGCGAGTTCAACTATGGGCTCGACTTCGGCTACGAGTTTGGCAACTGGGGAGAGATCCGCACGGGCGTGGAGCACGAGGAGGGCCACTCGCGAGTCGAGATCGGCGACCCGAATCTGCCGCAGGAGACATTCAACACGCGCAGCTTCTTCGTGCGCATGGCCTACGATCGCCTGGATGACGTCAACTTCCCGCGCAAGGGCCAGCAGGCCTCGTTCGAGTGGGATGCCGAACGCCGCGCGCTCGGCTCGGATCAGGACTCCGACCGCATCGAGTTCAGCTACCTCGGGGCCATCTCCTTCGGTCGATACACCGGCGTGTTCTCTGCCGCGGGCGGCACGACGCTCAACACTCCCGACGTCGCGCAGACGCTGCCCGGAGGGATTCCCGCCGATGTGCAGCTGCTGTTCACACTCGGCGGGTTCCTGAATCTGTCGGGATTGAAGGCGAACTCGCTCAGCGGGCCTCATTATGGGATTGCCCGGACGCTCTTTTATAAGCAGATCGGCCGCGGCGGGCCGGGGTATCTGGATGTCCCGACGTATCTCGGGGTGTCATTCGAGATGGGCAATGTATGGGCGACGCGCAGCGAGGCGTCCTTCAGCAACACGCACCGCGACGAGAGCATCTTCCTCGGAATGGATACGTTTCTCGGACCTGTGTACATCGCCACCGGGTTCGATGACCGGGGACGGCAGGCGTTCTACCTGTTTCTGGGAAGGACGTTCTGATGAGGCCGTGATGGCGCTCGCGCACGGCGGTGCGGTGCGTGCCGCTCTCAAAGACCCCGACTCTGCGCCAGGTTCTCGACCTTCTCGAAGACCAACGACGGCTTGTCCGTGGCGCGCGAGTATTGATGACGGCGGCTCATTTCGCTCAGCGCGGTGTCGCGCTCTTCCGGCGTCGAATACCAGTGCAGGCGGTGCCATTCCGGCCCCAGCAGCTTTCTGAACGGGTCGCCGGCGGGCAGGCTCACACGAATCCCGTACGGCCGGAGCCTTTCGATCGGTGGCGTGCGGAGGTTTTGCGGTTGACTGATTCCCATGGCAGCGAAAGCTTACGGTGGCGCGGTGCAGGCTCGCAAGCGCTTACGTCACGTTTGGGGCAGGGATTGCAATTGCGGCGCGCAATGCGCCGCGCCGTGGCCGCTCTGCCGGCAATCACGACGGTACGGATCTGCGGGCGTGCTGCTCGATGATGTGCTTGTTGCGGCGGGCCACCCGCATGCTTTCCAGCAGCGTGTGCGAGTTGGGTGCCATCGAAAGCCCTGTCTCGATATCGTGAATCGCCAAGTCGTAGAGCCCTTTGGCCACATAAACCGCCGCGCGATTGTTGTAGGCACGCCAGTTGGAGCTGTCCAGCTGGATGGACTGATTGCAGTGATTCAGCGCGTCTTCCCACTGGTTCAGCATCGCCAGTGCGGCGCAGGCATTGGCATGCCCGGCGGCAAGCTCGCGGGTGGACAGCGGCTCGGTCAGCCCTGCCAGCGTCAGACGCAGACCTTCCTCGGCGCGCCCGGCCTCCAATGCGCTGGCGCCGTCCGAGAGCAATGCGCTTGCGCCGATGACTGTCGTGCTGCTGGCATCACTGGGGGATGGAGTGGCTGCCGCGGCAGCAGGTGCATAGCCACCGGCCCATCCGGCGAAGGCGAGGGTGGCCAGGGCGAGGCGGAAGGGGCGAACCGGCGCGATCATGGCCTTTTCGCTACGGAGTGTTTCAGGACGGTCCCTATATAGCTACGCTGCGGGCAACTTGCAAAGATGACCGTCACAGCAGCGTTCCCCGCGGACGCCGCGGCGATTTCGACTCCCGGCCGCTGTGACCGCGCCCACCGCGCCGACCTTGCTCGGGCCGGCTGCGCCGACCGCTGCGACCGCGCCGGCGGCGCTGGCCTTGCCCGGCGCGCCTGCCGCTGTGGCGCCGTCCGATGGCCGCGCTGGCGAGGCTTGAGTTGCCCGGTGGCGGTCCCCACACTCACTGTCCCCTCGAACGGAGCCACACCTATGGCCTTGTTTCGCAAGAAGTCCGCAATGCCCACCCGCGAGCAGGCGCTTCCCGGCCGCAGCGCTCCCCTCGAGGTCCCCGAGACCCATTTCGTGAACGGCCACCGGATCGTCCCACCATTTCCTGCAGGCCTGCAGGAAGCGGTGTTCGCGCTGGGGTGCTTCTGGGGTGCCGAGCGCTTGTTCTGGCAGCTCCCTGGGGTCTACTCCACTGCCGTGGGATACGCCGGCGGCTTTACCGCAAATCCTACCTACCAGGAGGTCTGCTCCGGCGAGACCGGGCACGCGGAAGTCGTGCGCGTGATCTATGACCCCGAGAAGATCGACTACGAGGATCTGCTGAAGGCGTTCTGGGAGTCGCACGACCCGACGCAGGGCATGCGGCAGGGCAACGATGTCGGCACCCAGTATCGCTCGGCGATCTACGTGTTGGATGAGGAGCAACGCAAGGTGGCTGAGGAGTCCAAGGCGGCGTATCAGGCACGCTTGAATGCCGCCGGACGCGGCGAGATCACGACGGAGATCGCGCCGGCCCCGCAGTTTTATTACGCGGAGGATTACCATCAGCAGTATCTGGCTAAGAATCCAGATGGGTATTGCGGGCTGCAGGGCACGGGAGTTGTGTGTCCGATCGGTGGGAGCGTGCGGGTTCCGGCGCACTGAACGTCGGGTTCCCAATTCCAGCGATCGTTCCTTCTCGTCCTGGCGTCGACGCAACCCGAGCGACGACACCAGGTCAACGTTCGGCCCGAATCAAGGCGCAGGGTCAGGAAAGGCCTTCAGGGCCTTTCTCACCGCATCCAACAGCTCAGGTGCGTGTTTTACGGCGACGTCGTAGACCTTGTTGTGGTCGAGCTCCGCGTAGAGGTATTGCTCCAGGCTGTAGCCGGACATGAAGCGGACGGCCGCACTGGCGTAATACTCGACGTCTTCGAGATAAACGCCTGGATCACGCTGCGTCATAGATGGGAGATCGGCTCTGCTCGATGTAGTGCCGAAGTCTGCGGTTTCGGACTGCACGCAGCTCGAGCAGGTCGACAGGGCGATGGAAGAGTGCTTCCAGAGACTCTTTCAGGTCCAGAAAGTTTTGGAAGCTCGTCGCAACGGCTGGGTCAAACTCCACGAGGATATCGACGTCGCTTTTATCTTCCTCGAAGTCCCCGCGTTAAACTGAGCCGAACGCTTCCAACCGCCTGACTCCATGGAGCAGGCAGAGCCTCGCAATAGCGTCACGATTGTTCTCGATGATCGGATGCATGCGTGCGTGGAACTTCAGCTAAGGCTTGCTATTCTCGCGTACCATAGCATGGTCGGCGATGTAGATTAATTATCGCACAACCCATTGAACGGGCTAGGCATTTACGGTCGGCCGGCTCACACTTTTTCGACAGGAAGTGGGACATTAAGGAAGGCCATCGGGCAGGTTCCCGTGGCCTTCGATCCCGTCTGGACTCCACTCGCAGCTGCGATGTATGGCCGGACCGGCGAGTGGATTCACGACGACTGTCGATGCGGCAGCGAAGCTATTGGACAGGACAGTCCGCTGGGATAGCGTCCCTGTTCGGTGGTCGTCGACGCCGCGTCGCGTGTAGATCCACTGACGGTCTTTTTCGCGCCGTCGACCACTGCTATCGACTACTTTCTCAGGTCGGCAGTGAACCCGATCGGTCGTTGCTCAGGTGGGGTTAGTCCCATTAGGGATCGGATAGTCTCGTAGACTTCCCGAAATTGCCGTTGAGCAGGCCCGAACGACCTGTACGCTCATCTCAACGGCTCGCGCACTGTTGAGGATGGTCGCCACTTGAATCGCGCCGTGCTCTGTGAAGGCCAGGGGCAACTTGCGCCGACCGCCCCAACTTGATGTCGCAAAACTCGACTTCAAGTTTGTGAAGTCCTCGGACTT
>Ga0207695_10007800_pt1 | contig 13546 bp, 14 predicted proteins | sample KBSC54metaG_FD_184354 | JGI IMG/M metagenome (GOLD analysis project Ga0207695, IMG submission 184354) | Corn rhizosphere microbial communities from Kellogg Biological Station, Michigan, USA - KBS C5-4 metaG (SPAdes) (version 2) | ecosystem: Host-associated > Plants > Roots > Rhizosphere > Soil...
CCTGGCGGGTATTACCCTCGTATGGCAACAGTTGCTCATAGCGGCAGCCTTCCAGTTCCTTACCTTTAAAGGTAGCCACCACCGTCCACGGTATCAGTTTTCCATCACCGCTATATGCCGCAAAATCAGTGTTTTCTGTCTCCGGCTTAAAGTATTTGTTCAACAGCGCCTTGGCCAGTATCACATTCGTTGGCTGGTGTGTATAGGGGTTAAATGTCTTTACCAATACATAGTCTATGTTCTCCCCTACTGTCAGCCCGCAATTGCTCGGCAGTGTCCACGGCGTGGTGGTCCATGCCATTAGGTACACCCCGTCCGCCTGCTGCGTGCCGCCGTTCCATGCCTTCATTCCCTGCTCCAGCAGTTGTGTCGCAAAGTGATGCACACCGCCACCCTCAGCAGTCAGTTCCTGCGTTAGCTTAAACATTGCCACCACCGTAGTGTCCTTCACATCCTTATACGTGCCCGGCTGGTTCAGCTCATGACTGCTCAACCCCGTACCCGCCGCCGGCGAGTAGGGCTGTATGCTCACGCTCTTATATAGCAGGTCCTTTTTATAAAGTTCCTTCAGCGCCCACCACAGTGTTTCTATATATTTATTGTCAAAGGTTATGTACGGGTCGCTCATGTCCACCCAGTACCCCATCTTCTCCGTTATCTCTTCCCACTTGTGCTTGTAGCGCATCACCGCTTCGCGGCACTTCCTGTTATATTCTTCTACCGTTATCTTCTTGCCTATGTCCTCTTTGGTTATGCCCAGTTCTTTTTCCACACCCAGTTCCACGGGCAGGCCATGGGTGTCCCAGCCCGCTTTACGCTTCACCTGGTAACCCTGCATTGTTTTATAGCGACAAATAATATCTTTCAGTGTACGCGAAATGACATGGTGAATGCCCGGCATTCCGTTCGCGCTTGGTGGACCCTCATAAAATACGAAAGGCGTTTCCCCGTCCCTTTGGGATACGCTCTTCTCAAAAACCTTCTGCTCCTTCCAGCGTTGCAGGAAATCCTGCTCTATGGAAGGCATGTTAAGCTGCTTAAATTCGTTGTATTTGTCCATGTTTGGGTAAAAGGGTCAGCACGAAAAGTCAAAAAAAGCGTCTTAAAGCCTCATTTTCAACAAAACACACTACACCCAAAGCTAAAAATAAGGCGCAAAGGTAGGAAATTTAATATTACGCCTGTGCATAACATGGGGAAACTTAACGCTATTTTAGTGTTTAAAATTGCAAATGTCATGGCATATTCCGGCTCTCTAGATGTGGATTATTTAATTGAATATTCAATGATTTTTTCTGATAATTTACCTGAAATAGAAAATCTGCTCCAAGGAATTAGTCAATCTACTTTACTAAAAACTGCTTCGTTCTTTTTGGGGTTTGCAAACAAAGGCTCTAAATACGCAAGTGCTAAAGACTTTTTGGAAATGTTTTTTTAGCAAAGAAAACTCTGCAATTGGTCAAAAAATTTATGATTCTGTTTTAAGATTACAACCATCAACTATTGGAATAACATTTGTAAATCCGCAATCGTTGTTACAATTATTTGAATTTTCCTTCAACAATATGAGTGAGGAAAGCAGCCAATCAATTGCAGAAGCCGAGCTCAATATTTTCAAATCGATATTGGTTCTTAATGAAAAAAATAATAGAGCTCAAGAAAATGGGCTAGCAAAGACAAAAGATATTGAGGATGAAATAAAGTTACCCGCAGTTTCTCTTGCAATATCATATCCAAATTCTGAATTTATTAATTATAATATTACTGAAATCTTGATTACTCAGTTTATAAAGGCAAGTTATCTTTTTGAGTTTCTCGAAAATTGCACGAAAACTCAGAGCCTCTTAAATGATTTCTTAAGCTTATTTAAATGCCGTAATTGGAAAGAATATTTAAAAGTATCATTTTCATTAGCACTTGCAGTTGTGAAAGTCGAAAATGAAGGAATAATTGATATAGAAGTTGACAAAGATGATGAATTTATAACCACTTGTGAGTTTATTGAACAGTTATCAATATCTAAGGATAGTCTCTTAGAGGAAGGCTTTGATTTTAGAGCCATTAGAAGTAATCCAATTTATCAAATTAAACAAGGAACATATAGAGTTATCTACCCTCTATTTGTTGCAGAATTATTATTTAAGGGATTATATTTTAAATTTAAACAAATTAATGATTCATCTGAATCTGAAAAAAAAGTCGGAAGTAATTTCAGAAGCTTTTACTGTGATAACTTTTCAGAACAAACATTGTTGTATAAAATTCTCAGCAATTTTTATAGTAAACGTAGTTACATACAATATAGTGGAGTTGAGATAAAAGAAGCGGGTGTTACTGCCGAACCTGATTATTACATACGCAATGGTAAACATGCTCTTCTTTTTGAATCTAAAGATATTCTTATAAATGGCAGTATAAAATCTACTTTTAATTATCAGCTCTATGAAGAAGAATTTTCCAAAAAATTATATTTTGAGACTAAGAAAGGGAAAAGAGAAAATAAAGCAGTGCTACAACTATTAAATAATGTTGAACGCTTATTAACTAAACAATTGATTATTGATACAAAATATAATGTCACAACTTTAAATATCTATCCAATATTAATATTACATGACCGGCAATTTAATGTAGCTGGGTTAAATTCACTTTTAAATTATTGGTTTCTTTCAGAGTTATCAGGCCTTAGTGAAAAAGGAATCAACATTAAAAATGTCAGATCAATCGTAATAGTTGATATAGATACTTTAATACTCTACGAAGAAAATTTCAAAAACAAAGATGTAACATTAGAAAATATCATTGACAAGTATTTTGATTATATTTCAACAAGTAATAAAAGAAAAGTAGTGACTGAAGATGAAGCTAATGATTATGTTACAAGACGTTTGATACCTTTTTCTTTATTTTTAACTAATTATATAGATTCTACAATTAACAAGAAGAGAAAACCTAAAAGTTTATATAATATGGGACTACATCTTTTTGAATAGTGACATAAATTGATGTAATAATATTTATCCCAGTTCGGCGTAGTGTTCCACTACGTCGTCTCGGCAGCCAATCTCCTGATTGGCGTTATAATATACACTGAGGATTATGAGTACCACGAAAAGCTTATGACTACCCAAGTCTAAACATATCGGTGCAGATTAGAAAGACAAGATTCTGCATATCCAATAATACCATTCTTTTCGAGCTCCTCCAATCTATATTTAATTGAGTCATACGATATACTTGCGGGCACCTCCATTGCAAAATAATTATCGTCAACACGTTCAGACACACAGCCAAGCGTTTTAAAAACGTCACGAACAGAATTAATGTCAGTTTTTTCATCCATTATAACAACATGGATCGTCGAATTACCTGAATACTCTATTGTCTTCCGATAAATCAATCTTTCTTCGTCTTCATCATATTCCGCAAATACTATATCATCAGAAGCGACCAATGGAACATAAAATGGAATGTTGTCAATTTTATAAAGTCCTTTATCAGCATCTACAATAAAAGCCCAAAGGGTTTCTACTGTCCATCGTTCTAATAAATTGCTATAAAACCGGAATAGGATCTTAACATATTGCTCTTCAGACATCGTTAGAATTTCTGATTAATGTAATCACTACTATGAGAAAAATAAATATAGTCCGCACACAAATGATGCTAACACAACAACCGGAATAATTGCAGTTGCAGGTCCAATTTTAAAAAATAGCCTTCGACTCAGTATAACTAATCCGGCGAGAAACAGTGGGTAGCAATTAACTATAATAAATAACCCAAAAGCCTTGAGCAAGTTATTTGGATCGTCAAATATAAACACGCTATCATAAAACACAAAAGGCCACAATGCTATAGGTAGCAACATGAAGGCAGTTAGCTGTGCATACCACCTCGGCATACCAACAGTAGAAAATAAAGCGCCCGCCTTGGCGAAAACACTTCTTCGGTGCATAATTCAAATATATACAATATAAAATCAAGATGATAAGCCTCACTAAGCCCAGCCCATGATGACGCCTTAATTGTTGCCGGAGACACGACAAAAGAACCCACAATAGAAGCAAGCAGCTCCAACGCATACTAAGGCATAATAGCCCCCAACAGCGGCAATAATTTCAGCGTCATGCCGCCGATAAGCAAATTGCGTCAACAGCGTAGAGCTGGTTTTTTCATGCGGAGCAGTTGAAAAAACTCGCCTTTTTCTTTGTTACTTTCATTTTTGGCGAGACAAAAAGAAAGTAAACACAACGCAGGTCGCGTAACAAAAGTCAAGTTCACATAAAAACCATCATCTACTATAATGCAACATACCGCGACTCATAACTTGTAACATTATAACCATAAAACAAAAGCGGCAAAATTTCAGCGTCATGCCGCCGATAAGCGAACTGCGTAAACAGCGCAGAGCTTCTTTTTACATGCGGAGCAGTTGTAAAAAGTCGCCTTTTTCTTTGTTACTTTCATTTTTGGCGAGACAAAAAGAAAGTAAACACAACGCAGGCACGCAATAAAAGAAATAAGGAATCATTTCGGATACACAAACCCCGTTTCCTGTTCCTTAGTTTTTATAGGCCGCACCTCTATACTTGCGGTAGGAACATACTCAAATTCAGGATTCTGCTTTGCTATATTTATAGCCTCATTTATATCAGCAGCCATTATATGGTAGTAACCTACCTGCACGTCACCATCCTCACCTAATGACCTTTCATTCCATCCACTACTTGCCGGAGAAATAACCACACCTTCCCGCGCTAAAGGCTGTGCCGCTATCAGTTTATTTTCCGCCTTTAATTCACTAATGTATGATTCGCATTCTTTAATAAAAGCGTGGTGCTTTTCAGCCGACAGTTGTGCCTTAGCATCGCCCTCATTACGTATAAGCAACATGAACTCTTGCATATATTTAATTTTATACTAAAGTTAATCTTTCTCAAAAGCCACAGCAAAAAAAGAAATATCAATCATTGTTATCACTACCTTTTATTAACACATAAAAAAAGTAAACACGACACAAGTAAGTCAACATAAAAAGACATCCTCATCCATAACCAACATCACGACTTTACTCCTTGTAATAAAATAAACCACAAAAAAGAAAAAAGGAAACTGATAAGCGTGCCATAGCCCGGCCCATGATCGCGCCTTAATTTTTGCCGGAGAAACGACCGAAGAATCCACAATAGAAGTAAATAGCTGCCACGCACCCCAAAGCCCAATAGTCTCCAATAGCGGCAATAATTTCAGCGCATGTCGATGATAAGCGAACGGCATAACCTGCGTAGAGCATCTTTTTTCATGCGGAGCAGTTTGAAAAAAGTCGCCTTTTTCTTTGTTACTTTCATTTTTGGCGAGACAAAAAGAAAGTAAACTCGCGGAAAGCACGCAACAAAAGAGGCAATCAAAATGTGGATATGATTATTTGGAACCCGCACATTGACAACCGTATCTTGCAGATAACATTTCCCCTCTTGAGAGGGGTTAGGGGTGTGTCCCACTCACGAAGAGCAACACACCATAAAATAAAGAAGTTCTTAACGTCACTGTAAACCCATAAATGCCCATTCGGCATCTGGCATCATATTGCTCCATTCCCCACATTGCCACAATGAAAAAGGTATAAATCCACACTTTTATACCCAATTATACCCTACCAAAATTCCATGAAATCTTTGCTGGCAAATACTTTCAGACAAAAATCTCATTTTCAGCAATTTTTTTCTGAATTATACCCTGGGGAAATTCGATAGCATTAGCAAATTAAAAAACTCAAAGCTGCAACCGCGCAAACACATTTGCCACTATCCTGTCACAGCGATTAAGATGGAAGTTGTAAACATTATCTTTTATATATCCATTCAGGCTTTCGCGCAGCATGGTCTTTGCCCTGTTCAGCCGCACCTTTACATTCGGCTCCTTTATGCTAAGTGCTTCCCCGGTGGCACGCACAGACATTTGTTCAATCTCCCGCAGCACAAACACCATACGATATTTCTCAGGCAGCTGCGATATTGCCTGTTCTAATACGCCATTAAGCTCCTTATTTATCAATATTTTATCCGGGCTTGTCATAGTCTTTATATTTTCAGCGGTTCCCTCTGCTTCAGTACCGAAGCGTTGCTTCTTTCTCTTTTGCGCCAGGCATTCGTTTAGCATTATCCTTATCAGCCATGTTTCAAAAGAAGATCGGTTTTCAAATCTTTGAAGGTGCTCATACGCATTTATATAGGCAGTCTGCATAACATCCTCTGCTTCCATATCATCGTTTAGTATAGCCATACCAATACGAAACAAACGCTGGTTATATCGACGGATTATCTGCTCAAAAAGCCTTTTCTCACCTGCCAGTATTCTTTGTATCAGCTCTATATCAGGAGTTTGTTCTGCCTGTAAAATTGTCTGGTCCATTATTATACTTTATTAGATGATGAAAGAATAAAAAGGTTACAAACTCTTCTGAAAATAATTTTTGTAACCTTTTCTGCAATACTTAATCTAATTAATAGACTAAAAGTAAAACTATATGGCTACTGTAAGACAATTGCAAAACACATTAAAGCTCACCTTTGGCATAGTGCCAATAGTAGCGGGCCTGGACAAATTTACCAATATCCTTACTAATTGGACTGACTATCTGGGTGCAGGCTTCAAGAGCATGCTCCCTATGGATGCCGGGACATTTATGAAAGTGGTTGGGGTCATTGAGATTATAGCAGGCATCATCGTTCTCCTACGCACTTTGGTTGGTGCCTATGTCGTGATGGCATGGCTCATATGCATAACACTTCAGCTCATCCTCTTCACTCATTATTACGATGTAGCAGTTCGAGATCTCGTAATGGCAATAAGCGCCTTTACGCTGGCACAACTCACTAAAATGAAAAACGAAAACAAAATATAATGCGTCAGGAAGAAGTAATAAGAAATGGAATAGAAAAGGATAAGAGAATTCCAGGCAACAACAAGCATCTGCCACCTTGATAAAATGGCAGATGATTTGCTTACTATTATTGTTCAACAAACTTTCTTAACAATTCAAGCGCGACACCCCAGTAAAATGCAAAATGCTTATAGATGGCCTCTGTAGGAAAATTCCTTACTGTAAGTGTTAAGATTGTCTTGTGGTCTTCAGATGCTAACTTAAATTCAAGTACTGTATAATTAGCCACTTCATCTGCCAATCGGGACAATGAGCTTAAATGGCTGTACTTCACTATCCGCTCAGGTACAAATTCTATTACTATACCTTTATTTTCAAACCCTGCCTTATACCAATCACCGCGAATAGTTATCGGGCTGCCAACTTCCCAATCTGTAATAATATCAATAGGCGTCTCAGACATCCATTGTCTCATCAGCTCAGGCTTTGTAAGCGCATCCCATACTATTGACGGCTCTGCATTGATCGTAGCCGTTTTGATAATTGGCTGGCTTGTTTCTTTATTCATCATCTAACTGAAAATCTGTTGCTAAATATAAAACAGATCGCATTCCCTTGTTATCGTTTCGGACTATGTGTCTATTTAGAAAAAAGCCAATGAGCAACTGTTTAACTTAGCCTATCCAGTCCGCTACATTGAGCACATCTGCCTGGCGCGGGAAAACTTTGGTGGTTAGTACGCGGTGTACTTCCTCATCAGCATCCGCGCAGCAATCAGCCAATACAGTTATCCGATAATCCTTATCTGCCGCTTCCCTTATAGTTGACAAAACAACTCCACTGGTAGCAATGCCCGTAAGTACTACATGCTGTATGCCTTTGGCCCGCAAAACGACTTCAAGATCGCTGCCTGTAAATGCACTTATGCGACGCTTTATTACCATCACTTCTCCGTTTTGGGGTGCCAACTCCGGTGCAATTCTCATAAACTCTTCCATGTTCACATTCGCAAACCGTTCTTTGCCCGCGCCGAAGCTTTTATTATTCAGGCTTATTTCCGGTGTACCTGACCTAAAGCCCATTGTTACATAAATAACCGGCATCTGTTTGCTTCTTGCATAGGTTATAGCCTGCAATACATTGTCTGTCAAGGCTTCGGCATTTGGAAAGTTTCCTAAAATCCCCATTTGCATATCCATTACCAGCAGGGCTGTGTTCTGTGTATTTTGCTCCATTGCTTATTGTTTATTTAATCTGTATCCAATTTATTATTGGTTAAGCTCTCATAGAATTATAGGTAAACTTACCTGTTTCGCTGCACTTGCATTTCTGAAATATTTCACCTTCTCTTTCCATTGTAAACTCACCAATACTTTTCAGTTTCTGCAAGGCACTGTTTTCGGCTATTATCAGGCCTTCAAATCTTTTCATCTTTACACCGGGTATATCGGTTGGGTATATTATTACATCGACGATGCTTTCATTAATCTCACCGTTAATTTTTATGATCATAAGGGGTTTGATAATTGCGCACAAATCTAAATAAAATCAGCACCCTTAAATATCAAACCGAAGACGAACAAAATAAACATAACGACCACCACAACCTACAGTTAATAAAAATAAAGCTTGCATTGCCAGATACGTTTACTCGCTTGTAAAAAAATTAACAGTATTTAATTTGTTTTTGAAAATATGAATCTATTAAAGTGAGACAAATTTTCTATTAATGTTATCCTCCCAGATACCCGCCTATAATAGGCAATACTTCACCAGTTATGTAACTGGAACATTGTGGAGAAGCCAGAAAAACAAATGCAGGCGCTATCTCTTCAGGCTGTGCAGGACGCTTCATAGGTGTATCGGCACCAAATTTTGCAATCTGCTCTTCCTCTTTGTCTGCAGGATTTAGAGGCGTCCATACGGGGCCGGGAGCAACGGCATTGACCCGAATGCCCTTGGGGATAAGATGTGTGCCTAAAGAGCGGGTAAACGCATGAATGCCACCTTTGGTAGTAGAATAGTCGAGGAGGTCTTTATTTCCTAACAAACCAGTAACAGAGCCTGTATTTACAATTGCGCTGCCGGGCTTCATATGTGGAACGGCTGCCTGCGCCATGTGAAAATAACCATACAGGTTAGTCTTTAAAGTGCAGTCAAAATGCTCTTCAGTAAGATCCTCGAAATGTGCAACGTGAAGCTGAAAAGCTGCATTATTTACCAGTACATCCAGTTTACCAAATTCAGCTACAGTATGCTTTACCGCATCAATACAAAAACTCCTGTTTGTAACATCGCCGGATATAAGAATGCAACGCCTCCCTTCTTTTTCCACAAGCTCTTTCGTCTCTTTGGCGTCCCGGTGCTCGCTGAGATAAACTATTGCCACATCAGCGCCTTCTCTTGCAAACAATATGGCGACTGCCCTACCAATACCCGAGTCTCCGCCCGTAATAATTGCCACTTTATCCTTAAGCTTATCAGAACCTTTATAAAATGGCGCATCGCACATAGGCTTCAGCTCCATGTCAGCTTCAATACCTGGTTTTTCAAGATGTTGTTTGGACAAAGGAGGCTTAGGATATTTCCTCGCACCAGCCTGCATGGGTTTTTCAGATTTATCCTGTGGATTATTCTTATCAGCTTTTGCAACCTGCTTTTGTATGGCCTTATGTTTTTGTGCCATTTGCTCAGCTTCTTGTTTGTATTGATCCCTGTTTTTCATAACCTATTAATTGACCTAAATACTTAAAAACTGTTCCATAAAAAAATTGCTGTTTTTGAGATTTTTGGCGAGACACCTTTGCAGGATTGACTTTCGGCGGATTATCTTAGGGTATAATTGGGTATAAAAGTGTCGATTTATACCTTTTGATAAGTTATGTCGTCAAATGCTGATTGGCATTTAAGGGTTTACAGCGGCGTTAAGAACTTCATTCGTTGATTAACTAATGTGATAGTTAACTAATTAGCGAATAGCGCAAGATACACTCCTTAACAAGCGGATTCCAAATAATCATATCCACAAAAAAGAAGAAGAAAACAGTAGTAAGAGGCAATAACTTGATATGAATCAACATTTTTATTGACTTGTATCATCTATCCGGAGAAGCCGAGAAGGTAGTTTTGAATAAGAAGCAATCACCAAATCACATTTAACCAGACCACTTAGCCTATATTTTATGCCAGAGCTACTCAACCTGATAAAAAGCAGACAATCTGCCAGGATACCATTTGACGAAAATAAACCTGTTTCGCAGGAAGATATACAGCAAATACTTGAAGCAGGTAGCTGGGCACCTACTGCACATAATATGCAGAATTTTGAGGTGATAATAGTTGATGATAAAGAGCTGCTGGATGAAATACGTGATATGGAGTTGCCTGTATCTGAAACCTTCATTCGTGAAAACTACCTGCAACTATCATTCACAGAAGAAGAACTAAAGAAAAAGAAGACAGGTGTGTTGGGAACTATGTTCCCTAAAGCATGGCTGGACCATATAGTAACGCCTGCAAAGGAGAGCGATAAAGTGCCACCTAATATTATAGAACAGCACAACCAGATATACCCCTGCCCTACACTGCTTGTTATATTATACAATCCACAAAAGCGGGCACCGGCATCAGAAGGCGACTTCCTGGGAATAATGAGCCTGGGCTGTGTACTTGAAAATATGTGGCTCATGGCTACTTCGCTTGGCCTTAGTGTACATGCGCTGAGCTCGCTAAATGACGACAAGGCGCAAAGCGAGATAAAAGATATGCTGAACATACCCGAGCATTTAAAAATTGCTCTCTCATTTCGTATTGGATACCCGACGTCTGAGGCAAAATATACAAGGGTGAGAAGAGACCTAAGTGACTTTGTGCATCGGAATAATTATAGCGAAAAAAGTTTTTAAGCATCTTAAAGCGCAGTATATGAACGAAGTAATTAAGACAATCTATGAACGAAGAGCGGTAAGAAAATATAAGAAGACGCCTGTTAGCAAGGACACAATTGAGCAATTGATAGCCGCAGGATGCATGGCCCCATCTGCTATGAACAAACAGCCCTGGAAGTTTTATGTGCTCACTGAAAAAAGTAAAATACACCTCTTTTCAACAGAGATAGCTCATATAGCCTTTAAAGAAATAAAGCATACGAATATTACTGACGCTATAAAAATGTCGCTGAGCTTTTTTCATTTATCTACTATTGTAAATTTCATTACAAGTGATGATCATGTCTTTTATGGCGCACCGGCAGTGATCCTGATTACAGCGCCTAAAGGTGATGACTGGGTCGGATTGAACACCGGCATGTGTGCACAAAACATAATGCTGGCAGCAAAGGCAATGGGGCTCGACACCTGCCCCGTGGGGTTTGCACGGTTTATAATGCAGACGAAAGACTATGCTACGCTGCATATCCCGAATACTGAAACGGTAGCATTGGCAATAACCCTAGGTTACGGTGATGAGCATCCTACGGCACACGAAAGAGTAAAAAACAATGTTCATTTTATAAACTAACCAGCAGCAATGATGGGGTAAAACAGCTATTATGAAAAAGGTATTACTTGTGTTTGACGGCAACCACTTCTCGAAAGGAGCTTTTGAATTTCTTAAAAACATGAATAAGAATGAACCGGTGATGGCCATAGGCTTATTCCTTCCGGCAGTTGATTATTCTGAATTGCTGTATTCATTAGGTGGCTTAACAGGACCTATATATGCAAGCAGCATACAAAATGACCCCACGGTAACGTTGAAAAACATAAAGCATTTCGAAAGCATCTGCCAGCAAAATGGCATAAGGTACAGAGTACATGCCAACCCTAAAAAGCATGTTATAGCCCAACTAAGGGAAGAAACAAGATTTTCTGATCTATTAATACTGAGTGATGAGCTACTATATTCTAACCTGGATGTAGAGTTGCAGGAAGACTATGAAGAGAATATATTGCACAAGGCAGAGTGCCCCGTGCTTTTGATATCTGAAACTTATTATGAGCCCAAAACCATCATTATGGCATACGATGGCAGAGAGTCGTCCATATACGCGATCAAACAATTTCTGTGCTTATTTCCTGAATACCAGAAACTGAAAGGAGTACTCGCGTATATAAATACAGGGGCGGACAGCATACCCGAAAAAGCGAATATAGAAGAGTATATAAAATGTCACTTTAAAGAAATCAGTTTATTGAAACTAAAAATAAAAGACAGCGAACGATTTGAAGAATGGGTTTTAACACACGAAAATCCATTGTTGGTAACGGGAGCTTATGGCAGATCTCTTTTCTCGGAGTTATTGAAAGAAAGCTTTATTAAGGCGTCAATCCACGATCACAAGGTGCCCATATTCGTTGCGCATAAATAAATGACTTAATCCAACTTATACCTTTTAAAAAACAATATTTTTAGCAAGTCGGCAGTAATAACATATAGCAAAATGATTAAGCCTATAGCAACAGCTTCGCCGGTATGAGCCAGGGTAAGCCCTAAGGACTTTGCAAATGGGCTTACAGGCAATAATATAGTAACAAGGAATGTTACGACGCCAATAATCAGAAGCCATTTGCCAGGCCGGCTTTTCAAGAAAGGCTTTCTTGTACGAATTATGAATAAAATAAGCAACTCTGTTAATACAGATTCCACAAACCAACCAGACTGAAATGGTGCATCTTTAAAACGAAAGTAGCTATATAAAACATAGAATGTAATAAAATCGAAAATGGAACTATGCAAGCCAAAGACGATCATAAAGCTCCTTATTAATTTCATATTCCATTTCCCGGGCCTTACTAATTGTTCGTCATCTACATTATCTGAAGCTACAGCGAGAAAAGGGAAATCTGTAAGAAAATTAGTAAGCAGGATCTGTTTGGGTAGCATGGGCAGAAATGGCAAGATAAGAGAAGCACCTGCTATGCTAAACATATTTCCGAATGTGGCGCCTGTGGTAATAAAAATATATTTAAGTGAATTGGCAAAAGTCTTCCGGCCTTCTGCAATACCATCTGCAAGTACAGAAAGATCTTTTTCAAGCAAAACAAAATCAGCTGCCTGGCGGGCCACATCTACAGCATTGTTGGTAGAGATACCTGTATCGGCTGCATGTATCGCTGCCACATCATTTATTCCATCTCCCATATAGGCAACTGTATAGTTTGACTTTTGCAGCGCTTTGATAATATGTTCTTTCTGGTAGGGTTCCACCTCTGCAAATACATCAGCCTGTGCAGCCTGCACTGTAAATGCTTCGGGCAACATGGCATTCATTTCCTTACCGGTGAGTATTTTAGGGTCCTTTATTCCTATTTCCTTTGCTGCATATAATGCAACAAACTTATTATCCCCTGTTATAATCTTTACCGCTACGCTTAAGCGTCTTAAGCGATTAAGCGTGTCTATAATACCTTCTTTCAAAGGGTCTTCCAGCACTACAAAGCCCATGAAGACCATATCCTGCTCATCGGCCCTGGTAATAGTATTTGCAGTAATATTTCTATAACATATACCTATCAGCCTAAAACCATTACTACAATAATCGGCATAATAGCGATTTATAACATCCTTATCAATGGCTGTGACTTCACCTTTTTCATCTACCATTTTGGTGCATACCTCAAGTATATTATCCACAGCACCTTTGTAATTATTATTAACTCA
>Ga0207695_10007802_pt1 | contig 13545 bp, 19 predicted proteins | sample KBSC54metaG_FD_184354 | JGI IMG/M metagenome (GOLD analysis project Ga0207695, IMG submission 184354) | Corn rhizosphere microbial communities from Kellogg Biological Station, Michigan, USA - KBS C5-4 metaG (SPAdes) (version 2) | ecosystem: Host-associated > Plants > Roots > Rhizosphere > Soil...
GGTTTTTCGCATCGCTAAGAACGCCTGCCTCATGAAGCGACGCAAGAGCATTTTCGCTCCTGCCAAGGAGTTTTCGCTGGATGAGTTCCTGCCGTCAAAGCACCAGGATGGAGGCCAGGTGCGGATGGAGATCGCGGACTGGTCTGCGCTGCCCGAAGGGGAGGCTCTACAGTCGGAAATGCGAGAGTTGCTCGAAAAGGCGATCCGGGAACTGCCTGAGGTGTATCGCTCGGTGATCCTCTTGCGGGACATAGAGGAGCTCTCCACGCAGGAAACCGCCCAGATCCTCGACGTCAGCGACGACGTGGTCAAGACGAGATTGCATCGCGCCCGGCTGGCGATTCGTCAAATACTAGACGCGTATTTGCGCGCAAACGAAGTTGAAGCAGGAGGAAAGAGGCATGGAACCCCACCAGCACAATGAGAAATGCAAAGAGGTCTTTGCCCTGCTATCTGACTACCTGGATTTGGATCTGCCGCCGGAAGCGTGTCAGGAAATCGAAGCTCACATTGCTGGTTGTGCTCCTTGCATTGAGTTCGCAGAGAGCCTCCGCAAGACCGTCGGCTTGTGCCGCCAATATCAGCCAACAGAACTACCTGCGCCTCTGGGTCAGGAAGCCAAAGCACAGTTGCTGGAAGCTTACGGAAAGATGCTGGCTGCCAGAACAAACCGGCCTGGCTAGAGGCTGGTGAAGAGTCAAATGTCCTTCTCAGTCATAAGTTCGTGTGCATCGTGCGGAGCGAAGAATCGTGTGCCGCCCAGGCATTTGGCAGACGTGGGTCGATGCGGCGCCTGCAAGCAAGCACTGCGACCTTTAGCCGAACCAGTTGAGGTCGATGCAAGCGCATTCGATGAGATCGTCGCCGGGGCAAGAGTGCCGGTTCTGGTCGACTTTTGGGCCACGTGGTGCGGGCCTTGCAAAATGGCCGCGCCTGAAGTTCACCAGTTGGCCAGGGAGATGGAAGGCCGAGCCTTGGTGCTGAAGGTCGATACGGAGGCTCACCCGGCTCTGGCTGCCCGATTCGGTGTTCAGTCCATTCCGAATTTTGTTGTATTGCGAGACGGCAAGGCGGTTTTCCAACGCGCGGGCATGGCGCCACGTGCCGAGATGCGTCGATGGCTGGGATCGTCTGGCCGTGCAACTTAGAATGAATCGTTCACCATGATACCCACACGCCTTCAACGAAGACCAGCGCACTCGCTGGAATGGAATCGACGGCGAATAGCCGACTGTGGCAATGTTTTCTCTACTTCAGTCGGCTACGCTCATTCGTACGGTAACCGGAGCTGGAATACTGGCAATCTCCGGATATCCCTGGATTCATTCTGATTCCTTGCGGAACCACGGCCTTGGATCAGTTCCCGGTCCTTGTTCTGGTTCTGCCGGTTTGCAGGGCCCTCAAAATCGATGTATGCCCCACGGCCATTCTTGCTTAGGAAGCGCTGTCGCACACTATCCTGACACGCGCGGACATCGTCGAGGAACGGCGCAGGGGTATTCGGACAATCGCCTTCCGAACGCCAGGTCACTTCAAATGCATAGTGATCGCCGCCGCCTTTGTCGTCGTGATGGAGAGCAGTGCGGTGAAGTTATTCATGCGATTTGGCTGCTGCATAAGGTTGACGCGGTTGCGGCCGGCAGTCTGGCGGATCTGAAAATCGCCTATGGAATTGAAAGGCAGCGGCTGGTTGCACCGGCTGCCTTCGTCGTAACTCTTCGCGCCCTCCAGGGTGCGCACAGAGATCACGTCGCCGCGTATACGCAATTCGCTTGGTGATCAATCCACATGCGCACCTCCCAACGGCCTTCGCGCGCCCGAGGATCTCAGTCGGGTTGTTGCCCAGATCGGATCTGAATATCGACCTGTGCGAAGCCAACACTCGAGAACAACAGAGCGGCGGCGATTGTCGAGTACAGGCTAGACTCTTTCCGGGACATAATGTCGGTCTCCTTCTTGAAGGTGGTTTGACTAGTTCTTGCGTTCCCGGAATGAGTACCGGTTCAAGAGGGCGATCAGTTTCGCAGCGGCCTTAGGCGCGCGCGTACCCTTCGTCAGGATTTCGCGGTTCTCCAGTTTCTTGCCGTAGAGCGTAGCGTTGTCGTCCAGGTCCTGCCGCAGAGTTGCGCCTGCCAGCGCAATTCCGGCAAACAGTCCCTGCGATCGCGACCACGAGAGAATATCAGCGTGCATTTGTGCGTCGGTTTGAGCAGTGGCGGTACGACCCACGGGTCCTGCAGCAACGGAACCTTCCGCGCCGAGCGTGAATTTGCTTTCGAGCAACTTGTCCGCTCCCCGGGCATTCATAACAAGCATGATCAAGTCCGTCGAAGAACCGCCGATCTGAAATCCAACGCTTCCACCTTCGATGCGGACGGTAGCTGGCGCGGACCATCCTGGACCGCCCTTGTTTCGGCACAACAAGTATCCTTTCCCATACTTTCCGCCCACCAAAAAGGCTGCCGTCTTGAGGTCCGGCACAATCACGATGCAATGGGCATTCTCAAGCAGATCCTGAGGAATGCCTTTGTCCGGCGCGGCCATGATTTCTGTAAACACCGCTGCTGCCTCATTCAGTCGTTTCGCGGGTTCGTTGTCTTTAGCCAACAACGGCGTGAGCGCCATTGCGGCCACCATAATCGATTTCATCTTTCACCTCTTCCGGTCGGCCGGGTTAATGTTACACCCCTAATGGACGACTGACCCCTCGCCTGCACGAACTGTGCCACGTTCCTGTAGACCAGTATTTGCTTCCAACTAATCGGAGTTTGCTCACAGCGAAGCCGCCCTGCGAAGGATCGAGCTGCGTGTTTTCGCCCAATCGACCGACAGCCCAAAGCGGTTATCGCCCCAGTCGTGCGAGGAACGCCGGTCGACGTGGCCCGAAGCGTGTCAATGGCGGGAACTTTCGCTTTTGTAATTACGTTTGCGCTAGAAGAAGCTAGAAATAGAGTTTCAAGAGAAGCTGATTCACATCCTGCTGGTCGTCGCATTGGTTGTGCTAGTTATCCAGCTGCTCCAGGGACGTAGGCTTGTCTGACCGAGGTCGATGAGCCATCATGAATCTCATTCAAGCCACCTGTTTCGCCGGCATCCCTCTTGTCGGCACGATGGTCCCTGCCTACGCGCAGCGCGACCAGCAGGGCGATAAGCAAAGCAATCCCGAGAGGCAGGACAAGGGCGGCCCGCAACGCGCTCAGCACCCGCAGCAACGGCAACAGCAGAAGCAAGCATAGCAGCCTCAACATGCACAGCCGCCTCAACGTGGACAGGAGCCGCGACAAAAGCAAGCGCAGGAGCCACGACGAGAGCAATAGCAGCAGCGCCCGCAGCAACGGCAACGATCGGAGCCGCAGCAGCCTCAGCCCGCTCAACAGCAGCCTCAGTGCGCGCAGCAACCGCAGCGCACGCAAGCAGCAGGCACGGGCGTGGCAGCAACAACGGGGATGGCAACAGCAGGGCGCTTGGCAGGGACATGATAGCTGGCAGCAGAATCGCGACCGATAAGGGCCCTGTTAAAATCGATTGCAATCTAGCGAATTTGCCCGCGTTTGGGGACCAGCGGCAGGTCGGCCAACCACGAGCCGGCGTGGCTGATGTGGTTGGGTTCTACTTTGGGAACAAGAAGGTGACCCGCGTTTCGAATACGAAGCTAGGCATGGCTCCGGAGTTTACGGTTGTGTTCCATGAGTTGGCGGAAGCCTTCCAGAAGATCGACAACGGCAAGGGCAACAGCTACGAGGCGGGTCATAATGCGGCGAACGAGCAGGAGAAGATCCTGAGGGACCAGCGACCGTATCTGAAGGACTACAATGCCGGCATTACAGTTGCCCTGTGCAGTTCCGACTGGAGTACGGTTTTGGCTTCGACTCAGACGGACGCGCGGGGTTTTTCTCCTTGGAGACTCCTAAGGCGGGTAGCCTCTTCTACCTACGCCTGTCGGCGCCCGGTGTGAATCCGTATCAGCTGCGGGTTAGGATCAAGAAAAACGCTCGATCCGAACTGCGAGTGCATCTCAGTAACGCAGCATGAACTTCGGAGTATATAATCCGGGACAACCACCCCTTATCTGACTTTCCCCGCGCAGCAGCAACAGTGGAGGCGCTCGTCGAGAGGCTTTTTCTTTCGGCGTGGAACTAACGCAGCGGGTAGGATCCGCGCAAACCGTCCTGCCCAATGCGATTTTGAAACTAATTAAGCTATTGAAAACAGGTGGAGAGAGGTAGTTGGAAACCACGTTTTCTGGGGAGCCAAAACTCTGGTTTCGAACTCGCGGGTGGTTTTGTTGACAACATCTGCATCGTTCAAAACCGCGTCGTTATCCCAAACATTCCGCAGAAGCTCTGTTCCGTGAGACTCTCCCGACCCCAAGGCGTTCGACGCCCTGGTGGCCCGGCTGTAGGCCCAGATGCCGCAACTTCGGCGCCGAATGCTCCGTTTTCTCCAGTTGACAGGTCCCGTTTGTTGACAGGGGGTTAAGCCCGGGGCGCCGCAATCTGTTCCGTCCGCCTGCGAGCCGCTGGGGCCGTCGTGTCATGCAACGGGCGCGAGTTGCATGACGAAACAGTAACGACGTCCAGCTTGGGACCTTACTCAGCGATTGGAAGCAGACAACATATGCGTCCAAGGAGTTGGATCCCTGCGTAATCGCTCGTTACGTGGCTGTGTCTGGCGAACGGAATGCTCTAAGCTCGTTTGAATTCGCGCCGTTGTGCTTCCAACCGCAGGCCGATCTAACGGCTTCTTCCAAACGTTGCAACGGCGCGCTCCAACATCAGCTCGATGACGCTCGCATCGGGATGATTTCTGACGGAACCATACGGCCCGACGAATGCATATAGACCAGTGAAGGAGTACACATCATGGGTGGCGACACTCAACTCAAGAAACATATCGAAGATGAATTGCGCTGGCAGCCGAGTGTGGATGAAGCGGCCATCGGAGTCAGCGTCCACGACGCGATCGTGACTTTGACGGGCCATGTCCGGAGTTACGCGGAAAAGATGGCGGCCGAGCGAGCCGTCATGCGTATCCGTGGTGTTAAGGCTCTTGCCAGCGAACTTGAAGTATTACTGGCAAGGCACGAGCGCACCGACGAAGAAATTGCACAAACAGCCCTCAGCGTCCTTCTCTGGAATGCAGCCGTGCCGAAAGATGCTATTAAGGCAAAAGTCACCAAGGGTTGGGTCACTCTGAGCGGAACAGTAGAGTGGCCATTCCAAAGACATACCGCAGAGCGCTTCATCTCTCACTTGATTGGAGTTAAGGGCGTAATCAACGAAATAGAGATAAAGCCGTCACGCACCGTGGTCACTGCCGAAGTCAAAACTGGCATTGAGTCAGCGCTCAAGCGCAGTGCTGAAGTCGAAGCCCGACGCATCCACGTGGAAGTACACGGTTCTACGGTTGTTCTCACCGGGACAGTCTCTAGTTGGCCGGAGCGGAATGCCGCCGAACGCGCGGCCTGGGCTGCTCCAGGCGTCTCGAAAGTCGAAAACAAGGTTTTGATTAGCGCTTCCATGGCAACAGCCCGATAAATTCACGCTAGGCTCCGCACCCGTCGGAGCACGATATGAGCCAGCAGAGACACATCGTGTCAGGAGACGCACAACTGAAGAAACTGTCATTGCTGAGGCTTCTTGGCGCCGCCACGGCGAGTGGCGCTGCAGCCTATGGAGCCTATGTCGCGGCTGCTTGGCTACGATACGGCCGGCCGCGGCGGGCATCCGCGGAAGAAGCAGACAGCTTGCTCGACCGTTTTATGCCCGAATACGATGTTGTCGAGCGCCGTAGTATCCAAATTAACGCGCCGGCTGAAGTTGCCCTTAGGGCGGCATGTCGCTTGGACCTTGAAGGCTCGTGTCTCGTTCGCGCGATTTTCAAGGGTCGCGAACTCTTACTCGGAGCCCGCTCCGACGCGAAGCCACTTCCGCGAGGGCTATTGGCCAAGACGAAGGCATTGGGATGGTGTCCACTCGCGGAAGTCCTCGACCGCGAGATTGTAATGGGCGCGGCGACAGAGCCTTGGGCCGCGAACCCAGTTTTTCGCCCGCTCGCGCCTGAGGACTTCGCAGCGTTTCGTGACCCTGGATTCGTCAAGATCGCGTGGACACTCCGGGCCGATCCCGTCAATATGATCAAGTCCATTTTCCGCACCGAGACTCGCGTTTTCGCTTGCGATCCAGTTGCGAGAGCCAAATTCAGGAAATACTGGGCTTTCCTCTCACCCGGAATCATATTGATCCGAGTGGTAATGCTCCGTTCGTTGAAACGTGAAGCCGAGCGAAGAGCGCACGGGGTTCCGCTCTCCAGTCGCGCACGACTCGAGGATCGTGTATGACCTGTGGTGCGCAAAGAGTCCGTGCGCCCGTTCCGACCATTTATCAGAGCCCCGACGGATCTTCTTCCGTTTCCGCCAAATCCGGCTTGCCGCCTTCGATCTCGCGATCCTCCTTCGCCCATTCGGAGGGAAGGTCTTCGATCGGCTTGGGGATCTTTCCCTCACTTACTTCCTTCTCGAGTTTCTTGTCGATGGGAGTCATAACTTCAGTCTCTCACCTTTGTACCTGAAGCCTAGACAAGCCGTGTTGTGGTTTGACCTCAGGGAGACGTTTCCCGCAAACTCAACGCGCTGGGTGTGCCCCGCCGCGTTAGAATCCCGTCGTCCAAAAATTGTTAGCAATCTCTTATAGTCAACGCTGTTCTCGCTCTGAAAGGCGAGGCCATCGTTCTGGCGAAGGCCTTCGGGCCATTGCCAAGCGTGACAGAAAGGAGTGGTTATGAAGGCGAACAAGGCGCTCAAGCGACTGGCTAAGATTGAGGCGTGGATCTCGGTCTTTCATGATAGGTGGTTGTCAAGGATAGCTCCCTACTCTGGTTGCACTTACGCTTTCCTAATGGACCGAGACGGCCCATATGTGAACCGTGACATCGGCTCACGCCGGCGTGGGTGTTTTAACCCACTTTGGGTACTGCGACGCAGAACTTAAATTCTTAGCTGTCTGAAAGATACCGGTTATGCAGAGCCGCGGTGGCAACTGGATTGCACTCCCATAGGATGACTCTTCAGGAGGAAGCTATGCGAGTCCAAGATGTGATGACCAAAACTGTAGCCTCTTGCCACCGCGATGCGGACTTGGCGGCGGCCACCGCCCTGATGTGGGAATACAACTGTGGGCAGCTTCCCGTACTCGATGATCAGGGCAAAGTCGCAAGCGTAATTACCGACCGGGACATTTGCATTGCACTCGGCACACGGAATCAGCGGGCCTGTGACGTCTGCGTGGGCGATGTTATCTACCGTCGGGCTGTGCTCTGCGATGCGGAGGACGACCTACGTTCCGCGCTCAAGATCATGGCTGCCGAGCGAGTCCGCCGGCTCCCCGTGGTAGATCGAGAGGGAAAGTTAGTAGGCATCCTGTCCCTTGACGATGTCGCGCTGCAGGCGCGGCATCACGGCGATACAGATCGACCTGAGGCTTCCTTCGAAGACGTAATGAACACGCTTCGGGCGATCTATCGCCGAGGTTCACAGGTTCACCTGCTTGCCGCGGCCTGAGAAGCAAACCACGATGATCACAGCCAAGAGCGGCTCGGGCTACACGATCGGATTTCCTCGAATCGAGCAGCGGCTATTTGAGCAGTTGTTCCACTCGATTGGTCCGGCGCCCATCCGTTTCGTTCTACCGGATGGCAAAGAAGCCTCACCGGCTGGGAAGTCGCCAGTCGGCACCGTGTTCATTCACGATAACCGCACTCTTGCGAAGCTAATCATCGACCCCGAGATGGCATTTGGCGAAGCCTATGTGGAAGGCCGCGTTCACGTGGAAGGGGACTTGGTCCGCCTACTGGAAGAGGTCTATCAATCCATGGGGACCTCTCCCGAAGGAAAGTATGAGCGGCTGACGTCGAAGCTGCTGAACTGGTGGCAAGCCAACACGCCGAACGGTTCGCGCAACAACATCCATCATCACTACGATTTGGAAAACGACTTCTATAAGTTGTGGCTGGATCCCCAAATGATCTACACCTGTGCCTATTTTGCATCGCCAGAGGCCTCTCTCGAAGAAGCACAGGAAGCGAAGCTCGATTACATCTGCCGGAAGTTGCAGCTTCGGCCGGGAGAGACCGTGACCGAGGCAGGCTGCGGCTGGGGCGCGTTGGCTATGCATATGGCGCAGCACTACGGCGTCACCGTCAAGGCGTTCAATATCTCGCACGAACAGATTCTCTTCGCCCGGCGCGCCGCGGAGGAGAGAGGATTATCGGACCAAGTGGAATTCATTGAGGACGACTACCGGAGCATCTCCCAGAGGTGTGACGCGTTTGTTTCGGTGGGAATGCTGGAGCATGTCGATCCGAAGCGCTTCGTCGATTTCGGAGAAGTGATTTATCGTACGATCGGCGACAAGGGCCGCGGGCTGCTTCACTTTGTCGGTCGAAGCCATACGGGGAATTTCAGCCGCTGGATCCGGAAACGCATCTTCCCAGGTGCGCATGCTCCCAGCCTCGCAGAAGCGATGAATATCCTCCAGCCGCGCCATTACGCTGTTCTCGACGTTGAGAATCTTCGTCCTCACTATGCCAGGACGCTGGAGCACTGGCTGGATCGTTTCGAAGCGTCCAGTCCGCGAGTGATCGAAATGTACGGCGCGTGGTTCCAACGCGCGTGGCGACTGTACCTTGCGGGATCTATTGCAGGCTTCCGCACCGGCACACTGCAACTCTTCCAGATAACGTTTGCGGGTGCAAAACGTCAGTCCAGCTCATGGACCCGGGCGCCACTCTGAAGCGGCCACTATGAGGGAGGAAGTATGTCTTCGACACTAAAATACGCTTTGCTGATAGCGCTGGTGCTCTTGCTTGCAACAATTCCCCTTGCGATGCAGCGGGACACGGGCCGCATCGACGGGGTAATCGCCGACGCACACGGACCGATCGCAAAGGCTTCGGTAGAAGCACACAATGTGATGAGCGGTGCCGTGTTTCGAGCCCAGTCGGACGCCACGGGCCATTACAAACTGGAGACTCTTCCCGCAGGGCGCTATTCACTCTGGGTAAAGGCGCTCGAACATGACGCGGAATGGATTCGAGAGGTGGTCGTAGAACCCGGCCAGACCTCGCATCGCGACATACGTCTCGGAATACCTCCATCCGGTCCAATTCCGACAGGGGAGTAATCGATTATGGCATCCAAGCAGTTTCTATTTCGTTCTGAAGCTAGAGAGAAGATCCTGCGCGGCGCGACGGCCTTGGCCGATGCCGTGCGCGTGACCCTCGGGCCGAAATCCAAGTGCGTCTTGATTGAAAAGCGTTTTGGGAAACCCCTAGTCTGTAACGACGGTGTGACCATCGCCAAAGAAGTCGACCTGAAGGATCCTGCCGAGAACCTGGGCGCACAGATGATCCGGGAGGCGGCCGAGCGCACTGGCGATGCCGTCGGCGATGGTACCAGCACATCGACCGTCATCGCCCACGCGATTCTCGCCGAGGGTGTCAGGAACGTGGCCGCGGGCGCGAGCGCCGTGGATCTGAAGCGAGGACTGGATCGCGGTCTAAAGGCGGCCGTGGAAGCGCTGCGCGGCGTCTCCCGGCCGGTGTCGTCGCGACGCGAGAAGGAGCACGTCGCGACTGTTTCGGCTCACAACAATCCCGAGGTCGGGAAACTGGTGGCTGACGCTATTGAAAAGATCGGACCAGACGGCGTGGTCACGGTGGAAGAAGCCAAAACGACGGATACGGCTCTGGAAATCGTAGAGGGCATGCAGTTCGACCGCGGCTATCTCTCGCCCTACTTCGTGACTGATCCGGAAAAGATGGAAGCGGCGCTAGATCAGCCCTACATCCTGCTGCACGAAAAGAAAATCTCGAACATGAAGGATCTGCTGCCGTTGCTGGAACAGATCGCCAAGTCCGGACGGCCGCTGGTCATTGTCGCTGAAGACGTCGAGGCGGATGCTCTTGCAACGCTGGTAGTCAACAAACTTCGTGGGGTGTTGCCCTGCGCCGCGGTGAAAGCGCCCGGTTTCGGCGACCGCCGCAAGGCGATGCTGGACGATATCGCCATCCTGACCGGAGGTCGGGTCTTGGCTGAAGAGTTGGGCGTCAAACTGGAAAACGTTCAATTGGACGAACTCGGCACCGCAAAGCGCGTGGTCATCGATCGCGAAGCAACGACGATCATCGGCGGCGCGGGAAAGAAAGCGGCCATTGAGGGACGATGCAATGAGCTCCGCAAGCAGATAGAAGAGACTACGTCGGATTACGACAAAGAGAAGCTGCGTGAAAGGCTGGCCAAACTGACCGGTGGCGTGGCTGTCATCCGTGTCGGCGCCCCGTCGGAAGCGGAACTCAAGAGCCTGAAGGAGGCCTTCGACGACGCGATCAATGCAACCAAAGCTGCCATTGCCGAGGGGATCGTGCCGGGCGGCGGACTGGCCCTTCTTCGGACTATTTGCGCGGTCGAGAAGGAAGAGCAGACGGCCGAGGGCGATGAGAAAACCGGTCTGCGAATCTTGAAGCGGGCGCTCGAAGCTCCTGCGCGCCAGATCGCGGAGAATTCCGCGGTAGACGGTGGGGTCGTCGTAGACAAGATGCGCACCGGAACGGGGAATCTTGGTTTCGACGCCGCTAAAGGCGAGTATGTTGACATGATGGAAGCCGGAATCATCGACGCCACAAAGGTGGTGCGGATCGCGCTCGAAAACGCCGTATCCGTCGCTAGTGTGCTGCTTCTGGCTGAAGCTACGCTCACTGAGATTCCAGAGCCTAAAGCTGCGCCCCTCCGCGAGCCTGATCTGGGATAGCTAGCCCAGAAGCGCCTTGGCGTTCGAAGAACTCCCGGCAATTCCACCTCGCGGCCTCGAACAATTCGCTGGCCTTCGAGTGGTCCGTGATTGCTAGTGATCACCGTATATTGGTGCCCTCCGGATTCGCCGTCTCGGTAAAGAATCACCCAGTCGTACTTTGTGCCCAGCCGATGCGCCCGGGCGATGTTGGAAAACATCGCCGTGTAGTCCCAGTCGCCACGCTGGGTATGCAGAATCGGCAGGCGAGAAGGCAAGCGACTCAAAGATGGAGGCATCGCGTGCGTCTTGCCGTCGGAAGCCTGCAGGACCATGGAGGCCGATTTCATCATCGGCTCCGATGTCTGGGACTCAGCTCGTTACTGCGTGGAGCGGGCATGGGTCCTCATCCATCCCCGTGCGAGCCAGGCTTACCCTGCACATTACCACTCGGCTGTCCGTAGCACCGATCTCCTCATCCACCCTCGCGTTCCCCTTGCCGGTTATCTTCCTGGTCCGCAGGCGATCGAGTGAATGATTTCGGCCGGGGAGCATGCCACGAGGTTGGCGCTCAGCCAATTCAATGCGCAAGCCGCGTGATTTCTTGAAGGCTTAAACTCCCGAAGGGAATGTCTCGGCAGGTTCGCCGACCTCCCATTCCCCGGTCTGCTCCAAAGGCTCGACGGCGCGAGTCTGGTCGAAATGGATGACGGCATCGAACTGATCTGACAGTCTTGCGTGGAAGTAGTGACTGGCAAGCTCGGTTTCCGGCCGGTAGATGACTCCAATGGCACGCTCCAGCATAGGTTCGCGGAGTCCCTTGGCTACGTGCTCGTTCCGCGGCAGTATTAACAGGAACGCCGGCATTCCAAGCTCATGGAATAACAACTCGTAGCTTCCCGGCCTTGCCGGGCGAACGTTTTTCCGCTCCGCCGGGCCACCCCAGTCCGAGGCCGCTGTCACCGTGCCGGTATAGGTCGTGAAACCAATCAGGACGCAATCCCGGCGGTACTTTTCACGGACCAGTTGTCCAACGTTCCACTCGCCTGACTCACCCATCTGAGTGGCCCGCGCGTCACCCAGATGTGAATTGTGGGCCCACAACACAATCTTTGGCCTCTGGTGCTGGAGCGCAAAGTGTTCGCTCAGGGAATCGAGCGTCTCGGTCATGTGTTTGTCGCGCAGGTTCCAGGAAGAGACTCGCCCGCGAAACATGGTGCGATAATATTGTTCCGCGTTCTTCACCAGGCGGGCATTCTGTTCGGCGTAGAAGAAATCGTCGGCTGCGATCCGTCCGTCCCTCTGTGCGTATTCCCGGGCACGCCTTTGCAAGTCGATCAACTGCGCGATCACTTCGGATTCACAAGTGTGACTCAATCCCAATCCAGCAGCATAGCCGTACTCTTGAGGATCTTCACCGAAGTGCTCGAAACACGCGTACCGGTGCCGAGCTCGCTGCGCTCCTTCCGGATCGATCTTATCCAGGTAGTTCAGAACTGCCTCGATGGAGGCGTGCAGGCTGTAGAGATCGAGTCCGTAGAAGCCGGTCTTTACCGCGCCAGATGGGAGTGAATCGTTGTACGCCCGCAGCCACCCGATGAAATCAAGAACATCTGCATTGCGCCACATCCAAGCGGGGAAACGCTTGAATCCCGCAAGCGCTTCGACTGCGTCGGCGTCCCCGCCCTGACCGAGGACGTACTTATTGACGCGATACGCATCTGGCCAGTCCGCTTCCACTGCAACCGCGGTAAACCCTTTCTCCTGGATCAGGCGCTTGGTGATCTGGGCCCTTTGTCGATAGAACTCGTGGGTACCATGAGACGCCTCGCCCAGCAGCACAAAGTGAGCGTCGCCTATGAATTCGATCAAAGGATCATAGTCGGTGCCAGCTCCCGTGAGGCGATGAGCTGCATCGCGAACCAGGTCCTTGACTATCGGTAGCGTCGCATCGAGCATAACGGCATTTCCTATCTTCGACATCCCAACAGCAACTTAGGAACCAATTTGGCCTCTCGGCTGCAGATAGAAACGCCAGACATAGACGTCAAAAAAGAAACCTGTTATGGGAGAACAGATAGTTTGAGCGAGTTGACCCACTTTATTCGCAAGTTGGCGCAGCCCGAACGGTTTGACTAATCAACATGAAGACGTCAGCGCTCTTCACCGATCTCTACGAACTCATCATGGCTCAGGCGTATGCCGCCGAGCACATGGATCAAGTCGCGGTGTTCGAGCTGACCTTTCGCCAGATGCCGAAGGATCGGAATTATATCGTTGCAGCCGGGATCGGTGATGGTCTCGAGTTCTTCGCAAACTTCCGTTCCAGCAGCGAAGAACTGGACTACCTGCGGCCGCCAGCGAGTTCTCGGTTGCATTTCTACGGCAGCTCGAAGATGTGCGGTTCACGGGAGACCTTTATGCAGTTCCGGAAGCCTCGACGAAGATTAGGTCCAGAAGCGTTCCGGACGATGCGCGCCGGCCAAGATCTGCTCCAGCGCGGACTTCCGCCATTAACGCAGCTCCTCGGCAACCTCTAATCGGCCAACGCACGATCAAAATAAAATCGACCGTCGAGTTGCAAGAAGCATGATAGGAGTTCTCAATGATCCAGCTTCCGTTTGCCGACCGCGCGGAGGCGGGACGTCTTTTGGCTACTCAACTCGCCACGCTTGAGCTGCCAGGGGAGGTGGTCGTAATCGCGCTGCCTCGAGGCGGACTTCCTGTTGGATTGGAAGTCGCGAAAACGCTCCGAGCGCCG
>Ga0207695_10007806_pt1 | contig 13543 bp, 11 predicted proteins | sample KBSC54metaG_FD_184354 | JGI IMG/M metagenome (GOLD analysis project Ga0207695, IMG submission 184354) | Corn rhizosphere microbial communities from Kellogg Biological Station, Michigan, USA - KBS C5-4 metaG (SPAdes) (version 2) | ecosystem: Host-associated > Plants > Roots > Rhizosphere > Soil...
CTTTGGTGCCGACGGCGAGACTCGAACTCGCACAGCTTTCGCCACTACCCCCTCAAGATAGCGTGTCTACCAATTTCACCACGTCGGCACTGCATGCAACTCGGGTTGTGCTGCTTGTTTCCCGCGAATCGCTTCAAGACTTAAATTCTAACCTGACTTCTAGAATTGTTCAACGCACAAACGCAAAAAATTTAACTCTTTATTTCGGGACGTCCTGTCCCGGCGCGCTTGCAGCCGAACCCGCGGCAGCGGATGCCGCAACGGCCGGCGCCGACGCCGCAGGCGCCGATGCCGGCGCGGTCGCAGCCGCGCCGAGCACGCCTGCCGACGGCGTCGACTTGTACGAGCCGAGGTACGTCAGCGCGAGCGTCGCGATAAAAAAGATCGTCGCGAGAATGCCCGTCGTGCGCGACAGGAAGTTCGCCGAGCCCGTCGCACCGAACAGGCTGCCCGACGCGCCGCTGCCGAATGCAGCGCCCATGTCGGCACCCTTGCCGTGCTGCAGCAGCACGAGACCAATCACACCGAGTGCAGACAGCACCTGCACCACAATAATCAGCGTCTTGAATAACAGCATCACACCCACCCGATTGGATCGGGCGACCGGATCGACCGGCCGCCGTCATGGTTCAATTCGATCGCGGACCGCTCAACGCGCGGCCCGGCAGATCGCCAGGAAATCTTCCGCCTTCAGCGACGCGCCGCCGATCAGGCCGCCGTCGATGTCCGGCTGCGCGAACAGCTCTTCCGCGTTGTCCGGCTTCACGCTGCCGCCGTACAGCACCGACACGTCCGCCGCACCCTTTGCCGCGAGACGCGCACGCAGGAACGCGTGCACGTCCTGTGCCTGCGCCGACGTCGCGCTCTTGCCCGTGCCGATCGCCCAGACCGGCTCGTACGCGACGACGATGCGCGCAGCCTCGTCGGCCGTCAGCACGGCCAGCACCGCGTCGAGCTGCGCACCGACGACCTGCTCGGTCGCGCCCGACTCGCGCTCGTCGAGCGTCTCGCCGACGCACACGACCGGCGTGAGACCGGCCGCGAGCGCGCGCAGCGTCTTCGCCGCGACCGTCTCGTTGCGCTCGCCGTGATACGCGCGACGCTCCGAGTGGCCGACGATCGCATAGCGTGCGCCGAATTCCGCAACCATCGCGGCCGCCACTTCGCCGGTGAACGCGCCCTGCTCGTGCGCGGACACGTCCTGCGCACCCCAGGCGACACGGCCGCCGTCGAGTTGCGCCTGAACCTGCGCGAGATAGGGGAACGGCACGCACACGCCGACCGACGTTTCGGCCGCCACCGCGCCCGCACCCTGCACCACTTCGTTCAGCAACGCCTGGTTGCCGGCCAGCCGGCCGTGCATCTTCCAGTTGCCGATCACCCGCTTAGTTCTCTGTTTCGACATCGTGTCTGTCTCGTCACCACTGTGTCATTGACGCGCCGGAAACCGGCCGTCAGGTTTGATCTGGCGAAGCAAACCCGCGATTTTACTGCGCACGGCTTGAACCGGTCAAACCGCGCATGTCAAGCCCGGCCGCACGGGTCGTCAGGCGTTCGTACCCCAATCGAGCACGATCTTGCCGGTGTGCTCGCTGCTTTCCATCAGCGCATGCGCCTGCGCGGCTTCCGCGGCCGGCAGCACGCGATAGATCACCGGCTTGATGCGGCCGTCGGCAATCAGCGGCCATACGCGCGCCTTCAGCTGCGCGGCGATGCGCGCCTTGAACTCGACCGGGCGCGGCCGCAGCGTCGAACCCGTGACCGTCAGCCGGCGCCGCAGGATCTCGCTCAGGTTGACGTCGGCCTTCGCACCGCCGAGCAGCGCGATCAGCACGAGACGGCCGCCGTCCGCAAGCGCGGACAGCTCGCGCGGCACGTACGAGCCCGCCACCATGTCGAGGATCACGTCGACGCCGCGATCGTGCGTCAGCGATTTCACGACCTCGACGAAGTCTTCGGTCTTGTAGTTGATTGCACGCTCCGCGCCGAGCGCCTCGCACGCACGGCACTTGTCGGCGGTGCCGGCCGTCGCGAACACGCGAAAACCGAGCGCATGCGCGATCTGGATCGCCGTCACGCCGATGCCGCTCGAGCCGCCCTGCACGAGCAGCGTTTCCTGCTCGCCGCCCTCGCCCGCGCCGAGCTGCGCACGGTCGAACACGTTGCTCCACACGGTGAAGAACGTTTCGGGCAGCGACGCGGCCTCGATATCGGTGAGCCCGTCGGGCACCGGCAGGCATTGCGGCAGCGGTGCAACCGCATACTCGGCATAACCGCCGCCCGCGAGCAGCGCACACACGCGATCGCCGAGCTTCAGGCCGAACGGGTTCAGCGCGGCATCGGACAGGTCGCCGCCGACGATCTCGCCCGCGACCTCGAGGCCCGGCAGATCCGACGCGCCCGGCGGCGGCGCATAGGCGCCCTTGCGCTGGAATACGTCGGGCCGGTTCACGCCGGAAGCCGCCACCTTGATCAGCACTTCGCCGCGCTTCGGTTCGGGGCGCGGACGCTCCGCAAGCTTCAGCACGTCGGGGGCGCCGAATTCGGTGATTTCGATGGCTTTCATGGTGACGGTGGCTCCAGGATCGGAATCGGATGGCTCGCCGTGCGCGCGGCACGGGCGCCTCGCCGGCGCTGTTGCGCCGCACAACGATGCTACAGAAAAAACGGCCGGCGCGCTTTCGCACAGCCGGCCGTTGGTCCGCCTGCCCGCTTACTGCTGCGGCGGCGCGTCCGACTGCGACGCTGCCGCTGCTTCATTCAGCAGCGCCTTTGCCGACAGACGCACGCGACCCTTCTCGTCCGTCTGGATCACCTTGACCTTGACCGACTGGCCTTCCTTCAGGTAGTCGTTGATGTCCTTCACACGCTCGTTGACGATTTCCGAGATGTGCAGCAGGCCGTCCTTGCCCGGCAGCAGGTTCACGATCGCGCCGAAATCGAGCAGCTTCAGCACCGTGCCTTCGTACACCTGGCCGACTTCGATCTCCGCCGTGATGTTCTCGATGCGCTTCTTCGCTTCGGCCATGCCGTCGCTGTTCGTGCTCGCGATCGTCACGACGCCGTCGTCCGAGATGTCGATGGTCGTGCCCGTTTCTTCCGTCAGCGCGCGGATCACCGAACCGCCCTTGCCGATCACGTCGCGGATCTTTTCCGGGTTGATCTTGATCGTGATCATGCGCGGTGCGAATTCCGACAGTTGCGTGTTCGCGCCCGAGACCGCCGACGTCATCTTGCCGAGGATGTGCATGCGGCCTTCCTTCGCCTGCGCGAGCGCGACCTGCATGATTTCCTTCGTGATGCCCTGGATCTTGATGTCCATCTGCAGCGCCGTCACGCCTTGCTCCGTGCCGGCCACCTTGAAGTCCATGTCGCCGAGGTGATCTTCGTCGCCGAGGATGTCGGTCAGCACCGCGAACTTGTTGCCTTCGAGGATCAGGCCCATCGCGATGCCCGCGACGTGCGCCTTCATCGGCACGCCGGCGTCCATCAGCGCGAGGCAGCCGCCGCACACCGATGCCATCGACGACGAACCGTTCGACTCGGTGATTTCCGACACGACGCGGATCGAGTAGCCGAATTCGTCGGCGCTCGGCAGGCACTTGACCAGCGCACGCTTCGCGAGGCGGCCGTGGCCGATTTCGCGGCGCTTCGGCGAGCCGACGCGCCCCGTTTCGCCGGTCGCGAACGGAGGCATGTTGTAGTGGAGCATGAAGCGCTCGCGGTACTCGCCTTCGAGCGCGTCGATGATCTGCTCGTCACCCTTCGTGCCGAGCGTCGCGACGACCAGCGCCTGCGTCTCGCCGCGCGTGAACAGCGCCGAGCCGTGGGTGCGCGGCAGCACGCCGGTGCGGATCTCGATCGGGCGCACGGTGCGCGTGTCGCGGCCGTCGATGCGCGGCTCGCCGTTCAGGATCTGCGAACGGACGATCCTTGCCTCGATGTCGAACAGGACGTTGCCGACGGTGGCCTTGTCGGCAGCAACCGTGCCGGCCGCCAGCGCGTCTTCCTCGAGCTTCGCCGAAGTCGCCGAATAGACTTCCTTCAGCTTCGCCGAGCGAGCCTGCTTGTCGCGGAGCTGGTAAGCGGCGAGCAGGTCGTTCTGCGCCAGCTCGGTCACGCGCGCGATCAGCGCCTCGTTCTTCGGCGCCGGCTGCCAGTCCCACTCGGGCTTGCCGCCTTCGCGCACCAGTTCGTGGATCGCGTCGATCGCCACTTGCATCTGCTCGTGGCCGAACACGACGGCGCCCAGCATCACGTCTTCCGACAGCTGGTCGGCTTCCGATTCGACCATCAGCACCGCGCGTTCCGTACCCGCGACGACGAGGTCGAGGCTCGACGCCTTGATCTGGTCGCGTGTCGGGTTCAGCACGTAGGCGTTGTCGATGTACGCGACGCGCGCGGCACCGACCGGGCCGTTGAACGGGAGGCCCGACACGGCGAGCGCAGCCGATGCGCCGATCAGCGCGGGGATGTCCGCCGGGATTTCCGGGTTCACGGACAGCACGTGGATCACGACCTGGACTTCGTTGTAGAAGCCTTCCGGGAACAGCGGGCGCAGCGGACGATCGATCAGGCGCGACGTCAGCGTCTCGTGCTCCGACGGACGGCCTTCGCGGCGGAAGAAGCCGCCCGGGATCTTGCCGGCCGAGTAGGTCTTTTCGAGGTAGTCGACGGTCAGCGGGAAGAAATCCTGACCCGGCTTCGCCGACTTCGCGCCGACGACGGTTGCCAGCACGACGGTGTCTTCGACGTCGACGATCACGGCGCCGCTTGCCTGGCGAGCGACTTCACCGGTTTCGAGGCGCACCTTGTGCTGGCCCCACTGGAATTCCTTCACGACCTTGTTGAACATGGACATGGTTGCTCCTTTGAATTCATGCATTTCATTCGCCGCACGGGCCATCCCGCACGGCGGCGTCCCGACCGAATCACCCGGAGCAAGGTGTGTTTTTTATGCCATTCCAGCGCGGCGCTCAGGCAGCGACGCGCTGGAATGACACAAATCCCGACCCCGGTATCAGCCGTTCCGGCAGCCCGGCACCAACGTGCCTGACAGCCTGCGGTGCGTGTGACGCTACGCACCGCGCAAAAACAAAATGCCTGTATCAGCGGACTGACACAGGCATCTTGCTGGCGGCAATCGCCTCGATTACTTACGCAGACCCAGCTTCTCGATCAGTGCGCGGTAACGGTCGGCATCCTTGCCCTTGAGGTAGTCGAGCAGCTTGCGGCGGCGGCTAACCATGCGCAGCAGGCCGCGGCGGCTGTGGTGATCCTTCGCGTGGGTCTTGAAGTGACCCGTCAGTTCGACGATACGTGCGGTCAGCAGTGCGACCTGGACTTCGGGCGACCCCGTGTCGTTGGTACCGCGGGCGAACTGAGCAACGACTTCCGACTTCTTGATATCTGCAACAGACATGTGATTTCCTTTCTAACTGAACAGGCGGACACGGAAGAATGGCCGTGCCGTGACTTACAACCGGCGGGCATTGTAACACAACTCCACACCGTTCCCACCGCCCCTGTCACGGGCGCGTCATCGAACAGGCAGACGGCATTTCCGTGCGCTGCGCCGGTACCGCCAGCACCGTCCGGAAACCGTAGCCGGAACCCTCGTTGTCGAAGCGCACGCCCGGCGTGCCGGCCTTGTCCATCTCCATCACGTAAAGGGGCTGGATCAATTGATGATCCTGCGCGCGCATCCGCGACGCGTGGAAGCCGTCGTCGAACGACAAGCCCTCGAGCGCACGCGCGACCGCGACAGGATCGGCCGCCCCCGCGCGGTTCATCGCGGCGGCCAGCATTTCGACCATCACGCTCATTCGCCGTACCGGATAGTCGTCCTGCGCGGCCGGGAAACGGGTCCGGAACGCGCGGTAGAACGCGTCGGATTTCGCGCCGCCCGCGTTCGGGTGCCAGTCCGCCACGGCGACGACCCGCCCGACGCCCGCATCGCCGAGCGCGGCCGGCGCGCCGAGGCTGTTGCCGTAGAACGTGTAGAACTTCGCATTCAGCCCCTGCTCGCGCGCCGCCTTCACGAGCAGCGTGAGGTCGTTGCCCCAGTTGCCGGTCACGACGGCGTCCGCGCCGCTCGCGCGGATCTTCGCGATATACGGCGAGAAATCCTTGATCCGGCCGATCGGGTGGAATTCGTCGCCGGCGATCGTCACGTCCGGGCGCCGCGCGGCCAGCGTCTGCCGCGCGAGCGTGCTGACGTCGCGGCCGAAACTGTAGTCCTGGTTCAGCAGATAGACCTTGCGCAGCGTGCGGTCGCGCGCCATCACGTCCGCGAGCGCGGCCATCCGCATCCCCGCGTGCGCGTCGAAGCGGAAATGCCAGAAACTGCAGCGCGCGCCGGTCAGCGCCGGATCGTCGGCCGAATAGTTGAGGAACAGCATCCGGTTGTCCGGGTCGCGTGCGTTCAGCTTGTCGAGCGCCGCGACGAGTGCGGCCGCGACGGCCGAACTGTTGCCCTGCGCGACGAAACCGATATGCCGGTCCGCGGCCGCGCGCAACTGCACGAGCGCCTCCTCCGGGCTGCCCTTGCTGTCGAGCACGACGAGCTCGAGCGGATGCGCGCCGTCGCGCAGCTTCACGCCGCCCGACGCGTTGACCTGCTCGACGCCGAAGCGCAGGTTGCGCTCGACCGCCGCGCCGGCGTTCGCGAACGGGCCCGACATCCCTTCGATCAGCGCGATCCGCACCGGCTCGCCGCCGGCAAACGCGGACGACACCAGCATCCATCCCGCGCTCAACACGAGCGCGCACCGCTTCCACCCCTGCATCGGCTACCTGCCCTTCGATCTGCCCGAGAAGCGCGGATCATAGGCCGGCGCCCCTGCCGGCCGCAAGCGCGACAGCGCCGGCGATCCGTACCGATTTTTTCGACGCGATGTGCCGTCGCGCGCCGTCCGTGATAAAACGGAACCTGTTTCCGTATTCTGGAGAATCCCCATGCGCATACGCATTCCCGCGCGCCTGCCGGTGCTGTTCGCCTGTGCCGCCGCGCTGCTGGCCGGTTGTGCGCAACCGTGGCAGCAATACCAGGCGGGCCAGGACGAGTCGGCGATCGTCGCGCGCATGGGTCCGCCGCGCGAGATCTACGACCTGCCCGGCGGCGGCAAGCGCCTGATGTGGCCGACCCAGCCGATGGGCGAGGTCACGATCGCGGCCGACGTCGACGCGTCCCACAAGATCGTCAACGTGCGCCAGGTGCTGCAGCCGAGCGAGTTCTATCGTGCGGAGATCGGCAAGTGGACGAAGACCGATGTCCTCGTCAATTTCGGGCGCCCCGTCGAGACGTCCTACTTCCCGCTGATGAAGCGCGAGGTATGGACGTACCGGTATCTCGAGGACAACGTCTGGTACATGATGTACAGCTTCTACTTCGATCCGCAGGGCATCCTGCGCATCACGCAGAAAACGCCGGACCCGCTGCACGATCCCGATCGCCGCAACCTGTTCTGACCGATTACGCATTTACGCGCAATTTTCACAATGGCCATTCACGAATTATTGCGTGAACGGCCATTCCTTTTTTCCGCCATCCGATTAATTCAGGAAATACGACGGAAATCTTTTCCGATCGATGACATTCCGATGCCAATAAGCTGAAATCCCCGTCATGAGGGCCTCTGCGCGGAAACAGGCATGCGCAATGCATGTCATGCGTTGGGTTGGTGCACGCAATGCACTACACCAATCCAATTTGAAACAATTTGTTTCAACACACCCGAAGTGCTAGGGCATACCCCTAATATCAGTCGAAATTCAACCTTTCAATTCAGAAAGAATCCTATTGCGCCATTTCGGCCGATATTTATTTGCCTTTGTCATAAAGGAGTCCTCATGAACCGCCCCAAGAGCATGCTGGTTGCCAACATCGCCTGGGCCCGCGAGACGCGCGAACACACGCCCGGCTTTTTCGACGCGCTCGCGCGCGGCCAGAATCCGCGCGTGCTGTGGATCGGATGCTCGGACAGCCGTGTGCCCGCCGAAACCATCACGCACTGCGCACCCGGCGAACTGTTCGTCCATCGCAACATCGCGAACCTGTTCCATCCCGACGACGACAATTCCGCCAGCGTGCTCGAGTATGCGGTGCGCGTACTGCAGGTCGACCACGTGATCGTGTGCGGGCACTACGGGTGCGGCGGCGTGCGTGCGTCTCTACTGCCGCCGCCGTCCGAGCTGCCGCACGTCGCACGCCGCATCGCACCGCTCTGCGCGCTCGCGCGGCGCCATCGCGACACGCTCGACGGGCTCGACGACACGGCCGCCGCCGACCGCCTCGCCGAGCTGAACGTGCTCGAACAAGTACGGCTGCTGCGCGCGTCGCCGATCGTGCGCGGCCGGGAACGGCCGCCGCTCGTGCACGGCTGGATCTTTTCGCTCGCCGACGGCCGCCTGCAGGAACTCGATTCCGGCTACGCGATGCCGCCGGCCAATGTCGAGCCCGCGCAGGCCGCTACGGCCGCCGCGCTCGGCTGATTCCCCCGCCCCCTATGCCAACGAAATCGCCCCAATCATGAAACTGAACGAGCGCCTGTCCACCCTGCCGCGCGACGTCGTCGCCGGCATCGTCGTTTTCCTCGTCGCACTGCCGCTCTGTCTCGGCATCGCCAATGCATCCGGCGTCGAGCCGTTCGCCGGGCTCGTATCCGGCATCGTCGGCGGCATCGTCGTCGCGCTGCTGAGCGGCTCGTCGTTGTCCGTCAGCGGGCCGGCCGCCGGCCTCGTCGTGATCGTCGTCGAAGGGATCGCGCAACTCGGCAGCTTCTCCGCATTCCTGCTCGCGGTGCTGCTGTCCGGCGTGCTGCAGTTCGGATTCGGCATGCTGCGCGCCGGCCGCTTCGCCGCCTACGTGCCGTCGCCCGTCATCAAGGGCATGCTCGCCGCAATCGGCCTGCTGCTGATCGTGAAGCAGATTCCGTTCGCGTTCGGCATCGGCGGCTCGGGCGCGCAATCGTTTGCGAACTGGCCGGGCCTGCCGGTCGCGTGGGCCGCCACGGCCATCGCGCTCGCATCGCTCGCACTGCTGGCCGCGTGGGACACGCCCGCGCTGCGCCGCTTCGCGCTGGTGCGTTCGGTGCCCGCACCGCTCGCGGTCGTCGTGCTGGGCATCGGCGCGACGCTCGTGCTGGGCCTCGTCGCGCCGTCGGTCGCGCCGGGCGCCGCCCATCGCGTGACGCTGCCCGAGCTCGGATCGTTCGCGGCTTTCGCGGCATCGCTCAAGCACGCGGAGCTTGGCCCGAACTTCGCGCAGCTCGTCAATCCTGACGTGTGGCGCGTCGCGATCACGCTCGCGGTCGTCGCGAGCCTCGAGACGCTGCTGAGCCTCGAAGCGGTCGAGCAGATCGACCCGAAGCGCCGGCCGACCCAGCCCGACCGCGAACTGAAGGCCCAGGGCGTCGGCAATCTCGTCGCGGGCGCGTTCGGCGGCCTGCCGATCACCTCGGTGATCGTGCGCAGCTCGGTCAACGTCAATGCAGGCGCGCAAAGCCGGATGTCGGCAATCGTCCACGGGATGCTGCTGCTCGCGAGCGTGTTCGCACTCACCGGCCTGATCAACCTGATCCCGCTCGCGAGCCTCGCCGCGATCCTGATCCACACGGGCTTCAAGCTCGCGAAACCGGCGCTGTTCCGCTCGGTGATGAAGCAGGGGCCGGCTGCGTTCGTGCCGTTCGCCGCGACGATCGCCGGCGTGCTCGCGGTCGACCTGCTGTTCGGCATCGCGCTCGGCCTCGCATGCAGCGTGCTGGCGGTCGCCGCCGCGAACCTGAAGAGCCCCGTCACGCTCGCGCAACACGACGATCACTTCCTGCTGTCGTTCCGCAAGGACGTGTCGTTTCTCGGCAAGGTCCAGGTCAAACACCACCTGCGGCACATTCCGGACCGGGCGGCGGTCATCATCGACGCGACGCGCGCCGACTACATCGATCACGACGTGCTCGAACTGCTCGACGCGTTCGTCGCCGATGCGCCGCGGCGCGGGATCGCGGTCGAGTTCCGCCGACGCAGCCCGGCGCCCCGCCCGGCCGCGCGCCGCTGGCTGTTCCGCGCACCGGCCGCCGAATGAGCGGCAGATGAAAAAACGCCCCGGCGGCGCAGGGCCGCACGGGGCGTTTCGGTGATGCGCAGCGCGCGGCGCTTACGAGCGCTGCGGGTTGAGCTTGTCGTCCTTCGAATGCAGCTTGTTCAGCGCGGAGATGTACGCCTTGGCGGACGCGGCAACGATGTCCGGATCGGTGCCGACGCCGTTGACGATCCGCCCGCTCTTCGACAGCCGGACGGTCACTTCGCCCTGCGCCTGCGTGCCGGTCGTGATTGCATTCACCGAGTACAGCAGCAGTTCGGAACCGCTGCCGACTTCGCCCTCGATCGCGTTGAACGTCGCATCGACCGGACCGTTGCCGCGCGCCTCGCCGGTCACTTCCTTGCCTTCGACCGCGAACACGATCTTCGCCTGCGGCTGCTCGCCCGTTTCCGAACGCTGCGACAGCGACACGAACTTGAAGTGTTCCTGCTCGTGCGCGAATGCCGATTCCTCGGACACGATCGCAATGATGTCCTCGTCGAAGATCTCGGCCTTGCGGTCGGCCAGATCCTTGAAGCGCATGAACGCGGCGTTCAGTTCCGCTTCGCTGTCGAGCGACACGCCGAGCTCCTGCAGGCGCTGCTTGAACGCGTTGCGGCCCGACAGCTTGCCGAGCACGATCTTGTTCGCGGACCAGCCCACGTCTTCCGCGCGCATGATCTCGTAGGTGTCGCGCGCCTTCAGCACGCCGTCCTGGTGGATGCCCGACGCGTGCGCGAATGCGTTCGCGCCGACCACCGCCTTGTTCGGCTGCACGACGAAACCGGTGATCTGCGACACGAGCTTCGACGTCGGCACGATCTGCGTGGTGTCGATGCCGACATCGAGGCCGAAGTAATCCTTGCGCGTCTTCACGGCCATCACGATCTCTTCGAGCGACGTGTTGCCCGCACGCTCGCCGAGACCGTTGATCGTGCACTCGACCTGACGCGCACCGCCGATCTTCACGCCCGCGAGCGAGTTCGCGACGGCCATCCCGAGGTCGTTATGGCAGTGCACCGAGAAGATCGCCTTATCCGAGTTCGGAATGCGCTCGCGCAGCGTCTTCACGAGGTTGCCGTAGAGCTCCGGCACGCCGTAGCCGACCGTATCGGCGATGTTGATCGTCGTCGCGCCTTCGGCGATCACGGCTTCCAGCACTCGGCACAGGAAATCCAGGTCGGAGCGGCTGCCGTCTTCCGGCGAGAATTCGATGTTGTCGGTGAACTTGCGTGCGAAACGCACCGCGAGGCGTGCCTGCTCGAACACCTGGTCGGGCGTCATCCGCAGCTTCTTTTCCATGTGCAGCGGCGACGTCGCGATGAACGTGTGGATCCGGAAGCTGTTGGCCGGCTTCAGTGCGTCGGCCGCGCGCTGGATGTCCTTGTCGTTGGCCCGCGCCAGCGAACAGATCGTGCTGTCCTTCACGAGACCGGCGATCGTGTGGATCGCGTCGAAATCGCCGTTCGAGCTGGCCGCGAAGCCGGCCTCGATCACGTCGACCTTCATCCGCTCGAGGTTCTTCGCGATGCGGATTTTCTCTTCCTTCGTCATCGACGCGCCGGGCGATTGCTCGCCGTCACGCAACGTCGTATCGAAAATGATCAGCTTGTCTGTCATGGGGGGCTCCAGGGCTTTTTATACGGAAGTCAAACGTAATGAGATCGCGCCACCGCTGGCGACGCTCAACAACAGACGAGGCTTGACGGAGGGCGGGAACGGTCAGCGCGGCAGGCGCGCCAAAGCTAGCGCGCGTAGCGGCGCACCGGCTAGAAGGAGGGAGAGGCGGGAAAATGCAGTCATGCCGAAGACTATAGCGACATTCCGCTGGGCGCGCAATCGGACGGCACCCCGGGGTCCGGCGGCCCGGCTTGAAAAAGGGGCAAATGAAAACGGCGGCCTCGCGGTCGCCGTTTTAGGGCAAATCGTGCGTCAGTGATCGCGCTGCGACGAGCGCGCCGGATTCGCGCGCCCGCGGATCGCCATGTAGGCCCAGAACACGTAGCCGGACAACCCGTACAGCACGAACAGGCAGAACAGCATCAGCGGCGGGTCGGACGACACGAGCACGAACGCGACGACGACGAGCAGGATCGCCGCGAACGGAACGCGGTGCCGCACGTCGAGCGCCTTGCCGCTGTAGAACGGCGCGTTCGACACCATCGTCACGCCCGCATAGATCGTCAGCACGAACGCGACCCACGGCAGCCAGCCGAGCTTCATCGGCACGCGGTTGTCGGTCGCGAGCCATACGAAGCCCGCGATCAGCGCGGCGGCGGCCGGGCTCGGCAGCCCCTGGAAGAAGCGCTTGTCGACGACGCCGATGTTCGTATTGAAGCGGGCGAGGCGCAGCGCGGCGCCCGAGCAGTAGACGAACGCGGCGAGCCAGCCCCAGCGGCCGAGATCCTTCAGCACCCACTCGTACATCACGAGCGCGGGCGCGACGCCGAACGACACCATGTCCGACAGGCTGTCGAACTGCTCGCCGAACGCGCTCTGCGTATGCGTCATGCGCGCGACGCGCCCGTCCATCCCGTCGAGCACCATCGCGACGAAAATCGCGATCGCGGCGATCTCGAAACGCACGTTCATCGCCTGCACGACCGCGAAGAAGCCGCAGAACAGCGCGGCGGTCGTGAACGCGTTCGGCAGCAGGTAGATGCCGCGCGTCTTCAGGAACCGCTGGCGCGAAGCGCGGCGGCTCTCGATGGGCACCGGATCGGGCGCCATCCCCTTGTTGCGGCGGAACGGGCGTGGCGTCTGGCTGGTGCCGTTGCGCGACCGGCGCGGTTTGAATGCGGCCATCGTGCGCCCCGCCGCTTACTGTTCGAGCTCGGCGAGGATCGTCGACGACGCGTAGACCTTCTCGCCGATCGACACCTTCGCGCGGCTGCCGATCGGCAGGTATACGTCGACGCGCGAACCGAAGCGGATGAAACCGTAGCGCTGGCCGCGCGACAGCGGTTCGCCGGCGCGCACGTAGCAGAGAATCCGGCGGGCGACGAGACCCGCGATCTGCACGGCGGTGACGGTCTTGCCGCTCGCCGTCTGGATCACGACCGCGTTGCGCTCGTTCTCGGTCGACGCCTTGTCGATCGCCGCGTTCAGGAACGCACCCGGGAAGTACTCGACCTTCGTGATCGCGCCATCGACCGGCGAACGCTGCGAATGGACGTTGAAGACATTCATGAACACACTGATCTTCAGCGCTTCGCGGTTCGCGTACGGATCCTGCGAGGTCTCGACCGCGACGATGCGGCCGTCCGCCGGGCACAGCACCGCGTTCGGCTGCGCCGGGATCGGGCGCTGCGGATCGCGGAAGAACTGGACGACGAAGGCGAGCAGCAGCCAGAACGGCCACGCGAAGCCGAAGCCCCCGACGGCGTGGATCAACAGCGCGATGACGGCAGCAATCGCGATGAACGGCCAGCCTTCGCGCGCGATGATCGGATGAGGATAGTTCAT
>Ga0207695_10007811_pt1 | contig 13541 bp, 10 predicted proteins | sample KBSC54metaG_FD_184354 | JGI IMG/M metagenome (GOLD analysis project Ga0207695, IMG submission 184354) | Corn rhizosphere microbial communities from Kellogg Biological Station, Michigan, USA - KBS C5-4 metaG (SPAdes) (version 2) | ecosystem: Host-associated > Plants > Roots > Rhizosphere > Soil...
CGACAAGCGCATCGGCCACATCATCAGGCCGCGGCTGTTGTTCTTCCTCGTGGTGGGCGGCTCGGGCGTGGTGCTCCATTACATCATCCTGAGCACGCTGTTCATCGGGTTGGGAGTGGCTTTTCCTGTGGCCCAGCTCGTGGGCACCGTGTTGACCATGACTTCCAACTTCTTTCTCAACAACCTGTTTACCTACCGTGACCAGCGGTTGCACGGCGCGCGGCTGCTGCGCGGCCTCATCAGCTTCTATGCCGTGTGCGGCCTGGGAGCGCTGGCCAACATCGGCATCGCCGCATACGCATTCTCGAAAAATCTCGAGTGGGCGCTGTCAGCGGCTGCCGGCATCATTGTCGGCACGTTGTGGAATTACCTGGCCACCGCCCGCTTCACCTGGGGATCGCGACAGTAGGCGCGGAACAACGATGCGGCGACGGGGTCTCATTGTGTTGCTCGTGGTGGTGCTCGGCGCGGCCGGGCTTTTAGCCGTTCCCGCCTCCCGCAACACCCTGTTGAGCGGGGCCGGCTGGATGCTGGTGGCGGAAGATCCGCCGCGGAAAGCGGACATCATCATCGTGTCCACGGACTCCCTGGCCGCCGGGATACTCGAAGCGGGCAAGCTCGTCGATGCAGGCTATGCCTCGCGGGTGGCGTTGTTTGAGCGCCCGCCGACGCCACTGCAGGACGAGCTGAAGCGGCGCGGCCTGCCGCATGTCGATCTGCAGGTCACATCGCTCGAGCTGCTGCACGCGCTGGGAATCACGGACATCGAGATGATACCGGCGGTTGTCGGCACCAACGACGAAGGCGGCGTGCTGCAGAAATGGTGTGTAGCGAAGGGCATACACTCCGTGCTGTTCGTGAGCGTGGCTGATCACTCGCGACGCACGCGCCGTGTGTTAGGTCGTGCACTGGCCCAACACGGCATTCCTGTCACGGTTCGGTGGGCGCGCTTCTCGCAGTTTGATCCCGACCACTGGTGGCTGAGCCGCAACGGCCAGAGAACCGAAATTGTCGAGTCACAGAAGCTTTTGGTGGATGTTCTGCGACATCCATTCTAATGTCACCAGTTGTTACACGAGCTGAGAAATCATAAGAAGATCAAATCGGGACAACTTTTTCGCAGCTGGCGCGTCTGATCTCTCGTGCCGGCGCTAACACGCCGGCTTGTCCCGGTGTGGCGAACGTGTCCGAGTTTTTCACCCTCCCTGAGGCTCGAACACAGACGTCAGCTTCTCTTTGCAGAGCACCGTCGGAGAGCCGCCCCTCGTGGGGCGGCTTTTTCTTGCTTACGGCAGTGGCGCTGGCGCCTTCAGATAGGCGTTGCTCAGTGACTGATACTGCCCGCCATCACTGAAGATGGTGGTCTGGTGATTCTCACCCGCGCTGAACACCACTCCCAGTCCACCCACGGCCGTGAGCTCGGCCGGATGAGTCAGGAAATACTGTTCCCGGTTGTCACGGTAGTGATAGTCCGAGCCACCCGCGGTTCCCGAAGGAACGCCCATCGGTGTCTGCCACCAGATGACCGGCAAGCCGTTGAGCACCGTGTGATAGGTGTTTACGTTCGCCAGATGCTCCTTGAAGTTGGGTGACTTCTGGTTGGTCGCATCCCAGTACCAGATGGCACCGGTTCGGACACACTCCGCAGGCTGGGGAGTCTTCTCGAAGCAGCCCGCATCGCGGTCCAGGGTCTCGGCCACGATGAAGTCCGCATTGGCGGCACCCAGCGCCTTCATGTAAGCCGCAACCGTCGGAACATTGCCGTTGGCGCCCCAATCAGACGGTGGGAATCCAACATACGCCTTCGGAGCGTATTGACGCGCCATCTTGACGAGACAACCGGCGATACCGGCCACGTCGTTGGTGAGACCGGCACAATCGGAGTTGATGGTGACCAGCGCAGACACCGCGGACGGAGTGGAACCTTTCTGCTGCGCGTAGCCCCAGAAATCCGGCTCCAGGTTCACGAGCGCGGGCTTGCCGTAGTTGTTGATCTGCTGGTACATCAGGCGGACATTCGACCAGTAGCGCGTCATGAACGAGCTGTTGGTGAGAGCGCTGAGGTTGCCATCACCGTTGGTGGCCATCTGGTACAGCGTGAACATCGGCACCGCGCCGACCGAGTCAGCCGCGCTCGCGACAATTCCAACATACGCGCCCGCGGGGCTGTTCCAGGTCGTCCAGTCGCCGCTGCCGGCATTCACCAGGTACTCATCCCAGATGTCAGGCTTCAAGGCCTGCGACATGATTCCGGAAATACCGTTGTTGTTACCCTGGCCGCCGAGGCCCACCAACAGGCGGTTGGGCTTGCCGAGCTTGGCGGCCAGTTTCGCCGCCGAGCCCGTTCCGGTGGTCGTGCCACCGCCGCCCGTACCAGTGCCACCGCCGGTGCTCGTGCCGCTGATGGTCACAGTCGCGCTCGCGGGCGTGCCGGGATTGCCCCAGACATAACGGCTCAGCGCGACGTTGAAGGTTTTGTTACCGGAGAATGCAGTGGTGCTGATGGGAATCGTGAACGTCTTGCTGGCGGCATCCTTGTTGCCCCACGCGAGCGTGCCCGACTTCGCGGTGTAGTTGGTACCTGCGGTCGCCGTCCCGTTCGCCGTAGCATAATTCACCCAGGCCTGACCACCGGAGCCACCGGTCCGCGTCACCGTAATCGTCACGGAGCCTTTGCTCTGCGAAACAGAGTAGCCCGCTGCTGAAAACTGCAGCGTGCCGGCGCCCGCTCCCGCGTGGGACTGCGCCGCTCCCAGCAACGATAGGACGGATGCCAACAATAAAGTCGCCGGCTTCGAGTTGACAATTCGGTGGCTCGGAAACTTCATCGTGTTGGTCCCGCCTGAATAGGTAATTTCGGGGGACCTTGTAAAGGCATCCAGTCATCGAGGCAAGACGTCGCGATATGCAGACGCCCCTTCTGACAGGCGGTGTCTTGACGTTAACGAGAGTGCAATGAGCCTTGATTTATAGGGTTTGCGCGCAGCGTCGAGTCACGCGTCGGCGCGCCACCAGTCAGAATTGTCCGCGAACCACGCGAAAGTTTCCGTGAGTCCCGCGTGCAGATTCACACTCGGTTCAAAGCCCAGCTCGCGTTGGATTTTCGCGCAATCGATGGCGTAGCGGCGGTCGTGCCCCGGGCGATCCGCCACCATTCGGATGAGCGAGGCCGCCTCGCGCCGCGGGCACTGCGGGTATCTCGAGGCGATGTCCGGCCGTTGCGCACACAACCTCTCGGCGATCTCGCACAATGTGCGCACCAGCTGAAGGTTCTCAGCCTCCGCGCGGCCCCCGATGTTGTAAACCTCTCCTATACGGCCTTTTTCCAGGATGAGCTCGATGGCCCGGCAATGATCACTGACATGCAGCCAGTCACGGATGTTGCGCCCGTCACCGTAAACCGGCAGCGGCTTGCCATGCAGAATATTGACAATGGTGAGCGGAATCAGCTTTTCCGGAAAATGATACGGCCCGTAGTTGTTTGAACAGTTGCTGGTGGTCACCTGCAATCCGTACGTGTGATGGTAGGCGCGCACGAGATGATCGGCGGCTGCCTTGCTGGCGGAATACGGCGAGTTGGGTGCGTACTGCGTGTCCTCCCGAAACGGCGGATCCTCCGGGCCGAGAGAGCCGTAGACCTCGTCGGTCGACACGTGATGAAAGCGGTGTTTGGTTCCGCGGCGCTCTTCCAACCACACCCTGCGTGCGGCCTCGAGCAGCGAGTGGGTGCCCACTACGTTGGTTTCGATGAAGGCGGCCGGACCGGTTATCGAGCGGTCGACGTGGGATTCCGCGGCGAAATGCACCATCGTGTCAATCGCCTCGTCGCGCAGGAGACCGGCGACGAGGGCGCTGTCGCAGATATTGCCGTGAATGAAACGGAAGTTGGAAAGATGTTCCACGGAGGCGAGACTGCGGCGCTTGCCCGCGTAGGTGAGCGCATCCAGTACCAGCACACGATCATCGGGATGATCGCGCAGCCAGTGACGAACGAAGTTGGATCCTATGAATCCGGCACCTCCTGTGACGAGCATTCTACGCATGCACCAATTCCTGTAGTTCCAATCTCAAAGCCGCGCGCCAGTGACGCGCAGTCAGTGACAACGCCCGCAGCAGCTCGCGGCTGTCGAGAACGCTGAATGCCGGCCGCCGTGCGGGTGTGGGATATTCAGCAGTGGTTATGGGATCGACACGCACGCCGGCAGGCAGCAGGCCCAACGCTGCCGCCTCCTCCGCGATGGCCACTGCGAAGTCGTACCAGCTCGCGACCCCGGCATCGGTCCAATGATAGATCCCGCTCAGATCAGACTGAAACGCGAGAGCCCAGATCGCCTGCGACAGTGACGTCGCCGCAGTCGGTGTACCAACCTGGTCCGCGACCACGCGCACCTGTCTTTTCGTTTCCATCAGTCGCAGCATGGTCCGCATGAAGTTGTGTCCCTGGGCTGCGTATACCCACGATGTTCGAACGATCACGCTTCGATCCGGCAGAATGGCCCGGACCGCTTCTTCGCCAGCCAGCTTTGTCTGACCGTAGACATTCAATGGTTTCGTGGGAGAGTCCGGTCGATAGGCAGTCGAAGCCGATCCATCGAAGACGAAATCAGTGGAAAGGTGCAGCAGTCTGGCCCCCGTCTCGCGCGCGGCCAGCGCAAGATTCCGGGGCCCTTCGACGTTGGCGCGCGCCGCTGCTTCCGGCTCACTCTCCGCCCGATCCACAGCCGTGTAAGCTGCTGCGCAGATGATGAGATCCGGACGCTGCGTCCGTGCAAGGCTCATCACCGCGGTTTCATCAGCAATGTCCAGGTCCGAGTGCGAAAGAGCGAGAACGTCCGTCTTTTCCGGTCTACAACGCAGCAGGACGCGGCCCACTTGCCCAGCCGCTCCCGCGATCACGATCTTCATGGACCAACAGTGCTGATCGCCGCCGAAACGGCCCCGCAACATACTGCCGTAATCCATCCCGGGAGGCAATTTGGCGCGGCTGTGGGAAAGGCCTGATACTGCGCTAAAATGCGCACTCCGACACGCTTCGCGCCCTCTACGGAGGCGGTTCTTCCGGAAGGTGAGGTGTGGCGCAATCCGGAAAGGCCGGTCATGGTACGGTTGAAAGAGGCTCCGCGAGAGGGCTGATTGGAGTTCCGAATGAACGGCATTGCCCGGGGACTGGCTTCAAAACCCCGGTTTCGCCCCGATATCGAGGGCTTGCGCGCGGTCGCAGTTCTTCCCGTCCTCGCATACCACGTCAGCCCCTCCATGGCCCCGGGCGGCTTCGTGGGCGTCGATGTGTTCTTTGTCATTTCCGGGTACCTGATCTCACAGTTGCTGTGCGCCGACATCGAGCAGAACAGGTTCTCGATCGTCGGATTCTATGAGCGCCGCATCCGCCGGATCTTTCCCGCGCTCATGGCAATGCTGGCTGTTACGTTCATCCTGGCGTGGCGGTATTGCCTGCCCGCGGAGCTGACGGATCTGTCCCGCAGCACCATGGCGGCGGCGCTGTCGGTGTCCAATATCTACTTCTGGATGACCTCCGGCTATTTCAGTGGCGATGAGCTGAGCAAGCCGTTGCTGCACACCTGGTCGCTCGCGGTGGAAGAGCAGTTCTACCTGGTGTGGCCGCTGTTCCTGTTTGCCGGCCGGCGCTACTTCAACCGCTGGCTGATTCCCCTCACCTGGGTCATTGCTTCGATCTCCTTCGTGGTAGCGGCTGTCGGGGCATTCTATTTCGCCAACCAGACATTTTTTGCGCCCTACACACGCCTGTGGGAGTTGGCCGCCGGCGGACTCCTCGCGATGGGTGCAGTGCCGGAAACCTCACGCGCCTGGCTGCGCAATGTGTTGGCCGCGGCGGGGTTCGCGCTCATCGCGGGTTCCGTGTTTTTCATTCACGCCACCATGCCGTTTCCAGGACTGCTCGCGTTGCCGCCCGTCGCGGGCGCCGGGTTGATCATTCTCGCGGGGCGTGGCGGTGAATCCCTCGTGTATCGCGGGCTGGCGCTCAAACCAATTGCCTTCATCGGCGCGATCTCGTACTCGCTCTACCTGTGGCACTGGCCTATCAACACCTTCCAGCGCAACTACGCCTTCATGGGAGGTTATGACTCCTGGCTGAGCAAGGTATTGATCTGCGTTGTCTCGATTGCCGTCGCCGCGCTCTCGTGGCGTTTCATCGAGCAGCCCTTCCGACAGGGACGATTCAAGCCCACCAACCGCACGTTGCTGAAGCTGGCGGCCGGCGCGACTGCCTGCATCGTGGGGATGGCCGGGCTCGCGACGGCCCGAAACGGCCTGCCCTCCCGGTTCTCGACCGCGGAGCTCGACACGGTTCAACATCTGATCCGCGTATCCGACAGCTCCTGGCGGTCCCACCGCTGCTTCCTGTTTGAGCCGCGCGTGGACATCAAGCTGGCCCCGGAATGTCTCACTCTCGACAAGGATCGCAAGAACATCCTGCTGCTCGGCGACAGCCATGCAGCTCAGTTGTGGATGGGTTTCAGCACGGTGTTTGATCGCGTCAACTGGTTGCAGGCGACTGCTTCAGATTGTCTGCCTACCATCGTCCATCGGATCGGCGAACGTATAACCTGCACGGAAGTCATGGACGATGTCATGCGCAACTTCCTGGCGCGCAATCACGTGGACCACGTGTTTCTCATCGCGCGTTGGAAAACCAGTTCGCTGGAGAACGTGGCCGCGACGCTGGACTGGATGAAGGCCAATCACATACCGGTCACCCTGATCGGGCCGACGGCACTCTACGATGCGCCCATTCCCCGGCTCGTGATTTCAGCCATGCGCTCCTCCGATCCCTCGTTGTTGCGCAAACACATGGACCCGTCCATGGTGGATCTCGATGCGCAGATGAAGAAGCTGGCCTCCGACCGCGCAATCCCTTACATCTCCATTCTGCAGCTTCAGTGCACCAGCGCCCCTTGCCCGGAGGGACCGTGGCCGGAGTTGTCCGACCAGGAGCATTTCAACGCCTTGGGCGCAAGGATCATTGCGGAGAAAATCCGGGAAACCTACGGGCCTATTGCCTAGGGGTAGGTGGGGGCTGCGCGGAACGGGCCGGCGGCGCGATCCCTGGCGGAAAGAACCGCCTGCGCCTGCGGCGGCAGATGCCAGTCAATGGCCAGATCGGGATCGTTCCAGGCGATCGCGTGCTCATCTTCGGGGGCGTAAAAGTCCGTACACTTGTAGAGAAAGCGCGCCGACTCACTCAACACGACGAAGCCGTGCGCGAATCCGGCCGGCACCCATAACATGTGGTGGTTGTCCTCGCTGAGCTCGGCGCCCACCCATTTGCCGAACGTGGGTGAGCTGCGGCGCAGGTCCACAGCGACGTCATACACGGCACCGGTGACTACCCGCACGAGCTTTCCCTGCGGCTTCGTGAGCTGGTAATGGAGGCCGCGCAGAACGTGACGCCCCGAGAGATTCTCGTTGTCCTGACAGAAACGCAGCTCGAGACCGCCCTGGGCGAATTTTCGCGCTTCCCAGGATTCGAAAAAGTAGCCGCGAGCGTCGCCGAAAACGCGCGGTTTGATCAGGACGACATCGGGAATGCTCGTCGGGACAAATTCCATTATCAGCGCCGGTTCATCCGCAGATTCTCAGATGTCATCGCCGCTGAGAATGTCCAATAGATAGGCTCCGTAACCCGACTTGGCGAGCGGGGCTGCGAGTCGGGCCAGTTGGGCGCCGTCGATGTATCCGGCGCGGTAGGCAATCTCCTCCGGACAGGCCACCTTGGTGCCCTGTCGCTTCTCCAGCGCCTCAATGAAATTGGCGGCATCGAGAAGCGACTCATGCGTTCCCGTATCCAACCACGCAATTCCGCGCCCCAACCTTTCGACGTGGAGACTACCACGGTCCAGGTAAGCACGATTCACGTCAGTGATCTCGAGCTCGCCGCGAGCAGAAGGTTTCAGATCCGCCGCAATGTCGAGAACGTCATTGTCGTAGAAATACAGACCCGTGACCGCGTGGTGAGACTTGGGTTGTACCGGCTTCTCCTCAATGTCCAAAGCGCGGCCATCGCGGTCGAAATGCACGACACCATAACGCTCAGGATCTCGAACTCTGTATGCAAACACCGTCGCACCCGAGGTGCGCACGGCGGCATTTCGCAACTGCTCGGTCAGACCGTGCCCATAGAAGATATTGTCGCCGAGCACGAGGGCTGAAGGATCGTTGCCGACAAACTTCCTGCCGATGACAAATGCCTGTGCAAGACCTTCGGGCCGCGGCTGCTCGGCATAGCTCACTGACAAGCCCCATTGACTGCCGTCCCCCAGCAGACGATGAAAGAGCGGCAGATCGTTGGGCGTTGAAATGAGCAGGATTTCACGGATTCCCGCCAGCATCAACGTGCTCAACGGGTAATACACCATTGGCTTGTCGTACACGGGCAGAAGCTGTTTGCTCACTCCGAGCGTCATCGGGTGCAGGCGTGTGCCCGAGCCGCCGGCAAGTACAATACCTTTCAGTGTCATGAGCAAAAGCTTGCCCTGTTTGGCTCGCGAAGGCAACGCAACGTCAGCGCCTCAGGTCAGGTTGCCGTGGCCGCCGTCTCGTGTGCGGGACGTGGATCGCAGACCCCCGGCAGCGACAGCTGCGAGGCCGGCAAGCTCAGTTGCACCACCAGTCCGCCCGCATCCAGGTTACGCGCCTGGATCCGGCCGCCGTGAATTCCAACCGCACGCGCGGCGATGGCGAGCCCGAGCCCATCGCCGCCCACGGCCCGGTTACGGGCGGCATCAACGCGGTAGAACGGCTCGAATATCAGCTCCAGGTCCTTCTCGGGCACACCCGGGCCGCTGTCGCGGACCATGACCTCGATCTGCGTACCTCTGCGCCGGGATTCGATTCCCACCCTGGAGCCCGGTGGCCCATAGCGCACGGCGTTGCGGATTACATTTTCCATCGCGCTTCGCAACAGCTCGGGATCGCCTTTCACGGGCAGTGGCCGCTCGGTCTCCAGCGCAACCGTACTGCCGCGCGCTTCGGCTTCGATACCCACATCACTGACAATGTTGGTCAGTAATTCCGCGATGTCGAGCGGCACGCTTTCGAGGCCCTGCATCGGCCGCTCCAGGCGGGCCAGCGTCAAGGTGCGGGCAATCAGCTCCTCGAGGCGGTCAGCTTCGCAGGCGATTCGCGCGAGCTGCCGCTCCACCCCCGTGTTCTCCTGGCGCCGCGCCAGTGACAGCGCCAACTGGAGCCGCGCCAACGGTGAGCGCAGCTCGTGCGAGACGTCCCGCAACAACTGTTGCTTCAGCTCGAGAAGATTGCGGACTCTTTCAGACATTGTATCGAGGTCGGAGGCGAGCAAGCCGAGCTCGTCATTGCGTCCCTTCAACTTCGTGGACACCCGGACATCGAGATCGCCCGAAGCGATCTGGCGTGTGGCGCGGCGCAACTGGTCCACTGGTGAAACCAGGTAACGCGCGAGGAAGAAGCAAACGACCGCGCTGACGACGAGCGCGATGAACAATGTTGCCGTCGATACCTGCGGCATTTCGAGCTCGCCGAACAGATGCGGGCCGGAGCGCAGCGGACCGATGACGACCTGGAAAGTCTTGCCGTCCGGACCGACCAACATCAGCGGGCCCCCTATTCCCCGGATATTGGTGCGGACGAGGCTCGTACCCGTTGGCGGATCCTCCCGCAATGATTCGGGTACCACCCGGCCCAACATTTCCCTGCCGGTGTAATCCAGGATAAAGGTGCGCGATGAAATCTCGGGGCGTTTGATACCCGTCAGCCAGGTGCGCAAACCTTCGGGACCGGCGCTCTCAAACGCCTGCGTCGCCTGAGCGTACAGCTCGCTGCGAAGGACATATGCTTGTGCGAAACGACGCTGTTGCTCTCCATTGACGACGACCGACACCGTGCCAACGAGAATCAGTGCAAGTGCGAGCCAGAATGAAAGAAAGATGCGCCAGTACAGCGAAGTCATCGCGGCAGTGCTCTAAGTCTCGGTTTCGTCGTCGGGCCGGGAGGCCAGCGCCAGCGCATAACCCGTTCCTCTGACACTTTGAACACTGACACGAGAAGTGGCCTTGGCCAGCTTGCGCCGCAGATTGCTGACATGTGTGTCGAGACTGCGATCGGTCGGCAACAAGCGGCGGCCGAGCGCCTGGGTCATCAACTCATCGCGCGTGACCGTCTTCGTGTCTGCTCGAACCAGCAGCTCCAGGATGCGCAGCTCCGCGGCCGTGAGCTCCAGATCCTGCTCGTTGACATCAGCGCGCCGTGCGCGCAGGTCGAGCCGCAGTGGCCCCCATTGCACGGCACCATTTGTAGGATGCCCCTCACCGGACATGCGGCGCAGCACCGCGCGAATGCGCGCCACGAGCTCGCGCGGACTGAATGGCTTGGCCAGGTAGTCATCGGCGCCCATCTCGAGGCCAACCACACGATCGACCTCCTCGCCGCGCGCGGTCAGCATGATGACCGGCACCCGATTCAGTGCGCGAATGCGCCGCAGAACTTCGAAGCCCGACAGCTCCGGCAGCATCACGTCGAGGACCACGAGATCAACTGCTTCGCGACCGAGTCGTTCGAGTGCCGCGGGCCCGCTACCAACGGCTTCGGTCAGGAACCCTTCGGGCCCCAGATACTCGGCCAGCATCGAGCACAGCTCGTGATCGTCATCCACGATCAGAAGCTTCGGCCGCGGCGCCGTGCTGGTTGCGGGTTCTGCCATGTTCATAGACTCCTGCCCATCATACTTCTTTGCATTTCTTCATTGCAGCGGTGAGGCCCACGCTGCCACGCCGTGCCGTCCACGGAAACAGCGTACTGACCATAGTACCGCTCGAAATGCCCGAAAAAGGCTCTCTAAACGACTGTTAATATTTGGGGCGGCCGGGTGGCGGCCCGCAGCGGATTTTTCGTTCTCGGGGGCCCCTGGGCGGGGTGCGCAGGACCCGGAGGACTCTAGGCGGGATTGTCGAGGCTGAAGGCCTGTTGGTTGTCGTCATACGCGAACGCCTCCGCGTACCGCCCCCAACTGATGACAGTACGAAGCGTTTCCTCAGCAGCTTCTTCGGCCATGTAGTCTTCCAACTCGTCAGCGAAGCGACGCTTGGGAGCAGGCTTACCCTTGCGCTCATCGAGAACACGGCGAATGTGCGCGGCCAGGGGCACGTAGGTCAGCAGGTGGCGGGAGAACAATCGCTTACGTTCGTCAGTCTCCTCCCGAACGAACTGGGCGCCGGCTTCGGTCAACCGGATATCGCCGCGCTCGATCTCAGCGAAGCGCAGCATCTGCAGAGCTTCGGCAACCGGCAGCAGGTCGCCGGCTTCCATCTGCAGATTCTCGCCGATGTCAGGCAGGTCAGCCTTGCCGCGGAAAGGTTCCTCGGCGACAGCCTCCATCAAACCTGACAGCAGGTTGGATGAAACGTGCGTGAGAATGGTGCCGATGCCGGTGCCCGGGAAACGCTCGACGCGCCCGCCAGGCCGCTGCTCACCATTGCGGCGGGTAGTCATCTCCGCGTACACGCGATCAACCATGGCGATGTAGCGCGGGTCGTTGGCGTTGCGCGGTCGCGGCATGTTGATTGGAATTTCGCTCACCACCCGCCCCGGGTGGGTGGAGAAAATCAACAGGCGGTCGCACATCTGCACCGCCTCATCGATGTTGTGAGTGACCAGCAACACCGACTTGATCGGCAACTGCCCCTCACACCATAGATCGAGGAAGTCCGTGCGCAGCGTCTCCGCCGTCAACACATCCAAGGCTGAAAACGGCTCATCCATCAACAGAATGTTGGGATGAACGACCAGCGCCCGCGCGAACCCGACACGCTGGCGCATGCCACCCGATAATTCCCGTGGATACGCGGACTCGAAGCCGTCGAGACCGATCAGGTCGATCGCCTGCAGCGAACGTTGCCGTCCTTCGGCAGCAGGCACGCCCTGCGCCTCCAGGCCGAGCTGCACGTTTTCCAGAACGGTCAACCAGGGAAACAACGCAAAGCCCTGGAACACCATCGCGATTCCGTCAGCGGGACCTTCGACGGAGTTGCCCAGGTAGCGAACCTCACCCTGCGTGGGCAGGTTGAGCCCGGCAATGACACGCAACAGGGTCGACTTGCCCGACCCGGAGCGCCCCAGCAACCCGACGATCTCGCCCTCGCGCAGCGTGACATTCACGCCCTCGAGAACGACGAGCTGATCCCCATCAGGCTTGCTGAAAGCCTGCGAGACATTCTGTACATCGAGCAGCGGTACCGCGTTCATAGGGAGTCTCCCACCATCACGTCAATCTGAACTTGCGCTCCGCGCGCGTATACAACGGCCGCCAGAAAAACCGGTTAATCAGCACCACGAACAGGCTCATCATCACGGTGCCGAGCGCCACGCGCTGATAATCACCGCCATCCGTCGCCGCCGCAATGTAGGAACCGAGCCCCGTCGCCACGAGCTTCTCGTGGCCCCACACTGCCACCTCGGCGGCGATCGAAGCGTTCCACGAACCGCCGGACGCCGTGATGGCGCCCGTCAGGTAGTAAGGGAAAACGGCCGGCAGACCGATCCGCTTCCACCACAGCCAGCCACCGACACGCAGGTTCTGACCAACGTACCGCAGCTCGGCGGGCAACGCAGTGGCCCCCACGATCACGTTGAAGAGGATGTACCACTGAGTGCCCAGGATCATCAGCGGGCTCAGCCAGATGTTGGGGTTCAACCGCAGCAGCACAATCCCGGACACCACGACCGGGAAAAACAGAATCGCCGGAAACGCTGCCAGAAACTGCGCAATGGGCTGCGCGATCCGGGCCACCCGGGGCCGCAGTCCAATGGCCACGCCCAGCGGCACCCAGATGACACTGGCGATGGCGATGAGCACGACCACCCGCAGCAACGTGATCAACCCCAGCACCACTACGTGAGCGATCTCACCCGCCGGCACGCCGCTCAGAACGAACGTACCCGTCTTCACGAGCGCGCAGAAACCGATCACCGCAATCAACGAGTACCACAACACATCACCGACGCGACTGTTAAATCGAACAGCGCGGCTTCGGCCGGCGCGACCCGAGGTGACCGCGTGCGCGGAGGACCTCCCGGCATTCAGAACTCCGGCGAACAGCCGCCCGAATACATTGATGAGGCGTGACCGGCGCATCATGGTCAGCGCCCAGGAGCGGGATGGGGTGAGAGTGCCGGACTCCTGCTCCAGGCGAAACCAGTCGGCGCTGGCGATCAATGGACGGAACAACAACTGGTCATAGATGAGAATGACTACAAACATGGCCGCGATGGCATAGCCGATCGCGCCTACGTTCCGCTGCTCGATGGCCAGGGCGATGTACGAGCCCACCCCGGGGAGGGTCACGGTGGTGTTGCCAACCGTGATGGCTTCGGAGACGACCACGAAAAACCAGCCACCCGACATTGACATCATCATGTTCCAGATGAGCGGGGGCATTGCGAACGGCACTTCGAGCCGCCAGAACTTCATCCAGGGCGACAGTTGAAAGCTTCGTGAAACCTCCTGCAGTTCGTCGGGGATGCTCCGCAAC
>Ga0207695_10007813_pt1 | contig 13540 bp, 10 predicted proteins | sample KBSC54metaG_FD_184354 | JGI IMG/M metagenome (GOLD analysis project Ga0207695, IMG submission 184354) | Corn rhizosphere microbial communities from Kellogg Biological Station, Michigan, USA - KBS C5-4 metaG (SPAdes) (version 2) | ecosystem: Host-associated > Plants > Roots > Rhizosphere > Soil...
CATGAAACGATCGCCGTTTGTGTTTGGAGTCTTCGTGTGCGTCACGACCTTCGGCGCCGCATTCGCACGTGGACAGTCGGCGCCCGTCACGCTCACCCGGCTTCAGTGCGGCACAAACGCCGCGCCGACGGATGTCGGCCAGCGCTTCTCCGACACGTACGCGATCAGTGGGCTCAAAGTGCAGTTGACGTTCAGCTGCTATCTGATCAAGCACGGCGACGACTATCTCATCTGGGATACCGGCAATCCAGTCGGCGCGGCGGCGACCGCGCCGAAAGCGACCCTGGTCGACTTGCTCGGTCAGCTCAAAGTCGCGCCGACACAGGTGAAGTACGTCGCCATCAGTCACTATCACGGCGATCACACTGGGCAAGCGAGCCAGTTTCCTCAAGCCACACTTCTCATCGGTAAAGGCGATTGGGATGTTGTGACAGATCCCAAATCGACGACGATTGCGGCGCCGTTGGCCAACTGGACGACCGGTGGGGGCAAAGTCGAGCCTGTGATCGGAGACAAGGACGTGTTCGGCGATGGCACGGTGATCATGCTCAACACGCCAGGGCACACGCCCGGCCATCACAGCTTGCTCGTGCGGTTGAAGGAGATGGGTAACGTCCTGATCACGGGCGATCTCTCGCACTTCCACGAGAACTACGACAGCGGCGGTATACCGACGTTCAACACAGACCGCGCAGCGTCGGTCGCGTCAATTGATCGATTCAAGAAGCTCGCGACGAATCTCAAGGCGACGGTGATCATTCAGCACGACGATCGCGACGTGGGCAAACTGCCGGCGTTCCCGGCGGCCGCGAAGTAGGCCAGTCTCTTCAGCCAATTTTTCCATGACCAACGATGCAACCGAGCGGGTCCGCCAGGATTGGGAGAGCCAGGCGAGCAGTTGGTACGCGGAGCGCAATTCGTTGCTGGCGGCGTCGCGACCGATCCACCAGTGGCTCGTGCAGCACCTCGAGCCGACCGATGGTGAGCGCGTGCTCGAGATCGCGGCCGGTCCCGGCGATACGGGATTTCTCGCCGCGCCGCACCTCGGCAAGGGCCGCCTGGTCTCGACCGACCTCGCGCCGTCGATGGTCGATGCGGCGCGTAAACGGGGAGCCGAGCTCGGAATTCAGAACGTCGACTACCGCGTGCTCGATGCCCAAGCCATGGACGTGGACGACGCGTCGTTCGACGGCGTGATCTGTCGCTGGGGCTTCATGCTCATGCCTGATCCGTCGGCCGCGCTCGCGGAGTGCAAGCGCGTGCTCGTCGCGGGCGGACGCTTGGTGTTCGCCGTGTTCACCGGACCCGGCGAAAATCCCTTTGCGTCGATTCCGGCACGAATCCTCATCGAGTCCGGTCACATGCAGCCCCCGGCGTCGGGGTGGAACCCAGGCATTCTGGCCCTCGGAGATCGAGCGCGTTTGCAATCGTTGCTCGATGGCGTGGGGTTCGCGTCGACACACGTCGAGGGAGTCGACATGACGTGGACATTTGCGTCGACGAATGAGTATTGGAATTTCCTCATCGATCTCACCGCGCTCGGGCCGTTGGTCCGCTCGCTTTCGAGCTCCGATCGCGACGCGGTACGCACCGCGATCGACGCGCGCCTTGCCGACTTCACGCGCGATGGTCGTATTGCGCTGCCGGCGCGCTGTTGGTGCGGCGTGGCGATCCGCTAGTCACGACTCGAACGCACGTGCTCGGGTTGCTGGCGAGCATCGACCATCTCGTCTACGCGACGCCCGATCTGGAGCTTGGCATCAGAGAAGTAGAAAACCTTCTCGGCATTCGCGCGACGGCGGGCGGCCAACATCCGGGGCGCGGCACTCGCAACGCGGTGATCGCGCTCGGTCCGGCTGCCTATCTAGAAATCATCGGGCCAGATCCCGGCCAACCGACGCCGGCGTGGCCGAGATGGTTTGGCATCGACAACCTCGAGCGATCGACCTTGGTGACGTGGGCCGCGAAAACGGACGACCTCGATCGCATGCAGCGCGTCGCCCTCGCCAATGGAATTCCGATCGGCGAGGTGCGATCGGGAAGTCGGCGCCGATCTGACGGAGTCCTTCTGTCGTGGCGGTTGACCGAGCCATCGAACGGCCCGGACAACGGCGTGATTCCGTTCTTCATCGATTGGGGAGCGTCGCCGCATCCGTCACAGACATCGGCACCGGGCGCGATGCTCACAGAGCTCCGCGCCGAGCATCCCGATAGCGAGCGAATGCAGCGCTCACTACGCGTGCTCGGCCTGCACATGGCAGTCACGCCTAGTCATCAGCCTGCGCTCATCGCCATCGTCGACGGCCGGCACGGGCGCGTCGAGCTGCGATAGCGATCAGCCCCGATCAGTGTTTCATCGCCGCTGATCTCGCTCCAATTTCCACAGGCATGACAACGCGCTGTCCCGACTCTGTCCAGACCTCCAGCGACATCCGTCCCGGTTGCGTCGGCACATAGGTGAAGTCGCCAGTTTCGCCAGGCCCCATCGTCGCGACGGCAAGCTTCGACCCACGCAGCGCGATGGGGAGATCGGCGCCGTCGCGGGCGAGAGGCCTCCAGCGTGTCGCCTGCGCCTCGGTGCCGAATCTGAACGTGAGTACTTCATCGGCGTGAATGCTGACGATGCGCAGACGATTCGTGTCGCCAACCGTCATGTGCAGTGTCGGCGGCGCGGCACTGCCGTTCACGAGTAGAAAATTCGGCGCGGCCTTGTAGAACACCGGAAGACCGCCGCCGCCGGCCACAATGAGATGGTCGCGCGTGGTATCGCGCGGCGCATCGCTGACGATGATCGCGCCGTACATTCCGGAGCCGATCTGCCGCATCTCGTGCAAATGCGCATGGTACGGAAACGTGCCGCTGCGCGGTGGAGTGAACTCGGCGGCGAAGGAGCCGCCGGGCGGAATGGGCGGCATGATCTTGTCGCCCATGCCACTGAACCCCGGTACTCCATCGGGAAAGCTTTCGATCTCCAAGCCGTGCCAGTGCACACCACTCGGCTCGTCCATGTTGTTCTTGACGAGGATGCGCACGGGCTGGCCGCGCTTGAGCTCGAGGACGGGTCCCGGAAGCTGAATGGAGTCGCGGGCCGGCGTCGCCGTGTCCGTCTGCAGCAGGAAGCCGTAGGCCGTTTGGCCTCCGACCAACGCGTTCCGACGCTTCTGTATGAGAAGGTTGATGAGCCTTCGCTCGGCGACAACCGGTTCTTTGTAACCGGGTGCGGGCGCGATGTGCATGCCGATCACCAGCCCGCGCATCGTATGACCGCCGGGCATGTCGTGAGCGGGCATCGCGTGATCGCCCGTGGCGCTCGGAATCGTGAATGCATCGGGAGAGTCGTGGAGACTCACGACCTCGCCGACGTGACTCGCGAAGTGACAGTGGAAGACCCAGTTGCCGGGCGTCGTCGGAAGGAACGACAGGGACAACGAGCCGCCGATCGGTACGATCCGCATGTTCTGCAAGGGCTGCAGCGACGTGGGTACCACCGTATCCGCGCGAGCACCGCCGGAACGTGAGACGCGAAAATAGAACCCGTGCAGGTGAAGAGGGTGCTCGACCGCCGCGGCGTTGATGATGCGGAAGTGAACCGAATCACCCTGCGTGAAGGTCAAGCGCTCGTTGTACGGCCACGCTTTTCCGTTGAAGGTGAGTGCCGACTCGAATGTCTGTGTCTTCGGAAAGGGGTGAAACCACTCTGTGATCAGCCACACGCGCTCCCGATCCGAAGGCGGTGGTGCGCCAACCGAGTCGACGATGAACGCACCCGTCAGCTGAGAGTCGAGCCATTCGCGATCCGAGAAGGTCGACAGGCCCTTGACCGCTCCCCAGTAGAAGAAGTTGCCGGCTCGCTCGAGCCGGAACGTGATCTCGCGAGCTGCGCCGGCCGCGATGTACAGCGTATCGCGTTGTTCCGATAACGAGCGACGGAGGCCGCCCAGCACGATCGCCGAATCCGAGCGGTTTCGAAGCGTCAGTCGCACCATTGTGCCGACCGGTGCGCGCAGCATTGGACCTGGCACCTCCGGGGTCTTTCCCGATTCGGCGAATGCGAGAACGCGGACGACCGGGTCATGCTCGCCTTCAGGCTGGTACGCCGCCTCGACAATGTCGAGCGACACCGTGAGCGTCTTGCCCGAAAGACTGCCCGCGGGCCTGCGGTTATCGTTCGTGCGCGCAAGGGGCGCATTGGCGACCGGGCGCGGAAGGGGAGTTCGTGGCGCCGGCGGAACAACTGATTCCTGCGGCAACAACGCAGTCGCAAACGCGAATGCGGCCAGCATCGGGATTGCCATCGTCGGCTCCTCTAAGGATGACATAAGCTGGTCGGCGCCGTCGCTATGTCAATCGGCAGCGTCGGAGTGTAAGTGGCCGCGTCGCAACGACGGCAGCTGCCACTGCGGATTTCCAACTATCTCGATCGCCGAGTCCTCAGTTCTTGCGATGGTCGAGTGTTGGCGAAAACGGACCGGCAACCGCTAGATAGGTACTCATGGGAATTCACGTCGTCCTCGTTCACCCCGAGATTCATTGGAACACCGGGAACGCGGGCCGCACCTGTCTCGCCGTCGGCGCGACAGTGCATCTCATCGAGCCACTGGGCTTTTCACTCGATGAGCGCGAGGTGAAACGCGCTGGGCTCGACTACTGGGAGCACGTGGACTTGCGCGTCTGGCGCAACTGGGCCGCGTTCGAGCGCGAGCTGCCGGCGATCGGCGATCCGTATTTCTTCTCGACCAAAGCGACACGCCTGATATGGGACGCGCCACTTGGCTCACCGACCGATGTCGTGCTCGTCTTCGGACGCGAGACCGGCGGCCTGCCTGCCGAGCTTCACGAGAAGTATCGTGATCGCTTCGTCGCGATGCCGATCCTGAGCCCACTCGTTCGATCGCTCAACTTGTCGACGAGCGTTGCGATTGCCGTCTATGAGGTGCTTCGGCAGCGCCGCGACAAGGACTCCTGATTCCGCTTCGCTCCGCGCGGCGGTTACTTACCTATTGAGTCCGCTGCCGGGCGTGCGTCTATTTCAACGCTCGTTGCCAGGAATCCCTCAGGCGGTTTCGCATGTCGACTCATCAGGCGCCGCCCACTTCGCGGCGCGCGCAATACAGTCCGGATTCTGATCGCAACGCCGATGCGGCGTCTGCACCAACAGCGTACAGTTCCGAATCGGGCCGCACGTATCAGCTCGATCGCCTGATCGGCAAAGGTGGTTTCGGCGAAGTCTATCTTGCAACGCCGACGCCTGGCCCAGGGATTCCGGCGCAGGTATGCGTCAAGATCAGCGACCGAATCTCGGGTTGGCTTCGCGAGGCCTACTTCGCCGAGCTACTTGCGCGCGAGAAACGCGCGCTTCGCGTCTTCGATCGGTTCGTCGAGGCCGAGGGCACTCGCGTGCGTTATTGCCTCGCGATGGAGTACGCGGAACACGGTGACCTCGGCGCATGGCTCGAGCGTGAAGGGGCGCAATCAGAGCGCTTCGTGCGCCGGGAGATCGCGGCAATTCTCAGCGCACTCGACTCGTTGCATCGAGGGCACGCGCTCCATCGCGATCTGACGCCGTTCAATGTCTTCGTCTGCGAGGACCAGCAGTTGAAGCTTGGCGATTTCGGCATCGCAACGCACCAACTGAACCCGCGCGGCGTGACGGCCGACGCCTTCAATGTGTTTCACGTGCCGAATGAGATCGCGTGGGGGCGGGTTCGTCGGTGGCAGAAGCGCGACGACATCTATCAGATCGGTCTCATTGCCGCAATGCTGCTGCGTGGCGATATCACGAGCCCGATGCGCAGCAAGGACGTTCGAGGGCTGCCGTGCAGCGATCATCTCAAGGAAGTCATCCATCGATGTCTCGGATCGCGTGGTAAACGCTACGAGGCAGCGAGTGAGCTGATCGCGGCACTCAAGCAACGGCCAAGCGAAGCGCGACTCGGCCGAGTGAAGAGCCTTGCGGGCAAGCGTCTCTCGTTCACCGGATTTCTTGAACGTCCGCGTGATGAAGCAATCGCCGCGGCGCGAAAGGCCGGAGCCATTGTGCAGTCAAAGCCTGGCCGCGCGACCGACGTGTTGGTGCGCGGCCGGCCAAACACGCTGCAAATTGCCGGGAAGGATGGCGGATCGAAGTTGATCGAAGTGCGGCGTCTGGCTGCGCAGGGCGTCAAGGTGACGGTGATCGGCGAGCGCCAGTTCTGGCGCCTCGCCGACACCAAGTCGCGCCGCCGCGCCAAGAAAGCGCCGCGGAATTAGGGCATCTTCGTCCCTTCGATGTGTAGGCGAAGCACGGAATCGGGACCGGCGTTCGTGTAGTGCGCGATGGTCGTTCCCACCAGCTTGCCGTTTTGCAGTCGGGCCGACCCTTCGGTCATCACTTTCATGTTCTTGCGGCGCTGGCTCGAGAACACACCGGTGCCGATGAGCAGACTGTCGCCCGACACCGTGACATGCGTGGGCACTTTGGTCCCCGATGGAAAGCTGATCATCCAGCCGGTCGTGTCGGCCGTTGCGGTGAGGACGTAGTTCGTTGGCGTGGTGTCCTTACCAGTCTCGGGCACCGCGCGGACCTGCCATTTCCCCGCAAAATCCGCAAGCGAGAGAGTGGGGGCTGGCGCCGCGGCGGGAGCAGGAGCAGCGGCCGCCGCAGCCGCTGCGCTGTCTTTCGCGGCCTGATCGCTTTTGGCGCAGCCGACGACGAGGAGTGCGGTACAGCAGACGATTGCGACATGACGCGTGACCGACACGGGGACCTCGCTGGGAATGTGGGAGGAAAGGGAGGAGGCTGACGATATGGAGTCGGGCGGCGATGTCAAGCAGCGGATTGGCCGCGCTGCGCGCCGTAACTCCGTCAACGCGGAATGCGTCACGTGCCCAGGCTGCCCAGCCCCGCATCATGTGCCCGAGCGATGTGCAAATTGGCATTCGAGATTCGTCTCCATGTGAAGCATGTGGCGCAAACCGCCGCTTGCGGAGTTGCATCAATGAGCGCCGACATGGAGAACCTGTGAGACATCCAATCTTCGTAGCCATGCTGCTCGGAGTCGTTCCGGGCGGAATCGCAGTTGCGCAATCGACCCGTGCGACGCCGACGACGGCCGACGTCCCGGTCACCAAAGTCGTCCTGTATTCATCGGGCGTAGGCTATTTCGAGCACGCCGGCTCCGTGCACGGAAACAGCGCGACCGAGCTTCGATTCAAGACGAGCCAGATCAACGACATTCTGAAGTCGATCGTCCTACAGGATCAGGACGGCGGTCGAGTCGGCGCGATCAGTTATCCGTCACAGGATCCATTGGCGAAGACGCTGAGGAGTTTTCAGGTCGACATCACGCAGAATCCCAGCCTCGCGCAGCTGCTGAATCAGTTGCGTGGTGCCCGCGTCACCATTCAGGCGCAGGCGGAGAAGCTTTCGGGCATAATCCTCGGCGTGGAGACGCGTCAGAAAGGCGGAGAGAAGGGTGAGGCTTTCGCGGTTTCAGTGCTGAATGTGCTGACGGGCGCGACACTGCGGTCCGTCGAGCTGCAGTCGATCAGCAATCTGACATTGGACGATCCTCAACTCCAGGAGGAACTGACGCGGGCACTTGGCGCGTTGGTTCAGGCGCGTGACCAGGACAAGAAGCCCGTGACGATCAACTTCAACGGGACGGGCGATCGACATGTGCGAATCGGCTACGTTGTCGAGACGCCTGTGTGGAAGACCAGCTATCGCTTGCTGCTCGACGACAAAGCCAGATTCGGCAAGTTGCAAGGTTGGGCGATCGTGGAGAACCAGACCGAGAGCGACTGGAATGGCATTTCGCTGGCTCTCGTGAGTGGCCGGCCGATCTCGTTCATGATGGATCTCTATCAGCCGCTCTACGCGACGCGCCCCACGGTGGTCCCCGAACTGTACGCGAGCTTGCGCCCGCAGGTCTACGCCGGCGGGATGGCCGCGGACAGCCTGAGAGTGTCCATGCGAGCTCCCGCGAGTGCGCCACCCGCTCCAAAGCTCGGGTACGATCGCGAAGGACACCCCATGCCTCTTCAGTTGAGTGAGGTCGTCGTCACGGGCTCAAATCTGGTGTCGGGAAGCGCCGCCATGAACGGCGCCATCGCCTCGTCCGTTCAATCGATGGCGGCGGCGGAGAAACTCGGCGCCCTCTTTCAGTACACCGTCGCCGACGTCACACTCGCGCGACAAAAGTCGGCGATGCTTCCCATCATCACCGACAGCATCGAAGTCGAGCGACTGTCGATTTACAACGCATCCGTACTGCGCTCGAATCCGTTGAATGGCGTGCTGCTGAAGAACACGACCGGCAAGCATCTACTGCAAGGACCCATGACGGTGCTCGAGAAAGGCAGCTATGCCGGCGATGCACGAATCGACAACATGCCGCCGGGCCAGGAACGATTGCTGAGCTACGGCATCGATCTCGACATGCTCGTCGACAACACGAAGAACACCCAGAGCGGCTCCGTCCTCACCGCGAAGATCGACAAGGGAGAGCTGACCATCAGCCGGAAACTCGTCGCATCGCAAGAATACGCGGCCGACAACAAGACCGGCAAAGACAAGATGCTGGTCATCGAGCATCCGATTCGCTACGGATGGAAGCTTGTCGACACGCAAAAACCTTTCGAGACGACGCCATCGTTGTATCGCTTCAAGGGAACAGCGGTCGCGAACAAGATCACCGTGCTGACGGTGAAAGAAGAAGTCGTGCAGGACGAATCCATCGCGCTCGCGTCGGCGAACCTCGATCAGCTCGTCTACTACAGTCGATCGGGCGAAGGCGGCGCCGAGGTTCCACAAAACGTGCGCGACGCCCTGGCCAAGGCGGTCCAGCTCAAGCAAGCGACCGTCGACGCCGAACGCGACATCGCCGCGCGGAATCAGCGCGTCGCCGAGATCACCGCGGAGCAAAATCGAATTCGCGAGAACATGAGGACCGTTGCGCCGTCGACGCAGTACTACGACCGCCTGCTCGCGAAGCTCAACGAGCAGGAATCTTCGATCGAGAGTCTGCAGAAGGAACGAGACGCGTTGATCGCGAAACGCGATTCGGCGCGTCGCGAGCTTGACGAATATCTGAACGGACTGACAGTCGGTTGACGAGCCCGTAAATCGATGGACTTGGTGTCCCCCTAGCGGCCATTGCAGCTCGGTTGGCGTCCCTTTCCTGTTGTCATGAGCTACTTGGCTCGGAAGTCAGTCCGCCCTGAGCGCTTCCGTTGGATTGACGCGCGCTGCTCGCCGCGCCGGAATCCAACTCGCCAGGAGTGCGAATAGCACCAGAATCCCCGTTGCGCCGACGAGCGTCAGCGGATCGGTCGGAGCGATCTCGAACAGGAATGAGCGGAGGAATCGCGCGACGAGCATCACGAGCACCAATCCGATCGCGACTCCCACGCCGCTCAGCACGAGACCCTGCCGCGTGACCATCATGGCGACCGCCCGCGGTTGCGCTCCAAGCGCAATGCGAACCCCGAGCTCTCGCGTGCGCAAACTGACGATGTACGCGATCACACCGTACAATCCGACGACGCCGAGGATCAACGTCACCACGGCCGACACGCCGAGTATGGTCATCGTGAAGGAAAGGCGGGCCATCGACGCGTCGAGCACCGCGCGCATCGATCGGACACCGAACGTCGGGAGCGTTGGGTCCATCTCGCGAACGAGGCGTTGCATGTCGCGCGTCGTACCCGTGACGTCTCCTTTCGTGCGTGCGACGAGCGCCATCGTAAACTGCGGACCGCGAAACACGGTGTCCGTCGTCACGGATTCCGGGTAGTAGACGGCGCGAGTCGGGCTGGCCGAGAGCGTGGTGTCCCGCACGCCGCCTACAACACCGATGACGGTGATCCACTCTCCAGCCGGCAACTCGCGGAACCGCTTTCCGATCGCGGCGCGACCGGTCGAGTCGTGGAAGAATCGGAGCGACGTCTCGCTACTGATGATGGCTTCATTGGAATGCTGCCGGTCTATTCGATCGAATGTATGGCCCGCGAGAAGCGGGATGCCCATCGCCGTGAAATATCCGGCATCGACATAGCTGTAGAGCTCCAGCGGCGGAACATTCGCCGTCGATGCGATGTCGCCCTCGACATAGAACGGATCCCAATCTGACCCATTGCTCTGGAGTGGAAGCCGCGATGAGATGCCGGCGGCGGTGACACCAGGCAGCTGCGCAGCACGGTCGGCGAGCTGCTCATAGAATTGAACGACACTTGCGGCATTCGGATACCGAAGAGCGGGCAGCGCGACCCAAAGCGTCGCCAGGCCATCGGCATTGAAACCTGGGCGCACGGCGTGCAGCCGCTGGAAGCTGCGAAGCAGCAGCCCCGACGCGGCAAGCACGACGAGCGCGAACGCCATCTGCGCGGCGACGAGCGCACTGCGCGCGCGCTGACGGTGGCTGCCGACCGTTCCGCCACGGCCTCCGTCGCGGAGGCCCGACAAGGGATCGGCGCGCATGAAGCGAACGGCCGGGATCGCGCTGCACGCGAGAGCAACGAGTGTCGAGATCACGAGCGTGAACGCGATCACCGTCCCGTCGACGTGTACTTCGGCGAGACGCGGGATGTTCGCCGGCCCCGCGGCGACCAACATGCGCGTCGCCATGTAAGCGACGCCTAGCCCAAGAAGCGACGAGACGGCGGCGAGCAGGGCGGACTCGGTGAAGAAGTGAACCATGATCCGACTGCGGCCAGCGCCAAGCGCGGCGCGCACCGAGAGCTCGCGATGGCGAGCGTCGGCGCGGACGAGCAGCAAGTTGGCGACGTTCGCGCACGTGACGAGAAGCACGAGCCCCGCTGTGGCGGCAACGATCCACAGCGTGCGAGCGATGTCACCGACGACGTCGTCGCGCATTGGCACGAGTCTGGGAACCGGTTTCGCTTGATCGAGGAGCATGCGTGTCGTGATGCCCGGCGCGAGCATTGGCGAGATGTCGACGATGCGTGGCAGCACATTCGCGAAATCGCGCTGCGCCGCTTCGACGGTGACCCCTGGCTTGAGCCGGGCGATGCCGTTGTGACTGAAGCCGCCCGGGTACGGATCGTTAGGGTCGAGATGGTACGGGACCCAGAGTTTCGTGTTTGCCGACGGGAACCGGAAGCTCGCCGGCATCACGCCGATGATCTCTGTCGATCGTCCAAAGATGAGCAGCTTCTTTCCGATGACGTCACGCGCTCCGCCGAATCGGCTCCGCCACAATCCTTCGCTGATGAGCGCTACGTTCGGTCCCTTCGGCCCGTCTTCCGCTTCGCTGAACGTGCGTCCGACAATCGGCGAGACCTCGAGCAACGGGATGACGTCGGCGGTCACGCGGGCCTCGGTCATCCGCTCTGGCTCGCTCCGCCCATCCGGATCCGACACGTTCGCCGCGGTCTCATTGTACAGACCGATGCCGGTGATCGTCGTCGCGAATTTCTTATATGTGCGATACGTGCCCGCCGTCTGCTGGGTATGCATGAGCGAGATCGACGGCACGTCGTGCCACGCTCCCACGAGACGATCGGGATGACCGTACGGCAGTGGACGGAGCAGCACCGCATTGACGATCGCGAAGATCGCCGATGCAGACCCCAGCCCCAGCGTGAGGGCGAGCACGACGGTGATGCTGAACAGCGGGGCCCGCCGCAACGGGCGCCATGCGTACGAGAGACGTTGCCACATAAGAATGCTTCGACTCTACGAATGGAGGTGTCGACCCTACGCGGCCCACCTCGCGGCAGTTTCTAGCGCCACGGGAGGCGACGCACCGTATTGCCACCGGTTTGGACCGTCTCCATACTCTGCCGGCACATTTGGTTTTTTTTGCCGAAATCATCACCGACGATCATCCGCGTTCGCCGCGGGAGGACTGACCATGCAAGACGCGCTGTCCAAGCTTTTTAGCGATTTCGACCGCGGCGTAGTCTCGCGTCGCCAACTGTTCCATGTGCTCGGCGTGGCGGCTGTCGGCGTCGCGCTTCCCGTGCGAGTGTTTGGACAAGGCCGCTGTGGTGGCGAGCGCGCCAACCTGCCCGGATGCGACAAGACGCCCGCCAAACTTCCATTCGATCCGACGGGATGGAAGACCCTATCGATGGATCATTTCACGATGCAGGCGGCGGACTACAAGCGCGAAGCCGCGTACTATGCGACGCTCATGAACTGGAAGATCCGGAGCGACGACGGAAACCAGATCGTGATGGACATCGGCGATGACGTGGGCAGTGTGATCATTCGTGGCGGGTATCAAGCGCCTCCGGCTCCGCCGGTCGATAGCGCAGCCGCGGCGGCCGCGGCGGCCGCGGCTGCCGCTGGTCGTGGACGCGGTGGGGCGCGGCCGCCGCGCAATGTCGTTTGGGATTCTTTCTGCTGGGGCATCGATCAGTGGGACGCGAAGAACGTCGAAGCGGAATTGCGAAAGCGCGGACTCGATCCGATTGCGGACAATGACGGCAAGGGATTCGAGAGCTTCCGCGTGACGGATCCGGGCGGCTTCACACTGCGCATCAGCAACGGCAACCGGCGTCGGCGACAGGGCGCCGCGAGCGGTGCGTTGCCCGCGGCGGCACCATTCGAGCCGACGAATTGGAAAACGGTCTGGTTGGATCACATCTCGTTTCAATGTCCGAGCTACAAAGAGAGCGTCGCGTTCTATCAAGCGTTGCTCGGCTGGAAACCCAAAGGCGACGAAGGAAGTCAAAACGAGTGTGAGATCGGCGACCTCGGCGGCATCATCATTCGGGGCGGCGGCGCGGGTGGGCGAGGCGGCGGAGCGGGTGCGACTGGTGCTCGCGGCGATTCCGCCGGTGGGCGTGGCGGTGCTGCTCCTCTGCGTCGCGTGGCGCAGATCGATCACATCTCGTTCGGTATTCAGCCGTGGGATGCTGATCAGGTGAAAGCGGAGCTCGACAAACGTGGTTTGTCGGCGCGGGCGGATACGGGTGGGTCGCAAGACATTCATGTCGCGCCGTACAAGAGCTATCACACGACCACGCCGAATGGCTTCGATCTGCAGATCAGCAACAGCACGCGCGAGGGTCGGAACGTTCGATAGACCGTACCTGGACTACCAGCGAACTCGCCATTGCGCTCGGGCGCGTGCCTCTTGCGCGCGCTCACGCGCGCGCGTCATGCGTTCGTCCCGCGAATAGTCGCGATCGCGATCGAGACGGAGGCGCGTGACATACGCCCGCGCGCGCCGCTCCCGGGCCCTCTCCTGGTCGCGCGCCGCACGCTCGGCCACTCGCCGCTGTGCGCGTTCGACGCGTTCGTCGATGTCGTACCGCGTGTAAGTGTGTCGATCGTAGTAGCGATCGCCACGGACGACGCCCTGAGCTGAGGCGAAGGCTGGGGCCGCGGCAAGACTTGCGGCAATGATTGACGACAACAAGAGAAGTCTCGAACGCATTGGTCGCCCTCAGGGTGGTGGGTTGACGAGCGGCTACCTGTAGGTGGGACAATCGAATGAGGCCAAGGGTTCGCAAGGGCGACGAAGCGATCTGGACGGATGCCCGACGGGGTCGCGGCGCTCCCACGTGTCGTTACAGTGTTCTACCTTCT
>Ga0207695_10007816_pt1 | contig 13533 bp, 15 predicted proteins | sample KBSC54metaG_FD_184354 | JGI IMG/M metagenome (GOLD analysis project Ga0207695, IMG submission 184354) | Corn rhizosphere microbial communities from Kellogg Biological Station, Michigan, USA - KBS C5-4 metaG (SPAdes) (version 2) | ecosystem: Host-associated > Plants > Roots > Rhizosphere > Soil...
AAACAGATCTTCTCGAAAGAGACTCTCCAGGCAATGGGCGTTTATCAGGGCGGCTTGCTGTTGGCGTTGATCGTCGCGACGTTCTATATCCGCGCCAAACATCTCCCGCCATTGCTGACGTTCGATGTCTTCGCACCGGGCATCGCGCTGGGCCACGCCATTGGCCGCATCGGCTGCTTTGCCGCCGGTTGCTGTTGGGGCAAGGAATGCGATCGTCCCTGGGCAGTGACCTTCCGCAACCCAGACGCGCACGAACTGACCGGCGTTCCTCTAAACGTTCCACTTCACCCGACACAGCTTTATGAGTCGCTAGCCGAGTTCATCATCTTTTGGATTCTGTATACACGATTCGCCCGCCCGCACCGGGACGGCGCAATCATCGGGCTCTATCTGATCCTCTATTCCAGCGTGCGGTTTGTAGTGGAGTTCTTCCGCAATCACGAGCAAGCGTTGACGGTTGGTCTTTCGTTGACGCAGTGGATTTCGATCGCCACACTGTTGCTCGGAATCTGGCTGATGTTCAACCGGCCGCGGCAAACAGCAGTTGCCTAGAGCTACTGCGTGTACCCAACCGAAATTGGTTGCATGGTGAATAACCCACCCACATAGGGTGAGAAAAGATTGAAGCTGCAGTTGGAAACGCTGATAACTGTCAGGTTCACGTCCGGGGTCGACGTGGCCGTGCGAGTGACGGAAACCGGGTTCGTGCTGGCTGCCGCATTTGTGCAAAACGAACCGAGAACGGATGGATTGGCCGGAACTGTTGTCTGTCCATACACGACCAAGTTTTGGATATCGGTATCCGTGGCCGAGGGCGTCATGGACGCATAACGGGCGGCCGCCCGGACGCGCTCGACCATGCCTTGGTGCATGAAAACCGCCTGGCCGAAGTCAAAGGCTCCAATCACCATAAATATAAAAGCGCCGAGGACGAGCGCAGATTCCACGAGATTGCTGCCTCGCCTGTCTCTGAAGATTTTTTGAACTTGCATCTGAATCCTTCCTACGGACATGCAGTCGCCGCCGGATCACCGACTGTGGCCCAACGGCCCGTGTACGGCATCGTGGCTTGAGGCTTATTGGTGAGCGTGGTGCTGCCCATTACTCCATTCAGCGTGAAGCTGCTGATCATTACCGTTACCTGGGACGGCGTACCACTGCTGGCTGCCATGTTCACGGTAATGTTGCTGGTACCGAGCCCCGGAAGAAGCGACTTGGTACCACCGTTCGGGTTTCCATAAATCGCCATGTTCTTGATGCGGGTTGCATAGCAGGAAGTGATATTGCTCCCCGATGCCGCGGTGGATGGAAAGGCTTCCTGGCCCCCATATATGGCTGCTTGGTGCACGGCAGTTTCCAGGAGGCTGTACTGATAAAAAGAGTAGCCGTATTGGAAAATTCCGGTGAAAGCAAAGACCATCACCATTGCGCCAAGCGCGAATTCTACAGCGGCGCTCCCTTTCTCGGAACTTTTGCCGCCAGTCCGGACTGCGGTGCTCATTGAACTAACCTCACCTGGTACACGCCCGGTCCATTGGGATTGAGCGTCTGGACGTTAGGACTATCCTTCACTTCCGTACCGATGTACTCGGCGCAGAAACTCTGTGTGCCGTTGGTCGGCAAACTCGCCGCCGGCAGCAGGAAGAAGGGAGCATAGCCCATGACGAGATTTGCGTTCGGATCGGTGCTAGCGTACGTCTGGCCGTTTGCGGTGAACGCACATACGCCAGGGCAGATGATTGGCACTGTGACCACACGTCTCCCGTTCCCTGTGTAAGTTGCGTAAGTAGCCGAAGTCTGGTCAGTGTCCTGCTGAATTCTAGTGGTCATATTGGTGTTGACCGCCGTTCGGCTTTCACCACCGTTCAGGGGGGCGTTATCGCCAGGGACTAGAGAGGTGTGTTCGTAATCGCCGAGGATCTGGGCCACGACGTCGCTCGTGCTGTTAATGAGAGACGGCGCAGTTGGCCCATTGCTATAGTGCCCCGGGATACCGTCATAGTATCCGTGCATCGAATTCCAGTTCACGTTGGGATTTTTATTGGCCGCAGTATTGATCATCGCCGCGTTATCATTCGCGCAACTCCCGGCATTCGGATTGCTACCCCATTCGAGGGAGTACTGGCCGCCCACGGCATAACCGAAATTGGCAGCCCCGGGGGTGGCCGCGATCGGCGCAAGCGGAAACAAACCAGTTCCGGGGATCGGGACCTGGTTCGCGATCGCCACGGCAGGCACGGCAGTCGTGGTCTGCTGAACCAGAAGGGGGAGAAAGTAGAGATTAACTGCCGGAGTTGCCGTTACCCTCGCGAACGTAGAGCCCGGCGCGCCCGGACCAAAGGGGCCGGTTCGCGCGGTCGAATAATCTAGAACGACATTTGATGTGGTGAATGCCGTATTCCCCAAGCCGTAGCGGTTCGAATTGAACGCCACCAATTGTGCGGTTGTCATGATTCCGCCGGACGTGCCATTCATCCGCAAAGCCGCCTCCACTGCGCCGGCGTCCGCGTAGGTCTGCGCCTCGTTCTTGGCGATATACATCCGCCCAACATCTAGTGCTAGCCCCATTATGCCGAACAGCGCGAAGGCTGTAAGACCCATCATCACCAGGACAAAACCACGTTGACGATAAACCCGTCTCGATATCATATAGCACCCCTTCCCAATACATACTAAACCAGAAATTGCTTTTTCAGCCCTTAGGCAACGCTAACTTTAGTAGGAGAACCTGAGTTTAAAGCGCTGAGGTGCGGATTGGTACCGTTCCGGTACTAGGGTTCCAGCCCGCGTCAGTAGCTCGACTCGATTCCTCAGGTATTTTCCTGACATTGGTACTCTTATGTGGTTCTTTCACCTACCCTCCGCTTGCGCCAGGACCTTAATTCTCGCTGCTCTGTAGTCTCGCAGCGCCGATTGTGGGCTACTGCACCGAGTAACCAGCCACAATCCGCCGCATCGTAAACAAGCCGCCGATGTTCGGCGAGAATACCCGGTAGGTGTAACCGGAAATCACAACCTGCCGTTGTTGCACGTCGGCCGTGTGCACATCGTTCACTGAAACATACTCGGTCCGCAGACCATACATGGGCGGTCCGCCCGCCTGGTCATACATGACGATCTTTCTGATCTCTTCGCCGGTGGCCGCGGGGTGCACGGCCGCGTATCTCGCCCCCAATCGGGCCCGCTCCACCAGGCTCTCGTGGAGAAACAGAAACTGTCCGAAATCGAAGATGCCCACCAGCAGGAAGATGAACGCCCCGAAGACGAACGCCGCTTCCAGCAACTCGCTGCCGCGCGTATCACTTCTGAAGAACGCGCGTAAGACGGAGTGCGGCCCACCCTTTGTGCGTCTCATGAGCAGCCCCCGTCCTTGGCCCATCGGCCGAGGTACGGCATCGTCACTTGAGGCTTATTCACCAGCGAATACGAATGAAGCACCGCATTCATCACGTAGCTGCCGATGCCCACCGTTACCGTGGAGGGCGCGCCGTTGCTGAAGTTCATCGTCACGGAAACATTGGCGGCGGTTAGCCCCGGAAGAACCGGTTGCGATCCGTCATTCGGATTCCCGGAAACCGCGACGTTCCGCACCCTTTCCGCAAAGCATTCCGGTAGGCTCGCAGTGCTTCCAGGATACGTTTCAAGCGCCGCATATTGCGCCGCCCCTCGCACCGCGCTTTCCAGAGTGTTGTAGAGGTAGAAACTATATCCGAACTGGAAAATACCGATGAATAATCCCACCAGGAATACTGCGCCCAGGGCGAATTCGACTAGCGCGCTCCCCCGCTGCCGTCTCACTCTACTAACCTCACTTTCGGCGCCTGACAGGCCACCGCCATGCCCGGCACGACCACGGATTTCTGCGGTATGACGATCGGCAGGAAGTAGAGCGCAGCCGCCGGATTCGCGGTGACGCGGACGAAGTTCACTCCTGATGCCGAACTCTGCGCGGCTTCGGGCGGGACCCACGGCCCTGCCTCCGTCTTCGCGTATTCCAGCGCTACGTTGGTAGCGTCGAACTCACGGCTCCCAAGGTCGTACCGATTCGGGTTCAGAGCGAGCAACTGCGACTGCGTCAGGATGCCAGCGGATGTCCCGTGCGCCCCGTTCAACTGCCTTGCGGCCATCAGAGCGCCGGCGTCCGCGTACGCCTGCGCTTCATTCTTTACGACATACATGCGCCCGATGTCGAGGGTGAGTCCCATGATGGCAACCAGGGCGACCGCCGACACGGCCATCATGACGAGGACAAAGCCTCGCCGCCGGTTCGAGTCTGCTATCCTGGAAGTTCCCAAAACCATGGCCAAAGTCTTCCCGTTCCAACCCTATCGCTACGCTCCGAAAGCCGGAGATATCAACGACTTAGTCACTCAACCTTACGACAAGATCACTCCCGGTATGCAGAAACATTATCTGCTGCGGAGCCCCTACAACCTGGTCCGCGTCATCCTGGGCGAACGCCTGGACAGCGACAACGAAACCGAAAATGTCTACACTCGCGCTTCACAGCATTTCCGCGACTGGATTTCCGAAGGAATCCTCGAGAAGGACGCGGAACCGGGCTTCTTTGCCTATTTTCAGGAATTCACCGTTCCTTTTAGCGGTGAAAAACTGACCCGCAAAGGTTTTATCGGCCTTGGAGCGGTAGAAGATTACAGCGCCAAGGTGGTTCATCGCCACGAGCAGACGCTGTCGGGCCCAAAAAAGGACCGGCGCTCGGTTCTGGAGCATACCCGAGCGCATTTCGGGCAGATTTTCATGCTGTACCCCGATCCGGAGTGCCGGATTGATGCGATTCTGGATCAGGCCGCAAAGGCCACGCCCGTAACCGAGGTGCGCGACGAGCACGACACCATACATCGGTTGTACAAAATTAGCCACCGTTCTCAGATCGACGAAATTCAACGGCACATGAGTGATAAGAAGCTACTGATTGCCGACGGTCATCACCGCTATGAGACATCGATGGCGTTCAAGGCCGACCATCCTGAGTTGGCCGACGCAGGGAACGTGATGATGACGTTCGTAAACATGTACTCGCCCGGTTTGCGGATATTGGCCACGCACCGCGTTCTGAATAATCTGACTGACTTTGAACCGGCTAAATTCTTCGCCAGTGCACAGAAGGATTTCAAAGTCAAAAAGCTAAATTCAATCGAGGAATTAAAAGGCATTTTTGAAAAGCCGGCTCCTGAAAAGATCCGCATCGGCGTGGTGACGGCTGACGGCATTCATCTGCTGGAGCGTGAGCGGAACGGCGGGCTGGACGTCCGGGTTCTGCACGAGGACATACTGGAAGGCCATCTCGGAATCAGCGCCGACGACGTACGCGAAGAGAAGCACATCCATTACGTGCGCGGCATTGACCCGGCGGTCGCGGCGGTGGGCGATGGCTCTGCCCAGGTTGCGTTTCTGCTGGAGCCGACGGCAATCCAGCAGGTAGCGGACACGTCGTTCTCCGGCGGCGTGATGCCGCAGAAATCGACGGATTTCTATCCGAAAATGCTGACCGGGCTCACGATTTACCGGCTGGAAAAGTAAAACCCGGGATGGCGGACCATCCCGGGCAAAGGTTATTCGGCTTGGACTGCTCTCTATGACGATAACCGCAGCACGAAGCTGGCTATCTCGTGGAATGCACTACCTAGCTGATTGGGTCCCGTCACGTAGATGTAAGTTCCAGTAGGCTCCGAGGTGTGGCTTGAGTGTTGGTCCGAGGCCAGAGTGTTCGCTAAATGCTCAAGGAACTGACCTGGAGCCGCGTCTGTCGCCCCGCCCAACCCGATACAGAAAACGATGACGTGCATGCGCGTGCCATCCGGGTTCACGGGCACGGTGTCCGGGAGCGCAGCCGCGCCGCCAGGCCCGAAAATGGCTTGTGAGAAGTACGCCGAACTCGTATTGGCAGGAGTAAACGCAGTGCCCGAACGCGCAGCTGTGGCCGCGGATTCCGCTGCGTTCATGGATGACAAATCGATGTTGTTGTTGTAGAGGCCGCAATCAGCGGATCCACACGTTCCGGGTGCATAGTAATCTAACATTTTGCTCCCGAGATAAGGAGCTACCGTAATCAGTCGGTTAGTCATTCCGGAAGCCGTATCCCAGTAACCGGTAGTCGCATTTCCAAAGGCATCGACGGTCGGAATGTAAGCTACATCTTCGTCCACACGATTCTGGTATGTCAAATTTCGCGTATCGTAAGGCGAATAGCTGCCGTTGGCCATCGCGCAGTTGTTACTGTTAGAAACAGTGGCGCCATCGGTATTGAGGTCTTGAGACTGCATATACATAATTCCGTGTTGCAACTCGCCATTTCTGGCAATGACGCCCTGAAGCGTCTGAATGCCCCCTACGGTGGTCGTGGAGCTGCAGGTGCTCGCCGGATAACCGGTTGTGTGACCGTAGCCGAACCACCCGGCAATTGGGGTGCTGTCCGGGCCGCCGTTCTTGCCCGAGCTGGTCGGGTAAACAGGTCTGGGCTGAGTCGCGATTGGCCAATCCGCAGACAATCCGTTCGGCTCTCCGTCCGTAAAGAACACAATTGCGTTGATCGCCCCAGGTTGGTTCAGTTGATCCAGCATCAGCTTCGCCACGCTCAAGCCCTGCGCTGAACCAGTATTCCCTCCGCAGGAGATGTTCCCAATCTGAGTGTTTAGATTGGGACTTCCCGTGGTGTAATCAATATGCCCTACGGCGTGACTTGGAAGCGCGTATCCTATGTAGCTCGACGCGCCGAAAACCACCAGGCCGATATTGTCCCGGCCGGGAGTGAACTGGTTGATAAATCCTTGCGCGGCCTGTTTCATCGGTGTACAGGAACCGCTAGCAGTGAGCGAGCCTGACCGGTCCAACACCATCACCAAGTTCACGTCCCGGCGCGAAGCCGACGCAGTCACATTGATCACTTGCTGGTTGGTCAACAATCGTAGAAACAAGGTCGGCACAGTCGCTTGAGCGCGGACCGTTACCGTTCGCATGTTTGCCGATGGATCAACGCTTGTCACGGGAACAGTCGTCGAAGCGAATAGATAGCCGTTCGGCATGTTTGCCGCGAAATATGCAGCCGACAGGTCGTCCGAGGTCGGGCCGCCCGATGAACCTCCTCGGCCAAGGGCTCTGGCCGTAGCCAAAGCGGCAGCATCTGCAGCTGACGATAGTTTCACTTTTACGGCGTACATCAATCCAACGTCGACGGCTAGGCCGACCACCGACATCACCCCTAATACCATCAGCGTGCTCAGCAAGGCCGCAATTCCCCTGCTTCTCGCTCTCCTGGGACTAGTCATATTCAAAGGGATCTTCATATTGCCTCCAAATACCGGCCTAAAACACAACTCGGGTATAGTTACCAGTGTTAGTGGCTCCAACGGCGGGCAACCCTGCGAAAGGACCGGTGAACGGCACGGCCGGTTGAGCCATGTAAATCTCTACCACGTAAGCCACTGCCTGAGATCCCATTCCCGTGTAGGTTCCTGTGGGCGGAATCAGTTGAAACTGACTTGTTCTATCCGCTGCGTGCGTGGTTGGGTTTAACGTGTTCCCGTTGGCCGGGCTGACTACCAGATCCGTTGGGTCGGGGTTACCCAACACACTAGATCGTAGAGAAGTATTCCCGATCACGATCTGATTGAGGAACACATCATAACCGCCGTTCGAACAGGACGGGGTGCAGTCGCCATCGCCATTATAGATGTGCCTCACCTGCGAAAAGATGACCACTGCATTTCCGCCAGAGGTGAGAGTCATTCCCGAAACAAGCGATGCTGATGGTGGCGTACCTCCGCCCGTCAGAAGATTCGTATAACCCGCGCTGCTGAAGTCCGCGCCTTTGGCGTACATATGCCCTAGGTCACGGGCGGTCTGAATCACCTGGAGCGTACGAGTGAGATTCAAGCCCAGGGCAACCGTACCGATGAAAAGCATGCACCAGAACCAGAGGACGAGTGCAAACTCAATCAGCGAACTACCGCTCTCTCCATTTTGCCGGACAAGTGGGTACCGTATTTGACGTTCCGTCATTTTTTGTTACCTGCTTGGACAAACGCCCCCCGGGCAGCCTTCCATGATGTCGGCGGAAGCCACATTGATACTCAGAGCGTTAGAGCCATTTCGCGAAGTCGACCAAGTGCTTCCTGGCAGAATCCAGAGCCAGGAGAATCCAGTTACGCTCACCTTCACCATATTGTCGCCGAAGTTGTTAGCAGTGGGCTGCCAAGTAGAGGTGGCTTGATTATAAGCATAGTAGTTGACAGTAATGTTGGCATCCGGAACACTATTGAGGAGGCCCAAAGCCGCGTCCCGTACTTGCTGCCGGATGGAAGCGTCTTGTCCAAGTACCGTGGGTGGTGTCCCCGGCACAGTGACTACTTGGCCTGTTACTGCATAGCGCACACCCTGCCTGGCCGCAAATTCCAAAGTATCCATTACGAAAATCGCCAAGGAAAAGTCTATGATGGCTAATAGAAGCATCAGCAGCGGAATAACCATCAACGCGGTTTCCACCGCTGCCTGACCGCTTTGCGAACGGCGCCGAAATGGCGAACGAGGGATGGACATATTGAACCTGTGCTTTTCAATAGTACTTCTTAGTATTAAAGGTTGGTATCAGTAAGCCTTTTTAGTCTGAGCAGGTAATTTACCTTAGCCCCGGAGGCGTCCGGCATGGGCCGCCTGTTCTAAAGGGTTGCATCGACGCGCCGCCCCATAGGACGGGGCCGCGTGGAAGGGGTGTCACTCCTCGCCAGTGTCCATGCGCCGATAACCCTCTGGAAGGTGACGAGCCAGATCGCGGCCGTCGTGAAGTATACGGGCTACCTCGATTACGCCATCGCTGCGGCGGCAATAGAGAAGAAAATGCCGCGGCTCTTTCACTCCCAGGCCACTCACTCTGCTCCGGCTGAATTGAAGGTGATAGGTCCGCGCGCCCTCGATCATGATGTCCGGACGTTCTCTTGAACCAGGATACTTGGGATCATTGTTGACATCGCGTACGGCCTGCCTGCTAAGCGCGCCTTATAGCGGGCCGCAGCAGGCTCGCCAAATTTCTGTTCACTCCATGTCAGAATTTCGCGCACATCCTGGCGGGCGGGGCAAGACTAGGCTGCGGGGCGTGCTTCTTAGGCACGCTTTCTAGCAGGATTGACAATTATTGCCAAGAGTAGCTCGGGTACTTCGGCTCTGCATCCTTTATATATATGATGGTGTTAGAGTATACGCAGTGCACCTACTCCATTGGCGAACCCGCAACAACTTGACCCAAATTGATGCCGCAGCCTTCACCCGGTGTGTCCCAGACGTATCTGTCGCTGCTTGAGGACAGAATTCAGTACCTCGTTTTCCCCTAGACTGAACTCCGGCGGCAGCCGGGCCACCGTCCGGTCGTTCGAGAATATCCGCACGGTCCTGAGGCTGGGCCGCGGCGGCCATTTTTCTGCGCGTAGTCATCACGCCAGATCTTCCGCTATACTTCCGCATCCTGCCATCGAAGTAGATTATTATGTCAGATTCCCCCATGTAGAAGCCCAGAATCCCGCGATTTACGCGTGTGGTGGAGGAAATTTGAGGAGAGGAATCGGCAGGCCGTTGGAACAGTCGCATACCTATTGGCGGCAGAAGTAGTTTTTGGGAAAGCAAATGCGATTCAGATTCACATATTATCGTCGTTCCCTCGTGGGCTATTTTCAATTTCTGGCAAACTCACTGGCGTAAAGCCCACTTCCGTCCATTCGGTAGCTTTGAGCTAGCCGGATAATCGGGATTGCTTTGTCTGTGTACCACTCTCTCCGCTTCGGCGGCCCGGCGCGATTGGCTCCTCGCAAGAGCAAATCTACCTGAAAAAGAAGATCGCCCTGCCGGGGAGCGCTTCCGCAGATGGGCCGGTTCGCATTGACAACGAAAATCACGTCAATCTCCCTTAGATTCATCACTCCTTCCCTCGCACACCAAAACCACATGCTAAACCGGAATCAGAAAAGGAGTTGTAAACATGCCGTCCCGAGCAAGAATTGATGCAGGTCGTAGCGTTGGAACGCTGGCCAAAGGAAAGAAGTTCGAAGAAGCCTGCCAGAAATGCGCTCAAAATAGCGTAAAACACCGGTTATTTTCAAAAACGTTGGTGCTCGCCAATGAAAGCCCCGAGCTCTTCGAATCCACACGAAAAACCTACTACGACCTCTGGAAACCCGAAAACGAATTCGAAGCCGACCTCGTCAACGATATGGTCGCCGCCCGCTGGTGCCTCAACCGGATCATGATGGTCGAAACCGAAGCCCTCGACCTGCGCCACGCCAGCATGAATCACTCCGGAGAGCTCAAAAAGGAGTTCGACGTCATCCTGGAACCAACCCGCCTGGTCATCGCCTATGCGAAAAAGACGAACGAATCTGCAACCCTAGCCAACCTGTCCTGCTACGAGCTCGCTACTCCCGCCAGCTTCGCCAAGCCACGGCCGAACTCCGCCGGATCCAAAAAGATCGCCAGGCCGGCGGAGCCGAAGCCGCCGAAGAAGCGATCCCGCGCGAACCAGAGCCAATTCGTAAGAACGAGGGTAACGAGCCGCTGGGATCAATCAAGATTTCGCAAGACACGATTTTGCCAAACGAGGGTAACGCCCTCCGGCTGCCGGTTCCAGTCGCCTGCCACGTACTGCAAACACCCAAATCCGGCCAAGGATCCTCCACCGTGTTCGTAAGCGGTCCTGGCCGAAATCCGGCCTGCGCTTGGGCCATGAACCGCGGAACCGCGACCGCACAGTTCATGCGGGACTCAGTTAAACCTCTGAAACCGCAGCTTGTTTCTGTAATACAAAAAGCTTATTTCATTGATAAGAAATTTGCGTTGTACTTTCGGACACCGTGGCTTCATCCTAGGGTGGGCTTGTCCACAGTCCTCCTAACGGCCATGTCTGCGCTGGGAGGCCTGAGCCTACCACAAGGAGAAAAAATATGGCGGAAAACAATACCGCACCGCAGATGCAACCTACTTTGGGCTTGACCGGTTTGACAATGAACGCGATGGCGCTGATCGCCCCGGGAGCGTTTCTTTGGCTTACCTTCTACATCCAGGCGACCACGGGCTCGACAGCTCCGTCGATGTGGATCGGAATTGTAGTAGCGCTGTTGCTGTGCCTCGCTACCGCTGTTTGCTACGCGGAAATGGCGAAATTGTACCCGGGTACCGGCAGTTCGTATTACTTTGCAGAACAGTCGTTTCTAAATCATGAGAAGGCATGGCGTTACGCGCGGCTGTCCAAATTCATCGTTGGTTGGGGCTCGCATTTGTATTATTGGATTTACCCTGGCGTGATGGTTGGCGTCATGGGAGTACTTTGCGGCTACCTGGCCGGCACAATTTGGCCGAACTTCATGAACGCCTCGAACCCTGGGACCGCATTTATGGCGATTGTCGCGATTGTATTTTCATTTGCCATCGCCTATATCGCCCATCGCGGCGTTAACGGTTCGACTGCCGTCAATATTGCCATCAATGTCATTCAGATCGCCGCACTGGTGGTCTTCGCGGTGCTGGCTCTCGGCTACCGCTCGAGCCATCCGTCCGGGAGCGTCGGCTATCAGTTCGATGCCACTTCGGGCGATGCCTATAACTACGAGTTCAGGACGGAGAAGGTCACGGCCAACGGGGCCACCACGGACAGCATCGTTCGCGATGCGAGCGGCGTGCCGCAACCCAAGCTCGACGAATCCGGGAAGCCGGTTGCATTCAAGGTTACATATCCCGATAAGGACGAGAAGGGCAACTTCCTGACGCATCCAGACGCCGGTTCGGTCACGGCCGTGCACAATGGCGCCTGGGCATTTATTCAAGCGACCGTCGCCATTTTGATTCTGGTCGGCTTTGAATCGGTAACGGCCATGGGCGGCGAGGCGAAGAACGCCAAGCGCGATGTGCCGATCGCGGTGATCGTGTCCCTTTTGGTGCAAGGGTTGTTCTGCTACCTCTTCGAGTATTTTGCCGCAAACTACTTCCTCAACAGCGGCTACACCATGCAGAGCGCCTCGGGATCGGCGGCGCCTATAGGGGACATGATGATAGTCGTCGGCAATTCGGTATTCGGCCCGGGAGGAGGCCGGATATTCATGCTCTTCGAAGCTTTTACTGTCTTCCTGGCGTTGATCGGTACAACGCTTTCGTGCATGAACACCGGCGCCCGTGTGACATACGCGATGGGCAAGGATCAGGAAGTACCTGAGCATTTTGGCTTCCTTCATTCCGAGAACCTCACTCCACACCGCGCCATCTGGACACTTGCGGCGATTTCGGCTGTCGTCGGCTGCATCGGCGTCTGCATGGCTTTCGGCGATGCCGGCGCTCCTACCGACGCCGCTATCAAAGCGCTGCCTCAGGGCTTCTGGTCCAGCTTTGGATACAGTACGCACGACAAAATGGCGGCCCTGCCCAATTCGTTGCTCACCGTCACTCTGGCATCGAATTTCGGCACTTTCGTTCTGTATGCTCTGAGCTGTATCATCTGCATGGTTGCCTACAACAATCATCCGAAGTACAGCGCTCTGCGGCACCTGTTGATCCCGGCATTCGGACTGATCGCGAACCTGGCCTGTATGACTTTTTACCTGATCGGGCCGTTCATGGGTTACGGCACGGTCAAGGAACCTCTACTCGCACTGGGCATCGCGGCGGTTTGGGCGATCTACGGCGGCATCTACTTCATGAAGTCCAGCAAGACGTCGGGCCGGACGACGATGGTCCAATCTCGTGCCAAGGCGGTATAGCTTCTAGGATGTTGATCCGGCAAATACGCTCGGAGTTCCGTGACAGGAACTCCGAGCGTCGGCTCGCCCCACGTAGGGAGTTATGTTAGAAATCGATTTCGCTCAGCTTTCCGATCCCGGCAAGGTGCGCGATCACAACGAAGATTATCTTGGATGTTTCATTCCCACCAGCCCGGCGCAGGCCCAGTCGCACGGCTGGCTTTTTGCCGTGGCGGACGGTGTCGGGGGCCAGGATCTGGGCGAAGTGGCTTCGCGCATGGCAATCGATGGTATGGTGGCGGGATTTCGCAGCGCCAAGGCCAATGAGGCGCACATTCCGTTACTGCAGCGCCTGGTGCAATCGGCGAACGTGAAGGTGTACGAGACTGGACTGGCAGCCAGTCCGGGAGGTACGCCGATGGCAACCACTGTCGTCGCCTGCGCCCTGCGCTACGACCGCGTGGTGGTCGCGCATGTTGGCGATTCCCGCTGCTATCTGTTCCGTCATGGCAACGGGACAGCGCTGACGCGCGATCATACTGTTGTAGCCGAACAAGTCCGGATGGGCCTGATGACGGCGCGGGAAGCTGGCCACGCACAAACACGCCATCTGCTCACGCGCTGCCTGGGGAACACTTTGTTCGCCGGCGTGGATACCACCGATCAGCAGGTGATACCGGGCGACACGTTGCTATTGTGCTCCGACGGATTGCATGGCGCGGTTGGCCTGCGGGATTTGGAGAACATCGTGCTCCCCGGCTGCGACCTCGAAGCGGCGGCGGACAAGCTCGTTTCCCTTGCGAAC